>Ga0070729_10000716_pt1 | contig 62955 bp, 59 predicted proteins | sample tdDd472_FD_66725 | JGI IMG/M metagenome (GOLD analysis project Ga0070729, IMG submission 66725) | Marine sediment microbial communities from the Atlantic coast under amendment with organic carbon and nitrate - tdDd47.2 | ecosystem: Environmental > Aquatic > Marine > Coastal > Sediment | place... | reverse complement strand
AAATTTAAAACTATAACAAAAGTATCTTATTTTATACATATGACAATATAATGTACCAGAATTTATCGTCCATTGGTAAATTCTGGTACAATATTCATAGTGAATAAAAGTATAAGAAGGATTAACAAAGATGAAAAAATGCAATAGTATAATTTTAATTGTTGTCTTATTGTCGTTTATATGTTGTGGAAATAAAACCAAACAATATAAAATAACCGGGATTGCAGAAGGATTTAAAGATAATTCATATTTGTATCTGGATGATAATTTCAATCGGTCGATTGTTGATAGTACAAAAATTATTAATGGTAAATTTCAATTTTATGGAAGTGTAAAAGAGCCAAGCAACTTCATCTTGAGAACACAAGAGTATTCTGAAATGACCAAGATCTGGATTGAGAATTCTAATATTACAATAGAATTCAAAAAAGGAAATTCAAGCAACTCCATAATTACAGGCTCACAAATACATAATAGAGTAAATGAATTTGAGTCAGAAAATAGTTCTTTGATTTTGGCTTTGTCGAATCGCCAAAGTTGTAAAAATTCCATTGCTGATTCTATTCAATCTGTTCTTGATAATAAATACATCGAATATATTGAAAATAATCCAGAAGATATATATAGTAGTTATTTATTAACCTGCATATTAAAACGGATAGATAAGTCACAATCATCAGAACTATATAATAAACTCAATCCCGATATCAGACTGTCTCATTTTGGAAAATATATTTATAAATATATCAGATACAATAAAAACCTTAAAACCGGTTACAGGACAGTTAATTTTGGAATGAGAAATCCGAAAGATGAAGTTGTATATTTAAAAAATTATAGAGGAAAATATTTATTACTTTCCTTTTGGATTGCCGGTAGTATCCATACTACCAGACTTACTAATTGCCAGGGATGTTTTCAAATGAATAAAACACTTGTGGACTTTTATGATAAATACAATTCCAAAGGACTAGAAATTTTGAGTATTTCTCTAGACAGAAACAAGGACGACTGGATAAAAGGTATTAAAAGAGATGACCTTATTTGGGAAAATGTTTGTGATTTTGAAGGTTTTCAGGGTATTGTGCCAATTACTTACAGTATAGATAAAATTCCAAGTTTAATTCTAATCAATTCTGATGGCATAATTGTGGAAACAGATATTGCCAAAGTTGAAAAAACATTGGACTATATTTTTAATATTTTGTTGCTGGATAAAGAAGATGATTTTTTACTAAATTAATTTTAAAAATCCTCTTAACTAATCAGCCATTTTATCCATTACTCCACTTTTTTCAGCAATTCTCCCAAGAATAATCGAACTGACAATAACCAATGGTAAAGAGATCAAAAATCGGATCATTGTAAACTTTATTCCTAAAAAATTGGCCTCAAAAACCGTCATAGGAATACGGCAAATTGTTGATGCAAATAGAAACGTAAAAACCACACTGGCTTTGGCTCCTTTTTTATAGAGTACACCTGCAATAGGAAATGAAACATACAATCCACCAATAATTGTACTAGCAAGAACGATTGCCCAGAGAAATCCACGAATGATTGATTTCTCGCCCATGTGTTTTTCTACTGTTTCACGCTTTACCCAAACTTCAAACAGGCTAATAAGAACAAAAGCCGCAGGTACAATTCCGATCATTGACATCAGGAATTTGCGAAAATTGTGTTCAATCTCGATTCCGGGTTTGAATTCCACAAAGTAGGAGACAACAAGAAATATGATGAATAGTAATATTGGAACGAACTTTTTCAAAACAATTCTCCATAAACGAAACCAGTAATCAGGGCAACTATCAAAGCGATGATCAAACTGATGATATTACGGACAATTCCAAGTTTTACCCCAAGATATTCTTTTTCCACCGGAAAGGAGACAATTCCAACCATCATTAGTGTTGTGGTAAATCCGGAAAGCACCATATAAGTCACACCTTGCTCCTGTAAAATCCCACAAAGTGGAAAGGCAATGAATCCGGGAATGATGGCAATAGATCCACTTGCAAGTGCCAATCCCAGGGAATAATAGATATTATCATTTGCCAATACAGATTGAATCTGATCTTCAGAAAATATATAAAGTGCAACCGACATAAATATCAGCATCCAGAGAAATGCTGGTAAGATTTTAACCAACTTTTTGACGGCCATTTTGAGTGCTTTTATGGTTTTGGATTTATCTATGCAGTAAGATATTAGTATAACTAAGATGGTAATTAGTAAGAAATAATTCATTTAGATGATTTTAGCCAAATCGGATTTGTGAGGGCAATTTTTCCTTTGTTCGTTGACATTTCAGCACGGATATAACAATCACTGTTGTTGAGTTTGATACCCAGTTCACGTTCATAATTTTTCTTGTTGATATCATGTAGTTCAAGACTTTGTTCATGCTTTTCTTTGCTATTCCCAACAATCAAACGGATGGATTCTATATCTCCAAAATGACTATTGGAATTCGCCATAATTCTGATACTTTCAGGTAAAAAGTTCACCTCATCACCAATTCCAAAAGAACTGTTGTTTCCATCGATTTTTAAATTAACAAAAGGGCCTTCTGAAAGGATTATCTTCCCGGCTTTCATACCATCGATAATGGATTGCACATCATTGGATTCGCAATTGATGTAACTGAAATATTCACCAAAGATATGTTCATCGGTTTTTTCCATAGAAAGCAATGGATATTTAATTGATAGATTATAGTTGAAATTGCCATGAGCATCGGTTCCGGCAAAGATATTCACTCTTTTACCTGACAACAATTTTTCCACCCAAACTGCTTTTCCCTTTTCAAACTCTTCTGATTTTTTACCATTCATTATCTGATAGCCCGCAAGTTTGTCGGTAAAATCTTTGGAATTCCACTCCCCTCGTTTCAAAATTTTACGATGGAGAAATTTCTGGGGAACATTTGGATGAGCAGCATAAGCCATAGCTTTTTTATCAAGTTTGTCCAACACTGTTCTATAATAGTTTTCCGAAGGATAGGATTTGTAATTTTCCATCGCATCACCGGTTCCATGAAAAATTTCGTCATTATTCAAAACTGCCATATGAACATTTTCGCCCAAGCCATTATCAACACTTAATTCATATCCAGGAATAATTGTAAAATTTTCTGTTTTGATATTAAGGTCTTTTACTTCTGCTTTAAAATTTTTCCACTTTGTAAAATTGCTGTCCTTGAAGTTGAAAGTACCCGGTACATCGTCAAGATCATAGGAATGATCAACAGCCGCCACAAAGTTCAGTCCGCGGGCTTTTCCTATTTCAATATAGTTTGGCAGTTGTGCACCAAATTCCACCTGATCTTCCGTATAATTGGAATGCACATGTAAATCGCCAGATATCCAATTTTCAGGAACGTCAATTTTTTCATTATCAGAAACCACAACAAAATCTGATGGAAATTTTTTGGTCAAATTGTGATTAATGATTTTCTTCATGCCACTGCTTTGACGCAAATTAACAATACAACGCACAACAAATTGATGATTCAAATGATCTTTGATATCTACCATGAAAATTTCAGAAAAGAAGAGCTGTGCCAGACTTTTGTTGAATTTAATTTGGTGCTTTTTGATAGCAACACCATTCTTCCAGAATTGGATTTCGATGTTTTCAAGATGAACAGGATATTTGCTCGAATCTTTTACCAATAACATAACAGGCAGTTTTGTACCCGTTACTCGCTTTGGCACATCAAACAAAATTTCAGGTTCTTTTTTAAACAAAAACCCTTTAAACCACGGAAGTTTGTAGTGGATTTCACAATATTGAAAAACCGGAACTAGTGCTGTAAGGGGAAGTAATAGCCAAAACAATTCATAAAAGTCATTTAAATTTAAAATCATTGCAATCTTATCATTTAGTATTAAAATCGATATCAAATAGGAATTTACAAAATCATAATTAGTAAATTCAGGTAAATTTGTACCATTGTTGTCAAATATTGTCAGTAAAATAGGACAATGAATACACTTTATCAAACTAAATTTTTAAAGATTCTTTACCCTTAGGAAATAAGTTGACATAAAATAAAAGTAAATGTAAATTCGCCTAAGCTAAAATATTGAAAAAATAGATTGAAAGGAAGATAAGTGGCTAAAACATCTGATATCAAAAACGGTCTCGTCATTAGATATAAAGGCGAATTAGTAAAAATTATAGAATTCCAACACCAAAAAATGGGTCGTGGTGGTGCGAAAATTAAATGTAAAATGAAAAGTATTGAATCAGGATCAATTCTCGAGAATACTTATCGTTCTGGAGAGTCAATAGAAACAGTAAGACTCGAAGCAAAAAAATTACAATATTCATATTATGATGGTTTGAACCATGTATTCATGGATCAAGAGACTTATGAAGAAATTTACGTTTCTGATGACATGTTCAAGGATGTAAAACCTTATGTAAAAGAAACTGAAATCGTAAAAATCCTTTTCGATGGAACAACACAGGTTGATATCGAAATTCCAGCTCATGTTGAAATGGAAGTCACCGATACAGAGCCTGGACTCAAAGGTGACAGAGTTACCGGAGCGACAAAACCAGCGACAATGCAAACTGGTCTTGTGATCAATGTACCACTGTTTATCAATGTCGGTGATTCAATCAAAATTGATACACGTACCGGCGATTACATGGAACGTGTTTCTAACTAAAAGGCATATTAAATGAAAACAGCAAAAATTTTAGAACTCGTGAAAATGGTAGAAGACCATGATATCGAAGAAATTGAGATTACTCAATTTGGGAAAAAGATCAAAATCTCGAAATCAGGTAACAGAGTTCCGGTTCAAACAATTCAGGCAGCTGCCCCGGCGTCACAACCAGTAGCACAGGCAATTGCACCGGCACCAACTCCTGAAGCACCAAAAGTAGAAAAAATCTCAGGTACAGAGGTGAAAAGCCCAATGGTAGGAACACTTTATCGTGCACCTGCTCCAGATTCTGACGTTTTTGTGAAAGTTGGTGACCAGATCTCTGAAGGACAAACACTATGTATTATCGAAGCCATGAAAGTGATGAATGAAATAGAATCAGAAGTTTCAGGTACACTAGTTAAAATCCTTATAGAAAATGGCCAACCTGTAGAATTTGATCAACCATTATTTATAATTGAATAGTCAGGTATGATAAAAAAAGTATTAATAGCCAATAGAGGCGAAATAGCACTGAGAGTAATCAGAGCATGCAAAGAACTTGGCTTGGCCACTGTGGCGGTTTACTCCACTATGGACGAGGATTCTTTGGCAGTTACTTTTGCAGACGAAGCAGTTTGTATTGGACCTGCTCCCAGCAATCAGAGTTATCTCAAAGCATCACAGATCATCAGTGCAGCGGAAGTAACAAATGCTGATGCCATTCATCCCGGATATGGATTTTTCTCGGAAAATGCAGACTTCGCGAAAATGTGTCAGGATAACAACATCACATTTCTCGGACCTGATCCGGAAATCATCACATCTATGGGAAATAAAGCACAGGCTCGTAAAACCATGCAAAGAGTTGGCGTTCCTGTAATTCCTGGAAGTGATGGCGTTGTCAGTGATTACAACAAGTTGAAAAGCCTAGCCATTGAAATCGGATACCCGGTTTTGTTGAAAGCAAGTTCCGGTGGTGGTGGTCGTGGTATGCGTATCGTAAATAACGAGAGTGAACTGCAAAAAGCTTATGATGCTGCCAGTTCCGAAGCCGAAGCAGCTTTCGGTGATCCTGATCTCTACATGGAAAAACTGGTTCTCGATGCAAAACATATCGAAGTCCAGATTCTTGCCGATAACTTTGGCAATGTAGCAGCTTTTGGTGAAAGAGATTGCTCAGTACAGCGTCGTCATCAAAAATTAATTGAAGAATCACCATCTGCAATGGTAGACGAAAAACTAAGAGCCAAATTCATAGCAGCTGCAAAAAAAGCAGCAACAGCGGTGAATTATCATAGTGCCGGTACAGTAGAATTTTTACTGGATCGTGACAATAATTTTTATTTTATAGAAATGAATACACGTATCCAGGTGGAGCATTGTGTTACTGAGATGATCTCAGGATTCGATTTGGTCAAAGGCCAGATCCGCACACACATGGGTGAAAGATTACCGGAATGGTTGGAAAATTTCCAGATTCGTGGACATGCTATCGAATGTCGAATCAATGCGGAAGATCCATCACACAATTTCCGTCCTTCACCAGGTGAAATCAAAACTTTACACGTACCCGGCGGTCCGGGAGTAAGATTTGATTCCCATATTTACGCTGGATACAAAATTCCACCCACCTACGATTCATTGATCGGAAAACTTATCACACACGGAGAAACAAGAGAAGAAGCAATCCTGAGAATGCAACGTGCTTTGGAAGAGTTGACCATTGGCGGAATCGCCACAACAATTCCATTTCACCTGGAAATTCTTAAGGACAAAATATTTCAAAAAGGTGATTTTCATACAGGTTTTTTGAACACCTTTAAGTACAAAAAACACTAACATTATGGAGGGAGAACCATGAACGTTCCAACAGATTTAAAGTACACAAAAAATCACGAATGGGTTAGAGTTGAAGGAGATGTTGCAACATTAGGAATCACAGATCACGCTCAGTCAGAACTTGGCGATATCGTATTTGTTGAATTACCAGAAGTTGGCGACGAATTTGAAAAAGGTGAAGCAATCGGAACTATTGAAGCAGTGAAAACTGTAGCTGATATGAACACTTCAGTTTCCGGTGAAATCACAGAAGTAAACGAAACTCTTGAAGATTCATCAGAATTGATGAATAAAGATCCCTATGGCGAAGGCTGGATTGCAAAAATCAAAATGAGTGATGTAGCAGAATTAGAAGAATTGATCTCAGCAGAGGAATATAAAGAATTAATAGGTTAACCTATGAGATATATTCCAAACACATCTGAAACTGAAAAAAAGATTCTGGAAGTTCTCGGGATCAAAAGTTTCGATGAATTAATCAGCAATATACCGGAAAAGTTCAAGGATTTTGATATCAATCTCCCTGAAAAACTTTCCGAATATGAAGTAAGCAAATTACTTTCAGAATTAGCTGCAAAAAATAAGAATACAGAAGAAAACCTCTCATTTCTGGGTGGTGGTGCTTATGACCATTTTATTCCATCAGCAATTGGTGCATTGATCTCAAGGTCAGAAATTTACACAGCATACACACCATACCAACCGGAAGTAAGCCAGGGTACTTTGCAGACAATTTATGAATTTCAATCAATGGTTTGTGAACTCTTCAACATGGATGTATCTAATGCATCAATGTATGACGGAGCAACAGCCATTGCAGAAGCTGCAATTATGGCACTTTCACATGTACGCAAAAAGAATACAATCCTGGTTTCACCTTTTATCAAACCGGAATATATGAAGGTTCTCGAAGCCTACATGGACAAGCATGATGCAATTATTGAAGTCCTTCCCGAAAATAATGGACTGACAAGTTTCGATGGTTTAGAAGCAAAACTCGAAGATGCTGCCGGACTAATCGTACAGTCACCCAATTTTCTGGGAAATATCGAAATTCTTGATGATGTAAAGGCTAAATTAGAAGGAAACAAGGCACTTTTCATTGTGGCATCTGATCCTATTGGAAATGCTATCCTGAAAACTCCTGGCGAATTGAATGCAGACATTGCTGTTGCAGAAGGACAGGCTTTAGGAATACCACAAGCTTACGGTGGACCTTACCTTGGACTATTCACAGCCAAGGAAAAACTGATCCGAAAAATGCCCGGACGTATTATCGGGAAAACCGAAGATATCGATGGCAAAGATGCTTATGCATTGATCCTTCAAACCAGAGAGCAACATATCCGTCGCGAAAAAGCAACATCAAACATCTGTACAAACCAGGGATTGATGGCTACAGCAGCGACAATTTATCTTGCTTTGATGGGAAAAGAAGGATTGAAAAAAGTAGCAAACCTTTGCTTGCATCAAGCTCATGAACTTGCAGAAAAGATTTCCAAACTCAATGGTTTTGAAATGGCATATGAAGGACGTCATTTCTTCAAGGAATTTGTTGTGAAAACACCAGTTCCAGCCAGAGAAATTGTTGACGCAGGGAAAGAAAAAAATATATTCCCCGGAATTTGTCTGGGAAGGTTCAATGATGAGTGGAAAAACCATCTGCTTATTGCTGTTACTGAAAAACGTTCCAAAGAAGATTTGGAAACTCTTGTTAACTTTTTATCCGGATTCTCAAAATAATGACAATTTTCAAGCAATTAACAGAAATATCTAAAAAACGTGGTGCTGCTTATATCGTTCTCATCGATCCTGATACTCGGGACGAGCAAGGCCTGATCAATTTCGTGGAAAAGTTGAACGATGCGGATGTTGATGCGATTTTTATTGGTGGAAGTTTGCTGGTTGACGGTGAATTCCATAAATGTATAAATCTTGTCAAAGAACATACCGACTTACCGGTAATTATTTTCCCCGGTTCAGTTCAGCAAATCTCACCAAAAGCCGATGCGATTCTGTTTCTCTCCATCATCAGTGGAAGAAACCCACAGTATCTATTTGGTGACCATGTGATCGCCGCTCCAGGCGTGTACAAAAGTGGAATTGAACCAATTTCCACAGGTTACATGCTTTTCGACAGTGGACGCATGACAACAGCGGAATTCATCAGCAACACCAAGCCATTACCGCCTCACAAACCTGAAATTGCCATGGCACACGCTCTGGCTGCTCAGTATATGGGAATGTCTACAGTTTACCTGGAAGCAGGAAGCGGTGCTGATAATCCTGTGCCTGATGAAGTGGTGAAAGCCGTTACAAATTTCGTTGATATTCCTGTAATTGTTGGTGGTGGAATCACAACACCGGAAGTAGCCGCTGCCAAAGTCAAGGCTGGTGCATCTTTCATCGTTACGGGTAATATTTTGGACAAATTCGATGATCCAGACATTATCAAAAAATTCAGCAAAGCCATCCATTGGAAGGAATAGTTTTGACTGATTATACAATCACCATTACTGATCAATTGCTTGAGAATATTGAAGTAAAAAAGAGATTTCTTGATACAAATATAGATGTTATCAATTCTGCAGCAAATAAACTTGTGGAAGCAGCTCTCAAAGGAAACAAAATCCTGATCTGTGGAAACGGTGGAAGTGCAGCCGATGCTCAGCATTTAGCTGCGGAATTGATAGCAAAACTCAAATACCGCCGACGTGCCCTTCCTGCTATTGCCCTCACAACCGACACCAGTGTCATTACTGCTCTGGCCAATGATGATGGATTTGATCAGGTTTTTGTACGGCAGGTAGAAGCTTTCGGTCGGGAAAACGACATCCTGATCGGCATCAGCACCAGTGGAAATTCAACCAATGTATTGAAGGCTGTTGAACAGGCTAAACAGCAAGGAATGTTCACAATCATTCTCTCGGGAAAATCCGGTGGCAAATTGAAAGATATTGGAGACTTATCCATCATCGTGCCATCTGATAGCACTCAGCGAATCCAGGAATGCCACATTACTGCTGGTCATATTCTGTGCGATATTATTGAACAAGCAGTTTATCATTCCGAATAATTTCTATGCAGCAACTTTTTCAGGAATTTCTAAACTATATCAAGATTGAACGCAATCTCAGTCACAACACGATTTCAGCCTACAAAAATGACCTCACACGGTATTACTTTTTCATCAAAGAACAGAAAATAATTACACCTGACAAAATCACTGTGCAAATCATACGTGAGTATATCAATACACTTGCTGATTTGGGATTGTCAGAGAATTCCATGGCAAGAAATATCTCTACACTGCGAAGTTTTCATGGCTATCTGCTGGAGGAAAATTTTATCGAAGACAATCCAACAGAATTCATTCAGGCTCCAAAACTGACAATGAAATTGCCACAGGTATTGGATGTTGACGAAATCGAAGCCATTCTCAATGAAATCGACCTCTCGAAGCCAAAAGGTGTTCGGGATTACGCTTTGATTGAGACGCTTTATTCAACCGGTGTGCGAGTGTCGGAATTGATTTCTATCAAGCAGAAAGATTTGTTTCTGGAGGAACATTTGATTCGTGTTTTCGGCAAGGGAAATAAAGAACGAATCGTGCCATTTGGAAAGAAAGCATTCAATTCTATTTCAAATTATTTATCAGAAGTGCGAACAACTTTGGCACAAAAGCGTAAAAGCGAGGATATGCTTTTTCTCAATATGCGTGGAACACCGATTTCACGAATGGGTGTTTGGAAAATTATCAGACAATATGTTCAACTGGCTGACATAAAAAAAACCGTAAGCCCACATGTTTTTAGACATTCTTTTGCAACACATTTGCTGGAAGGTGGAGCAAACCTCCGAGCAGTACAGGAAATGCTGGGACATTCTGATATTTCAACAACACAAATTTACACACATTTAGACAAAGATTTTATAATCCAACAACACAAAGAATTTCATCCGAGGTGGAAATAATATGGACTTTCAGACAATAATACTAATATTACCGCCGGTTTTACTGGCACTTACTTTTCATGAATTTATGCACGGCTATGCTGCCTATCGACTTGGTGACAATACCGCAAAAGATATGGGACGATTGACATTCAATCCTCTCGCCCATCTTGATCCAATCGGAACATTGATGATCATCCTCGTCCGCTTCGGTTGGGCGAAACCTGTTCCGGTGAATCCCTACAATCTTGCTAATCCGAAAAAGGATTTGATGGTAATTTCGGCTGCAGGGCCAGCTGCAAATCTATTGCTTGCACTAATCAGTGGGTTGATTATGCGTGTGATGAGAATGGGACTTTTATCTGCAATTCCAACATCAATTGTTAATCCTTTATACTCGATGATTTACTTCAGTTTGCAGATCAATATTGCTTTAGCGTTTTTCAATCTTTTACCAATCCCACCATTGGATGGCTCAAAAATTTTACGTGGAGTAATTGCACGCGAGCATGAACATATGGTTGATTGGTTGGAACGTTATGGATCATTTATTTTAATGGGATTGATTTTGTCCAGCTATATTACTGGATTTTCCATTATCGGAATGTTCCTGAGACCATTTATCAGATTTTTTAGTATGTTATTTGGAGGTGTATAATGACTAAAAGAACACGGAAATTTCTAACATTTACAAATGAAGAAGAACCTGATAACAAATTACATTTTCGTAGACTAAGAAAAACCAGACCTTCAAAAAAATTATGGCTTTTGGTTATCATGGCGATAGCATTGGCTTATTTGGTGTTTGTTTTAAGAAGTCGGTTTTAGCATGTAAATATTTGTTATCATGTTTCTTTTCCTTACTATGATTTTTATAATTGTAGAAGTACTTTTATAGTATCTTTAATAAATAAATTAAAATTAATAATTTGATTTTAATAAATATAACATTAATTTTAGCATCTAAATATTGAGATGCAATTGTTAATAATTCATAAAAATCAACATCGTCAAAAACCTTTAATCACAAGTATATTTACATTATTTGTGATGATACATTTTATTGTTTTCTCTACAGTATTTCTACACTCACATATATCTGAAACTGGACAACTTTTAGTTCATAGCCATTATAATAAAAATAATAATAACTCACAGAACAATAGACAACATGATCATACAAAATCGGAATACCTATTCTTTGATTTGGTACTAAACAGTTGCTTTTTATTATCAATATTATTTTTTATCATCATTAACTGTGAATTTATTAGCCTACCACTCATATCAAATAATGACAATATTTCATTTTTATCTATAAACAATATTGTCCCCCGCGCTCCTCCTACAGTTTAATGCACAATTTTTAAAATATTTCTATTTTATTCGCTAATTACTTTAATAGTTGGTGAGTATTGCAATGCCTTAAATTACTTAATAATGAGGGAATTATGGGGAAATTTTACATTTTAATTATTATTCCTTTTCTACTATTTACACCATTAAATGCACAACAAGAAAATGACCAAATAAATAAAGAACTTCAGGAATTAAAGAAAAAAGTTGAAAAACTTGAACAAGCCAAGAAAAAACAAAACCAGGAAGATGAACTAAAAAAATTACTGGAAGCAGCTTCAGATTTCGGGAGTAAAAAGAAAACAGAAACGTCAAATTTAGGTAAAAAATTTAAATCTGGTACAAGACAACAATCCGGTATGAATCCAAACATCAGTTTTGGAGGAGATTTTTTTAGTTCAATCAGTTCTTCAAAAGATGATTTTGTAACAAACCCGAGTGATGTTTCTTATGGTAACAATCGATTTGCATTACGGGAAGTAGAGTTAAGCATCAATTCTGCGCTTGATCCATTTACCCGGGGAAAAACACATATTTCATTTACAGAAGATGCTATTTGTGTTGAAGAAGCATACCTCGAATGGTTGAATTTACCGGCAAACATGAATCTTAAAATGGGACTTTTTAATGCTGAATACGGAATATTGAATCGGTATCACGACCACGCTTTACCTCAATTTGATCGTCCAAAAGTACTTGTTAATATGTTCAGTAATGCTTCTGTTGGTGGATTTGGATTAGCAGGCAATTTTTTACTTCCGCGACTATTATTTTCAGAATCGAGCACTTTAGATGCCACTGTTCTTCAAGGTGGAAACGGATATAGTTTTACAAATGAAGGTAAATATAATCTTCAATATGTAGGAAACTTAACCAACTATTATGACATCAATGATGACACATATTTTGAAGTAAGATTAAGTGGAGTCGCCGGAAATAATGATTCGGCTGAAGAATATATGAGTTATGTTGGTGACCTTGCTTTTACTGTGAAATGGGCACCTCTTAATAGAGCAAAATACAGAACTATTGATTGGAAAACAGAAATACTTTTTAGTAATCGTGAAACTCCTACTGGGGATATTACTACAAAAGGATTTTATACATCATTGCAGAATAAATTGAATTCAAGATATTGGGTTTCCGGTAGATTTGGATATTCGGAACTTCCTTTTGATTCTGATCAACATGAATGGGATATAACTGCAACTCTAGATTTTTGGCAGAGTGAATTTGTGTTTCTAAGAATGCAATATCAATACTCAAATCGTGATGATTTTACTGATTATGCTTCATTTGATAATATGAATTATCCAACTGAACATACGATATTATTTCAGGTTAATTGGGCGATGGGACCCCATAAGCACGAAGCTTACTAAACAATAACATTAAAAAGCGTAAATGAATAAAATTAAAAAATAAATATTAGGGAGATTAATTGTTATGAAATTGAAAAATATTTCCAAAATGATTCTGGTACTTTTCGTTTTTACCACTATTGTTTTTGCAGAGCCATTGAAAATTATCTGTTCCTTTTCTGATTTTGCATCAATAGCAAAATTTATTGCACAAGACAAAGCAGACATAGATTATATCGCTTCCGGGGAATCTGATCCACACTTTGTACCACCAAAACCGAGTTATGCAATGAAAATGAGAAAAGCGGATATGTGGGTTACCACAGGAATGGATCTTGAAGGATGGTCAACAACTCTTCTCGACAAAGCCCGCAATAAAAATATTATGGATGGTGAAATTGGTTTTGTTTCAGCATCTGATGGTGTTTCTATTTTGGATAAACCTGATAAAGTTGATCGTACAGAAGGTGATATCCATATGATGGGTAATCCTCATATTAATACGGGCCCAATGAAATGGAAACAGATCGCACGCAATATTACAATTGGTTTAAGAAAAGTTGACCCGGAAAATGAAAATTTCTACTTAGAACGTCGTGATTTATTTATTGATAAAGTTGATCGTGCAATGTTCGGGGATGAACTTGTTGAAATGTTCACAGGCGATGTGTTGGAAAAAATGCTTGAAAACAAGACGCTTTTCACCTTTTTGGAGAAAGAATATGAAGGGGAAAAATTATTAACCAAACTGGGTGGTTGGCAAAAACAAGCAATACCTTTTCGTGGGAAAAAGATCTATGCTTACCATAAAAATTGGCGATATTTTTCAGATACTTTCGGTTTAGAAATTGTTGGATTTATTGAACCAAAACCAGGAATTCCACCAAGTGCAAAACATGTTCAAAAATGTATTCAGACCATCAAAGATCAGAATATCAACATCATGCTTGTAGCCAATTATTTTGAGAAAAAATCTGCAAAAATGATTGAATCAAAAACTGGGATAAAAGCACTATTTCTTCCTCTCTTTGTAAATGGTGTTCCTGAAGTCACTGATAATTTTAAACTTGTTGATTATTGGCTTGATAATGTCAGTAAAAACATTAAATGAAGAAATTTTTAGGAGACTTCAAAAATGGAGATAATTAATTTCTTTATTATTCAGATTGTTTTATTGGCTGTAGTTACATCAGTGCATACTTATCTTGGGCTTCATGTTATTCGCAGGGGAATTGTTTTTTCTGATCTATCATTGGACCAATTGGCTGCATTGGGCGTAATTATTGGGGTTAGTATAGGAATTGATGGTAGTTCAGTAGGATCTTACATGATATCCCTTTTTGCAGTACTGATAGGTTCTATCTTGCTGACCTATGTAAAACCTAAAAATAAAAATATTCCTCATGAAGCAGTAATTGGTATTATCTATTGTATTGCTCTTGTTGCATCAATAATGGTGGCAGATAAATTTGCCGGAGGAGCCGCTTATGTCACACAAACATTATCAGGATGCATGCTTTGGGTCAGTTGGCCTCTTGTTATCGTCACGATAGTTGCCTATGCATTCTTATCCATATTCCATTTTAAATATCGAAAAAAATATCAAGCCATTACAGAAAAGCCAGGTACTGTAAAAAATGAGAATTTTTGGGACTTGCTGTTTTTCATTTCACTTGGAATTATTACAGTCCTTATCGTGCCTATTGCTGGTGTGTTATTAGCTTATGCTTTTTTGATGATTCCGGCTGCAATTGCATTGTTATTTACAAAAGATTGGGGCATGGCTCTTAGAATTGGATGGTTAATTGGATTTACAGCATCCTTATCAGGTTTGCTATCATCATACTTTTTTGGATTTTCCTATGGCCCGAGTATGGTTTTATCACTGGGAATCTTCTTCATTGGTGCAATTTTTATTCGTGCCCTGTTTTTAGGACGAAACCAGACTTCATTGAAAGGATAATATTATGTTTGAAATTATTCAATTTTTATTTCTGCCGTTTCTTGCTTGTCTTACAATGATCGGTATTTTTGGATATTTTGGTATACACGTAATTGAAAGAGAAATTATTTTTATCGATATAGCCCTGGCACAATTGGCTGCTGTGGGTTCTGCAGTTGCTTTTATTTTATGGAATGCAGAATCAAATAGCATTGTTGCTTATCTTTGTGCTTTTGGCTTTACTCTACTGGCTTCCATTTTTTATGCCTTTACTAATAAAAAAATTACACAAATACCACAGGAATCCATCATAGGTGTTTCCTATGCAATTGCTGCTGCCGGAGCATTATTTATATTGTCACTTGCTTCAGGTGGCGATGACCATCTTGAGGATATGTTAACAGGAAGTATTCTATGGGCTAATTGGACTGATGTTATAATCTGTACAATAGTGTTCACAATTGTTGGAGTATTCCATATTATTTTCAGGAAAAACTTCAAAAAAATATCTCAAAATTATCATGCTGCAACTGAAGACGGTGTAAAATTTGCCGCAATTTGGGACTTTCTATTTTATGTTTCATTGGGAATGGTAATTACTATTTCCATCAGAATTGTTGGCGTACTTGTTGTTTTTTCATTACTTATTATTCCAGCAACTTTTTCAGCACTATTTACAAATAATTGGAAAATTCGATTGATCTATGCCTGGATAATAGGGACAATAGCATCAATTCTAGGGCTTCTCTTTTCTTATAGGTTTGATTTTTCCTGTGGACCTTCTATTGTGAGTTTTCTTGCACTTGCACTGGTTATTGCTGCAATAATAATTCGACTCAGAAATATGAGACTTGCCCGTTCATCGAGTTAATTGATTTTATTTATGGAATAAAAACACAGATTAGTTATGGTTGCATTGGTTTGTAGGATTTTTGTTTTGAAAAGTCAGTTTTAGGAATTATTTCCTGCAACCATCTTGACTAAATCAAAACAATAATCACCATTAATTTTCATAAAAGAAGTCTACTGAAGCAGACTATAATATACCTTATTCCTACATTTTAACGAGGAATAACACCACAATTCATTGTGGTATTTAAGTATCTTTTGAAAGGAATTAGTAGGCTTCTAGCCTACTTTCAAAAACTCTTTATGAACTTGCAAAAGAAAAATGCTGCTGACAAATCACCCAATTTTCATCCAATTTTTCTAAAACACCAGTCCAACGAGTATTTTCCCAATTGGCTGGTTGACCTTTCCAGGTGTTCATATCACTGAGTTTGCAATAGAACCATGCGACATTCCCAGACTTTGAAAATGTAATATTCAAGTCTTTGATCTCATGTTTTACATACTGAAAATTGTCATCCATCCAGAATGGGACTGCTTCCTTAAATTGTTCGAATCCATAGACTACACGATCGGAGGGATGAACACTCACGTATGATGAATCCTGAGTCACAACGCTGTAGAGCAAATCCAAATCTTTGGTCTTTGCCCAGCCAATACAAGCATCGATTGTTTTTGCTACTTTTTCCTGTTCAACAATTTCATCAAACTTATTTTTACATTGGTTGCTACATGATTGAACCATAAAAAACAATATCATAAAAAAAATAACCGTTTCATTTTTTTCTCCTAATGTTAGTCAAAAAATATTTTTCCTATTTGAAAAATCAAAAATATTTGGAATGAACCTGTTGTTTTTATTAATAGAATCAAAAAATGGATATCCAGCAAGCAACATATTAACCTCATATAAAGTCTTCCTGTCAACAGAATCTTCTAAAATGAAAGGAATTCGAATGAAATCAAGTATATATAGAACCAGAACAAGCAAAAACAAACAAATCCTTATGATGCTAGCAATAACAATATCATTATTTCATGTTTTCGGATATGCACAACAAACAAAACAAATAACCTTTGATAAAAAGAAAACCATAATTGATGTTTGTAATAAAATTGAAACAATTTATCCAGACCGAAAACTCGGCAAAGCAATCTCAGATAGTATACAAACCAACCTCAGCAAATACAATAACATAAATCACCCTGTAAACTTTGCAGATATATTAAAAAATGATATTATAAAATATAGTCATGATGTCCATTTTAATTTAGAGTATGATCCTGATTTAGCAAAGAGAATGAAAGAAGATTGGGATAATATTTGTACATCAAGTGACAAATCATGGACAGAGAAACAGGTAAAAAAACATAGACCAAGTAATTATGGATTTAAGGAATTAAAAATCCTAGATGGCAATCTTGGTTATTTAAAACTTGATGTATTTTTTTCACCGAAATATGCTGGTAATATTGCAGAGGCCAGTATGAATTTCTTCTCGAACTGTGATGGTTTAATTATTGATTTGCGAAATAATATTGGTGGATGGGATGAAATGGGAATGCTTTTGCTAAGTTACTTTGTTAATGATGATGAACAAAAAACAATGGATATCGTTCATTCAACTTTTGATAATATTTATCACACATCAGTTCTATATTGTTATACATCTGGCCACAAACATCCTGATATACCGATTTATTTATTAGTTTCAAAAAAATCAGCTTCTGCTGCAGAAGGATTTGCTTATCGAATGAAATTTTTTAACAGAGCAACTATCATAGGTGAAAAAACAGCAGGAGCAGAAACTCCTGTTGAACCAATACCTATAAATGATTTTATTTTACAAATCCCCTGTTATGAAACTATCTATACAATCAAAGGCCCCGGTTGGCAGGGAATCGGTGTGCAACCAGATATTGAAATTGATGCAGAAAATGCATTACAAAATGCCCATAAAGAATTTATTTCCATGAAATATCATAACACTCAAGATACAATTCAAAAATTTAAATATTCCTGGTTACTTGAAGCAATTGAATCGAAGTTGAATCCCACTCCAGAAGAAGATAAAAACTATAAAAAATTCCTAGGTACATATGGGAAGAGAAAAATATTTATGAAGAATGATTTACTTTATTATCAGAATGCTGATGGACCTGAATTTGAATTAGTGCAAATGACAAAAGAACTTTTCCAATTTAAAATTACAAAAACAATTAGAGTGAAATTTTTGATTGAAAAGAAAAGTGTAAAAGGATTGAATATTCATTATGATGATGGTTATATAACAAAAACTAATTGGAGAGATCTTTATTAAAAGGTATCTCTAAAGATTCATGTTATTGCAATATCAAAAATACTATCTATAATATTTTAACTTGCCTGTGAAAATAATCTTTATTAAGATGGAGAAAGTTCAATTCTGGGAGGGATTATGAAAAACTTAATAAAGATAATTATCCTGTTAACAATAATTTGTACACTTACGCTTGCCTATTCTGGAGAAGTGATCAAATCCTTTGACACTCCGGATCAATATCCAACAGGACTTTGTTTCGATGGTAAAAATCTTTGGCTTGCTGATCGTGGCACGGACAAATTATATTGTCTTAATGCTGAAACAGGTAAACTTATCCGTGAAATTGAATCTCCGGCTTATTGGCCTATGGGATTAGCCTGGGATGGAGAATATCTTTGGAATGCTGATTATCGTGGAAGAACAGACAAATCAGAAGATTTGGATGGAATGATCTTCAAAATCGATCCAAAAGACGGCACAATCCTCAAGACATTGCACTCACCAGCAAAAAGTCCAAAAGGACTGACATTCGATGGAAAATATCTTTGGTTGGTAGATGACAAAAAAGACATGATCATCCAATTCAGCCAGGAAGATGGTACAACTATCAGTTCTTTTCCTTCTCCATCAAGCGATCCGAAGGGAATTACATTCGACAGCAAATACTTGTGGATTTCAGATCGAGAAACAGATGAAATTTACATGGTTGATCCTGCAACCGGTTATGTCATTATAATCATGGATGCGCCAGGAAATTATGTTCATGGCATTACTATAAAGAACAATAAATTGTGGACTGTGGATTTTCAGGATGATAAAATTCACCAACTAAAAATTCGCGATGATGACAAATTTGTACAGAAGGACAAAGAAATCCACAAAGTCACATTCAATCACAACACAACCTGTTATGGTCCCGGAAAAATCAAATCTCTGGAAGTTAACGTGGCATTGCCTGATAATCGTGATAATCAGAAAATACTGGAAGATTTCCAATACAACATTCAGCCCAATAAAATCATTACGGACAAATGGGGACAGAAAACAGCCTATTATAAATTCAAGGATATCAAACCCGGAGAAAAAAAAGAAATTCAGGTAACCTCGGTTTTTGAGACCTGCAATCTTCGCTATTTTATTTATCCGGAAAAAGTGGGATCGCTGAAGGACATTCCAAAAGAGATCAAACAAAAATATCTTGGTAATGATGTCAAATACCAGATCAACCATGAAGTAATCCAAAACACTGTGAAAAAAGTAGTTGGTGATGAAAAGAATCCCTATTGGATCATGAGAAAACTTCATCAATATCTCATAGGTCATTTGCATTATGTAATGGATGGTTATTGGGATACTGCACCAACTGTTATTACTAATGGTCACGGTTCCTGCTCTGAATATACTTTCGTTTTCATTTCACTTTGTAAAGCAGCAGGGCTTCCAACACGATATGTTGGTTCAGTTTGGGACAGAAAAGATTTAGCCTACATGGATGATGTTTATCATCGCTGGGTGGAAGTCTATCTGCCTAATTACGGTTGGGTACCAACTGATCCAACCCATGGAGATAGAAAATCACCTCGCGACCAGGCATTTCCAATTGGATTGGTAAGAAATAAAGCTCTGATCACTACTCAATCAGGCGGTGGCTCTAAAACCATGGAATGGACTTACAACTCTAATGAAAATTACATCACTGAGCCAAAAACTAATCTCAATACGACACATTATGCAGATTGGGATAAAGTTGAATTAATAGAAAATAAATAAATCGCAAAGGACGCAGAGAATTTTTTTATTTTTCTATGTCTTTTATCGCATTTAGTGGAAAAAAGTATTAAAAAGGATAGATAATGAAAACAATTGGATTAATTGGTGGGATGAGTTGGGAATCTTCATTGGAATATTATCGGATACTCAATGAGAAAACCAAAGAAGAATTAGGCCAGCAGCATTCCTCAAAATGTGTAATGACTTCTGTGGATTTTCAGGAGATTGCAGTATTACAACATGAAGATAAGTGGGATGAATTAACAAAAACCATGATAGATTTAGCCAAAGATCTTGAAGCGGCAAAGGCAGAAATAATTGTAATTTGTACCAACACAATGCACAAAATGGCTGATGATGTGGAAGCAAACGTTTCAATTCCAGTAATTCATATTGTTGATTCGGTAGCAAAGCAAATCGAAAAACTTGGTCTAAAAAAGGTTGGGCTTTTAGGTACGAAATTCACAATGGAACAAGATTTTTACAAAGGTCGGCTGATCGACAAATTTGGGTTGGATGTTGTTGTTCCAAATGCCGATGATCGTGAAATTATCCATAATATTATTTATCACGAACTGATTCTGGGAACTTTCAAAAAAGAATCAAAACAGAAATATGTAAAGATCATTAATAAAATGATAGAAGAAGGTGCAGAAGGTGTTATTCTCGGTTGTACAGAAATTCCACTTTTGGTACTGCCGGAAGATGTTACAATTCCGATTTTTGATACAACAAAAATCCATGCCGAAAGTGCGGTTCTGGAAGCAATAAAGTAAGAATATTTAACCGCAGATTACACAGATTAGCACTGATTTATGTATAATAATTTTTAGTGTCTTTTCGTGTATTTAGTGGGCAAAACAAATAATTAGTGTTTATTCGCGTGATTCGCGGGTAAAAAAAGGAGAGAGAGAATGTCAGAAAGAATGATCAAACAATTTATGGAGATGGTTCAAATCGATAGTGAATCCAGCAATGAAGCGAATTTTATAAATTACCTTGAAGGTGAATATCAAAAACTGGGTGCTGAAACATTTCAGGATAGTTATGGTAATCTCATCGCAAAATTGTCTGCAAAAGGTTGTGAAGACAAAGATCCAATTCTACTATCTTGCCACGCTGATACAGTGAAACCAGGAGTAGGAATTGAGCCGGTTCTAAAAGATGGAATCATTCGCTCCAAAGGTGATACAATTCTCGGTGCTGATGACAAAGCCGGAATCGCTGAAATGCTAGAAGCATTGCGTATCGCTGAAGTACATCCACCAATTGAAATTGCCATCTCCCGTGAAGAAGAAATCGGACTCTTCGGTGTCAAAAATCTGGATTACAGTAAACTCACTGCGAAAAAAGGTTTCCTGCTGGATAATGATACTTTGGACACAATCATTATTGGTGGTCCCTCCTACTTTGCCATCGATGTAATTGTTAAAGGCAAGTCTGCTCACGCCGGAATGGAACCGGAAAAAGGTATCAATGCCATAGTCGCTGCATCCAAAGCAATTGCAGCCTTGAATCTAGGACGATTGGATCATGAAACTACAGCCAATGTTGGAATTATCGAAGGTGGAATCGTCCGCAATGGTGTTCCTGACAAAGCAGAATTCAAAGCCGAATGCCGCAGTCTGAACCATGAAAAAGCACAGAAACTTGCCGACGAAATGAGAGAAATAATCACTCACGAAGTTGAATCCATTGGTGCAGAAGTTGAGATCAAAGAAAACAACCTATGCAAAGCAGTTGATATTCCAGAATCATCCTCCACAGTTGACCTTTCAAAAAAAGCATTAAAATCTGTCGGCATTGATGCAAAAGCAACATTCATGACCGGCTTTACTGATGCTTCCATCTACAATAATATGGGAATTGAAATGGCAGTTGTGGGTATCGGTGCCAGAAATGAGCATTCTACTGAAGAACACATTTATATTGAAGATATGGAAAAAGCATTGAAGATGATCTTAGAAATATTACGATTGAGTGCTGAGTAAGTCTTTATTAGCCCGCTAAACACTCGAAATAATACGAATTATTTTTGTAATTTTGTGTGTTTTGTGGGCATATTTTTAACATAATTAAAAATTTTACAGTTTGTTTATTTGTCATTTAAAAAAAAATCGTTACATTTCAGCCTATGTTTAAAACTACTACAAATACCACGGTAAAATAGACAGATCAAACTGACCTTTGGTCTAATTGCATCTGTCACCCATCTCGCTTAAGTATCGATAGAACGATTCTATTTGTTCTATTTATATCGATATTTAAAAATCACATATTTATATATAAAAATTGCCACTAAGGTAAAGAATATTTTAGATATTACTCTGTGTTCTCTGTGCCTCTGTGGCTGGTCTTAAAAGGAGAAATAAATTGAATTTAAACAATATACAAATCATAGAAACAAATGACACTCATTTCAACGATATCATGGTAGTAGAAACAAGAGCTTTCAATCAGGACAAAGAAGCCAAACTTACAGCAGGATTACTAAAAGATAAAACCGGCGAACCAACACTTTCTTTATTGGCTTATCTTGAGGGAAAAGCCGTCGGACATATTCTATTTACAAGAGGATATCTTGAAGAAATGACAGTTGATCAACCACTATTTCACTTCCTTGCACCATTAGCAGTGATACCGGAATATCAGAAACAGGGAATCGGTGGAATGCTGATCAAAGAAGGTCATAAAAGACTGAAAGAAATGGGTTCCAAAATGGTATATGTATTAGGTCACATTGACTATTATCCACGACATGGATTTATCAATGACGCAAAAAAGTATGGATATCATACAATCTACCCAATTCCTGAGGAAGTCAAAGATGCCTGGATGTTTCAATCACTAACAGATGAAGAATTCCCAATCAAAAAAGGGAAGGTACTCTGTTGCGATGAACTAAACCGCCCTGAACATTGGCGAGAATAAGTTAAAAATAATTCACCATAGTGGAGAAATTTGACATGGTGGTATTTATAAAAAAGAGATAAACAAAATGACAAGAAATAAAATCATACGAAATAATCCACAGGAATCATTTATTTGTATCAATTGTGGAAAAGCAGTTGCACCACTGGAATATGGTGGAGACCATCGAAATCACTGTCCTCATTGTTTGAGTAGTAGTCATGTTGACATTATTCCGGGAGACAGGAGATCAAGTTGTAGAGGAATAATGAAACCGATAAGTATTCATGTGCAAAAAAACGGAGAATGGTCGGTGATTCATAAATGTACACAATGCCGGACTATTAAAATCAATAGGATTGCTTGCGATGATAATGAACTTTTATTGTTGACATTAGCAACTGAGCCCTTGGTTTCATTGCCATTTCCACCAAAAAATATCATCTCAGCATTACATAAAATTAGTCTTGAAAAAGGAATAGGAAATGAATAATAAATCAAAATGTCGTGTTGTTGGAAAACAGCACGACTTATATAAAGTTAAAATTGAAACAGAAATTAGAGATGCCAAAGTCAAAGGAAGTTTTATTTATAATGCCCAAACAGCTAGTGATTTCCCCTGCGTTGGTGATTGGGTAAATGCTTTCATTTACGATGATATAATTCTCATCGATGAAATAATTGACAGAAAAACCCATATCAGCCGAAAAGTTGCCGGCAGCACTACCGAAGAGCAGATAATCGCAGCAAATATTGATTATGTAGCAATTGTTTTGGGACTTGATGGTGGTAGAAATTATTCTGACCGACTGCTGGAAAGATACATGACAGTTGCCTGGGATAGCGGTGCCACACCTCTTGTAATTTTAAACAAAGCTGATCTCAATGACAAAGCTGAATTTTTCAAATTACAAGCCGAGACAATTGCACCTGGAGTTGAGATCATTATCACAAGTGCTGAAGATGGGACTGGTATAGATGAAATTCTTGATTACTTTTCTAATGGCAAAGTTGGTGCGTTTATCGGCCCATCTGGTGTTGGTAAATCAGCCCTAACCAATATGCTCCTCAATAAGGAAATCCAGAAAACCGGAGCTAATCGCGATGATGACAAGCGAGGAAGACATACTACCTCATCCGCTAGAATGTTTGAACTTTCAAGTGGTGGTTTCATTATTGATTCTCCTGGTCTCCGGGAAATCCAACTCTGGGCAGATGAAGACGATCTGGACAATGTGTTTGAAGAAATTTCCAGTTTGGCAAAGGATTGCAAATTCACCAATTGCCAACATCAAGGTGAGCCTGGCTGTGCTGTCCAGGCTGCATTGGAAAGTGGAGAAATCACTACTGAGCGATACAATAGCTACCTAAATCTGAAAAAGGAAATTGCTTTTCTGAATATCAAAAAGAGTGAAAAACGAGTTTTTCTTGAAAGACAACAAAGTAAGGAATTCACAAAATATTGTAAAGGCATTATGAAAGAGAAAGCATCGATGAAGAGATCTTAACCTCCCCTCAGTCCCCTCCTTGCCAAGGAGGGGAAGCAAAGGGGTGATTTTCATTTTTACGTTTATTTAGTATTTTTCATGATTTAAAAAAAAATTCAACTTGACTACTATTCATAAATCAATAAATTATTCCTCGAGGGTAATAAATCAGCGAGGAGCAATCATGAATCCAATTTTCATCGGAATTTTTATTTATTTGATTATCATTTTATTTATTGGTATCAAGTCAGTCAGAAAAAATAAAACCAATGCGGATTATCTTTTAGCAGACAGAAAACTCGGTTCCTGGGCAATATCTCTATCAGAGAGAGCCAGTTCTGAATCAGCATGGCTTTTACTGGGACTTCCAGGGGCTGCACTGATGACCGGAATGTTGGAAATTTGGGTGGTGATCGGATGTTTAACCGGAATTATATTGTCCTGGAAGTATCTCGCGAAACCAATTCGTGATTTGGCTGGAGAATATGATTCTTTGACACTTCCTGATCTTATTGCCACTTATTTTGATGATGAAAAAACATTGCGATTGATCGCATCTCTGATTATTACATTTTTCTTCACCTTCTATGTGGCAGCACAATTCAATGGTGCCGGAAAAGTACTCAGCGTCACCTTTGGCATGCAGCAGCAAACTGGAATGATCATCGGTGCTGGAGTGATTTTGCTATACACAATTCTCGGTGGATTCAATGCTGTTGTTTGGACCGATGTTGTCCAATCCGTCATTATGATTTTGGTGCTTGTGCTTTTACCAATTCTAGGATTGATTGAAGTAATGAATTCTGATCCTGCACTGTTATATGAATTTTCTAAAGAAACACTTTCACTCACAGGTTCATTTACCGGCATTGCTGGAATTTTAGCAATTATCAGTGGATTGAGCTGGGCTTTTGGGTATATGGGACAACCACATTTGATCATTCGCTATATGGCGATCAGAGATTCCAATGATATCAAGAAAAGTAGATGGATTGCCTATTGTTGGGCTATTCCTGCCTTTTTCGGTGCATTTTTTATTGGTCTAATTGCTTACAAACTTTATAGTCAGGGAATTGTCAGTGATCCCGAGCAGATCATGCCTTACATGGCAAAAGATCTATTACCTGCCTGGTTTGCCGGAATTCTCATATCTGGTGCAATGGCTGCTATGATGTCAACAGCAGATTCACAACTTCTGGTATCCGCCTCAGCCATTTCCGAAGACATCATCCACAAAGTTGGCAAAAAAAAATTATCCCCGGAAAAAATGCTGACAACCAGTAGAATCATCACCCTTGCAGTTGGACTTTTGGCTTTTGTGATGGCGTGGTTTTCCACTGACCTGATTTTCAAACTGGTTTCCTATGCCTGGTCTGGACTTGGTGCAAGTTTTGGGCCGGTTTTGATCTGCATGATTTACTGGAAAAAGATCACTCGTGAAGGTGCAATCGCAGGAATGCTTACCGGTGCCATAACAACTATTGTTTGGAAAAATATTGATTTTCTGCAAGCGATAATTGCAGAGCGGTTTGTGAGTTTTGCATTGGCGTTTTTGGTGATTGTTGTTGTAAGTAAGTTGACTAAAAAATGATATCTTAGCCGCTGATGAAAACAGATAGAGACGGATTTATTCAATTGTATTTTTATAAAAAACTGGATTTGCTACAAAATAAGGCTTAACTATGTGTCCATTTTTTTGTAGCAAATCCAAAAATCGATCCGGCTACCACCGAACAAATAGTCAAATACCTAATCCCTGACGCAACGGACTGAGAATCCGTTACCCTTACTAAAGTAGTTACAGCGGAGGTACGAATCATAGTAGCTCAGGTCTCGGCTCCACGCGTTACCCGTATCATACTCGGAGGCCGACCAGAAGCAACCGACGTAGCCTAGCATATCGAAGTTACCATTGTTGTCCCGGGCACCCGCAGGCAATCCAGTGAAACCATAGTCATCTGTACCATTACCCAATATCCAACCTGAGGTAGATTTCAAGTGTGCTCCTACATAATTCCAATTATCCCAATCTTTGCTGTAGCCACCATTATCATCGCTGATAAATTGGGCCAGTTTTTCCCACTCTTCATCTGAAGGTACATGCCAACCTTCAGGGGCGATATTACGGTTGTCATTCACTGCATACCAATTATAGAGATAGCCAAAGGATACTGTATTACTTTCAACATTATTATAAGCACAATAAGCACCTGATGTAGTGCTACTCCATATTGAATTGCTTGTGACTGGTATTATAGCATCACCATTACGGTATTTTGTTACTTTCAGATTTTCTGCCATCCAGATTTGATCTCCGATCTGTACGATATCATAAGTATTTCCATCATAATCTTTGCATTCACAAAAAGTAATACTATCAATTTCTGAGACTCTGGATAGTTCGACATCCCCATTCTTTTCGTGGATTAATATATACTGCTTTGATGATTGTGCAAATATCATTTGTGTCAGCATGATAGTAATTATAAATATTTGAGTTTTAAGCATTCTTTTTAACATTTTGCAAATCCTCTATTTCACTAATAACATTTTGATTATTTTGATATTGCATCTGGTATTTAGTCTAATTCGAATAATATTTCCTGCAATTATGAATTACTGTCTTGGTATAAACCTCGGAGGTATGAATAATATCAAAAAAAATCTCAATCCGGCTATCGCCCGACAAATAATCAAATATCTAATCCCTGACGCAACGGACACTATGTCCACCTCTCTTGTTGCCAAAGGAGGCCCAGTTGAGGCTCGTAAGAAGGTAGTTCAGGTTCCAGTACCGGGCGTAATCTGCATTGTTCTCGGAGGTCGACCAGAAGTATGTGTTGTAGCTTATAGCGTCGAAGTCACCAGTGTAGTTACGGTAACCAGCAGGCAAACCAGTAAAACCATAATCATCTGTTCCGTTGCCGTTATTGTACCATCCAGTTGTTGATTTCAATGCTGTTCCCTCTGTTCCTGAATGCCCATTGTTAGTCAAATAATTTTTTAATTCTGTCCATTCTGCATCGGTTGGCACGTGCCAGCCTTCAGGTGCTATCTTACGACTATCATTTACTGCATACCAATTATATAAGCAACCATAAATATCACCATTATTAGAATCATTATTGTAATAGCAATAAGCACCTGTTGATAAACTGGTCCAAGTAGAATTATCTGTTATATTTGCAATTGGATCGCCATTACGATATTTTGTTACTTTCAGATTTTCTGCCATCCACCATTGATCACCAATTTTCACTACCCTGTATTCATTCAAATCTGCATCAATACATTCAATTTTTTCAAATATAATATTATCAATATTTTGTACAACAATACATTCAATCTTTCCATTATTTCTGATAATTTGCATCTCATATACTTCATCTTGTTGTGCAAAAACTATTTGCATTAGCATGATAGTAATTATAAATATTTGAGATTTTAACATTCTTTTTAACATTTTGCTACTCCTCTATTTCACTAACAACATTTTTATTATTTCGATATTGCTTTCAGAAGTTAGTCTGATTCGTATAATATTATTGCAATTATAAATTCCTGTCTTGGTAAAGAGTTCGGAGGTTTCGACAATATCAAAATTCAGTCCGCCTATCCGGACCAAATAGTTAAATATTTAATCCCTGACGCAGCGGATAGAATAGCCGAAAACCTTATTTTTGGTATCACGGAAGATGAGTGAAAATACATCGTACAAGTACCTGTTCCATGCGCCAATACTACTGCTCTCTGTAGTAGACCAGAAGTAGGTACGATATCCCATATCCCAGAAACTACCACCTTCATAACAACCCGCGGGCAATGCAGAGAAATCATAGTCATCTGTACCATAATCTATATACCAGCCTGTGGTAGATTTCAAGTGTGTTCCTACATCATTCCAATCATCACCATCTTTGCTGTATCCACCATTATCATCGCTAATGAATTGGGCCAATTCTTCCCACTCAGTATCAGTGGGTACATGCCAACCTACTGGGGCAATATTGTATTCCGGATCGCTTTCTGTAACATGCTTATTTACTTCATTCCAACTATAGAGTCTTCCATAGATTGAGACATTGGCTTCATCATTATTAAAAGCCCAGACATCAGTTATTAAGATGCCATTCCTGTATTTTGTTACTTTCAGATTTTCTGCCATCCAATACTGATTACCAATTAATACAATATTATAAACATTTCCATCAATATCAGTTACTGTCTCATCTACAAATGTAATATTTGAAATTTGATTTATTTTTTCCCCATGTATTGATCCATCATTTCTTTCAATCTGAATGAATTGTGCCAATGCAAAATTAATTGAACATAATAGGATCATACTCAATATTAATTTTCTCATTTTTCTTCTCCCTCTATTTCACTAATAATATTTTGATGATTTTAATATTGTTTCCGGAAGTCAGTCGACAAAAATAAACTCCGCTGGAAAGGTCTCCGCCATCAAAGTTCATAGCATATATTCCCGATTGTTGATTTTGCTCTACCAGAGTTTCCACTTCCCGTCCTGCCATATCATAGATTTTCATGGTTACAAAATTCTCTTTTGCTATTTCATAGGAAATCCTTGTTGTGGGATTGAAGGGATTGGGATAATTATTGTGGAGAGTAAATTGTGTTGGTAATTTCACTTCTTCCAATTCTATTGATATTTCTGGACTGTATTCATAACTGCCATCATAATCAATCTGTTTTAATCGATATTTCAGATTTTTGTACTTTTCAACATTTTTATCACAATAAGTATAGGAAATGGGTGAACTACTGTTTCCTTCCCCCGTTATAAAACTGATCTTTTTCCAACCATTGGATGATCCATGCTTAATCTCGATATCAAAGCCCCTGTTATTCACTTCCGAAGCAGTTTTCCAGTAAAGATTGACATCTTTATCCTCCTGTATTGCAAAGAATCCTATCAGTTCTACAGGCAGGGACTGGTCTCCAGTTTCGGTACTGCCAAAAGTTATTTGGGTAATGTTTTCCATAGGTTCCATTGTACCACCACCATTTTTTAGTAAAAAAATGATATTTGAACCATCAAACGTGATTTTGTCAATATTACTCAACAAATCCTGTTTATTACCTGTGGTTATGCCAACATTGATATATTTCTGGCAAAACAGGTAACCTGAAAAGACTAAAATAATCAAAAGTAGTTTTCTCATGAATCCACCTCTCCAATTAAATGTTTTATGATAAATAAGTGTAAATAGTTTGATAAAAAATCATATAAAATTATGTCCTAAATAAACAATAAAACCTTCGAAGCCTTCTTATTCTGTGAAGCCGATTTCAGCAAAGAAGGAAAAGACCTCGGAGGTTTTGAGAATATCAGCAATTAATTCAATAATAAATTTAATGAAATTCAATTTTTCATGTAGTCTCTTGATAAACAGCGAATCCCAAGTTTTTTCATCCTTGGAACACCATCGATCAGCATTTTGAACTGGACAATCTGATTGGCTCCACCTTCAAATTTATAGTACCAGACTTCTGTCCAACTAATTTCCTGATTGGTTGGTTTCGCACCTTTCAATTCTGCATAGGGATATGGTTTTACAAATATTGCTGTGATCTTATTCCAGACCACTACTTCTTTGCCATTACATACAAAATGCTCAGTTTCTACACTATAATTTTGAAAAGCATCCCTAAATTCTTTGTGGTCTTTGATGGTATTGTCATCCCAACCAAAGTTGGTTTTCATTCTTTCGGGCCAATCATTAGCAGTAATGTCATCAATCATATTATCTATAAACTCTTTGATCTCTGTCTCCCATTGTCCAAAAGCATCATTGCTGATAAACAAGATCAAAAATAAAATCAATAAAACTTTCAAGATATGCATTTTACCTCCTTTGAAACAAACAAAGGCTGCCTCATAGATTAAAGCAGCCTCTGTTTACCAATGATCATTTCAAATACAACATTTTCTTTGTACTGACATAATCACCCATTTTAATAGAGTAAAAATATAGACCTGCAGGATTCTCATTCATATTTACCTGAACATGGTATTGTCCCACTTCTTTCATTTCATTGACCACAGTAAAAACCTGTTGACCGAGCACATTGTAGATATTTAATATCACGGGAGTAATGTGCAAAATATCAAAGGAAATCACTGTTGTACTATTGAAAGGATTTGGGTGATTCTGATAAAGTTCAAACCTATCCGGCTTATAATCACCAAAAACATCGATTGCAGTACTCCCAGAATCAATAGATACAATATAGTCTTCCACTTCTCCATCAATGAGGAAAGTACCATTAAAAGGAGTGGAGTCATAGGGATCAAGTCCCGGCTGACTACTGAAGCGGAAACGAATATATGTACTGCCTGATGTTGCCGTGTTTTGTACCATGAAAATCAAAGTATCTAAGCCACCATATAACACTTTATCAGAAATCATTCTTTCGGAGTTGGTGTCCCAACTTCCATCTTTATCATAATCAATCCATGCATTCAAGTATCCTGATCCTCCTGCAGGTACATTTGAATATACTGTAAGGTGCAATTCTTTTCCTGCTGAAAAAGAATTCATAAAACTAATTCCATCTTCATCATCAAGGTTATTCTTATCATCTCCCAGAGCCTGATTATCGTGAATACCATCAGATTCCGCATCAATATTTTCACCAAGATAATAACTGCTTAAATAATGCTTTGCTCCATATTCTGAAATCAAAGTTGGATAGGGAAATGGTGAATCAGAGAAATCCAATTCAGGCAAAAGCATTACGAGATAATCTTCTACTTCGCCATCTCTTTCAATACCAGTAACTTTTACGCCAGCATTATGATCCGTCACAAATCTGAACCGCATATAAGTCCATCCAATAGAAATGTTGTTTGGAACAGTGAAGGTCAGCAACGTATAATCCGGTGCAGGTTTAATGAATTCATTATTGAATATATTTTCACCGGAATCATCCCAGTCGCCGTCTCTATTATAATCTATCCATGCATACAAATATCCTGTTCTTGATGCTAATGGTTTAAAGGATATGGCATTACCTTTAGAAAATCCCACAATTGAAAGGTTCTGACTTCCCAACAATGGATCAGAACCGTTAAATACTTGTGAATATCCTGATTCCCATTGAATTCCATCCTCGTCATCCCGATTATTATAGTCATCTCCTGTAGCATGCTTTGTAGGTTGCCCATCAATATCAGCATCTGTCAATGCTGGTCCAAGTTTTACCAAAGGTGTTGGCAAATGTCGAGCACCATCATCTACTAACTTTACAGGATATCCATAGGGGTAAATATTATTAGTTGGATCAATGTCGTTGTTGGCATCTCCATAATCAAAACCGACACCGACATAATCCTCAACTTCTCCATCAATTGCAATTCCCCACGGAAACATTGCCGTCCAGAAATTTGTACAGACTCTGAATCTTGCATATCCGGGACCATAATTATCAGTAGGTATTGGAAATGTATACCTGTAAGTACCTGCTTTTGGTATACTTGAAAATATGATCATTTCATCTGGGATAAGAATAAATGGTAAAACAAACGGATATTCTAAATACCCATCATCATTAAAATCTATCCAGGCAGTTAACCAAACAGGAAAATCATTGGGTTGTCCATTGACAGTAACTGCAACTTCGCCACTTACAGACGGGATCCAGCTTAAGTACTGGACACCATCTTCATCATCCTGACCATTATCATCATCACCATCAGCAAATACAGTGGGTTGTCCATTTCCTTCACTATCACGTTTATCACCCAAATATGCACCGTAAGTGCCATGAGCAGCTCCATTTGGTTTCAAAGTTGGATACCACTGCCATGGAAACCAAGGTGGATGTGGTTGAGAATTTTGTGCTGTGTCAGGGAGATCACCCCAATCAAGATGATAAGAGATATTTCCAAAAATCAAATCATCAATATTATCACCAGGAGTTAATTCTACTTCATACTCATTGTTTTCAGGAACAGTCTGAATCCAACCTTCTGGAATTTGTTCTTGTACATAATATATACCTGGAATTAATCCATCGAATTTAAATTTACCATGATGATTCGCAATGTCAGAACTATCTGTTTCCGTTGTTTTATCTCCGCCAGTAGTATCAACTGCTAATATATTTCTACTTTCATCATAAAGTTCAATTACAAAACCATTCAATGGAAATTCATTTTCATCATATAAACCATCTTCATCTTCATCAAAAAACTTATCTCCTCCTATTATTCCACCAGGAGGAATATTACCAAAATCTCGTCCTTCTACCACATCGCCGGGTGTGACAACAACAGTATGTGTTCCTGGAGGTACTGGTTTTGGATGGGATTGTGTCCAACCAGCCTGCAAAACTTCACTAACAGTATAAGTTCCAGGAGGAACAACGAAATAATAACTACCATTAATATCAGTTACTGCAATAGCTCCGGTATTTAGTTTTATAGTCCAACCTGGTAACACTGGTTCACCATCATCCCAATTTCCATCTCCATCAAGATCCATAAATTTCTGACCAGTAATGCCACCATCTTTAGGATAGTTGCCAAAATCTACACCTTCGACAACTTGTCCAGATACAACAGTAACATCATATTTACCTGAAGCAGGATAGGAATTTATCCAACCACTTTTCAATGTTTCAGTTACCGTGTAATCTCCAGGTTCGACTGTCACATAATAGTGTCCGCTTGAATCTGTTTTAATTGTAATCCCATTTATATTAATTTCCCAATCAGGTAACCCAGGTTCGCCATCATCATATTTACCATTCTTATTTAGATCGTGAAATTTCTTTCCTGATATTCCGCCATCTTCTATATCAATTTCAATATTACCAAAATTTACATCTTCTATTTTTTCACCAGGAGATACAGTAATAAGATGCATACCAGCCAAGGGAGTTGTTACCCTCCATCCTGCAGGTAATATTTCACCTACAAGATAAGCACCGGGTTTAACAGTAAATTTATAAGATCCAACTATATCCGTTATTACCGAAGCACCATTACTAAGAGTTATTTCTACTCCAAATAATCCTGGTTCACCATTATCCCAAAATGTATTATTATTAATATCATGGAATTTGAAACCACTGATTTCTCCATCCTCTGGATAATTACCAAAATCAATCTCTTCTACTATTTGTTCAGGAAGAACTGTAACACTCCATGTATTCTCAGGATAAGATTGAATCCAATTGTCCTGTAAAACTTCAGAAACTGTATAATCTCCCGTAGTAACTGAGAAAGAATAAGTTCCATCTGCACCAGTAGTTGTAGTTTGTCCATCGCTAAGTTTTATTTGCCACCCCTGAAGTCCAACCTCGCTAGAATCCTTAATTCCATTCCTATTATCATCCAGAAATTTTTGGCCGCTTATTTCACCTTCATCTCGATAATTCCCAAAATTAACAGCTTCAATAATTTGTCCCGGATTTACAGTAACATTATGTTCTCCTGAAGGAGGATATGAGTTTATCCATTGGCCTTGAAAAGGGATAGGGATAGGTAAAGGAAGAACTTCTGTTACTTTATACTCACCTGGCTCAACTACAAAATAATAATGCCCATTTTCATCAGTAATTTCTGACATACCATTATCAAGTATAATTGTCCATCCTGAATCTCCAGGTTCTCCATCATCATACTGCCCATTTGCATTGGCATCAATAAACTTCTTACCAGAAATTCCACCATCTTTTGGATAATTGAGAAAATTATAATTCTCAAGAACTTGTCCTGGTTCTACAAATTCCACCCATGGTAAAACAGGATAAACACGAATCCAATTATCTTTTAAAACTTCATCAACATAATGCATCCCGGACTCAACTTCAAAATAATAATGTCCATTTTCATCAGTAATAGTAGTTTCTTCTCCATCTAACTGAATAGTCCAACCTTGTAATGGTGTATCACCTATATCAATTTCTCCATTTCTGTTTACATCAAGATATTTTGTTCCTGAAATACCACCATCTTTAGGGTAATTCCCAAAGTTTATATCTTCTATATACCTTCCGGCCGGTACATTAAATAGCCATAAATTTCCAGATGGTAGTGTTTGGATCCAATTATCCTGTAAAACCTCCTCTACTGAATGTTGTTCTGCAGATACATTGGAGAATGTATAAATACCATTAGAATCTGTTATAGTTGTATCATAACCATCTAATATTATTGTCCATCCTTCCAATCCTTTTTCTAATATATCATATTCACCGTTTCTATTTTCATCAAGAAATTTCATTCCTATTATTCCACCTGGTAATGGATAATTTCCAAAATTCACTTCCTCATATATTCCACCTGGACTAATTTCTATATTCCATTGCTCAAGAGGATATGTCTGTACCCAGTTATTTTCCAGTACTTCAGTTACCAAATAATTTCCAGGCTCTACATAAAAAGAGTATAAACCATCTTCATCAGTAGTTGTAGTTTCACCAGTATTTAATTGAATTGTCCATCCTTCTAATCCTACTTCACCAATATCAAAAGTACTATTTTGATTTATATCCTTAAATTTTCTTCCCATTATTGTTCCTCTGGGAAGATAATTACCAAAATCCATGGCTTCAGCAACTTCTCCAGGCCCAACAGTTATCAGCCAACCGTCATCAGGATAGGATTGAACCCAATCAGTTTGTAATACTTCCGACACATAATAGATACCAGCATCTACTTCAAAAGAATATTGCCCATTACTACCAGTAACAGTAGATTGTCCATTATCTAACTCAATAGTCCAACCTTCCAATCCCTCTTCCCCATTGCTATACGCACCATCCTCGTTTCTATCATTGAACTTTTTACCAGAGATACTTGCCTTTTCAGGATAATTGCCAAAATCTATCCCTTCAATAGCTTGATTTGGCCCCACAACAAGATTACTCCATGGTGTTGTTGGGAAAGTTTGAGTATAGCCAAATTTTGACTCTTCACTTACGGAATATGTACCTGGATCTACTTCAAAGGAATAAATACCACTGTAGTCAGTATAGGTATAATCACCATTGCTTAACATTATTTTCCAATTAGCAATACCATCATCTCCCATATCTTTTTCATGATTTCCATTCTTATCAACAAATTTCTGCCCGGAGATATATCCTGGACGACAATCTGCCACTACGATATATGATTCTTTTATTTCTGTATCTGTCCCTTCTTTGTTGTTAGTTACTTGCAAACTTACTGTATATGTTCCAGGTGTATTATAAGTATGACTAGGATACTGACCAGAACCTGTACCATCACCAAAATTCCAATCCCAACTTATTATTGAACAGGTTCCACCATTTTGACTAGACATATCTGAAAAATTCACAGTTATAGGTGCACATCCTGAAGTTGGACTTGCAGAAAAAGCAGCTGTGGGAGAATCACAATAAACGACTAATTCAAAATTGTCAGTAATGATTTGTCCTTCACCTTTATAGATTTTAATTGTCCATTGACCTTCGTAATTAGATGCAGAACTTCCATTGATTCCAATTTTATATGCTACTCTGACCTCACTCCATGGAGGAGTTCCTGTAACATTTATAGTACCAGTATAGTATAATCCCCCATCAGGTTTATAGAATTCCCACTTAACTGAAAATTCAGCAGATTCATCAACAAATTTTACCCAGGAACAAACATATGTATCTGTACTATAAAATGTATCTTTGATATTTACAGGATTATAAGAACCATCAACATCTTCACAGGTAGCATAATCTGACAACCCTAATGCTGAATTCTCAGATTGCTTGCTGAGAGATCCCGGTAGAACTTTGTATCCTGAATGTACATTTTTCGGTAAATCATCTGCCATTAAGTTGATGGTTGAAATCACAAGAATACAAAGATATAGTATTCCTAAGGTTGATATATAGAATGCGTTTAGAAATGATTTCATAACATTCTCCCGAACAACAACAAATAAAAATAAAATGATAAGAATATATCAGATAAAAATACTCAACTTCACACCAAATCTTGATCGATTTATTATTAACTGCCTTTTATTAGAATTTTGAAAAGTTGAAATAACATAATTAATTTTCCCATGTATTAATTACAATAAATAAAAGGCATGTCAAAATCAAGGAATAGTACAAATATTCTAGTAATTAATAATTTATAGTTAAATATATTTAGTTGAATCAAATTAAGATTAAATCAATTTATCAAAACCAACCAATATTATTTCAATTATTGTATTTGAAAATTCTCTAATTGTTTTTATGAAATTTTCCTATATTTCGTAACTAAAATGAAAAAATTTAATCAAAGAAAATTATGTCAAAAATAAGAATATTATCAGATCAACTAACAAATAAAATCGCTGCCGGTGAAGTTGTAGAACGTCCGGCTTCTATGATAAAAGAACTGGTGGAAAATTCCATCGATGCCGCTGCAACAGAAATCATTGTGATCCTTCGAAATGGAGGAAAAACACTTTGCGAAGTTGTTGATAATGGCGAAGGAATGACACAGGATGATTTGCTATTGGCTTTTGAGCGATATGCTACTAGCAAAATCCATAGTGCTGAAGATCTCATTTGCATCAAGTCCCTCGGTTTCCGTGGAGAAGCATTGGCAAGTATTGCATCAGTTTCCAGAGTTTCAGCCATCAGCACTTTGCGAGGATCTGATGTAGGATATCGTCTCAATATCGAAGGTGGAAACTTTCGAAGCATTGAGCCCTTTACACCTAAAGAAGGTACAACAATTTCCATCAAGAACCTGTTTTTCAATATGCCGGGCCGTAGGAAATTCCTTAAAAGCAAAGAAGTAGAGTTTCGTCATATCGTCACTGTGATCAAGAAATTTTCCATGATCTATCCGAGAATCAAGTTTGTACTGATACACAATGATCGTGAGGTTCTCAATCTTCGTAGTGAAAATCTCAAATCACGAATTGGTAATTTGTTCTCAAAAGATTATATCGAAAATTTGATACCCTTCAACTATGAAAGAGGGAATATTTCTGCAACTGGTTTTGTTGGAAATCTAAATCTTGTCAGGGCAACTCGTGGCGAACAATTTTTCTATGTCAATAATCGTTTTATTACAGATCGTTTGATGAACCATGCAATCACTTCTGGTTTTTCATCATTGATATCCCGAGGCGAATTCCCCTTCTACTGCATCCATATCTCAATGCCACCAGAATTGGTTGATGTCAATGTTCACCCTCGGAAAATGGAAGTCAAATTCGCTGATCAGAATAATGTTTACCGATTTCTAAAAGAATCAACTGCTGATGCATTACAGACAATAAAAAATTCCATTCCCGATCTTCCAAGTTTTTCACCGGAACATTACTATTCACCACAGCCGATTTCATACAAAGAAAAACCTGTGGAAAATTCTCCCCAATCTTTAGAATCATTACCTAAAACAGAACAGTCACAACCATATCAGGCTCCACCTGAAAATCCTAATGCTCATAGATTTCAGACACCAACAGTTGAGCAGGAAGGCCTGAATCTACATTTCATTCGAAAAAATGATCAGGAATTGTGGAAGGAACGTGCTGATAGGTTCTCTTCAAGAAATGTTATTCAGCAAGAAGAAGATCTTAAGTCTTTCACACCACAGGTGAAAGTATATCAGATTCACAATAAATATCTCATCAGTCAAGTAAAATCCGGCATGGTTATTATTGACCAGCATGTAGCTCATGAACGAATTCTCTATGAAGAAGCCCTGGAGTCTATGGAGAAAAATAGTTGGCGGGCGCAACAATTACTTTTCCCTCAAGTTGTGGAATTGTCAATTGATGATTTCTCTCTAATTCTTGAGATTTTGCCTTATCTGGAAAAATTGGGATTCAGTGTTAAGGAATTCGGTAAAAATACAATCGCAGTAGAAGCCGTACCAGCTGGAATGAAATGGGGCGATGAAGGTAAAGTAATCAAAAACATCATTGATTATTATCGTGAATATGGACAAAAGGACACAGATATCCAATCCAAAGTAGCTGCATCCTACTCCTGCAAAGCCGCGATCAAAGCTGGCGATAAACTCACTGAGGAAGAGATGCAAAATCTTGTTGATCGATTATTCGCCACAAGAGATCCATACTTCTGTCCTCATGGCCGACCAATTATTGTTAATATGACATTAAAAGAAATTGATAAAAGATTTGAGAGAAGTTGACGTGAAAGATAAAATCAGTCCTGAAATCGCAAAAATTTGTCCAACAATCCCAATTCTCACCGGTCCAACTGCTGTTGGTAAAACATCGACATCTATTGAATTGGCGAAGATGATTGATGGTGAGATCGTATCTATAGATTCACGTCAGTTGTATAAATATCTCGACATTGGAACAGCCAAACCAACATTGAGAGAACAAACAGAAATTCCTCATCATCTAATTGATCTATTTGAACCAACAGTTCAGGTAAGTGCAGGTGAATATCGCAGATTGGCAATTGATGTGGTAGAAGAAATTGTTTCAAAAGGAAAAACACCAATTTTCGTTGGTGGTAGCGGCATGTACATCAATGCACTTGTTCATGGAATCTTCAAAGATAGTGCATCCAACCCAGAAATTCGTAATAGATTGATGGCAGAGATTGAAGAAAAAGGAAATGTCACGCTTTATAATCGTTTGATGGACATTGATCCGGATTCAGCAAAAAAAATTCATATTAATGATGCAAAGCGGATAACTCGTGGTTTAGAAATCTATGAAATCACAGGCAAACCACCATCACAACATTTCCAAACGCAAGAAAACAATCCAGCATTCCCTACGAAAATTTTCGTATTGACTCGCGAACGATCAAAACTTTACAAAAGAATCAATCTCCGTGTCAATCAAATGATTGAAGAAGGCTTGATCAAAGAAACTGAAGATCTACTCAATAATCGATATCGATCAGCAATGGATGAGTTGAAAACTCTTGGTTACCAGGAAGTAATCCAATTTCTTGACAAAGAAGTAGAACACAATATAATGGTTGAAAATCTAAAAATGAACACTCGCCGCTATGCCAAACGGCAATTAACCTGGCTTCGGCATCAACTGGATGCAGAATGGATAGAATTACAAGATTCTGACAATGCAATATCCATTGCAAAAAAAATTACAAATTCATTGAAAAGTTAATTTTAATAATTTAAGTTTCCCCTTCGAAAAATTATGAAGAGTTAAGATTTTTATTATTTATAGAATTTTATATTTTAATTATTAAATAAAATTACCAGGAGTGTTTCCACTGTGAAAAATTTCAAATACATCATTTTACTACTATTTATAACAACCATTTTTGCGCAAACAAAAAATATCTACTCCTTCTACGATTTTGATCCTGTAGTAATTACCGGAAGCAGAATCCCAACAGAATTTTCCAATTCATCACGGAATATTTCTGTAATTGATGAACAAACAATCAGGCAGCAGAATGCAGAGAGTATTGAATCTTTGCTTATGAATTTAACTGATTTGGAATTTAAAACCCGCGGGCCTTTAGGTATTCAAAGTGATGTCAGCATTCGAGGAGCATCGAATGAACAGACCTTGATTTTGCTGGATGGCATGAAAATTAGTGATCCACAAACAGCTCATCACAGTTTAAATATTCCTATTAATCTCGATGATATTGCTCAGATTGAAATACTTAAAGGAAATGCATCTAAATTATATGGTCCTAATGCTCTTGGTGGCGTGATAAATATCATTACCAAAAACTCAGAAAAGACCAATGGTAATCTTCGACTTTCTGCTGGTGATAATGGTTATGCAAAAGGTGATTTATCATTAGCATTACTCAAAAATAACATATCCAACCGTTTTTCATTTTCACAGAAGAGAAGTGATGGATATATTAAAAATACCGATTTTGATGTGAGAAATATTTTCTACAAAGCCGGATTACAAACATATAATACCAAATATGATTTATCTTTTGGTTACCAGAGAAAAGATTTTGGAGCAAACAGGTTTTATACACCCAGCAAAACAGAACGTGAACAAATGGAACAATTTTTGGCAAATCTAAGTAGTTTTCACTCCACTGAATGGGGACATCTTGCCATGAAATTTTCTGGTAGAAAAAATTATGATCATTTCATTATTCCGCAATATAATTACGAAAACAAACACACAACCCACCTCTATTCTGCTGAAGTAAATGGTTTTTATAACACATCTGATTTTGTAATAAATTTTGGTACCGACATTGGATACAATGATATTTCCGGACGAGTGATGAACGATGAAAGATATCATGTTGGTCTGTTTTCTGAATCAACATTCAAATTGCTCAAAAAAATAGAATTAACACCCGGTGCTTCAGCATATTACTATGAAGACTGGGGGTTACAGTTTTTTCCCGGATTGGATATTGGATATAATGCCACAGGGCAATTTCGAATTTTCAGTTCTATTGGCAGATCTTTTAGAGTTCCCTCATTCACTGACTTATCTTATGTTGGAGTCGCCAATATGGGCAACGATGATCTCAAACCAGAAACAGCTGTCAGCTATGAATTAGGTGCAAAACATGTTTCTGAAAGACTTCAGACCACTGCTACATTATTTCATAGAAATACTACCGACATGATAGAATATGTAAAAGATATATCTGATGAAAATGCTAAATATACTGCCCAAAATATCTCTAAAATAAAAATAAACGGATTTGAATTATCAACTAAACACTTTATAAATAAATTTACAATAAACACACTGGCAATTAGTTATAGTAAAATCAATTATGACTATGATTTTGATAAATACGAATTTAAATACAAATATGCTCTGAATTCTCTTGCACAAAAATATTCAATTATAGTTAATCAGAAATTACCTTTTAAAATAATTGCCAATTGGAATATCAATTACCAGGAAAGAGTTCACGATGATGGTAATGGCCAATTGCTGACAAATCTAAATATCTCATTTCCACTTATGAAAGTTAACGTCAATTTCAATATTATGAATCTTTTTGATGAGCAATATAAAAATTTTATGGAAGTTCCAATGCCTGGCAGATGGATAAAAGCAGGAATTGAGTATAAAATATAAAACCATAGATTACACAGATTAACACTGAATACAAATTAAAAATATAAAGTTAATCATTGAAAATTTGCACAGTCAACAGTTTAAAATATTGAAACTTTTTTATCAATTGCAGGTTAACTACTTTGAAAATCAAAATTTTAACTTTGTAGAGAGAGAAACATTATTTATATTTGAGCCATGAAAGAAAAAACACAAGAAAAACAGACATTTATCGAAAATCTTACTCTTAGCAAAACAAATTATATTTTGTTTGGAATCGGTGTTCTATTAATTATTTTGGGATATTTTGTAATGGCAAAAGGTGACGTTTATAGTTTCCAGTCTTTGTCAGTTGCACCATTAATCTTACTATTCGGATACCTTGTTGTAATCCCGGCATCTATTCTATACAAAAAGAAAAATTAATTTTTGCTTCAAAGATTTGAGAACCTGTAAGGGAATTTTCTCTTACAGGTTTTTTATATAAAAAAAGCGTATCATCTTTCGACAATACGCCTTTTCAATATTATAAAAATAATTTACTTAATGTCCGCAACCACAACCACCAGAACAACAGGATTTGTTCGCTTTAGGTTCAGCAGGTTTTGTCTCTTTTTTATCGGCATAATCAGTTTTATAAAAGCCGGAACCTTTGAATATTACACCAGTTCCACCAGAAATTTTTCTGACAACTTCATCTTTACCACAATCGGGACAAGTTTTTAGTACATCATCAGACATGCTTTGAAATTTCTCAAATTCATGTCTGCATCCATTACATACATAATCATAAGTAGGCATAAAACCTCCTGTTAAGCCATGTTCGCAAGAATTGCGGAAACATTTACAATATCATCAACACTACAACCACGAGACAGATCGTTCAGTGGTTTTGCCAATCCCTGAATAACAGGGCCAACAGCTTCACAACCGGCAATTCTCTGTACCAATTTGTATCCAATATTTCCTGCACTTAGATCAGGGAATACAAGAACATTTGCTTTACCAGCAACAGAACTTCCAGGAGCCTTTTTTGCACCAACTGCTTCAACTATTGCAGCGTCAGCTTGTATTTCACCATCAATTAGTATGTCAGGTCTTTTTTCTTTTACTATGTTGGTTGCTTCGATTACTTTATCAGCAGCAGAATGTTTAGCACTTCCTTTTGTTGAAAAGGAAAGCATTGCTACTCGTGGTTCTTCACCAACAACTTTTTTATGAGTATCTGCTGTAGAAATAGCAATATCTGCAAGTTGTGATGCATTTGGATCAGGCATTACTGCACAATCAGCAAAACTCCAAATTTTTGATTCATCAGGAGTGATCATGATGAAATCGCTGGACACAGTTTTTACACCTTCAGCAGTTCCAATGATATGTAGAGCTGCTCTCATTACATTTCCTGTAGAAGTATCAGCACCGGACAAACATCCATCAGCCATACCTTTGTCAACCAACATTGCACCGAAGAAAGTAACATCTTTCATTACTTCACGGGCTTTTTCGATTGTCATGCCTTTATGTTTTCTTTTTTCGTAATAGGCTTGAGCAAAGTCTTCGAAGCCATCATAAGCTTCAGGATTATAAAATTTTGCACCATCTATTGAAACTCCTAAATCAGAAGCATGTTTTTTTAGTTCATCTTCCTTACCGATGAGAGTGACTTGGGTGATTTTTTCTTCCAGCAGAATTGCTGCTCCTTTTATTACTCTATCATCATGAGCTTCAGGAAGAACAATATTTTTATTTTTCTTCTTCGCTTCTTCTCTAATTGATACAATTAGTTTCATTATCATCTCCTATATTTTTCTTTTATTGCTTTTTCTACATTATCAGGTACAAACTCTGAAATATCTCCATCAAATTGTGCAATTTCTTTAACCACACTTGAACTAAGGTAAGAATTTTCTGCACTGGGCATAAAATATACAGAATCGATGTCATTATTCAATTTTCTATTCATTAACGCCATTTGGAATTCAAATTCAAAATCTGAAATCGCTCGCAATCCACGAATGATTACAGGTGCCATTATTTTTTCGGCATAATTTACAACTAATCCATCAAAATAATCGATAGTTATATTTTCAAATTCTTTTGTACAATTTCGGATCAATGCCACTCTCTCTTCAGCTGTAAATAATGGTTTTTTGCTAAGATTTCTAGCCACAGCAATATGTACATGATCAAATATTCTTGCGGCTCTTTTTAAAATATCAATATGTCCATTTGTTATAGGATCAAAAGTACCTGGATAAAGTGCGATTTTCATATTAAACCTTAAAAATTATTAATTTAGTATTTCCATAAATTTTCACTACGGGATCAAGTTCTTTTATTTTTTCAGGAATGTCAAAACGATGACCAGTTTCCAATACAATTTGTGTGTCTTTAAAATTATCTACCAAGTCATCAATCAATTCAGAAACTTGTTTCAATTGATATGGAGGATCAGCAAAGATCAAATCGTAACTTTCGGTGGTTTTCTTTAAAAATAATAGAACATTTTTTTTGATTATTGAAGTTCTATCATGTGAATGTAACTTCTCTACATTCTCACTAATAATATTTGCCTGTAGGAAATTATTTTCAACAAAACTTACATGCTTTGCACCTCTTGAAAGAGCTTCGAATCCCAGATTTCCAGATCCGGCAAAGATGTCAAGTACATTGTAGCCCGATATATCTCCAAGAATAGAAAACAGACTTTCTTTCACTCTATCTTTAGTTGGACGAAAACCAGGTCGATCCAAACCACTCTTCAACTTGTGTCCTTTGAATTCTCCTGCAATAATTCTAATCATGGGGATTTATTTCTGTGGAAAGATTGTGATTCCAATTTTGAGTTCAATAATTGAACTTCCGGAAGTAGCTTCTCCAGACTTGATTTCAAGATCATTGTAAGAAACATTTATTTTTTGTGATACTAGTTCCCTACAAAAATTTATGATATTTATCTTACTGCCACTGACATAAACAAATCCTTGACGAGCCACAGTTTGGTCACGTTTAGAAATGGTCAATGGTTCGATTTCCAAACCAAGATTTTCTCCTGTTGAAGCAATGAAACCTGATAACTGTTTATCATTCAAATATTTATATTCATTTGGATTTATATTATTTTTTAGAATTTTAGTTAATGATGTAATTTGATAATTCTTTGCATCTTCTGTTTTTTCTATATAAAACAACTCCGGCTTAAATGAATTATTGTGATTATAGATAAAAAATTTGATATTTTCACCACTGATAATATCTTGTACAATACAAATGATACTTAGATTATCATTTTTTAGGTTAAAATCAATGATCTGTACATTTTCTGGTAGAAGTTCTAAAACACCACTAATCAAACTCAAATCTTTGGACTGTTGAAATATTTGATCTGCAATTGATTGTCCTACATTGATCTCATTAACTATTTCATTTTCAGTAATATTTGAAATACTATCGGACTTTGTTTCATTCACAGCCGCTTTTATATTGGACATTTTCTCGATTATTATTTCAGGAACGTCAGTAAAAAAATATAAGTATAGTATAGCAGTGGCTAAGGCTAAAATGAAAGCCACAAAAAATACAGATTTTGGTTTTACATTTTTTTTCTTCTTCTTTTTCTTTCTCTTTTGTTTTGAACTAGATTTTTCATCAAGATTTTTCTTTATTTCATCAAACTTTTGTTTGTTCTCTTTGGAAACTTCAGAAGAAATAATAGGTGGTTGCTCAGCAGAACTATCTATCTTTAGCAGATCAATAAAACTATCTTCATCTTGTAAACCTTTGTTATTTAGCAGATTAATTCTCAACATGATTTTACCTTAAAATCGGGTTATCAATCCAGCAATTTCACTGAATTGCGAGACACCAAGTTTATCTGTTAAAAATTTCTGTTCAATATGTACTTTTTGTTGAGATAATATTGGCAAAGGATTCAGGATCATTTGATTGGCAGAATCAACCTGATTTTGTACAAATATATTATTTGGAGAAGATGTATATACAAAGAATTTATCGAAATTCAGTGCGGAATAATTCTGATTAATAAGGTCTTTAATAAATTGTAAGTCATATTTTTCCGGATCAGTATTCTGCAAAACTGTAATATCAGAAGCATTATTAAAGGCAAAACTTATAAATGACATGATTCCATCACCGAAGACCAAAAGATTTTGAGGTTGATTTTCTTTGCCAATATTCCAAACTCCCCATTTTTCATAGGCCTGTAATGGGAAGGATTTTGATAGTAATTTATAAGCAGAAAAAATTCCTAAATCCATCAATACTGGCTCAAAATAAAATTTTACTACTGAGGCTACAATGACTTTTCTCAAGTCATCAGGAATAGAAATACTAAGATACCGTGACTCTTCACTATTATCTTCATTTTCAATAAAATAATGTTGAGTAAACAGATTTTCAGTATTTGGTAATGAGTTTTTTATTTTCCAGTTCAGAACATCATTAATTTCATTATTTGCAAGTCCTGAATCAATTTTGTTAAGAAATATTCTGGATTTATTTGCAGGAATTGAAATAGCAATTGCACGATCAGCTGGATTATCATGCTTAAAAAAGGCAAGAACCGATTTGAGTTGTTTTTTTAGCTCCAGTGAAAAAGAAAGGCTATCAGCAGTAACCACTAAATTTTTTTTAAAGATTCTGCTGATAGCATCATTATAAGATTTTTTTTCACAGAGTCCATATATTATGGAATTATCTGAGATGGAAATCCATTGCATTATTTATTTCCAGCTAGCTTCCCCGTTTTTTATGTATCCATGTGAGGTATCCTGAAAAGTAAAGAATACAAATCTTGGTTCTTCATACATAAAATCAATTGGATCTTTGATTGTGATTGGTTTATCATCACTAAATTCTACAATATACTTTTTATCAATCAGTGGTCTGTAAGCGTATTTATCTTCGAGGTAATACTGGTTGTGATAAGTAATAGTTGCAGGTCGTTCAACTGTCTCCATTTCAAGAACTGTATCAGCATCAACGGAACTTAAAACTGTAGAACTAACACTTAATGTGTCGAAAGATCTTAAAGATTCATTCCATCTGGTTACCTTATATAAGGTATCAACTACAGTATCTTTTAAATTATATGAAAAGGCAAAAGTTGTATCATAAGATTTGAAAAGATTTTTCAAAACATCGAACTCATATGCCTTTCCATCGATATTTAAAGTCTGTGTACCATAAAAATTACTATCAGCCATAGTACTATCTCTCAAGGCACTGATAATTTTTATAGCCATTACAGGATCTTCATTATATGTATTACTCATTTTGTTGTAAAAATCTTCAACTTTGTGAATGATTGTCATTCTTTTTTGACTGAGTTTTTGAACTTCTTCTTGTTCATTCCAGACCTGAGTTGGTAAATAAATAACAAGTATTAAAACTACAATAAGAACAAATGCTACTACGTTTAAAAACTTTCCTAAACCAGTTTTATATTCTGGAATAGCACCATCTACTAAAAATTTTTCACTCAATTGTAACCTCGCCTTTAATTTTTTCTAAAGTTTTTTCCCCAATACCATGAATTTTTGTTAATTCATCTATTGAATTAAATTCTCCATTTATTGTACGATATTCTATTATTTTCTCTGCAGTTACAGGTCCAATACCTTTTACTGTGGTCAACTCTTCTTTGGTCGCTTTATTAATATTAACTGGTGTTTTATTAATTTCTTCCACATTTTCTTTTTCAATTTTATCAGTTAAAAAATATGTAGAATCTACTTTTTCAGCCAATTCTTTAAATTGACTTTCAACACCAATCTTTTCAATACTTAAATCATTATTTTTAAACAATAATTTCTTACCAAAAAAAATCGCACATCCTGCAATATATAAAAGAACTAAAACTCTTATGACACTTTTTTCACGTCGTGTTAAATTTAGCATTTTTCCAAATAAATAAAAATGTTATCTACAAAAAAATTATTCAATCTTTGTAAACCTTTCTTTCACTGATTTAGAGGCAATTTCCTCCTTTAGTAATTCAGCATAAAGTTTACTCAATTTTCCTTTTAGTTTTGTTGGAATATCTACACGGATTCGAACGATTTGATCACCTGTTCTGCCACCGTGTGGATCAGGCAATCCTTTGTTCTTCATTCGGAGTAATTTTCCAGATTGTGTTCCAGATGGGATCACCATTTTCACTGCACCAGATAAGGTTTCTACTTTTATCTCAGTTCCCAAGGCTGCTTCAGCCGGAGAAAGGTGCATATCTATGTAAATATCATTATCATTTCTTGTAAAGTGATCATGATCTTTTTCTTCAAATAATATAACCAGGTCACCAAAAGGTGCTCCACGCATTCCGATGTTACCTTCACCTCGCATTGTTATATAATTTCCTGTTGCAACTCCTGCAGGAACCTTTACAGTAACAAGCTTGCTCTCTTTGAGTCGACCCGACCCGCCACATTTTGTACAGGATTTTTCAGGAATTTTACCTTCTCCATGACAGGTTGAACATTGTTGTACATTTACAACTTGTCCAAAAAAAGAACGTTGAACCTGGCGAACTTCACCACTACCATGACAAGTAGGACATGATTTAAGTTTTGTTCCAGGTTCTGTCCCGGATCCGGAACATTTATCGCACTTATCCATGCGTTTAATACGGATTTTCTTTTCAACACCAGTGTGGATTTCTTCCAATGTGAGTTTTACTTTTATTTTAAGATTTCCACCTCGTTGTGGTCCACGTCTGCCACCACCGCCTTGTGATCCTCCAAAAATATCATCAAAACCGCCAAATCCACCAAATCCGTTCATAAATGTTCTTAATGCATCCGATAGATCAAATCCAAAATCACTATACCCACCAGCACCAGCCGGTCCACCTTTAAGGCCTGCTTCTCCAAATTGGTCATACATTGATTTCTTTTTCTCATCAGAAAGTACTGAATATGCTTCTGATACATCTTTGAATTTATCTTCTGCTTCGTGGTTTCCTGGATTTTTATCTGGATGATATTTGACTGCCATTTTGCGATATGCTTTTTTTATATCGTCCTGTGAAGCATCTCTGCTAATTCCTAATGTTGAATAAAAGTCTTTTCCCATATTATTTACTCACCACAACTTTGGAATGTTTTATAACTCTATCTTTAAAAATATAACCTTTTTCAAACTCTTCAACTACTTTGTCAGGATCAACACCTTCATCCTCACGAACCATTAAAGCATGATGTAGGTCAGGATCAAAGTCCTGTCCTAAAGATACAATTGGTTTCACTTCTAAATCAGATAACACTTTCTGAAATTTTTTATGGATCATAGTCATACCTGTGGATTCTGAGGCTTGATCTTCAGATTCATTTTCAACAGCTCTGACAATATCATCAAATACTGTTACTATCTCTTTCAGAACTTTTTCCCCGGCATACTTATTAATGATCTCAAACTCTTTTGACATTCTCTTTTTGTAATTGTCGAATTCAGCAGCTAATCTATAATATTTATCTCTCATTTCTTCTGTTGAAATTTTCTGCTGTTCCAATTCCTTTACCAACTGTTCATATTTTTTTATGGAAACAGTTTTTTCAGATTTTTTCTTTGATGATTTTGATTTCTTCTCAACCGGTTTTACTTCTTCTGAAGTTTCTTCAATTTGAATTTCTTCCGCTTCTTTTTGACCCTGTGAAGAGATCTCAACGATTACATCTTCGTTTTTTTTATCTTTTTTTGTTTTTGTCTTTTGAACCACTGAAGGTTTCTCCTATTTTTCATTTCTGACAAATTTTTAAGGTTCGCATTTTATGCAATATAAATACCATTCAACTACCTAATAGTCATATCAATATATCATTTATTGTTTCCGACTAAATGTCAGGATTATCCATTTTCAAACAGTGCCAAATATACTAATTTCAATTTACATCTGAAATATCTTTATTTTTCATCAATAAAATAACAGTTTCTACAATCATCCAAATTTCTAAAAAAACTATGATAGAGCCAACTATCATAAGCAACCAATTCTTCTGATTGTAAAAGTTAACCAGATTGATTTTCATTGCCCAGCCTGTCATTATCAGCATAAAAAGCATCGGAATCAAAGTATACAAATAATTCACTTTTTTACGAATCAGGTAAACTGTGATCACTAATAATGATAATCCAGCAAGAAGTTGGTTACAAGTTCCAAAAAGCGGCCACAGAACCAATGCTCCTTTTCCAGTACCATTATAAAAAGCCAATATTAAAGCAGTAATTACTGCAAATGCAGTAGCGGGATGTTTCTGTGTAAACAACTTGTTATTGAAATTTTTCGCACACTCTGCAACAACATATCGTTGCAATCTTGTTGCAGTATCCAACGTTGTAGCAGCAAAAGATGCAATGAATACACCCATAAGCGTTATAATTATTTTTGATGAAATCCCTAACGTCGATATCATATTGGAACTACCTGTGACAAATGCATGAATTTTTGATCCCATTCCCTGAGCTGCTTGCCAGTTTCCATAGTGCTGCTGAAATGCTGCTGTACCAAATAATATTTCACCGTTGTGTTCCAAACCAATCCCAATCCCAGCACCACAGGCGATTATTACAAAAACCGCAAGCATTCCTTCTGTTAGCATACTTCCATAGCCAACAAACAATGAACTTGGTTCTTTATCACATTGTTTGGAAGATGTACCTGAAGATACAAGTGAGTGAAATCCGGATATTGCTCCACATGCGATTACTACAAACAACATAGGCCACATTGAGGGTGCTCCGGCAGGTTTCATATCAACCGCTGGTGCTACCATTTCGGGATTAGAAAAAACCACTCCCAATGCCAGTAACCCCATTGTCAGCAACAACTGGTAAGCATTAATAAAATCTCTTGGTTGCAAAAGCACCTGAACTGGAAGTGTAGAAGCAATATAGGCATAAACCAACAAAACAATCGTCCAAATTCCAACAGGGCCAATTCCTAATATAGCTGGTAATTTAATTGGAACATATGCTCCAAGAATTACAAAAGAATAAAGTAGCACCAACGCTATGATTGTACTTAATATATATGATGACTTCCTTTTGTAAAATTGATATCCAAGCCAAATTGCAATCGGAATTTGTAAGAAAACCGGCAGCACTGATTGTGGAAAAATATCAAATACAACAGCGATTACAAGTCCAAAAATGGCAATCACAATCCAAAGTAAAAGCAAGATGATAATCATAAACATCAATTGGACTCTTTTCCCAATATATTTGTCAGCAACATCACCAATACTTCTTCCGGAATTTCTAAGTGATATTACAAGAGATCCTAAATCATGAACACCTCCCATGAATATTGATCCTATCAAAACCCAAAGCAATGCTGGAACCCAGCCCCATATAATTCCAATTGCAGGACCAACAATAGGACCTGTACCAGCAATAGAAGTAAAATGGTGCCCAAAGAGGATAAACTTTTTTGTTGGAACAAAATCCACATCATCTCGCAATTCTTCACTAGGACATTTTCTGTCTGGAGATAATTTAAAGATTTTTTTAGCCAGGAATTTTCCATAAGTATGATATGCAATGATATAAAGTGCAGCCATAGTTAACATTAAAACAACCGATTTCATAGAGTACCTTTTAATTTAAATTTTATGGAATCCAATTAAAAATTAACTTTGTGCACTAATTTAACTTTATTGTAGCAAATATAGAAATTGCTTTTATTGTTTTTTACTTTACCTATTTATTAAAAATGTTGTAAATTATGAGTTAGATAATTTTTACTATGAATAATTTAGATACCATATTAAGCAAAAATAAACCAACGATCCTCGTTGTTGATGATGAAGCTACAAACCGTCATCTGCTGGATTACATCCTAACTGATAACAACTATACTGTCATTACTGCTGAAGACGGCGAAATGGGATTAAAACTTGCCCACGACAGTCATCCGAATTTAATTCTTCTGGATATCAGAATGCCCAAAATGGATGGACTGGAGGTTTGTAGAAAATTACAAAAAGATGAAAAAACAAGTGATATACCAATCATTTTCATAACATCTGTGGCAGAAAACGATATAATAGTTGAAGGACTCAACTCTGGAGCAGTGGATTATATCCGCAAACCATTCAAACCTAAAGAACTCCTGGCCAGAATGGAAATCCACCTTGAACTACAACAAGCCCTATATAATCAAAGAAAACTAATAGAAAATCTCAAAGCACAAATAGAAGAAAATAAACGATTAAGACGACTAATTCCAATCTGTTTTCATTGTAAAAAAGTTCGTGATGATAAAGGATTTTGGGATAATGTCGATTCATATATAAGTATACATTCAAATATTGATTTCAGTCACGGAGTTTGTCCTGACTGTATGACAAAATATTATTCGGATTCTTCCGATGGTCAAGGAGAAATTGATGAAAAAGCAGCTTAAAATACGCGATCTTACATTGAGAGATGGTCAGCAGTCACAATTTGCTACTCGTATGAAACAAGAACATATTGATCGTGTTTTACCATTTTATCAGAATGCTAATTTTTATGCAATGGAAGTCTGGGGCGGTGCTGTCCCTGATTCTGTCATGAGGTATCTCAATGAAGATCCTTGGTATAGACTGGAATCAATTGTAGAACAACTAGGTGACAAAACAAAACTTACAGCTTTGTCCCGAGGCAGAAATCTGTTTGGGTATAATCCCTATCCAGATAGTGTAATCGAAGGATTTTGTAAAAATGCTTTAGACTCCGGACTACATGTAATGAGGATTTTTGATGCACTTAATGATTTTGAAAATATAAAATCCTCAATCAAAATTGTAAAAAAATATAATGGAATAGTTGATTGTGCAATATGTTACACTGTGGATCCAAAATTTACTGCTATAGAACGGATTAAATCCTTCTTCGCTGGAAAAAAACTTCCCCAAAATACATTTTCAGTAGATTATTATATTAACAAAGCCAAAGAGTTAGAAAAACTTGGTGCAGACATTATCACAATAAAAGACATGGCTGGTTTAATGCACCCTGCTTTTGCAGATAGACTATTTTCCAGACTGATGAAGGAAGTTAATGTACCGATTAATATGCATACTCATTCTACGCCTGGCTATGGCCTTGCAACCTATTTGGTAGCAATGCTTCATGGTGTCGATATCCTTGATACTGTAATCATGAATTTTGCTGGTGGAACTGCAGCACCTGCTTTTGAATTGGTACAACTATTTGCTGACAAATTGGATATGGATACTGGAATTAACCTGGATGCTGTTGCAAAAATTAACAAAGAGTTGATCCAGATTCAACCCGACTTAGCAGATTTTGATAATCGTAAAAAAATCCCTTTTGACTATGATATTGCTCAAGATAGTATTCCGGAAAGTATCAATGTAATGTTTGATCAGGCTATTGACTATGCTCGCGAAAAAGAGTGGAGCCATCTTCTAAAAGCCATCCATAAAATTGAACGATATTTCAACTTTCCGGCTCCAAACAAAGCAGTCCGTGATGCTGAAATTCCTGGTGGAATGTACTCAAATTTAATAGCCCAACTAGAAACACTAAAACTCAGTGACAAAATTGATCAAGTACTGAAATATGTCCCAAAAGTTCGTGTTGATTCTGGTTGTCCCCCACTTGTAACACCATCATCTCAGATTGTCGGTGGTCAGGCTGTAAATTGTGTGGTTGATGGATCCAAAGGCTTGGAACCCTTCTATACAAATATTTCAGTACAATTTGCAAATCTTGTAAAAGGACAATATGGGAAAACCCCTTCGCCAATCGATGCCGAATTTCGCAAACAAATTACAGGTGATGCCACAGAGATTCCCTATGACACTTCAGCTTATAAAAAACAGAAAAACCCAATTCTGAAAGATCTGGGCAGAGTAAAATTAGCCAAAACAGAGAAGGAAGAATTACTCCTGGAACTTTTCCCATCTGTGGCCAACAAGTTCCTGAAAAATAAACGTGAAAAGGAATTTGAAGCCAACAAGATTTTAGAATTGCAAGCTGATCAGCAAGATGACTTCCTGATTAATCAGGGTGCAATTGAGTAATTTACATTTTATATAAAATTATAAAGAAAAGGCTGCTTTTTTAAGTAGCCTTTTTTTATATTAATTTTCAAATATTCATAAAGGAGAAATTATGTCACAGAAAACAGTTATTTTTGCATTCCAGGGAAATCCAATGTGCTTCATCCATGTATTATTAAATGCAATTGATTTACATGAAAAAGGTATGGAAGGATTAATTGTCATTGAAGGCGAAGCAGTAAAACTTGTGCCTGAAATGAGCAAACAGGGTCACTTCCTTTCTGCACTTTATGAAAAAGCCAACAAACTTGGACTTTTCAAAGAAGTATGTCTGGCTTGTAGTAAAAAACTGGGTGTTGCAAATGCAATTAAAGCATCAGGATTGCCCTTGACTGGAGATATGTCGGGCCATCCTTCTATAAGCAAATATATTGAAGAAGGTTATAAGGTAATTACTTTATAGAATTCAATAGTCACAGATAAACACAAATTCCACTGTGTTTATCTGTGACAAAATTCTTCATTTTCTCATGATGATATTCTTCTGTTCATCATTTAATCTTTCCCAAGACCAATATACAAAGCCTGATGACGGATACTCTCGTGATTTTCGAAAATATTGTCTGAAAGTATCTAGAGAAATCTCTTCCTCCAAATAACACTTTGACACCTGAAAACTTGGTATGATCTTACAATTGGTTTTAACTGACATTTCCTTCACAACTGATGAAATCCATTCTGGATCCTGCTTCAACATATGAGCGTAAGTCATTGGTGAAAGATAATCTGCAACCTTTGCCAACTCGTTCAAGTCTTGTCCCGCAACCACTTCAATTGCATTATCAAAATCAGTGGTTCTCCATGGAACAACATGAATATTGACCAATAGTTCAGGATTTATTTCTTTTGCTGCTTCAACCAAATCACGAACCATTGAAGTGATCAATTCACATTTCCACCTCACCCATTCCACTTTATCATTTTCCATGATCCAATTGTAATATTCTGCTGGAGTTTCTACTTCTATTTTTTTATCAATATGATTTTCAAATTTCGTCATACAATTTTTACAGAAACAGGTATTTGGCAAATCATCAGCATCAGAATAGATTTTTTCCCAAAAAGCAAAATGACGAATAAAATCGATACTGATTCCATCAAGATCATATTCCTCTACCATTTTTTTCAATTGATTGATTCTTAATTGACGGAATTCATCATTTGATGGACATGCAAATTCTACCCATTCTTCCTTTGCAATCTCACCATTTTTTTGAATGGCATAAGCTTGTGGATTTTCCTTTAAGTATTCCGGAGCATAAAATGTTGGAAATATAAGAAAACGTTTCATATTATTTTCTTTTGCCAATTGACAAAATTCTGGTTTTGCATTTAGTTCTTTTGATGATACAAGTGTATTTATTCTAGCACTTTTGAATTGCTCAAAAAGTTCATTTAAATCTCCATCATGATTGTAAATTTTTGTCCCAATGATGTAGTCACCATCATCTTTAAAATTTTTTACAGCATCTTTCAATGTAAAATCTACCCAATAAATCCCTACTTTTTGTTTATGATTATTGGCTAAAGAAATTCCCCATTCTTTGATTGGATCTTTGAGTGAATTCCATAATTTTTTATCTGCAGGATAGCCTATTTGATAAAAAACAGTATTGGGATAAAAATATTTTCCCCAGTAATCATTGAATTCTTTCAACATTTGATTTTTATTTTTAAACATTTGGCTGTCACTGACAAAAATAATATCGCCACGATATTTTTTCGGCATCCACCTACGATCCCAATGTTTCAGAAACAATTGGTACTTGGAATTATAACTTTTCATCAAAGCTTCCCACCGCTCAGCTGATTCGTCATCAATTGGTACTCCCCAATCGTTTTCTTTGGAATAGCGATGCCACTCTGCATCAACACCAAATCCAATCACACAAGGATGATGGCTATATCTGTCTAATATTAATTTGATCAATATGTCAACATCAGCCATTGCAGATTCCACCTGCAGATAGACTTTTACACCAATAGAATCAAAATGACTGAGATATTTCTCATGTTTATCAAAATCCATGGAAGTTATGTTTTTATACTTTCCTTTCTCCACAGGAAATTCCAAGTGACAATATTTTGATTCCTTTCCCATTACACCTACAATCCAGAGTGCAGAAGGTGTAGAATTATTGAATTTCTGGTTGATTTCACCAATGCCTTCTGACCAAACTTCAGGACTCGGAAAAGGTCGTACACCATAAGCAGATGACCTTGCACCACTTAAAATGATATTATCCAATTCCTGTACACCTGAGAACTGATAGGTTTTTCCACAATTTAACAAAGTCAAAAAGATACCTAATAAAACTAAAAATTTTTGCATAACATTTCTCCTCTTTTAGCCCTCAAATGTTACCGATAACTACAGTAGAATATTATAACAAATTCAAAAGAATAAAAACATAAAAATAAAAAAAACTCCGACAAGATAGCCGGAGTTTTTAAAAAAGTGTGTTAACTAATTTTTATTTATATGAACCGCTGGATCGGCCACTGCCTTTGCTTAATGGTTTTGGCAATTCTTTACTAAGTTGTTTTCCTGTGAAATAGGATACAATCCTTGGTAGTAATTGACTCATATCATCAGCAGCTCCATAATTATTATCATATTGATGTTCCAATGGTTGCCCTGTCACAATAATCCATCCACCACCAAGATTGTATTCAATCAAGGTTGGACGTTGTTCACTATCCCTACAGTAAACTGTCGTTCCATCAGAAAGATTTGTAAAACTTTCATGACTTGCATAATTATGATCTAATTGATCAGGAAGACCTGAAACCAATGGAAGATTTTGATCAGTAACATAATTATAATTATCATAATTATAGTTCAGAGTAATATTGCCTGGAAGGACAACGCCCTGACTAACTAAATCACCACTTGCCCATCCTCTATCACAAGCTTCCCAGAACAATGATCCACCCATGAAAACGAAGTTCGTGAATCTTACCTGGTTGGCTGCATAGTTTGCATAGAAAGCATTATTCTGATCATTGGCAACAATTACCAAATCTGTCCCTGGAATAAGTGTTACACTACTCATATCAGTTGAAGGAATAACTTCGTATTGATTTGAACCTGGACCTTCAGTAAAACCAAGAGTTTCAAGCATTGTTATCATTGCATTACTGCTCCAAGGTGTACCATCCTGAAAGAGTTTTACGTGTGTTGCTGTTCCGGCACCACCTCCAACATTTACTCTGTGAGTAATAGAACCGATCAATCCAGCACTGTCTTTTACCTGTAATGTGATAAGGTAGGAACCTGCTTCATCGTAATCTACCGTTGCAGTCGGTGAAGAAGTCCAATCGTTGTCCCAATCGCCATCGCTCTCAATATCCCATCTATACATTAAACTTGAGGCAGGGTCGATATCATCAACACTCAAACTGGCATCTAGATTAAAAAATGTTCCAACAATTCCAGCTGGCGGATCAATAGTAAATTCTGCCATTGGAGGATTGTTTTCCTGTTGTTCAGAAATACTTCCATTACTCTGAACAACTCTATAGGTAATTTCCCCAGGTGCTTGTACCAATTCCCAATAAAATGGACCGTTTTCATTTACGAATCCCATTAATTGAAAAACAAAAACAGCATTTTTTAAAACCATAGTACAAGATTCAATGAATTCTTCTCCAGCATCACTTTGTGCTCCCAGAAGCCATTCTGCAATATTATCACTATTATTATACATCAAATCACAAAAATTTGATATAAAATCTTCTGTATTTCGTTCATTCATACTTCTTGTCATAGCCGCAGCATAACTTGATGAAATTGAAATATCCAATTCTTCTGGCTCCATCATCTCATTATATCCGGTCAATAAATCCATAAAATATACAATTGCCTGAGCAGTATTTAATTTTGTGGCTCTGCCAACAGGATCATCCCATTGTCCAACTTTTGAATAATCCATTCCCTTTGTAATGTTGATATCAAAGGTACCATTTCCAAGATCATAGTCAGTTCCAACTACTGCACTACTAAAATCAGGAGGCCATCCCCATGAAAAGGATGTGATTGGTCCTGATTTTTCAATTGTTACAACATCATCCAATGCTCCGCCATTTGGATAGATTCCACCTACATAATATATTCTTCGAGGATTTACAAATTCAATATCTGCACCTGAAAGATCCTGAATATATGGTGCTTCCAGAGATTGTGCTCCGACAGCTTTTGTCATTCCACCCAAAGATTCCATTGTACTCTTCATAATCTGAACTGATAATTGATAAATTCTTGGATTTACTTCATAGTCAAGAGCATGATCAGGATCTGATGCGTATGCTTCATTTAGTAAATCTACAAGTCCACTGAAAAGTCCATTTGTTTGAACTGAAGTTAGATAATTTAATCTTTGTGTTTGAGTCGTATAAACCAGATATGGATTGAGTAATGTCAAAGCCATTGCTGTTGTTGTTGCATCAGCCCTGACTTCTTTTGTTACAGGATCATAAATCCCAATGTAAACCGGCAACTTATTTTGAGGTTTTTTTATCAACAAAATCTGGTATTTATCAGAGAGATTTCCACCAACTTCAAAATTTCCATTATTGTCCACATCACTTACATCAGTAAGTGACACCACCTCAAAATTACCCGGATTAACATCATCATTTTCACCGATTACAAGATTACCTTGTTTGTTCTCAGTTTCAATGACAAGGTCATTTCCATCTTTCTTATCCTTTTTTTCATTTCCACCAATCAAGTCTTCCCATAAAGAACATGATTGAAATGCGAAAAGCATTAAAACTAACACACACAAGAATACACTTAACTTTCTCATAAGACCTCCTATTAAACCATTAAATTGAATCATTTTTCAAATTACTTAGCATAACACACATTATCAAACTTACACTATTAATAAATCAGAGAGTTGTTTTAGATCACTAAATTAAATTAAGTATTTTTATTCTTCTCTAAAAAGGAATTTTATTTAAAACATCATTTAATATTTTTTGTGTAATGAGATTTTTTGTAGATGCTTTTTTACTACAAGTATATCTGGCTACAATCTGTGCAGACATAATAGATTGTTCTATGCTTCTTCCTTCAAGAAAATATTGTGATAAAAATCCAACAGCGAGGCCATCTCCTGCACCATTTGTATCAATTACAGGATCACCAAACTCGATAGAATCAAAATATCTAACATCATTGTTAATAAAAATAGCACATCCTTTTTTGCCCATACCTGAAATTATTATCTTGTTAGGATGTTTTTTATTAATACTTTCCATCACAATTCCAGGGTTTTCAAAGTTTACAGAACTGAAAAATATTACATCAGAATACTTGATAAAATCCTCTCTATAAGAATCTTCTAAATGAACGATATCCTGTAAATCTGTAGATACTACAATCCCAAGTTCTTTAGCAATGGGTAGTAGTGTTCTTGCCCAATTGGGAATATTAAAATGAAGTACTTTTGTATTCGCCATGATCTGTTTGCAAACTTCCAAATCCGGTCCAATATTCATGTGACTCTTTCCGTCATAAAAATTTTTCCGCCGTCCATCGGGAAACATAAAATTGACACTCCGGGAAGTGCCCGCCGGATCAATAAAAATTCCATCAATATTTATCCCATCTGCTCGAAATGTTTTCTTGATAAACTCCCCATGATAATCTTCCCCCACACATCCAATAAAAGCAGATCTGTAATCCAGTTGAGCAAAGCCACGTGCTCCATAACCGCCAGCCTGGCCTATATAATCTACATTAGCTGTAAAATTTGCTTCTACATTAAAATTAATTTCATCTAATTCAGGATAGATATTTGTATCAATTCCCACATTGCCAATTACAGCAACATCAAATTTCTTTTCAGACATTTTTAATTCCCCTTTAGGTTGATTCCCTAACTTTTGAAACATATATAAAATTGTTGAATTATGGAAATAATTTATTAGGATTAGAGGAGCAAATAAATTCTTTGTGAAATCACAAAAATCAGGATAAGTTTCCGATATGAAAAATCAACCTTATTTAACATACGAGGAATATGTAGAAAAATATCGTGGAATTATCGATGATTTTGATAATTTTCTTGCATATTCTAAAAAACCATTACCAAAAATCATCTGGACAAACCTTCTAAAAACCAATCCAAATCATATTGAAAATTTATTGATAGATGATTCAGTAGAATATCAAAAACTTGATTGGTGGAACGGAGCCTTTAAAATATTCTCAGAATATAAACCGGGAAAAACAATCGAGTTTCTGAGTGGACAAATTCATGTTCAGGAAGAAGTATCAATGTTGCCAGTGATTGCCCTTGATCCACAAAAAGGTGAATCGATCCTCGATATGTGTGCTGCTCCGGGAAACAAAACTGCCGGAATATGTTTGCGGATGAATGAACAAGGTTTTGTTGTGGCAAATGATCTAAAAAGTGGACGAGTAGCGCTTCTACAAAACTCTCTCTCTCGAATGGGCTTCACAAATGTTGTTGTGACACAAAAAGATGGTACACAAATCAGTGATGATTTTAAGTATGATAAAATTCTGGTCGATGCTCCATGCTCTGCCGAAGGCAATATCCGCAAAAGCAAATGGAGCCGGAGAAATGATTCTCATTCACTAAAATTTCAACCAATTCAGATCAAACTTCTGAATCGTGCATTGAAATTACTCAAAGATGGTGGCGAAATAATCTATAGTACTTGCACTTACTCACCAGATGAAAATGAAGTAGTTGTCAGTTCTGTAATAAAGGATAATGTTGTATTGGAAACCATTAATTTCCCGGATACTTTAAAATATTCCAATGGACTGAAATCATGGAAAGATATTGAATTTCATGAATCTATGAACAAATGTTGTCGATTTTGGCCTCATCAAAATGATACAGGAGGATTTTTCGTTGCAAAACTCCGAAAATTATAAACCCTATGAGCAATCAATAGAACTGGTTGAATTTCTAAAAAACCAATTTGGTTTTCCTGATGACCTTTTTGTTGGTAAAAGTTTTTATACTATTGAAAATAGTAACATTGTATATATGTTGAATTCTGAGTTGGATTTTCACTATAAAGTCACTCAGATAGGCATTCCAGTTTTCAAGGGGGAATTTCCAAAAGGATATGTTACAAATAATTTCATCTATCGCTATGGCAAATTAGCTAAAAAAAATGTTATTGAAGTTGACGACAACTCTATAATGACTTTGCTGAATCGTGAAGGAATTTCACTTTCTGAGGAAAATTACGGCAATGGTCATCAAATATTAAAATCAGGACAAAAAATCCTAGGTCGAGGATGGATTCGTGAAGGTATGCTGTATTTTGATGGCTCAAAAATTTGGCGGCAAAACCTTTTGGACAATTAATCTCCGATAACTATTTCTTTCAGCAATTTATGTAAATCATTACAGCAATCCATGTCACTAGAACAGGCGAAGGATATTCCGAAAAAATCATTATTACGAAATGGAAGTAGTCCACTGAGATAAATTCGATTGGATTTGGAAGGCAAATTTAATCTCTGTATCAAACTTTGGTATTCAAAATATTCATTCATCGTCACAATACCTTCTTCCATAATAGCCGTATTAGAATCTGAACAATAGGGTGAAATATTAATAACAACAGTATTTGCTCCGTTGAATTTTTGAGTATTTTGTTCAATAAAATCATATAGACAGTTCTGAGCATTTTCAGGTTTTATTAGGATATTCAGATTTTTGGTATCTTCATCCATGTTGAAATAATCAATAATCGGTTGTGTTTTTAATAGAGAATGGACTTTCATACTACTCTGGACCATTGAGTACAAAAAGAAAAATACAGCCTGGAGAAGGAATAATATTAGATTTCCAATTAGGAATATAGAAATTGAAGGAAGATATGTTTTTGCATAAAGCCAAAAAACAGTGATAGCAGTAGCAAAGATGTATATATAAAAATATTTACTAAATAATTTTTCAATAGATTGAGATAATTTTGATTTATAAAATGTTTCAGGTAAAAGTAAAAGTATATTTTTTTGTGCTTCTGTCTTATTATTGAAAATCAGCAATTTTAAAGAAAGTTGTTGTTCAGACAAAAATCTGGAGACAAAAGTGCTTCTCCCAACATAATGTTTGATAAAAATCCAAAGTCCGGCTACTACTAATGCAGATCCTATATAATTATACATAAAGGATATACTAATCCCGATTAACGGCAAAACTATAGCAATAATTACTTCGTAGGGTTCTGTTTTCTTATGAGTTACATTAACTCTATTGTATTGATAATTTTGTGTTTTTTCCATTTTGTAATATCCTCGTTTATACTCCAAAATATAGAGGATTAATAAAAAATAAAGAAATTATAAAAAAAGTCTTTGCGTTTTTTTTCAAGTGCATTAAATTTGCCTGCTTTTAAAAACAATGAACAAGTAATTAACTCGAAAGAGTTAAAATAGATTTATAGTGGCTCCTTAGCTCAGTCGGTAGAGCAGGGGACTGAAAATCCCTGTGTCCCTGGTTCGATTCCGGGAGGAGCCACGTAGACATTCAAGACGAGAAATTAATAGTTTCTCGTTTTTTTTTGTCCAATTTACAATTACTTAAACTTCCAAATTTTGACATATATTGTCATATTTTAACATCGGAAGGTGGATACGGATGTGGATACGCATTTTGCACATCTAGGTTTTCCTTAAATACTAAATAAAATATTATACTTTCCCATTTTATTTTTCTTGATAATAAATATTCAATTCTTAAATTACATTCGGCACATAACTTTGACAGGGGAAAATCGGTTAATCAATCATATTGTGCTATTTTTTTGCTACTTAGTTTTATCTATTATGGGACTTAGGTAGCGGAGCATTTTATTATTAATAATTATGAGCAAAAAGATAATTAGAAAAATTAATATTGGTGAAAAAGGTACAAAGCACCTAATAAAGAAATATGGTGATAAATTAGTATGTGTTAGATACATATATGATTCTGCGACCAACAAACGATTTAAAACAGTAGAATTAATAGAACAAATTGATGACTGGAAACCTGATTCAACTAAGATACCTTGGAATAAGACCATGCATCTTAGAGTTGACTATGGTGAATCTCATATAGGTAGATTAATAAGATCAGCTGGTGGAAATTGGAATAAAATTAAAAAATATTGGGAATTACCTTATAGAGAAGTTATTTCATTGGGACTTGAAAATAGAATTATTGATGAATAAAAAATATTTTAAAATACTTTCAAAAAAAGTTTCTCTATAGAACAACTGTTGTTCTATGAACAAACTTGTTTGTCTATGAAACAACTTTTTAGAATGATATTTAGTCGGCTAAACATATGTTGTAGGTATAAAAAAAGAAGTCTCACATAACCAATACAAGATTGTGAAAGTGAGCCAGATTTTTAAAAATTATGAA
>Ga0070729_10000713_pt1 | contig 63163 bp, 52 predicted proteins | sample tdDd472_FD_66725 | JGI IMG/M metagenome (GOLD analysis project Ga0070729, IMG submission 66725) | Marine sediment microbial communities from the Atlantic coast under amendment with organic carbon and nitrate - tdDd47.2 | ecosystem: Environmental > Aquatic > Marine > Coastal > Sediment | place... | reverse complement strand
TCGGGCGCCATCGTAGACGAGGTTCTTGCTTCCACCCCGCTCTATTCCTTCAAAGCTGGTAAGTTTAACCTGACATGGTGCGTCGTAACAGCCGTGGCAGACGTCGCATCGATGTTCCAGAATGGGTTGAACGTCGTCATAAAAGGACACTTCTCCAGCAGGCGTTGTCGCCACGACCCGGTCCACGGTCTCGGTCGGTCCATACGCCTTTTTAAACTGGGCTGTCCGGTATGCTGCGGTGCAGCCGACCATGAGAATGATCAGGAAAAAGGAGATGGGGAGTAGCTTCTTCATTGCGGGTCCATATCAGTTTGCAGTTTATCAATTATGGTTGTCGACGCGTATTCTTTTGATCGCGCCCGGCTTGAGGTTGACGAATTCCGGCAGGTTCGCTGCGTATTCGTCTGAGCTGAATCTGGAAAGATACACCGGTGGGCTATCCATACCGTTTTCATCGATATGTGTCAGGTAGATTTCCGTATATGGGGAGTTGACCTTGGAGCTGAAGAGCATCCATTTCCCGTTGGGCGAAAAGCTGTGCCATGAGTTGAACAGAGTGCGGTTGCAACGCATCTTACGAGCCTCTCCGCCCTGCGCCGGGATGATGAACAACTCGCTGTCCGGCTGGAGCATGATGCCGGTCCGGCTTCGGGTGAACACGATCCACTCACCATTTGGTGAATACCTCGGGAAGTAGTTGCTCATGCCATTGTTGCTGGCTCCTCGAAGCGGGGTGGCTTCGCCGCCATTCCCCTCATTGAAAGGCACGGTGTAGATATCGAATTGGATGGGGAACTCGGTGTTCAGTTCATGGACATTCTTTTCTTCAAAGTGCGTTTTAATCCTGGTGATATCTTCGTGATATTCGTTTTTCGTCGGGGCGCGGGAGAAGGCTATAGACTGCTCGTCCCAACTCCATGACGGGTCAGTCTGCACATAGTCGGTGTCATCGGCCCCGGGCAGCAGGTTGAACTGTTTCGTCTCCATGGAATACCAGCCTAGCACCCCATAGGTCGGGAAAAACAATTGGCTGAATTCCGGGTCGTTGGTCACGGCGGCGTATGAAATCTCGTTGACCGTACTCACCATGTATTCCCCTGACGGGGAGAGCTTGGCAAAGAGCCCACGCGTTGTCGGGAGGAGTTCCGGTTTGGGGAAGTCGGTCCATGTGATGAAATCCTTGTCGCCAAGGTGCATGTCTTCATTGGCTTCCGCAACAAAGTGGGCTCCGCTGTCGCCCTTGTAATTCAGTTCCATGGCAATGTGTTTGCCGTCTTTAGACACCTGATGGCAACTCGCGCAGGTTGTGAGGTTTTCCATGATCACGGGCGGTTCGTCGTATGAAGCGATGTCGCCAATCCGCCACTTGAGCTTCTTGAAATTCTCGGCCCCAACCATAAATGGCAGGGGAACCTGACGATAGAGGATGGTGGCGTCAACCGGGTCTCTGGATGTGGATATGGTAATGCTTGAAGCAGTCGCTGTACGCTTGCCCGCATCGTCAAATCCGTGGATGGAAATGGTCGCCGGAGTGTCGATGGAGTTGGCTTTTATGATCTCCCAGATAGTTTTATCGGGGGCGTACTCCTGCTCGGAGCTATATGCATAAACAGGCTCGCGTCCATCGCCGAAAGTGATTTCGATCAGCCATCCAGAAGAGGTCTCATTGGTGTCATTCCATGAGATCAGGGGCGCAGCTATTTCCGGCGGAAAGACAGTCCCGTCATATGGGAGTGTAATATCCAGTTCAGTGTCGGAAGCATTTTTTGTGGAAAGTTCATTCAAGAGGGACTGAATGTTTTTTGGAGCATCAGCCTGTAAGGAATCGTGACTGTCCCAGCTCCAGTTTTTGGCTGTCGTGGAACATGCGACAAGGGGAATGGAGAGTAGCAGAAGCAGGAGTGGGATATAATTCTTGTAGTACTTGTATTTCATAATTGAACGCTGTTTTAGAGTGACTGCGCATTAACGTGATACAAAAAGTTGCTATGTTGGTAAACAGCTTGGAAAAAGAAACGGCCCTGCGGAGACATTCCGCAGGGCCGTATTTATTACTCATTGAGGGCTGGTTACTCCACGGCAAATCCGCCGACGGAGCCGGGAGCCTCGGGCGCAGGAGTCTTTGCACGGGGCTTGGCTTTTTTGGTGGTGGGCTTGGTGGACGTGTTCTTGATTATCTCGGTGGCCGTGGCGACCATGCCGCTCATGTTGGCGAGATCGGCCGGGATGATCATGGTGTTGTTTTCCTTGGCCAGGTTGCCGAATTCGTCGATGTACTGCTCGGCCACCTTGAGGTTCATGGCCTCGGAACCGCCGGGCAGGTTGATGACCTCGGCGACTTTTTGCAGGCCTTGGGCCGTGGCGTCGGCCACCAGCAGGATTTCCTGGGCGCGACCTTCGGCTTCGTTGATCCGTTTTTGTTTCTCACCTTCGGATATCTGCATGGCCTCCTGCTTCAAACCTTCGGAGCGGTTGATGCGGGACTGGCGGTCACCTTCGGACAGAGCGATCTCGGCGCGTTTCTCACGCTCGGCCTTCATCTGCTGTTCCATGGCGTTCATGACAGTGTTCGGGGGGGTGATGTCCTTGATTTCGTAGCGCATGACCTTGACCCCCCATTCCTGGGCGGCCTCGTCAACGGCCAGGACAACTGCGGCGTTGATGGTTTCGCGTTCCTCGAAGGTCTTGTCCAGATCGATCTTGCCGATGGCGGAGCGCAAGGATGTCTGTGCCAACTGGGAGGCGGCGATATAATAGTTTTCGATGCCGTATGCGGATTTTTTAGGGTCGATGACTCTGATGTAGAGCACACCGTCGATGGTCACGGAGACGTTGTCGCGGGTGATGCACGACTGGGCCGGGATATCCATGACCTCTTCCTTGAGGCTCCGTTTGTAGCCGATCTTGTCAATGAAGGGGATGAGGATGTGCAGGCCTGCGCTGATAGTTTTGGAATATTTGCCGAGTCGTTCGATGACGAACTCGCTGCGTTGCGGAACGACCACGGCGGTCTTGATGATCAGCGTGACCAGGATCAGGACAAAGACAAGAACGGTGACCAGTGAGGTCATGGTTGCGGGATCCATCTAGCTCTCCTTTTCGACTGTGAATGTATTGTAATCTTTTTCATGCCTTGAGACGATGCGTACCGTGGCTCCGGGTTCTATTTCCTGTGTTGACTCTGCGGCCCAGAATGTACCTTGATATTTGACTCTGCCCCGGTGCGGCGGAGCGATGATTTCCACCACCTCGGCCAGCGCGCCGATGGCAGCATCTTCTTCCTCGTTCTCGCCATCAATGGCTGCACCCCTGAAGGTTGCGGACATGAATTTCCTGAGCAGTAAGATCAGGGCCAGGGATGATACGCCGAAGATCACGATCTGCATCTGGAGCGTGCTGCCGAAAAACGCAGTTGCCCCGGCGATGATCGCGCCGACTCCGAAGAAAACGAGAATGAAGGCCGGAACCATCATCTCGGCGACGATGAAGGCAACACCGATGCCGAGCCAGATCAGCCAGAGAATATTTTCCATTGAAGCGAAGTAATCCATAAGTCCTCCTGCTTGAGGGTCATTGAATACATATTCAATACAGTAATGTCGACAGTATTCGGTGAATATGCGAAGCGTCTCCGGCTTCAATTTTCTTGACTGCGGAGGCATGAGGGTTTCAAATGTGTGGATATGACACATACCACCACAGATCGAAACGATACCCATATTCGCACCATTTCCAATGAGCTCTCTCATGCCCCGAAACAGGTGGCCGCCGTTGCCAAGTTGCTCGATGAGGGGGGCACAGTCCCTTTCATTTCCCGTTATCGTAAGGAAGCCACCGGCTCCCTGGATGAAGTGGCCGTGGCTGCCATTCGCGACCGGCTGACCGAGTTGGGAGAGCTGGATAAGCGGCGTGACGCCATTCTTTCATCCCTGACGGAACGTGACCTGCTCACCGATGAATTGAAGCGGGCCGTTGTCGGAGCCAGGGACAAGGCGCAGCTTGAGGATATCTATCTGCCTCATCGACCCAAGCGCAAAACCCGTGCGTCCATGGCCCGTGAGCGTGGGCTGGAGCCGCTGGCGAATACGTTGTTCGCTCTGCATGGCGTGAACCCGGCAGCCGAGGCAAAACGATATGTGAATCAGGCCAAGGATGTGCCTGACAGTGCGGCCGCCCTGGCTGGTGCGCGGGACATCATCGCCGAGCAGGTTAGCGAAAATCCAAAAGCGCGTGAAGCCATGCGCACACTGTTTACAAAGCGTGGGCGTTTCACCTCGCGCATGGTCAAGGGCAAGGAAGAGGAAGGGGCCACCTACCGCGACTGGTTCGATTGGGACGAGCCGGTGGGCAGGATTCCCGGCCACCGCGCTCTGGCAATGTTCCGGGGCGAGCGCGAGGGCATACTTAAGCTTTCCTTGCGGCCGCCTGAAGAGGAAGCCACGGGGCTCATGCACCGGTCCGTGTTGCGTGGCAATGGAGCGGATGCGCGCGAAGTGGGTGCGGCACTGGATGATTGTTACAAGCGGCTGCTCGGTCCATCTATAGAGAATGAGTTGCGGGCGGAAGTGAAGAAGAATGCCGACAACGAGGCCATCCGCGTTTTTGCCGCCAACCTGCGCGAACTGCTGTTGGCCGCTCCCCTCGGACAGAAGCGCGTCCTAGCTCTGGACCCCGGTTTTCGGACCGGCGCTAAGTTGACCGCCCTCGACGCGCAGGGTGCACTCAAGGAGTATACGACCATTTTCCCCGTCGGCTCGCAGAAGCAGATGGATGAGGCCGCAGCGACATTGCGTAAGCTCTGCAAGAAGCACGATATCGAGGCCATAGCCATCGGCAACGGCACGGCCGGACGAGAGACCGAGGCCTTCGTGCGCGGTCTGGACCTCGGCATTCCGGCGGTGCTGGTCAATGAATCGGGCGCGTCTATCTATTCGGCGTCGGACGTGGCCCGCAAGGAATTTCCCGACCTCGACCTGACCGTGCGCGGCTCTGTTTCCATCGGGCGCAGACTCACGGACCCGTTGGCCGAACTGGTCAAAATCGACCCCAAGTCCATCGGTGTGGGCCAGTACCAGCACGATGTCGACCAGACCGCGCTTAAGTCCGGGCTGGATGACGTTGTGGAAAGCTGCGTCAATTCAGTTGGCGTGGACCTGAACACAGCCAGCGGAGAGCTGCTCGCCTATGTTTCTGGCCTCGGCCCAGTATTGGGTGGGAACGTCGTGGCTCACCGTGAAGAGAACGGTCCGTTCTCGACTCGCAAACAGCTCCTCAAGGTCAAGCGGCTCGGCCCCAAGGCGTTCGAGCAGGCCGCCGGATTTCTGCGTGTGGGTGGCAAGGACCCGCTGGATGCCAGCGCGGTTCACCCGGAGCGGTACAAGCTGGTGAAACAGATGGCCAAAGACGCTGGGTGTTCCGTAACCGACCTGATCGCCGACCCCGATGCCCGGGAACGGGTACGCGTGGAAAATTACGTCTCGGACGAAGTCGGCCTGCCCACACTCAAGGACATCATGGCCGAGCTAGCCAAACCGGGCCGTGACCCGCGCGCCGGATTCAGCGCGTTCTCGTTTGCCGAGGGCGTCAACGACATCAAGGATTTGCAGATAGGCATGAAGCTGCCGGGCATCGTCACCAACGTCACCAAGTTCGGCGCATTCGTGGACCTCGGCGTCCACCGCGACGGATTGGTCCATATCAGTCAGCTCGCCGACCGTTTCGTCCGCGACCCATCAGAGGTGGTCGCCGCCGGGCGTGAGGTCGAGGTCACGGTAATCGGCATCGACGAAAAACGTGGCCGGATCAATTTGAGTATGAAGAAGAATCCGGTGATGGATTAAAAAAAATCATTCGGTTAAAGCGTACTTGTGAAATTCTTGACTGATACAGTCTTGCTGTTGTAATAATTAGTAATGACAGTCTTTTCTTCACAATTAATTAGGTCTTTGAGCCAGCCACAAGCGGCGCTGTTTTCATTACTACTTCTCATTTTCGCAACGCTGACGTCGATCCTCGCCTTCGCTTGCCCCGCCCAAGCCCTGGAAATGGTCATAGCCTACGAAAACAAGGCTCAGCCACCCTACTATATGGGCGATTCGAACGCCCCTTTGGCTACGAACCCGGGGGTGAGCGTGGAGATGGTTCAGATGCTTGAACAGCGCATCCCCGATCTTAAGATCAGACTGATCCGTTTCCCTTGGAAGCGTTGTCTGGAAACCCTGCAGCTCGGCGAAGTGGATGGCATATTCAACAGCAGTTTCGCGAAAGATAGAGCTGTTATAGGCCGATACCCCATGAAAAACGGACAGGTCGACCTGGATCGGAGACTGACAACCATTAGCTATAATTTTTACCGCATGCCCGACTCTTCGGTCCGTTGGGACGGCCAGACCATATCCGGTTTGCAAGGGGCGGTCGGCGCGCCCCTGGGATATTCCATTGTCAAAGACCTCAAGGGCATGGGGGTGGAGGTAGATGAAGCTCCTTCCACCAAGCTTGTGCTGGATAAGCTTCTCCGAAAACGCAATTCTGTCGCCGCCCTGCAGGCAGTTACTGCGGACGCCTTGCGCAATTCCAACCATACATTTCAGGACATCATTAAAATTGACCCTCCCCTGAGGATCAAGGCATATTACCTGATGATCTCCCACCAGTTCGCCGAACGCAATCCGCAGTTGGCCGAACGAATTTGGGACGAAATTGCAACGATGCGCGATGAGGACTTCTCCCGGCTGCTTTCAAAATACCTGGAAGACTCCCCCTGACCACGCCCTTGTTTTGTTTGAAATACGTTTGGGCCACATAAGAAAAAAAGGCCCTGCGGACAGTGCTCGCAGGACCTTTATCTGTGAATTGGAAAACTATTCCACTATCGCAATCCCGTCCCCTTTCTTCACGTTGCCGCCGTTGATGACCTTACCGAACACGCCCTCCTTGGGCATGATGCAGTAGCCGACCTCTTTGCGGATGGAGCAGCCGTTGTGACAGACCTTGCCGATCTGGGTGATTTCGAGCAGCACGTTGTCGCCGATGGTGACGTGCATGCCGGGTGAGAGGTCGGAAGCCGCGATGCCCGTGGTGGTTATGTTTTCGGCGAAGTCACCTACTTTCAGGGTGGCGAGGTCTTTTTTCATGTCCTCGATGCGCTCGAAGGCGAGCAGGCTGACCTGGCGTTCGCTGCCGCCGTGGGCGTCGTTCTCCACGCCGAAATCCTCCAGCAGGACGATCCCTTCGACTTCATGTTTTTTCTCGCCTTTTCTGTCGCTGATATTCACGGCCTGGACAGTACCCATAGATGCCTCCTGAAACCCGGTAGGGCGGTGGAAATTAAATTCTGACTGAAATAGTACGGATTATCTCAGGCGATGCAAGGGCTTTTCTTTTGCCCGCTGTTCGGCACCGGGCGGTCCAATCTGGTTGCGAAACCTGCAAGGCTGGGATAGGGTGCCTTCCAACTTTGGTAATAAAAATCATTATGAGCTACCGGAATATATGAAACTTCGCATCGCAATAACAGTGCTTCTCGTCCTCCTTGCCGCCCCTGCGGTCAATGCGGGTGAGCCCGACTATCTGGCCCTTCTGGCCGAAGATTCCGAGATCAAGGCCATTGCCACGGTCTCCAAGGTTCAGAAAATGAGTCGCAACGGTGACGGCACGTTCACCCGTGTGGTCTTCAAGCGCGTTTATGCCCTGACACCCTTCACGCCCAAGTCTTTTGTTGGCGCCTGCAAGGTAATGGAATCCAAATGGCAGAAGCGCACCGAGGGTTTTGTGTACTTCAAGCCCAGACAGGGCCAGCGCGTTTACGTGACCATCACTACCAATGGCGGAGCCATCACCAGCTACACACCCGTCAGCTCCGAGCTTGATCATGTGGTTCGCAAGGAACCCCATCGGCTTGCTTACAGTAAAGGCAGAGCCAGCGTTATTCCCAGTCAGGAATAGGCTGAAATGTTTATGAATTTAAGTTCAAGAAAAAACAAAACCCTCGCGTGAAGTACGCGAGGGTTTTGTTTTTATGTTTTTTGCAGGCTGCTACTTGCTGATCCACAAGGCTGCGTCGGGGAGTTGCCTGAGCAGTTGTACCACCACCGAGCTGGGAAAGAATCCCTTCATTTTGCCCGGCACGTCAATGGCGTGCTTGCCCACACCCACGGCACTGTAGTGACCATCTATGGCTTCCTTGATGGTTGCCTTGACCATATTCCCGGCTGTTACCATCTTTAGTTCGATACGCTCTTCATCCACGCCGTTCTCTGCCAGGAGCGCCAGCCCCTCGTCGAATATCCTGCCCGCGCGTGCCGATTCGTACCCACCCTGAGCCACGTGGAACAGGGTGAAGGTATGGCTGATCTCATCAGCCAGCATATACCCGGCATGGTCCACCATACGGAGTGAGGCAGCCGAGCCGTCCATGCACAGTAATACGTCATGGCGCGGGTTGGCCGGTGGGCGTTTGCAAATCCAGATGGGAAAATCAATATTGTACCACAGCATTTCGTGGCAGACCGAATTCTCGAACAGCTCCTCAAACCAGGTAAATCCTTTTCTCCCGAGCAGCAGGGCGTCGTACATGCCTTCGTGCGCTTCCTCGATGAGCTCGGGCACTGTTCCTTTCTTGGAGTGAGCAACCTTGACCCTGACATTGTCGTTTGAGCATCCTCCCACATCCATGACCCACTGCTGGGCGTCCTCCAGCGCCTTTTCTCCTTTGGTTTTTTTTTGCTGAATGAACTCGTCGAACCCTTCTCCTCGCGGCACGAAGAATCGCTCATCCATCACCCATTCGGGGTTGCGTGGGGTGACATAGAACAGCGTCAGCTTGAGGTCGCAGAAGTTCCCGAAGACCTCTTTGAGAAAGCGAAGGTTGTATGAAGAGGCGCGGTCATCGCTGATGGCCAGCAGAAGCTCTTTTTGCATATGGGTTTCCTAGTTTGTATTGATACTACGCCAAGCCCGGTGAAAATGACAAGGTCGGGCCTCTTGTTCTTTGTATCTCTGGCTGATACATCTTTCTGATAATGCATATCGACGATTACAAACGATTTGGACCAGCCCTCGCGGCTGCCCTGGTCGTCATCATATTTGCCACAGGCGCGTTTGCCCAGACCCTGAGTCTCATGGCGCCTTCTCTGGCCAATGTTTCCGGTGCGCTCACCGCTCGTTTTGGCGTTACTGTGGAGGAGAAACCGATCCTCAAGGGTGAACTGATGGACGGTGCCGAACTCGTGCTCAAGTGCGAGGTGGAACTGTACAATGAAAACGATTACTGGCTTGACCAGCAGTTGTCTTCTTCCACCTTCGAGAGCACCTTGAAGTATGACGCCCTGACCAAGGATTTCACCCTGACCCTGCCCGATCGCGCCACTCCCATGAGGAATGCCGATCTTGAGCAACTTCTCAAAGAGGGATGGGGAACCATCGAAGCTAGCCTTGGTTCATGGAGCATCCTGGAGCGGGGTCAGAAATACAGCCTCCATCTGAACACGACCATGAACGAGGAAGGAGCACCGGAAGGCGTCTCGAGGTTCATCTACTTCTGGTCCTGGGATGCAGGGGCAGACAACTCTTTCCAACTCGATTTTACGTATTAGAGGGTCTAGATCATGACCCCTGATCCGATCCGTATCAACCCCACCACCCGCAGGGACAAGAAGCGGCGCAAACGGGAATATATCATTGCCGTTGTCTTTCTGGTGGTCATTGTCGGATTGACCTGGGCCGAGCTCAAGTATTTGAGCGGTGACTATTATCTCATCCTGAACCTCCTGCTCCTCAACGTCGGCATCCTGCTGGCCATGCTTTTCTACGTGGCCAGGAATGCGGTCCGGCTGATACTCGAACGCCGCCGCAGGGTACTCGGTTCAAAGCTCAGGACGCGCCTGGTCCTGGCCTTCATTTCCCTGTCGCTTATCCCCACCGCCCTCATTTATCTGGTCTCGGTCAAATTCGTGCAGACCTCTGTGGACTATTGGTTCAAGGGGCAGGTCGAGGAGTCCATGGAACAGGCCCTTGAGCTGGGGCGTGCATTCTATGGTTCGGCCCAGGATCGTCTGGAGCGGCGCGGGCACAACATGATTACCGAGATCGTGACCAGTGAGTATGCATGGGGCGGCAAGGCCATGGACAAATACCTGAGCAAGAAATTCGACGAATATGATTTGAGTCTGGTCGGTGTCATCAACCCCGAGGGCAATGAGCAGAACACCCACGCTTCGGTTCAGTGGAGCAAGGCCTGGCCCGAGGTCAAGAACAAGATCGACTGGCAGAGCCTGAAGGCGGACCCCCGCGCATGGACCACCATCATACCCAATCCCGGCAGCGACATGGTACTGGGCGTCATACCCGTTGACGAAGGGCGCAGTGGTTATCTGGTTGTCGGCGAAACTGTGGGTCAGGGGCTTTTGCACCGGCTCGATCAGATCGTGCGCGGTCTTGATGAATACAAGAAACTCAAGACCCGACAATATCCATGGAAAATGAACCTTTATCTCACCATGGGGGTAATGGCTATGCTCATTATCCTCGGTGCTATCTGGTTCGGTTTCCGTCTCGCCAAGGAGTTGTCTGCGCCGGTTCAGGCTTTGGCGGCTGGTACCGAGCGAATTGCGCGCGGTGATTTGTCCGTGCGTCTTGAGGACCGATCCGATGATGAGCTGGGGTTCCTTGTCCAGTCGTTCAACCGTATGGCCGAGGATCTGGAACAGAGCCAGGAGTCCGTGCAGCAGGCCAACGTGCGGCTGGGCCAGCAGAATCAGGAACTGGAGCGGCGTGGTCAGTACATCGAGGCCGTGCTCAATAATATCACCTCAGGTGTCATCTCCATGGATGCCGAGGGCCGTATCGGTACGGTCAATACCGCAGCCGAAGATATCCTCGGCATACCTGGCGAACTCCTTGTCGGCAAAATGCAGCACCAGCTCCTGTCTGGAGATTTCGCGGACATGATGAGTGAAGCGTTGACCCAGCTTTCCGCCAAGCCGGGAGTTCTGTTTCAGCGTCAGGTGGACCTGCCTGTGCGCGGCAAGACCATCAAGGTCCTGATCAACGTGGTCTCGCTCAAGAACGTCGGCGGTCGCGATGCCGGTCATGTGGCCGTATTCGAGGACATAACCGAGCTTGAGAAAATCCAGCGGCTGGCAGCCTGGCGCGAGGTCGCCCGACGCATCGCCCATGAGATCAAGAATCCGCTTACGCCCATCAAGTTGTCTGCTCAGAGATTACAACGAAAATACGGCAACAATATCGAAGAGCCGGTCTTTGATGACTGCACGGAGCTTATCGTCAAACAGGTTGAGCGTTTGCAGAATATGGTCACCGAGTTCTCGGCCTACGCCAAGTTGCCCGAAGTTCAGCCCAAACCCGACTATCTGGCTTCGCTTCTGGAAGAGGTGGCGGGCATGTTCGAGAATACCCATCGCGAGATCGACTGGGATCTGTCTTTCCTCACGCCCATCGACGAATTTCCGTTTGATCACGAAGCCATCCGCAAGGTGCTCATCAACCTGTGTACCAATGCTGCCGAGGCCCTCAAAGGAATCGAAGATGGACAGGTGGCCATTACGGCCTCCCACAACAAGGGTGCGGGCGTGGTATCTGTCACTGTGGCCGACAACGGTCCGGGACTGCCCAAGGACTCTTCGCGCATGTTCGAGCCGTATTACACCGAAAAGAAAGGTGGCACAGGGCTGGGCCTGACCATTGTCCGGTCTATCGTGGCTGATCACCGCGGTCAGGTACGTGCCAAGCCCAATTCTCCCAACGGTACGATTTTCGTACTCGAATTGCCTGATTCATAAGAGGCCTTTTTCAACAGCCTGCAAGAAAGATAGTTGAAGAGGTTGGTGTTCCCACAAAAAAAGAAACATCATCTGGCACAACGGTTTTACCCGTGCTAGCGTGAGTTTTATGTATCCAATTGAACTGAAAGACGTTCACAGAGAAATTATATGCGTGCAATTATTGCCGGAGGAACCGGCTTCATAGGTCAGGCGCTCATCAGCGAACTCAAGGAACACGGTTGGGAAATCGTGGTCTTGTCGCGTTCGCCGGGCAAAGTGGCCGATGTCTTTGGTTCCGGGGTGATAGGCATGCGCTGGGACAACGGCGATTGGCCCGATCTTCTGGGGCCTGAAACGGCCATCGTCAATCTGGCGGGCGAGAACATCGCCAAAGGTCGCTGGTCCGAGGCCAAGAAGAAACGAATTCTCGACAGTCGTATCGAGTTCGGGCAGCGGATGGTCAGTGCAATCAAGAGTGCCGATACTCCCCCTGCGGTCCTGATTCAGGCTTCCGCCGTGGGCTATTACGGCCCGCGCGGTACCACCCCTGTTGATGAATATGCGGAGTCGGGTTCCGGTTTTCTGGCCGAGGTGACCCGCAAGTGGGAGGCTTCCACCGCAGAGCTGGAAGAGATGGGAGTGCGGCGATGCATCATCCGCACCGGCATGGTCCTTGGTCATGGCGGCGCGCTGGCAAAAATGCTCACCCCGTTCAAACTTTTTCTGGGTGGCCCGCTCGGTTCCGGTTTCCAGGGCATGTCATGGGTTCACATGGCCGACGAAGTGGGTGCCATCCGGTTCCTCATGGAAAATGAAAATACGAGTGGACCTTACAACCTGACCGCGCCCGCTCCGGTCCGTTCCCGCAAATTTGCCCGTATTCTCGGGGAGACTCTTGGACGCCCTCACAAATTGAAAGTCCCGACACCGGTTCTCCAGTTGTTATTCGGCGAGATGGCTGACGAGTTGCTACTTTCAGGGCAGTTGGCTCTGCCCGAACGCCTTGAGAAGGCAGGGTACGAATTTCGTTATCCAGAGCTGAACGCAGCCCTCAGGGATTTGCTCCGCTAGTTGTTTCATTGGTTGAACTAAAAGAGCCCCGGCAGACAATCTGCCGGGGCTCTTTTATTTAACAGGAGTTACGAGAGTGTGATTCGTAACTAGTCGTTCAATGCTTCGTAAACCTTGCCGACCATTTCCTCGCTGGGAGTCAGGGTCTTGTCGCCCGGAGTCCACTTGGCGGGGCAGGCCTCTGCCGGGTGGTCCTTGAGGTAGTTGTTGGCTTCCATTTTGCGAACCAGCTCGTCGCCGTTGCGGCCCACGTTGTAGTAGTTGATCTCGGAGGAGGCCAGCGCGCCTTCGGGGTTGATGATGAAGGTGCCGCGCAGGGCCAGACCGGTGTCGAAGTCCCAGACATCAAAGAAGCGTGAGACCTCACCGGTCGGATCAGCAGCCATCTTGAATTTTACGTCGGCCAGCATGCGCTCGTCGGACTTCCATGCCAGGTGAGTGAATTTGGTGTCGGTGGAAACGGAGATCACTTCGGCACCCAGCTTTTCAAGCTCGGCGTGTTTGGCGGCCAGATCAGCCAGCTCAGTGGGGCAGACGAAAGTGAAGTCAGCCGGGTAGAAAAAGAGGATGGTCCATTTGCCTTCCGCGCGCAGTGCGCCGAGATCTACTTCGCAGAACCCGCCCTCTGTGGGGTCAAAGGCCTCCATGGTAAAGGCGGGGACTTTGTGTCCGACTCTGGCGAAATCCGGCATCTCATCTTCGTGATCGTGTTCGTGGCTCATAATTTTCTCCATATTTTGAAAGAGTTATTTTCTAGTTAGGAATGATTCCCATTTGCAATTGTTCTAAACGTGGTTAACTTGTTCGTCAAGCGGTTTTTGACATCCCTCGGTACTTTTAAGCTTACGCGAGGTAGTGTATACACTGTGTTCCACGCAGGGGGATTGGTATTATTATTTCCCCACGGCGTCCATGACGTACATCAAAAGAGAGCAAATATATGAGTCACGGTTTCACCAAGATCAAGGAAATGGAAATCAAGGAAATGGCGGCCACAGCCCATGTCTATCGTCACGACAAGACCGGGGCGCGTGTCCTGTCAATTCTGAACGATGACGAGAACAAGGTCTTCGGCATCTCCTTCCGCACCCCGCCCGAGGATTCTACTGGCGTGGCCCACATCCTTGAACATTCCGTGTTGTGCGGATCCGAAAAGTATCCCATCAAGGAACCCTTTGTGGAATTGCTCAAGGGCTCCCTCCAGACATTTCTCAACGCCCTGACCTTCCCGGACAAGACTTGTTATCCCGTTGCTTCGGCCAATGTGCAGGACTTCTACAATCTGGTGGATGTCTACCTCGACGCCGTTTTTTACCCCCGCCTGACAGAGAATACGCTCAAGCAGGAAGGCTGGCATTTCGAGATGGAGGCTCCTGACAAGCCCATGACTTACAAAGGCGTGGTCTACAACGAGATGAAAGGCGCGTACTCCTCGCCCGATTCCCTGCTCTACGAACACTCTCAGCAGTCGCTTTTCCCGGACAACACCTACGGTATCGACTCCGGTGGTAAGCCGTCCGTCATTCCGGACCTGACCTTTGACCAGTTCATGGACTTTCATCGCGATCACTATCATCCGTCTAACGGTTACGCCTTTTTCTACGGTGATGACGACCCGGAAAAGAGACTGGAAATCCTCGACGCCGTCTTCTCCAAATTTGAGAAAATCGACGTTGAGAAGACCCAAATCCCCATGCAGGAGCGGTTCACCGAAGCCAAGTCCCTGCGCAAGAAATATCCCGCCTCCGAGCGGCTGGCCAAGGGCATGTTCACGGTCAACTGGCTGTTGTCCGAGACCTCGGATGCCAACCTCAACCTCGCCTTGCACGTCCTTGAGCACATTCTCATCGGCCTGCCGTCCTCGCCCCTGAAAAAGGCGCTCATGGATTCCGGCTTGGGCGATGACCTTGCCGGAGTGGGTCTTGAGGCTGACATGCGCCAGATGTTCTTCTCCGTGGGCCTCAAGGGCATGCATCCGTCCAACGCCATCAAGGCCGAGTCCATCATCTTCCACACCATCAAGGGCCTCATCGAGAACGGCATCGACCCCAAGGATATTGAGGCAGCCATCAACTCCGTTGAATTCTCCCTGCGCGAGAACAACACCGGCTCCTACCCACGCGGCCTGTCTCTCATGTTCCAGGCCCTGTCTTCATGGTTGTATGATGATGGTGATGTCGAAGGCGACCCGCTGACGTTGCTGCCGTTCGAAGAGCCGCTGAACAACATCAAGGGGTGGATCGCCAACGGCGACAAGATTTTCGAGGAGCTGCTGGCCCGTCTTTTCCTGCACAACCCGCATCGCACCACTGTGCTGCTTGAGCCGGATCACAAGATGACCATGAAGCTCGCCAAGGAAGAGACCGGTCGACTCAAAAAACTTAAGGCGGATTTGTCCGAAGCTGAGATTCAGGCGGTCATCGATGATGCAGCCGAGCTTTCTCGTCTTCAGGCCGAGCCGGATACCGAAGAGGCCCTGGCCTCCATTCCGCGTCTGTCCGTCTCCGATCTGCCTAAGGAGAACCGGATCATCCCCACTGAAATGCGTGAAGCTGGTGGCAGGCCGCTCCTCTATCATGACCTGCCCACCAACGGTATCGCCTATCTCGATCTCGGCTTTGATCTTTCGGCTCTGCCCGACGAGCTGCTGCCGTACACTTCCATTTTTGGCCGCGCCCTGACCGAATGCGGCACTGCCAAGCGCGACTATGTGGACCTCTCCCAGTTGATCGCCTGTACATCCGGCGGCATCTGGACCCAGTCCTTCGCCTCGCCTATCCGCGGGTCAAAAGAGGCTGCCGGTCAGCTCTTCATCCGCGCCAAGGCAACGGGAGACAAGGTCGGCAAAACAGTCGATATCATCACCGAGATTCTGACCTCGGCCAAGCTCGATAACAAGGAACGCATCTCCCAGATCGTTTCCGAGGCCCGCGCCCGTGCCGAGCAGCGTCTTGTCCCGTCCGGTCACATGGTTGTCGCAACACGCCTGCGTGCCGGGACCCACACCGGTCACGCCATGGAAGAGGCCATGTCAGGCCTCTCCAACCTGAACTACCTGCGCTTGCTCGAAAAGCAGATCGAGGATGATTTCCGCAAGGTCGCCAAGGCCCTTGAGCTGATGCGGTCCCTGCTGCTGTCTAAGAATACTCTGACCATCAACGCGACCATGGACGGTGACACCTTCACCACTGTGGAGTCCGACATCGCCGCCATAGCCTCGGTATTGCCGGACACCACTGCCGAGCCTGTCACTCGCGCGCTGCTCTCTCTGCCCGCCCGCGAAGGCCTCGCCATCCCGGCCCAGGTTAACTACGTGGGCAAAGGTTGCAGCGTGGCTGATCATGGCTACACATTCTCCGGCTCTGCCCAGGCCGTGAACAAGCTGATCCGCACCGGCTATCTCTGGGAGAAAGTTCGCGTTCAGGGTGGGGCATACGGCGCGTTCTGCATTGCCGATCGCATCGCCGGTTCACTCTCCTTCGTCTCTTACCGTGACCCCAATGTTGAGGCGACCATCAAGGCCTTTGACGCCGCAGCCGACTATCTCGAAAACGTCACCCTCACCACCGACGAACTCGAAAAATCCATTATCGGCGCCATAGGCGAAATGGATTCATACCAGCTGCCGGATGCCAAAGGCTTCACCTCGCTGGTCAGGTATCTCACCAATCAGGATGACGCGTTCCTGCAAACCATTCGCGAGGAAACCCTGGCAACCACCGAGCAGGATTTCCGCGACTTCGCCAAGGCCATCCGCATCAACGCCGAACACGGCTCCATCTGCGTGCTCGGCGACGGACCCGCCATGGAAGCATCCGGTCTTGATCTGGATGTGCAGCAGGTGCTGTAGGGGAATGCCTCCGGCGGGCGGGCTCTGCCCTTCACCCACAATAATAATGTGAAGCCCTCTACTCGCCTGTTATTTTTATGGGTAGAGGGAGAATGATTGACGCATCTTGCTGGTGCGAAAGTCAAAATACGGAGGGTTGTCAATATGCCTGAAGTAAACCTGACGAAAGAGCTGACAGTTGGCCTGCAATCTATCGATGACCAGCACAAACAGATCATCGAACTTTCAAACGGTCTCATGCAGGCCATGATCAATGGAATGGGCGAGGATGTGGTGGACGAGGTGGTTCTGAAGTTGAAAGCATACACTTGCTATCACTTCGCCGACGAAGAAAAGTATATGACAGAGATAAAGTACCCCCGACTTGATGAGCAAAAAGCGGCTCATAAAAAACTGATCGAGGATGTCGATGACCTCAGGGCCAGACTCAAAAACGACTCAACTGTTTCCCCAAATGAAGTGCTCGACTTCATAAATGGCTGGATCATGAAGCATATTCAGGAGAAAGATCTGAAAATAGGGGAGTTTGTAAACGGTTAGAACCAGCCAATCCAGCTAAACAAAAAGCCGCTCTAAAAGCGGCTTTTTTTGTGATTTCCAGTCATCATAAGAGACAATCTATCCCATCTCAGGTTCCGTCTTCCAGGCGAACAACGGATTGAGGGGTTTCATGTTTATGAAATCCACTCGCACGGCAGTGAATGCTCCCAGAAACGGCGGGAACAATCCGCTATTGACCATCTTGCATACTCCGGACGTCTTCCAGGTTTGCGTAGGCCCGGGCAGCACCGATCGCGCCACGGTCGGCCTGAATCCGGTCGCTTTCTTGATGAGGTCCTGCATCTCGCACCATGTGTGCCAGTTGGCATTGCCCATAGTGCTGTCCGAGTTCTTGATATTCATGGAATAATAGAGAGAGTGCTTGTTGAGATAGCCGATGAGCAGCCCCTTCTCGGCCACCCGTGCGGCTTCTTTGAGCATGGTTGCCGGGTCCTCGGTAAACTCAAGCACCGACCAGAGAAATGCGTAATCGAATTCGTTGTCGCAGTATCCAAGATGCTCGCCGTCGCCGAGGTGAAGTTCCGCCCGGTTCTGGAACCGCTTGCGTGCGGCCATGATCATTTCCGGGCTGTTGTCCGTGCCGGTGACGTCGAATCCCATCTGGTAGAGCATTTCAAGGAACAGGCCGGTACCGCAGCCGATCTCCAGCAGCTTGTGGCCGCGCCGGGGCCAGCCCGCAAGCACGGCTTGCAGCAGATGCGCTTCCCGGTCGAGAGCGAACCTGCCTTCAGGGGTGTCGAACCATTCTTCGTATCGTTCAGGATCCCAGCCCATGAGAAATCTCCCTTATGGAAATATTACCACTTTGGGGCGCGGTGTAAATAGGGAGATGGAGGACAAGCGCCTTTAATCCGTTTGTATTTTGTATGCTTTGAGCTTGCGGTAGAGCGAGCTTCTTTCAAGTCCGATAGCCTTGGCGAGTTGGGAGATATTGCCGTCGCACTCTCTGAGCTTGCTTTCGAGGAAGCGGGCCTCGAAATCGGCACGGGCCTGCTTGAGATCGTCAGATCCGCTGGCGATGATGGCATCCAGGGATTCGGCTTCGGGCTCTACCGAATCAGCGGGTTTGGGTTTGGGCACGGTGGCTGCATCTGCCTGGAATTCGGGTGGCAGTCTGTCGGGCGAAACCGTGTCTCCGGCGTACATGATGAACATACGCTCAACAAAATTCTTCAGTTCGCGCACATTGCCGGGCCAGGGATAGGCCTTGAGGACTTCGATGGCCCCGGCATCAAAGGAGATGGGCTTGAAGCCGTGCTGGCGTGTCAGGCTGGACATGAATTCGTTGATGAGCAGCGGGATGTCGTCGGTACGTTCGCGCAGGGACGGCAACTCTAGAGGGAATACCTTGAGGCGATAGTAAAGGTCCTCGCGGAAGTTTCCGGCCTCGATCTCATGGAGCAAATCCTTGTTGGTGGCTGCGATGACTCGCACGTCGACCTTGATGGTCTTGCGTCCGCCCACGTGTTCGAAGCATTGCTCCTGAAGGATGCGCAGAATCTTTGCCTGCGTCTTAAAGCTCATGTCGCCGATTTCATCGAGGAAAAGTATGCCGCCGTCAGCCAGTTCGAATTTGCCTTCCTGGGCCTTGTCCGCGCCGGTGAATGCGCCTTTTTCGTGGCCGAAGAGTTCGGATTCGATGAGTTCTTCGGGAATGGCTGCGCAGTTGACGGCCACCAGGGGCTTATCGGACCGGGAGGATTGATGGTGGATGGACCGGGCCACGATCTCCTTGCCGGTGCCGTTCGCGCCGGTGATGAGTACCCAGGATTCAGTCGGGGCCACGCGGGAGATGACCTCGTTCAGGTTGGCGATGGCCTCTGATTCTCCGGTGAGCGTGGTCGGCTGTTCGGAGCTGATACGTGTCTTGAGAGCGATGTTTTCCTGGCGCAGGCGGGAGAATTCAAGGGCGTTGCGGGTGGAGACGACCACCTTTTCCAGGGACAGCGGTTTTTCGATGAAGTCGAACGCACCCTTTTTCAGTGCTTTGACAGCGGTCTCGATAGTGCCGTGCCCGGAGATCATGATCACGGGCAGTCCCTTATGGTCCTGGGAAATCTTGTCGAGCACTTCCAGACCATCCATTCCGGGCAGCCAGATGTCGAGGAAGATCATGTCCGGGATGTCGGTGCCCAGAAGCTCAAGCCCCTGTTCGCCGGTTTCGGCCTCGACGACTTCGTGGCCCTCGTCTTCCAGGATGCCGCGCAGGGAAAAGCGGATGCCCTCTTCGTCGTCTATGATCAGTATCTGTCCGCCCATGGGTTGCTCCGTCGGGATGAAATTAGGCGTTATTTATCCGTGCGCCGTTTCTCCTTATAGATGACAGTGGGATATGATTCAAGCTCGGCTATTTCGGACGGTTCTTTTTCAAGGAAAGTGATCAGAAATCCCAGTGCTTTCGGGTCAGCCATGAGTAGGACCTGACGCCGTGGACCATCTCGGCCAACCGGGTGGTGTCCGACCTGATGAACCAGCCTAGGGCGAACGGCCCGAGCCATTTCATGGCCTTGAAGAGCGCCCAGCGCATGAAGTTGGACCCCTTGAGTTCGGGCATGATCTGGGAATGCAACCGCTTGGTATAGATCGGGCCGGGTGCGGTTTCTCTCTCGATGCCATCGGCCACGGCCTCGCCTGCATACATCCCAGTACACATGGCGAAGAAGATTCCCTCACCGAAAAGAGGCTCCACAAATCCGCCAGCATCTCCGGCCAGCATCGTGACTCCGTGAACCGGGTCTTCCAGGTAGTTTCCATAGGGCAAAGGGTGCCCGTGCAGGTCAGAAACGACCTCTGGATTTATCTGGAGAAAATCTAGAAAAAGTTTAAAAAGCTGGGATGTATTACTATTTTCCTGACGAAGTCCGCAGATACCGACGATGACTTTATCCTTGTTCGGGAATACCCAGCCGTATCCAGCGTCGATAAATCCGACGTATAATTCAGGGTATTCCACGGCTTTCGGGAAGTCTTTTTTGTCCAGACTGATCTCGATGGTCGGGGCCATGAGTTCCCTGAATCGTTCGCGGTCATAGTCGGGAAACGAGCCGCGCACGACAGAATTTGCGCCATCCGCTCCTATAATATGATCGCCCTGGAAAACATCGCCGTTTTCGCAGGTGACGATGCCTCCAGCCGGGTCACAGGAGACGATCTTTGTTTCCTGAAATACCTCGGCTCCGGCTTCGTAGGCACGAGTCAGCAGCAGGTCGTCGAACAGGGTGCGGTCAACGAAATGAAAGGGGAAGGGCAGCCCGCCTTCGGCCAGGGTCTTGGAGAATGTACGAATGGCATAGTGGTCCGAGGCATGGTTAATGACTCCCGCCTTGGTCAGGGAGTCCACGTCTTCGCCGAACAGGGTCGCGAGCAGCTTGACGGATTTCCACGTCAGAAGGCCGCCGCACAGCTTCTTGCGCGGGAACCGGGCGCGGTCCAGTATGGCGACACTATGTCCGCGTCGGGCCAGCGAAATTCCGGCCGCACTGCCTGCAAGGCTTCCGCCGCATATTATGACATCGTATTTTTTTATCATGTAATACTACCGTATTGGTGATTATCCGTACACCGCACCCTGTGGTCATTGCAAGGGAAAGGCCGCTATTTATGCCGTGTGTTTTCCGAGGCTGGCAGACATCCTCGGGGCGGCCCGGTCGGTCTGTCCTTTGCGCCGATAGTCATGGTGCAAAGATCGCTGCCGTCCAGCGGCATGGCGTACTTGCCTCCCATCCGTCGTAAGGTGGCTGTGACGGGGCTGGTGATGAAGCCCACGGTCGTGCCGAAAATGCCGCCGCGCGCGATGCCGAATTCAAAGTGCTTGAATTCCCCGTGTACGGCCAACGGTGTCGCCAGGCTGAAGTATTCCGCTTTCTTGGCCGAGGGCCTGACGTCGAGATCAATGAGTTCGCGTTTGAAGTCCACCCGGCCGCGGCCGCAGATGCGCATGACCGTGGTGTCGATGGCAAACACATCCGGGGTCAGGTAGCCGTCGTCCATGCTCATTCTGCCTACGGCACAGTTGATGGTCGAACCCTTGTCGTCAGAGTTCCTGCTGACGATGGCGGCCATCAGGTTGACGGCCCACAGGTCCACGATACCCGCATGCAGGTTCGTGGGGTGGGCTATGAAATCGATGTAGCCGTTGGCGTTGGCAAGCAGCTTGTCGAGGGTGTCAGTTTTGGATTCCAGGGCCAGGTTCAGGCTCACGGTGCCGCCCATCTCGGTGTCCGGCTTGTACATGCGGGTGATGACGCCAAAATCGAAGTCTTCGATAACGGCCCGTACCGAGGCCGCTCCTCTCCGGGCGGTCAGGGCAAAGAAGAACGAACCGCCGGGGATATTGACGGTCACTGGATCAAGGATGAATTCGCCGTCCTTGACCCGGATTCTGAGATGTCCGCTGCCAAGGGTGTCCTTGCCGCTGGTGACGTTCTCCACCTTGACGTCCAGGGTGGCCTGGAATGTGTCGAGTACTTCTGGGCTTATAAGCTGATTAAGCTTTTCATCGTTCACCTCGACGACAACCTCTTTCTTGTCTTCGGATTTGGGGGCATCCGACTTGCTTTCTTCGACTTCCGTTTTCGTCGCATTGCTGTCCTGACCAAAATCAGGCGGCAGGAAATCCTGGATATCAATGGAAGGCGCCGTGAATTGCAGATCCGCTACCGGCACTGGTCCTGAATTGTCGATGGTCATGAGGCCTGTGAGGCTGCTTGAACCGACCCTGATGAGAAAGTCCTTCATCTCAAGGTGTTTTTCGGTCAGCCTGAATCGGCTCTTGGCTTCATAGTCTTCCACTTGAGGCAGTTGCACGCCGAGCAGCGAGTTCAGGCTGTTAAGTTGATCGCCCTGAATTTCCATTCTCAGTCCAAGTGCTCTCTGATCCGGGGTGAAGTCAAACATGCCGCTCAGTTTCAGCTTGGTCTGGGCTATATCTACAGCGATTCGCATCCTGGTCCTTGACGTCTCCAGGAATCTTTTGAGCGATGCACCCCTGATGTCTGCCGTGAACGGATGCTCCATGATGGTTCCCTTCATGCTCATTTCAAAGGGCTTGCCGGATAACGCCTGTCCGGTACATGTCTCCATGGTAAAGACTGTAGGGGTTTCCATTGAAGCGTCCCGATAGCTGACCGTGATGTCCTTGATGTCGATATTATTGATGACAAGGGAGTCCTCGGACAGAACGAAACGGTTATCGTCAGAGTCCACCTCTGCAGGGGCGGGGATGGTGGTTGATTTGGCTTTGCCCTCAGGCAGGTCGATCTGCCAGGTTGCCGAACCGTCAGCCTTTTCGCGCAAGTCGAGGGTCAGTCCCTCCACCATGAATTGCTCCACATGGCCCTTTAAAATGAGCAGCGCCAGTACACTTACCTGCAGGCGAGCCTTCTTCATGACTGCGAAATCGCCGTCGAAACCATCGGGGTTGGCAATGCGAAGGCCTTCCATGGAGAAGGTCGGCCACAATGAGGTGGTTACTTCCACTTTCCCGTCTATTGTCACTTTTCGGCCCACAGCCTTGGAGGCAATGGGTTCGGCCAGCCCCTTGTACGAGGTCAGGTCGATGGGAATGGAGACAAGGGCGAGCACCCCTATGAAAAGTGCCAGCAGGGCTGCAATTGAGGCGATTGTATATATAATCCAGCGAACAGGTTTGGGCAGGGCCATGACTAACTCCATGTTGTAATGGGTCCGGGGTGCCCATCATAACCGATATGCGAACAAGTGCAATCCAAGAGCGTGATTCAAGGTGTCCTGTCTTGCATTTGTAGTGCGGACGACATACACAGGGTGCAGTATATTTATTAAGGATATTCAATGCACAAGCTGATTGCGGCTTTTTTCATATTACTCACAATAGTGCTTGCTGGCACATCCGTCAGCTTTGCCGATGGTGACGCCCAGTGGTTCGATGCCATGGAAGGTTCGGCTGAAGTTGCCGAGGAGAGTGGGAAGACCTTTTCAGATCATCTCGTTTTCGCCCCCGTCCCCATGGTTAATCCGACCCTTGGAGCCGGTCTCATCGGCGTTGGCATGTACATGCATCCCGAAGAAGATTTCGGCAATACCGAGAAGAGTGAGGATAACGCTACTCGTCAGTCTATCTCTGGTGCTGCGGCCATGCTTTCCACCAATAAGAGCTGGATGACAGGCGTATTTCACAAAGGCTTTTACGCCAATGACAGGTTTCGCGGTACGGCCTATCTTGCCTATGGTGAATTCAACCTGAAATACTACGGTACCGGTGACGATTCTTTTCTCCGCGACCGGCCTCTCAAATATAGCGCCAACATCACGGCCTTCCAACCCACGTTCATGATGAAGGTCTCGGACAACTGGTTCCTCGGTCCCAAATATACCATTTTCAATTGGGATCTCGGGGTAGATTTATCCAAGCTGCATCCTGTTCTGCCCTCGATTAACCGCTCCTTTACCACAGCCGGGGCGGGGTTGGCGGCAGAGTGGGACACGACCGATCACAGTGTATATGCCACCAAGGGCGGGAGATTCGAATTAGATCTCATCGATTATGGTGACACCTGGGGTGGTGACTTTGATTATGCCAAGAGCACGATGAACTATGCTCACTACTTTGGCCTGTCCGAGAAGCTGGTTCTGGCCAGTCGGGCCGATCTCAACCTGTCCACCGGCAGCACGCCGTTTTTCGACATGCCCTTTCTGCACTTGCGCGGTTTCCCATACGCAAAGTACATCGACAAGCAGTCGGCATCGATTCAGGGCGAGCTTCGGTATGAACTGTCAAAAAAGTGGGCCACCAATGTTTTCGGTGGCCTGGGCTGGATCGGCGAGACGCCGGATGAACTTTTGAAAAGGCCGGTCATTCCTACAGGCGGCTTCGGTGTACGCTACCTGATCGCCGAGGAACAGAAGATGTATCTTGGCATGGACGTGGCTTTTGGTCCCGGCTCACAGGCAGTCTATTTCCGGGTAGGTGAATGGTTTTAGCAGGCTGTCCCAAAAACACCATCTGCTGCGTTGGTCCAGAACGGGAACGCATTTACATGGTGTTGATAAACGACTTGAATTTCTTTCCTTGCCCCTTGATCTCCAGATAGTCTCGTGTGTCCTTGTTGAGTTTGGTGATGATCGACTTCACCAGGTTCTTGCGCGTGGTGCGTCGGACCGGTGTGGACAGTGTGCCGCCGTCAGTCAAGATGACATGAATTTCGTAGAGGATTTGCGTGGAAGGGCTGATCTTTTTATATGAGTCCTGAGGTGAGGCTTCGATTGACACCTTGTCGAAGATGTCGTTGTGCTTTTTGGTATAATTGAGAAGCTTGGTAAATTCTTTTTTGGTGAAGTCGCGATGAGTCAGCTTTCCACTGAACTTGAGTTTTCTATCTGCGGTCATGCTGAAGACGGACTTGCCTTTGTCCATGATATCCAGATTGAAGAAAACAACCACGACACCAACGGCGAGGATGGCCAGGAAGAAGTTCCTTGCCCATTCTTTTTTTCTGTCGCGGTGCCTGGCGATCATGCGTTCTCCATTGGGAATATGTTAAATTCAGATGATGAGCTTTGGGCTATACTATGAATCTGAACAATAGCAAAGGCGGCAATCTCTGGTTATAGTTTGGCGTTATCATTCTGAAATCATTGCAAGTAATATGTGTGCTGCAAGGGTGGAAGCCAAAGAGAATATAAGTCTCTCGGTGGAGGAGTTGGATAATCTTTTTGAACTGGGGATAGTGTGGGAGCGGTGATCGGTCATGTTTCAAGTGTCAAAATCCTGTCGCCAGGCCCTCCTTCTTGACTCCTTCTTTGAAATCGGGGATGTTTTTTGCTACAAAACATCAAGTCCGTGAGATAGCTGTGAAATCGGTCTGGATTGACAAGACCCATGCAGGGTGAACTTCAAACCCGCCATCCTCACCGTCATGGCATACTGAAACTGTATCTGGAGAATTCATGAGTCAGGACCTCTCCGCACAATTTGTTGAACTCGCCCGCGTCGCACCAAAGACTGACCTGGTCATCTTTGCCGGTCGCGTTGGCGGACGGCTCATGGACAACGTCAAATACCTCTTCCGCCATTGCGTGCAAGCCGATCTGCCTTTTCGCTCTATCTTCCTGACCCACTACGAAGACGAGCATAAGGCCTTGTCTAAGGCCGGATTGCCTTCGCTTTTTTTCCCATCTGATGAAGCCGTGCGCATGCTTCCCAGAGCCAAGCTCGTGGTGGCAGATGACTTCTGGTGGAAGACTCATTCCCTGGCTTATCACCTCCTGTCTCGGGCGCAATCTCTGCAACTTTGGCACGGTATACCTCTAAAACTAATAGGATTTCCTGAGATGGAGTCTGAAGTCAACATGACCCCTGACAAGGTCGAACATCTCAGCTTCGGTTATTCGGGTTATGATGCGGCCATTTCCACATCGCCATTTGTAACCGAGACGTCACTGGGGCGTGTGTTCGAAGCCAGGGAGATGTGGGAGACGGGCTATCCGCGCAACGACGTGCTTCTGCGCGAACCCGACGATGTGGACCTCATGGGCGTGGACATGGAGGCTTTCATTCGCATCAAGGTCATGCGCAAGGCTGGCTACAAGGTGGTATTCTTCATGCCCACCTTCCGCGATACCGGCGGTGACCCATTTTCAGATGGTGTACTTGATCTTGGAGCTATGGATGCCTTCGGGCGGGAACACAAGATCCTCTTTGTCATTAAATTTCACCCATATGTCGATATTAATACGGACCTGGTAATGAAGAACGTCCTCCTGGTGAACTCCGCCACTGACGCTTATCCGCTCATGCGCCATGCCGACTGTCTTCTCACCGACTATTCTTCGGTGGCCTACGATTTCCTGCTGACCGGGCGTCCCCAGATATTCTTCCCATACGACCTGGCTAAATACCTCAGCCAGGATCGTGGCATGTTCTATCCTTTCGAAGAGATGTCTCCCGGTCCGAAACCTACGGACCAGGCGGAGCTTTTTGCGGCTTTGCGCGATGTGCTCGTTGAAGGTCGCGATGAATACGTTGCCGAGCGAGACGAGCTCACCAACCGGCTATTCTCCAATCGTGACGGGAATGCCGCCGAACGTATCGCCAGTCGCATGGTTGAGACGTTTTTCCCGAAATCATAGCAGGTCTGCTGGAACATATTTTGCATTCTTATCCTCGACGTGCGGATTATTCCGCCCGCGTACACGAGTAAGCGAGTAAGCGAGGACAAAACCATGAAAGCAGTTATTCTAGCAGCCGGTGTCGGTAGCCGGTTAGGCAGCCCGTATCCGAAATCTCTTTCCACGCTCCCTTCGGGCGAACGAATTCTGGGACGACAGATTCGCATCCTGCGAGAGCTGGGATTGCGTGAAATCCATGTGGTCGTGGGCTTCAAGAAGACCCTGCTCATGGAGGAATATCCACAGGCCCTTTTTCGCTACAATCCAGTCTACTACCTGACCAACACGGCCAAGAGTCTTCTGGCGGCTGTTCGTGATCTGGACGATGATATTCTCTGGACCAACGGCGACGTGGTCTTTGATCCCGAGGTCGTAAATCGTCTTATCAACACTGGCGGCAGTGCTGTTGCCGTGGATCGTAAACGTTGCGGCGATGAGGAAGTCAAATATCGCACGGACAAAAACGGCATGATCGTCGAGATTTCCAAGCAGGTCGAAAAGCCTGAAGGTGAGGCTGTTGGCGTGAATCTTGTCTCCCGTGAAGCTCTGCCCGCCCTGATCGAATCCTTGGATCGTTGCGGCGACGATGACTACTTTGAGAAGGGACTAGAGATGCTCGTCAATAGCACTCCTTACCGGGCCATTGATATTTCTGATCATCGCTGCATCGAAGTGGATTTCGAGGTCGACTTGATCGAGGCCCGTCGGCTCTTTGCCGATGACCCGGACCGTGTCAGCCAGTTGTCCCCCAGAAACATGAACTCCGATTCCGCAAATCTTTGGGCCAAGGTTGCTGGATGAGTCACGCTGATAGCGATACTATGGGCGAGCCCAAGAAAGCGGTCACGCTTGGTCCTTGGAAGCAGCCCGTGGCCCAACCTGAAGTTGATCTGAGGGTTGATGCACGGGCAGGAACACTTGCCGTGGACCATAGAGGAAAACAGGCTGCCAGCATTCCCTTGAGTCTGCAAACCATCCACTCATTGTTTGACTCAATCGGGAACAATCTGCTGTCCGATGGAATCTCTTTACACATTTCTGAAAAAAGTCTGGCCACCCCTTTGGGGTTTGAAGCTTTGCTCCAGACCATCATGATGAATATGGTTTCCTGCATCCAACCTCGACTCAGCGTCTGGTCGTCACCCGATATGCACTCAATGGATGCTGAGATAAACTACATCCGCAATTCCGCCTGTCTCAATGAGTTAAACCATCTGCATATTTTGAAAAACAGATTGTCTGGATTGCCGCTTTTGCTTGCACTCCCCGGGCCGTCCCTAGATATGGAGTATATTCGCGAACACCGTGCTTCGTTCGTTCTTCTGGCTGCCGGGCGTGCTAGTAGAATGCTGATTGATGAAGGTATTTATCCTGATTTCATATACATTCAGGACGTCAATACCAATGCCTGGGAGCAAAACTTCAGTTCTCTTGGGGATAAACGGATACCGTCGACTCTTATTGCCAATCCGCTTGGACGGGTTTGGAAATTCCGTAAAAATTTTAAGCGTGTATTCAAGGCGTGGAATCTCTATCCCTTTGAAAAAGATTGCTTCCCCAAGATTTCAGAAATCGCGCCGAGTTCAGTCTCAGGTGCATATTCGGTGGCTCGGCTTCTGGGTTGCGACCCAATCGTCTTTATTGGAAATGACTGCGGCACCAATGTGGAGCCATCTGAAGACACCGGTTTGCCCCAAGCTTTGACCAACCTGGAGCATGAGCGTCCTGGCGCCGACCTTGTCTTTTCTCCGGTCACCAATGTTAGAAATCTCTACCTTCGTTTTGGAGACGAATTCTCGATGATGACCCAGTTGGATTATACTGCAGGAGCTCAATGGCTGAAAATGCGGACTAAGCGTGATGTCTCGGAGGCCGGGATTCGTGTCTACGACCGTTCCCTGACCAGGCTGTGCCAGTTCAATTCACCCATAGAGGACGCTTCCGGATACACTCCTGCCGGTCACGTGGCACTGCCCGAACTGCCAAGATATGAAACGCGGTATGATGTGCTTAAATATCTTTTGTACAAGAAAAAAACATATGAATTTATTATGCGTCAATTTAACGCAGGGCGTGTCCCCGGTTCAGCTTTGTCCAAACCGGGTAACAGTGTTTTCTGCCGCACTTTATTTGCGCAGAAGCGCTACGCAGAGCCGAGTGACACCGATATGGCGCGAGCCAAAGATAATGCGATTCAACTTGTCGATCATGTCAATACGGCCTTGAGCGAACTCAACGGGGTTTAAGATAAGGCAGTTTGGTTTGGGATATCTTACAATTCCCGCTTGCAGGCCAGCGGCATGCGCCATCCGGTGCCGAATGAACGTGGTGTCAGTTTGATGCCGGGCGCGGCCTGACGTCGTTTGAACTCTGCGAAACGAACGAGCTTGAGCACCTTCTCCACAACTTCTCGTTCAAATCCCGCATCAATGATCTGCTGCATGGACTTGTGCTGCTCGATGTGCAGCCCAAGAATGGCATCGAGGATGTCGTATGGCGGTAGGGAATCCTGATCCTTTTGGTCGGGGCGAAGCTCTGCGGACGGCGGTTTAGTGATGATCGCCTCGGGGATGTCGGACCTTATATTATCATTATACCATCGCGCAACATTGAAAACGCCGGTTTTGTCTACGTCAGAGATGACGGCAAAGCCGCCGGACATGTCGCCGTAGATGGTGCAGTAGCCCACGGCCAGCTCGCTCTTGTTGCCGGTGGTCAGCAGCATTGCGCCGAACTTGTTCGACATCGCCATGAGCAGGTTGCCCCGGATGCGTGATTGAATATTTTCTTCAGTGGTGTCGATCCCATATCCCTTGAACGGTTCGGAAAGAGTGCTTTCAAATTCGTTCATGATTGGCTGGATGGGCAGGGTAATGGTCTTGATTCCAAGGGTTTTAGCCATTTCCAGAGAGTCGTCGATGCTGCCTTGGCTGGAATAGGGCGATGGCATGAGCACACAGGTGACGTTTTCCGCGCCGATAGCTTCGGCAGCTACAAGAGCTGTGACAGCTGAGTCGATGCCGCCGGACAGACCTACCAACGCTTTGGAAAATCCGCTTTTGAGCACATAATCACGGGTGCCGAGGACCAGAGTCTGCCATGTTTCGGACGGACGTGAAAAGTCGTCGTCAGTAATGGTGTTGGCGGACAGATCCTCAAGATCTACTACGATCACGGATGTTGCGAATCCGGGGGCGCGGGCAATGAGTGAGCCGTCCGGCCCGAATGCACAGGACCGGCCATCGAAGACCAGATCGTCGTTGCCGCCGATCTGATTGGCGTAGATGAGGGGGACGGAGTACTTTTCGGCAACTGCGCCGAGCATGTCCTGCCTGAGGTCCTGTTTGCCTAGAAAAATTGGTGAAGCCGAAAGGTTTACGATGAAATCTGGGGAATGGGTGGAGGCTTCTTCAAGGGGGTCGCGGGAGTATGCCCGGCTGTCCCAGAAATCTTTGTCGTTCCATGCGTCTTCGCAGATGGTGACGGCAATGGTCTGGCCATCGAATTCAATGATGTTGGCCTTGGGGTCGCCTTTGGGGGCGGGCTCGAAATACCGGGCCTCGTCAAAGACATCATAGGTAGGCAGCAGGGTCTTGCGGAAGGTCTGGCGGATTGTGCCGTCTTCACACCACAATGCGCAATTGAAAGCCTGTTTTCCCTGCCCTGTAGTATTTTTCTCGACAGTCCCCAGAAGTATGGGGGGGCCGTCTTTCAGTTTTCGGGCCAGTTCCTCTGCGGCGATGTGTGCTTTATCGATGAAACCGTCATACAGGAGCAGGTCTCGCGGCGGATAGCCGGTCAGGACCAATTCCGAGGTCAGGCAGAAATCCGCACCAAGCCGGGCTGCCTCAAGGGCTGCCTCTCTAATGATTGCCGAATTACCTTCAAGGTCGCCGACAACGGGATTGAGTTGAAGAATGCCGATTTTCATGGGTTGTTGATACGCCAAAGGAAGGAGGCGGGCAAGGGCTTCTCTGTAGCAGGCTGACTGGTAGAAGGTCTTGTGGACAAATGGGTTGTGGCCTTCATTTTGCAAAACAGTCATAGAGTGTGCGTAGGAGAATTATTTTCCTTCGGTCATTTACTTAGATGTTGAATAATAGTTGAGCTTATGGGAAACGATACTCATAAGGTGAGTAATGAAGCCAGATATTGGGCGGTTTAAACTAAACGGCTTGCGTAAGATATTACCTTGTAAGCTCTGTACCGGACTGGACATATGGAAATATTTCTAAACATCAGCCCTTCCAGGGTGGCCAATTCTTTTCTCCAGCAGTTTTTCCTGCAACAGGAAGGCTCTCTTCGGAATAATCGCATTCTTTATTTGAAAAACCAGTTCAAAGATGAGCAACCGTACTACTGAAGATTTATTGGAAGGGATGGATGACAGCAGCAAAGAAGGCGCTTGCGGGGGACTGATGGGCGTATGGTATGCTTTTGCAACCAAATAATGAGAGCACGATTTGCCGTAGCTTTTGATCGTGCTCGATGTTCTTTTTGTGCTGCCGCCTCTTGTCCTCAGGAATAGGACTTGATGAGTTCCTCGATGATTACTTCACTTGCTTTCCCGTTTCCATACAGGGGTGTGTCCCAGTCAACTTTGGTATCAGACATGTTGCCGATGGCTGCCTTCATTTCTTCGGCACCGCCTTTGACCAGAGTGTTCGCAGCGATTTCCACAAGCTCGACCCATTCGGTTTCCTTTCGAAGCGTGATGCATTTCTTTTCCATGAAAAATGCCTCTTTTTGCAATCCTCCGCTGTCGGTAATGACATATTCGCATTGCCCAAGGGCATAGAGCATTTCCAGATAGCTGAAAGGGGCTAGCGTGGTGATGGCTGGAGAGAGTTTCCTATCAAGCGCTTTAAGGGTTTTATTCGTTCTGGGATGTGCAGGCATGATGATGGGAAAAGATGATGCCGCGACTTCAAGGCAATCCAGAGTTTCATGGATTCGGTCTTCACTTTCGAGGTTCTCTCCCCTGTGGATGGTCGCAAGGATGAACTTTTCCGGCAAAGGTTCGCTGGGTGGTCGGCAAGATTGTTTGTAGTGCAGGCAGCAGTCATACATCACGTCACCGCTTAATATGACTTGTCGTCCATGCCTGCCGTCGACAATGCCTTCGGTGTTCAGCATTTCGATTGCTTTTTCCGTTGGGCAGAAGAGAATATCAGAACAGTGGTCCGTGATGACCCGGTTGGTTTCTTCGGGCATCCTGCGGTTGTAGCTTCTCAGCCCGGCTTCGAGGTGAGCCACTGGCATATGGAGCTTGGCACTGGCAAAAGCCCCTGCTGCGGTGGAATTTGTGTCTCCATATACAAGAACGCAGTCGGGTTTTTCGTCCAGAAGAATGGTTTCAATCTGTTCGATCATGCGCCCGGTCATGGCTCCATGATTCAGGCAATTGATATTTAAATTGTATGCCGCCTGAGGTATTCCGAGTTCGGTAAAAAAAACTTCAGACATGGCATGATCGAAGTGTTGCCCGGTGTGCAGCAGGACATGTTCAAGCTGGTTGTTTGTGCCCAGTGTTTCAATAGCCCTTGAAATAGCTGCAGCTTTGACAAATTGTGGACGAGCCCCTAAAATCGATATAACTTTCAAGCCTTCCTCCCTGTTTATCGGAGACATTCCGTATCCATTACTGTCTCAAGAGAGTTGATGCAATAGATGAAGATACTATCCATAACCAACGATATAGACAGTGGCGGTGCGGCCAAGAGTCTTTTTGCCCTGGCCAGATCTCTTGTTGAGCTTGGGCATTCCATGCGCATCATCACAATTTCTCCCCCCAACCGCACTCAAAGCAGGGTGGAGCAGTTGCTTGATATGGGTGTCCAGGTTGATACCGTCAATATTCCTTATTACCCGATGAGCCTCGTTTCCTGCCCTATTCCTTTTTGGAAAAATGTGGGGAGAGCTATTTCCAGGTCTGGTGAGTTCAGGCGATTGAAAAGACTGGTTGCGGAGTTCGAGCCATCTGTTGTTCATTATAACAGCTATACAACTCTGTTGGCATCACTGCCTTTGGCTGAGTATCCAGGAGTTCTCCATGCTCGCGAAATTCTTCTGGAAAATTCGATGTTGCTTGGGCCAACCAGACAGCTTGTCCGCTCCAGGATGAAGGAAGTTGTAGCTATCAGTCCGGCGGAGGCAGAACAGGTCGCCCGTTGCTTTGATCTGCCGGTTTCCACGGTTTTCAATTCGTCACTAGCTCAGCCGCGATTTGAAACCCTGCCGCGCTCCGAAGGTCTGGTCTATGGGGTGTTCTCTCATGTGTCACCCATGAAAGGGCATATGGTCTGCATAGAGGCCTGTGCCAAGGTGGCTGAAAAACTCCGTAACGCCAATGTCAGGATCAAGATTTTCGGGGGGAAGATAGGCATTCATGAAAAGCTTTATGATTCCATCCAGGATCAGATAGAGTCTTTGGGGGTTGAAGATATTGTGAGTTTTCAGGGATTCTCAGCTAATCCAGAAGAAGAGATGGGAAAAATCAATTTGATATTGCGTCCGGATTTGGCTGGTCATCCGTGGGGGCGTGATGTCCTTGAGGCTATGAGCCTGGGACGCCCGGTCCTTGCCACAGGCACTCGCGAGACTTTTGTGAAGTCTGGACAAACCGGCATGCTCGTTCCTGCCGGAGATGTAGATGCTTTTGCCAATGCAATGGTGGAACTTGCAGACCCGGTTAAACTCGAAAAGATGGGGCGCAATGCCTATGAATTTGCAAGCCGTCATTTTGATTCCGGACAGAATGGGCGCAAGGTATTGGAATGCTTAGAGCAGGCCGCAGAGTGAGTATTACGCCGAATCTGTCAGGGGTTGGCTGTTAGGCACAAACCATCATCTTTTTTCTTGTATTCCGTGCCGCAATCAAGGCAGTTCAGTTCTTCATCCAGCTTTTCACCGCATTCACATATCCAGCCGACGCGTCGAGCGGGATTTCCCAGAACCAGGGCGTGAGCCGGTACGTCTGATGTGACAACCGCTCCGGCCCCGACAAAGGCATGTTTCCCAATAGTGTGTCCGCAGACAATAGTACAGTTGGCACCAAGGCTCGCCCCTTTACGGACCAGAGTCTCGCGAAGTTCTCCCATGCGTGGGATTGCGCAACGGGGATTGATTACGTTGGTAAAAACCATGGATGGGCCACAAAAAACATCTTCTTCAAGGGTGACACCCTTGTATACGGAAACGTTGTTCTGGATTTTGCAGCCGTCGCCGACCTGAACGTCCGGGCCTATGACTACATTTTGTCCCACGCTGACATCATTGCCGATGTCGACCCGAGGTAAGATATGCGAGAAGTGCCATATTTTCGTTCCGGCCCCTATTTTGACTCCGGGATCGATTACCGCAGTATCGTGAATAAATGCTCCAGAGGTACCATCCCCTTCCTGCGTCAAGTCGATTTTGACGCCGCCTTTGTTCAAGGATTCTTGACTAGCCTGCAAGACCTTGAGGACGCGAAGCCCTTCGGTTCCATTGGTGTATGGTTCTTCTGCATTGGCGATACACTCCAAAAAACGAGAACATTCCATGCGCAGTGGTTCAGCTTCCTCAAGGGGGACATATTGTGCCTCAGCCTTGTTGGGAGTAGGAATGTTATCCTTCCAGTCAATGGAGTGAGGGTACAGAGTCAATTTCTGGTCCCAGGGCAGGGTGTCGTCAAAAACCGCCATTTTCTTGTCGCCGACGACGACGAGCTTTTGCTCCTTGAATGGATGCAGCCAGGATACAAAAATATGAGCGCGCATGCCGGAATCGAATTCCATGAAAGTGGTTGTCACATCCGCAATGCTTGAGTGAAGGTAATATCCGCCAGTTGCCATGACGTTAGTCGGTATATCGCCCGCCAGGGTGAGGATCATTGAAATGTCGTGGGGAGCAAATGACCAGAGAATGTTCTCTTCACGTCGTATTTTGCCAAGGTTTAACCGGTTGGAATAGATGTAATTTATACGACCCAGCTCGCCTGACTGCGATAGGTCCTTAAGAGTTATGAACGCAGGGTGATACTGTAGAAGGTGCCCGACCATGAGCACCAGGTTTTTATCTTTTGCTATCTGGATAAGTTCTTTTGCGTGGTCCCGGTCAAGGGCCAGTGGCTTTTCGACGTAGACATGACGCCCTGCCAACAGTGCTTCCTTGGCTATCGGGTAGTGAGTCTCGGCGGGGGTCGCCACAACAACGCCGTCAATTTTGTTGTCTGCAAGCATCCCAGAGAGGCTGCTGGATGTTTGTATATTAGGGTACTGTTCATTGAACCTGTCTAAGGTGGCCGTGTCCTTGTCGCATATATGGCGAAGCGCACCAAGAGAATCAAAGTTCCTAACGAGGTTTTTACCCCAATAACCACTTCCAATTACTGCGATCTGGGGGATGCTGGACGTCTGGATAATCTTCATTTACTGTCCCTTCCTATGGTATACTGAAGCAATACAACTCGTTAAACTGAACAATAATAAAACACAACACCTCTGCCATTAACTCACATTCTGGCAAAAAAACGGAAATTAATGCCAAACGACATAGAATTGCAAAATATACGCCATTTTACTTGTAATCGACTCGGTATGTAACTGTGATGACGCTGTCTAATCAAGAGGGAAAGAGGGGGCATTACAATGTGTAAAGTGTCTGTCATTGTTCCAAGCTATAATCACGCGGAATACATTGGGGCGTGTCTGGATTCCATATATTTTCAGGACCATGACGATCTTGAAATCATAATCGTCGATGATTTTTCTTCAGACGGTTCAAGGGAGGTGATCAATGCGTGGGTGGAAGGTGTCGACGTCGCCACTGCGTCTTTTGCTTCCAGGTACGATGAAAAAAGTGATTCCATAGATCGCACTGAGCACAAGCGATATCTCAGGCAGAACAGGACTATCAAGGTGTTCATGAATGAGAAGAACATGGGCTCCACCTGGACGTACAATCGCGGCTTCCGTGAGGCCACGGGTGACTATTGTTCCTTTGTCTGTTCCGATGATATTTGCCATCCTCAGTTTATTTCAACCCTTCTGAAGCCTCTCAAAAAGGATGAAGCCGATTTCGCTTATGCCGACATGTTCATTGTTGACGATGAGATGCGTATTTTGCGTGAATTCATTCTTCCCGATTATGATTTCAAGGCCTGCTTTTGCGACTGGTATTTGTGTGGTGTAGCGACGTTGTATAAACGTTCGCTGCATGAACAATTCGGCTACTATGATGAAGATGCCATGGCCGACGACCATGAGTGCTATCTGCGCTTTGCCATGGGTGGTGCGCGGTTTATGCATGTGCCAAAGACACTCTACAGTGTGCGGAGTCATGACAACCGCCAGGTAGGACTCCACTCCCAGGGAAGATTCAATACCTTGCTTGATTATTCCAAAGATTTGGTCTTGAAAGCGCGGGCGTGGATGAAGTGACGGGAATGAAAGATTGCGTCTCAGCAGCCGACGACCGGGACTGGGACGGCTGAACCGTGTTGCGCGTTGGGGCTCGTCAAAATCCATGGCCCTTCCTGCTGCAGAGTGGAAACTTCCCAGCGTGGGATGGAATCGATTTCATTCTTGTTCAGCGACGGTAAAAGGTTGTTATCAACAAGTCGCTGCAAATCCGTTTGTGGATGAACTCCGTATAGTTGCATTATTTCCAGCGTGCGATGCTGCAGATAACTGGGCATAGGTTCGCCATCGGGAATGGTTGCTCTTTCTGTGAACAGTGTTGGATACAGATCCCGGTCCAGTTTTTTTTCTCGTTCCAGGGATTCAAGTATATATGAGGCGATGGAAGTCGGGCTGGAAAATTTGCTGTCAATGTAATCGCGCCCCATGCGGGCCAGTTGCGTCCTCAGGCCAACATCCTGCACTACGGTTTTGACGACTTCTTTGAAGTTGTTTGCATTTATGTTCAGAACAGGACGATTGCGGGGCAGAGGAGAAGATATGCCGTCATGTCCTCCCAATACTGCGCATCCGCCCGCCATGGCTTCAAAGGCCAATAAGCCACTGCCACATGACAACTCATCGATGACAATGTCTGCTTCAGTGATGGCTTGGCAGACGATTTGATTCGGAACTTCCTGCAACAGTTCAAGCTGGAATCGGACACCCTCATCTTTCAGCTCCTGGAGAGCTTGTAAGATGGTGTCTGTCTGCTTGTATACCGAGCTTGAAGGGGCGTGCAGGATTATGGGGACTTGGCGTCCGGGTATTTTGCAATCGATATGTCGGGTATCGATGCTGGGTCCGGACTGGAAATATGGGCGAAGCCCCAGAGTGTGGCTTGGCGGGCCGCTTAAGATCACGTCGGCATATCGTTCGGACATGCGTGCATTATGCATCTTGTTGGCAAGCGCAGGATGATAGCGGCTGTACGCGAGCAGATCGTTTTCGGATGAGCACGAAATCTTGGGTGTCTCAATGTCCTTTTGGTAATATGGATAGAACCTTCCATAGTCGGTCCAAAAGATTTTGGCGAGTTCGTAATCGCGCACTTCCGTGCCACAATGTCTTGAAATGATGGTTTTACCCATGCGTTTGAGGATGGGCAGGTCAACCATCCGGGGTAAAAGCGATGTGCCGGCAGTGAATACGAATATGTCGTACGGTTCAATAAACGAATAGAATTTTTTGGAGACCTGCGGAATCACCTGGCCTTGCTCGTTCGTCGTGTAAGTGACTTCATTGAGAAAATCTACTTCCGAGAAGGTGTACTCAACGTCATCATAGAATCGGGATTTTCCATATACCAGACTGTCCACATTATGGCCCAGTTCCCTGAAGCCTATACTCAGGTTGTATGTGCCGCGGGCGATCTCCGCTGTTCCGATCAGAATTCGTTTTTTCATGAAGATATCCTTTCCCTTGCGGAAAGTGCTCCGTGAAATTGGTGTCGCCTGTCGACAAGTAGGTTCAAGTTGTTGATGTGGGTTGGTATCATTTTTCAGCCAGCACTTCGTAGCAGCAGGTTAGGCCATTGTATTCGCCAGGAAAAAAAGACTCTGGAGGATTTTTACCATTAGTCATGTCGATGCACCCTTCGTCTTCGAGAGCCAAAATCCTGAAGCCGTTTTCATGCAAACAGTCTCGCATTTCATCTTTCTCCACGACGATCTGGCCTTGCTCCGGGGCTTTCCCATGTTCCTCATATTCAAGCGTGTTTTTAAGTGACAATGCGGTGAAATAACGAGGTGAGCGGTGGACCGTCTTGTGAGGTTCATCCACCCACATGTGGACATGGTAGCCCAACCCGTTGGCTGTGAAGTATACTTTGCCCCCAGGCTTTAAGACCCGGTACAACTCTTTCAGGCTTTCTTTCCAGGGTGTGCAAGGCAATGAAACATAGCAAAATGCCGCGTCAAAAGTGTTGTCGTCATAGGCGAGAGCTTCAAGCTTGCAAGTCTTGACATCTATGTTGTTGGCCCCTGACAACTCGCCAAGCATGTCTACGATGGCCATTCGATCAGGCGAGATGTCGCAGGCGTCCACGTGCTGGTTCAAGTCAGCCAAGGCCAGAGTCCATTGGCCGAAGCCGGAACAGGCGTCCAATACTCTTTCCATTCCAGTGTATTGAATTGCTTTGAGTCTGTCGGTATACCGCTGCAAGGGGGGGGTATAGACTCGCTGGCACAGTGCGGTTTCCCGGGGCCCAAGTTGGTGGCCATATTTCACGAGACACTTATCCAAAGCATCCAGTATTTGCGTTTCTTTAGTTGTTGCCATGGCAAATCCTTTTACTGTAGCTCTTTGTTGATATCAGGCTCTGTAATACTAGGGTTTCTAAAAAAAATACGTTTCGCATTGAGATTAGCAAAAACCGGGCCCTTTTCATAACTTCGGAAGCGGCATGGAATATGCTAGCTGTGTGACGAAAGCAGGAAGAGCGAATTCCGCCATGAAAAAATGATAACCCGCGATAGTTGCCTGGATTGTGTGCTGTACAGGCTTGCAGCTAGCCGGAGGAGCATCGAAACACAAGTAGTTAGCCATTTGTGACTAGTCATTTCGCAACTTCCAAATTTTAGTGCATTTGGCGAACATTCGAGTTTGAATTCGATACAAAGGGACGAGTTGGACGTCAAGGTATTGACGGGGATTGTCGGCCCGCGGATCGTGCTTCCCCTCATTTGAGATAGATAGAGTTTTCAAGTGTGGTTTATTGAGATGCGGCCATGCAACTAAGGAGGATGATAGATGTTACGTCCTATTGACGTTATACAGAAAGATTTGGGCATAGACCTGCAGGGTGATATCCGGGCGGGAGTGACAAACGATCTTTTTCCTTTCGTAGAATACGATGGTATTACCTTTTTCCGTTTTCCGCTCGACGCGGAACGGCACAACTCAAAGGTTGGCGTTCAGTGCGGACTGGAGGATTACGGATTCGGTTCTTGTCTTGATGGATCCATAGAATTGATACTCAAGGACATAGCCTATCGTCATGAAGCAGTCAGGGGCGTGGTTCCTCATATGCATTGCGACATCACCCCTGGGGATGTGGTTGTCGAAGTTGGCGCGTATCTGGGATACTATTCTATGTTTTTCAGCAAGCAAGTAGGGCCTGACGGGCATGTCTACTCCATTGAATTTCAGCCGGATTGTTTTACCGTTCTACAGAAGAACTTTCAGGCCAACTTCCAGCATAACAGTACTGCCATTCACAAAGGTGCATGGAGTGAAAAAGGTACGAAAAAGGCTTATTGGCACAAGAATCAAGCCAACAGCTTTAGAAGTGATGTCTTGCTCAAGGCTTGTCATGCACCGAGTTCTGATTTCGAGTCAGCGAACGTGGAAACCGATGCCCTTGAGGGTATCTTTCGGGACCATAATGTTCCCACAATCAAGCTGCTCACCATTCAGGTAAATGGTGCGGAGGTCGAGGCCCTCAAGGGGCTTGGGGGTGCCTCCGAACAGGTCGAGAATGTTTTTGTAGCCGCGCCTTACGGCAGTGATGGTGGAACAAATGTGGAGCCGGTTGTCGGTCTGCTAGAGGCTAGAGGGTTCGAAATAACCATTGAAGGGAAAGCGGGTATCTTCGGAAAACGCTCCAAGTAAAATAGTGCAAGAAATGTATTTCTTTTCAGTATTTAACGCTGGATTTTTTATATGAAACTTTTTTTGAATATCAGTCCCGCCAAGATGGGCAACTCCTTTGTCCAACAATTTTTCCTGCAACAGCAAGAGCTGCTCAGGGGAAGGCGCATATTTTTCCTGAAGAATCAGTTTAAAGATGCACAGCCACATTACAGGATGAAAAAGCCCATAGTGGAAGCGTCTTTGACTGGCCATATTGGCAAGGCGGATTTGGCAGAGTTGGCCAGCGACTATTTTTCTTTTGTCGATAGTGACAAGTATGACTCAGTCTATCATTTGGTGACGGGAGGATTGTTTGGCGACCCAATGCGTTGTGACATAGATAAGGCGCGGGCCGCGTTGATTACGCTCAAGGCTTTGACTAAAGATCACGATGTGCATCTGTTCACCTTCATAAGAAGGCAGGACAAGTTTCTGGAGTCATATTACGTGCAGAAGGTGCAGGGTGGGCAGCAGTTGTCTTTCGACGAGTTTATGGAGACTGTCGATATGCGGCAGATATCCTGGAATAAACTCATTACCATCGCGGAAGAGCTCTTCGGGCCTGACCGGATCGAAGTTCATCCTTTTGAAATGATTCGCTTTGGTGAAAAAGAGTTTTTGATGAATTGTGCGCGGTTTTTTACGGACCCCGAAGCATTTGATTACAACAATCTTGATCAACTCCCGAAAAACAGGAGTTATTCTGATATAGCTCTCAAGATCGCCCAATCGGCAAACCCATTGCTTTCACAAGAGGAACAGCGATTGTTGCGGACGTTTCTCCAGAGCAATTTTTCCAATGTAACCCATCCGCGGGCTCAGCTTTTCAGCAAAGAGCTTTCGCAGGAAATAATGAATTATCATCAAGGCGGGAACGAAGCTGTCTTTTCACGATATTGCCGGGATCAGGACTTTGGTGCTCTTGGCTATCTGCCAGAGTGATGCACCTTTCCTCATTATTTGGCTGCGAAAAAGCGTGGTGAATTCCCCAGGAAATCAGTCTCTTGTCCGTTCGAAACGCGCTTGTCCTGCCATTCAAAAGTACGGAACTTGGCGGTTTCGCACATACTCCTGAGTTGAGACTCAGAAGAGTTGTCGTCAACAAAGATGCCCAAAGGTTTTCCTGCGCGAAGCGAGTGATATAATTCATCGATTGTGTTGGGGGATTCGATGAGAAGTGATGCCCGGCAAAATGCTGCGTCCAGGCAATTGGGCCCAAGAGAAAGAGTGTCCAATGGTTTCATTCCAAAGGAGATACCCTGCACTCCAAGGCAGTCGGCAAGATAGCGCCCTGCATCCAAGTCGGATTGGTTTTTTTCCAGGCAAATGACTTCATTAAATGATTCCGTCAGATGGACGCCGAATTTTCCCTGTTCGGTTGTAGCGTCAAGCACTTGGTGGCCGCGTAGTCCCATCTGGTTGCACAGTTCGGCATATAGGCTGGAGGCGTGCGTGGCCGGTTCGCCCTTTGTTTCAGGTTGGAAATCCAGGATGCGATCAGCCTCGTGAGACAGGCTATACTTCTTGTCGAAATCTAGTAGTTCTCCCAATCGTACAACTTCAACCAGCTTTTGCTGGTGCATTCGTTGCAGCAGGTGAAAGGATTCCACAACTGCATCATTAAGCAATGGGTCGTCAGGAGTTGTGGAATTGAGTCCGGGCATGCCCCAGTGAGAGAATATTACCAGATTTTGCTGATAGCGAATGGCCTGATTAAGCAATTCCTCATTCAGTATTTGTGGAAAAGTGTGCGCACCACACCCCCATTGGCCGAACCTTACAAATGTATTGATGCGGCTTCCGGATGGCGTGAGCACAGGGTAGGACATGCGGTATGGGGCGCTTAAGTCCTGGCGCAGAGCGGAATTCCAAAAATACTCAATTCCGTAATCTTGAACAATATCTAATATATAGTGATTGGAAAAGGGTAGGTCACCGCATTGGTACCGGCGCTCCGGGGAGGCCTTTGGTATGTTGTGAACGTGTTTCACGTTACCATGGGAAACATACACGCGGATTTTGCAGCCATGCTTGGCCAGGTAGTCAAAGGCCTTGGCGATCTCATTCCTGTCAGGATAGGAATATTCTGGTGGAGTTCGTCCGAAAAGACCAATTCCGTGCAAGACGTCAATTTTATTTGCCTTGATGTGTTCTAAGACATTGTCATGATTCTTAGTTTTAGTCTGGACGTCATTTCTGAACAAGGACATATCTGAAATGCCCATGGGGTCGAAAAGCCAGAACGAGTCTCCTGCAGGCAATTGCAGTTCATCAAAAAAACTATGGGTTTTCAGATAATCTGACCACTGCATTCTGTCGCAGTCATTGCAAAAGGATATTTTGGTCATTTAACTTTCCACTGGATATTATTGGGTAGGTGTATGGGGTTGAAATAGTGCCAGATATGCCTTTTCGAGTCTATTGGTAGCAAGCTAAATTCTTTTTGCCCGTATGCTTAAGACAAGCAAGCCCTGTTGTTGCAAAGTTAGTTTAAACTGCGAGGCAAGTCTAAATATTTTTTCCACGGGACTAATGTGTGAATTTCGTGTCGCCTTACGCCCTTTTCGGGAGAGGAGGGTGATCATGCCGCGTTCGCTTGTTCGGTGAAATGGGCAGCATTTGCCGACTCACCCGGCTGGGCTGTCTCGCAAAGACGAGCACTTGGCAAGCCCGATTCTCGTCAAAATTTTGCCTCGCCCTGCATTTAATCGTATAGTAAGTGATTGATCTGAACGGATTTGTTCGCGCTATGTCTGATACTGATTGTGTTTGTATGTTGGCAACACGAGGTTTTTATTCAAGAAGTCTGCATATCCCGGGAGGTTCTTTTGGCTGGTATGGTCTGTTTTTTGCACGAGTTCCGCTGTGTGTGGTTGTTATGTCAAACTTATCGCTTTCATGAAGTGACATACACAGAGTTCGTCAATTAGCATAACTATCAGGAACAGACCGTGAAATTTGATATTTTGTCACCCGAGTATCTTACTTCAAGCAATTTAGATAGCGCAGCTCTGCACTTGAGTGGAAAACGAGTGTCAGAAGCGTGCTGGGTGCTGCGCAATGCAAGCCAAAATGAACGGCATGACCGCAATGTGTACTCCCTGCTCTCGCAATGCCACGATGATTTGGGTGATATGGTCGCAGTCGCAGCATATCGAAACAAAGCAGAGTCGAAAAATTTCAGCGACAATTCATCAAGATACCGCAACTTGCCGCTCTCAGGAATATTTGTCGGCGGCACAGGCAGATCGGGAACGAGTCTGTTGCGCAGGCTTCTCAATACTAATCCTGCAATAGCCTCTGTTCCGGGCGAAACAAAGTGCATTAACGACGAGTCTTTTCGCCTGGCCCCTCATTGGTTTCATAGCCAGCCAGTCGAAGAGCGCCCTCGGGCTTTGCAAATACTTAAATCCCTCTGGCTGGAAAGGTTCTATTGTTACGTCCACTCACACAAGGCATCTCCTCATGACGACCTGTTCCGGGGATTCTGTCTTTGGCTTGAAAAAGCATCGCTTGAAAAGGAGCTTTCCCGTCTCGACGCCTTACTGGAAGCGACCAGTCTGCGGGAAATAGAAATAGTATGGGGACGTTTGTACGCTTCTCTGTTTGATTATAGCTGTAAAGAAAAAGGGAAAGAGTATTGGGTCGAGAAAACTCCTAGAAATTCCTTTTATGCTGATTATCTGTATTCGATCCTTCCTGGCATGAAGCTTATCAACATTGTGCGAGACGGTCGTGATGTGGCTCTTTCCATGCACAATGTTCTCTGGGGTCAAAAAGATTACATCAAGGCTTTGGATTGGTGGGCAGAGGAAATTGAACAGACTGAACGCGTACTGGAAAGCCTGCCGGATCATGCAGCACTTACTGTCCGTTATGAAGATTTGGTGACTGATCCGGAAGTTACCATGGGTCATATTGCCGAATTTCTTGGTGTCACGCCCGCTTATGATTTGGATATTTTTGCAAGTTCAGTAGGACGTTGGAAGTCATCCCTGCCGCCTGTTGCTCAGGAACATGCCATTTCTTCATATGGAAGTCTCTTTGAGCGGTACGGTTATGAGTTGGAGGTTCGGAAATCGGATATCATTCAGATGGCGATTGATCTGCCATCCGGGTTTGATATGAAAAAGCGCAATGATGGCGTCCGATATATGGCCGACCTTGTGCTGCCACTACGCTCGTCTCTTGAGTGTACGCTCATGAAAGATATTGCAGCTGAAGGCGAGGCCTGTTTCTTTTTACGCCATGACGTCGATGATAATATCAATGCCGCCATGCAGATGGCCATGCTGGAGAATGAAAATGGAATCCAGTCGTCCTACTTCCTGATGCCTCCCAGTCCTGCGCAGGGGGGAGCGAATTACTACGGGACGCTGAAAGACAATATCATCGTCCCGCACCCTGATCTTATCGAGCATGCCAAGAGATTGCAGGATTGGGGTCATGAGGTGGGGTTGCATAATAACATTGCTGAGTTGGCGATATATCTGAAGCGTAATATTGCCGACCTTTTGCATGAGCAGTTGGATTATTTCAGGAGCAATGGCATTGCCATCCATGGAACGGCCGCCCATGGTAGTCCTTTTTTCCATGACAACATGTTCATCAGTTATGAAATATTTGCTCAGGCCGGTGTCAAACCCGGGTTGGAGCGTGGGCGCGTAGTCCAACTGGGAGATGTCACGTTGCAGCTTCATTCCCTTGATATGTCTGATTTCGGTTTGTCGTATGAAGCCTACAGCCTGCCATTTGATATTGGTATCAACGATTCCAACTGTCAGTGGGGTGGGGGCTTTGTGCGGAGGTCAAAACACCCTGATCTGAACTCTCTGACTGGCGAGCGACATGTTTCTGCTTTTCAGGAAGTAATTGCTTCGGCTGATAATTTGGGCGGTAAACAGAAGCTTCATGTTCTTACCCACCCGGAACATTGGGAACTTAGTTAGCAGGAATGACAATGGTTTTTACAACTACCAACATGATTTTTCGGTATTCAATTTATGACTAAAACTATCAAGAACTGGAAAAAATGGGTATCCGAGACCTTTTTTGATTATCAAGGAATTGACATTGAACACTTTGTTAATCGCGTGGAAGGTCCGAGGAACAAAACCGTAATACATATTCCGGCTCGTTCCGGGTCCACTCGTGTAGAAGATAAGAATATCAAAGAATTATGCGGAATTCCTCTGCTTGCCTATACCATTGCTGTGGCCAAGTCGTTGCCCGTGGATCGTGTGATTGTAAATACTGACAGCAAGGAATATGCGCGCATTGCTGAGATGTATGGTGCTGAAGTTCCTTTCCTCCGACCGAGTGCGTTGAGCGGGGATGACGTTGCTCCCGGTCTTGCTACCTATTATGCGGAGCGTTTTCTCCTTAGCGAAGGTTACGCTTTGGAGACTGTCATCGACATGTACCCGACCTCACTGTTTCGCAACGTCGAAAAAATTAAGACTTACATTGAAAAGGTGCATACGGCGGGGCATTGCGTAACTGGGTTCATGCCTGATTTGGACTTCAAGCACATCTACACCAGGCGGGATCGTGTTCAGATTGACAATGAGCAAGTGCATGGAGGCAAAGACACTTTCTTCAAACTGACTGCCAATTTCGTAGGCAGAAAGCTTTTGTCTAGCCAAAAACGTTGGTTTCAGTATGAGCTGATCAACAATCCGATAGAGCTGATTGACATCGACACTCCTGAGGATTTTGCCTTGGCCGAGTGCATCGTCGAAAATGATCTCTACGATTTCGGAGTGATGATATGAAGGTTTTCATTTCACTTGGTTATTACGACGTGAGAGAACAGGAATTGTGCTCTTCCTCTCGAATTCTGACCTACCTTGTTGAAAAGAGTATTCAGTATATTGAGCAATGCTCGGGCCTGTCTCTTGGGGCTGTCCTGTATACTCAATCTTTGGAAGGCAGTTTTTCTGATAGCATCCCCATGCGCAGGCTGCGCTCCGGGGAGCGTATTCAGGAAGAGGTTTCCGCTATCGAGGAGATACTCCGGGAAACCGGGGATACAGATGGCAGAGTTATGGTTTTCAGGCCAGGGCAGGGCGAGGTGTTCGCATCAAGAGTCCAGCATTTTCATGACAGTCTGAACCTGGAGCAATCGCCCTTTGCGATTTCCACCATTAAATTTTCGTCCTGCTCGCACCCTATGTGGAATGTGATGGTCTCTGATCGCCGTTTCCTTTCTTATGGAACCATCAGACAGCCGCGCAACGGATCAAGACATGTAAGTCGTTTTGACAAACTCTGCCCTGAATTGTGGAAAACAATGAATGAAGCGGCTAGGGCAAAAGGCTCACAGCACCTGCAGGATCTCTTTTGTTTTGATCAGGCAATGTATGCAGTAAATTTAGACATGCTTCCCAAGGACACTGTCGAGTTGCCGACTCCACAGCCGATAGCCTGTCCCCATGATGACGGGGCAGACGACAACTGGCTGTTGCGCTTGCCAATTTTTAAGATGAGTAGGGAACAGGTTCTTGATATATCAGTTCTTGAGTCTTTTTTGAATAAAGAACAGCCAGTCGAACGAGATCGGCTAGTCGTCGAATATGTGGAACATAGTAGGATTTAAGAGATTATAATGACAGACAAGCAGGCAATTTGCCCAATTTGCAAGGGCTCTGAAAGCGTAAGGCTGTATCCTGAGTATGAAGGTCGCTGCATAACTACACAACAGATTTACTGTGATGGCATTATCCTTGACAACAGGTGGTGTGCAACATGTGGATTCATCTGGAATGATGAGGGACTTCGGAATTGCCAGGAAACGATGTTCGATACCGAGGAGCAAAAGCCTAAACCGCAAATCGTGTCTTTCTCAGGAGGGGTCAAACCGCTTCAGCAGCGATCTCTGGAGATTTTCAAGTCCATGATCACCATGCCGCAAAGTGGTTCAATGTTGGATTTTGGGGCAGGCAATGGAAATTTTCTGCGCTTTTTTCACAAGGAGTATCCTGATTGGGAAATGACAGCCATTGAACCAAAGGATGACTTTGCTGAGCAGGTTAAGGATTTACCCACCAAAAAAACATACAATGTTCCCTATAACTTGCTGGATACCAATGAGCAGTTTGACATGATTGTTGTCATGTCGGTGCTTGAACACGTTCCTGACCCTCTTCATGCTTTGCGTTGGATTTATGACCACCTTAAACCTGGTGGTCTGCTGTTGATGCGTCATCCTGATTTTGCGAGTCTCCCCGGTGATCTCTTTTGTGCAGATCACATAAGCAAAATGACTGTACCCCACACAAGACAGCTTTCAGAACATGCGGGCTTTGAACTTCAGGCTCAGGATATCTCGACTTTGTTGTTCTATTTTGCTTTCACCAAGTCGGAAGAATCGCCTCGCGGTTTGCCGGATTGTCTTGCTGAAACTCGTGAAATAGCAACGAATTCAGAACACATTGCCCGTAGAACGATTGCTTCTGTTGAGGCTGCCGTTAACTCTGCCAAGGCTGCCGGTAAAAAGGCCGCAGTCTTTGGGACCTCTCCCATTGGTTCCATGGCACACCTCGTTCTTGAGTGTCGTGAGAGCGTGGCCTGTTTCGTGGATGAGAATCAAAACAACTGGGGACGTTTGATAGACGGTATTCCTGTCGTAGGTCCAGAACGAATGAATGAATTTTGTGTCTCGGATTTAGCATTGGCCATCAGCCCACTCTACTGGGAATCCGTTGAAGCCAAGATGCGGAAATACGATGTTACTGTGCATGTTCCGAAGCTTGATTAATGCACCTCTGGCATATCAATAATCCCGGTTACTCAGAATGAGGGTACTCATGAAAGACGACAAAAAGCTAAATGTCCTGTTTGTTCACACAGATCCGTGCGTACGTGCGGAAAAAGAAGCTTATGCATTGAAGCAATGTGGCCATAGCGTGCACCTGATGTGTGAAGGAATTAATTTCCAGCCAAATATGAAAAACATTGCAAGCTCTGTCAGCTATTACTCCGGGCTTGATGAATTGGGAGAACTACTCCGCAAGCATGATGGTTTCGATGTTGTTCATTGTCATAACGAACCCAATGAGCCGACTGTTGTTGCCTTGGACAATGTGCAGTGCCCTGTGGTTTACGATTGTCATGATTACCGTGGTCTTCGTCAGAAGCTGGAAGGGCAGGAGGCTTTGACCGAAAAGCGCTGTTTTGAGGACACCCATGCGGTAATCCATGTCAGCGAAGGGATGCTCGCCGCTGCCGCAGAACGGTATTCTTCGAAGTTTGCCATGGTGTTGCCAAGCTATCCCCTGATTCAGGAGTCGGTGCATATTGGCGGACAAAAGCTGCCGGGAATTCATGTCGCTTATGTTGGTGGGCTTCGCGACAAAGGGTCGGGGTTTTATGAATATAGAAACTATTATCCATTTTTCCAGGCGCTCGTGGAAGCTGGTATTCATGTTCACGCCTATCCGGCAGATATGAATCCTAAAAATTTGTCTACATATATGGAGCTTGATAGCAGCTCAGAATTTTTCCATTTGCACGAAAAGTGTCCATACGATGTGCTGATTAAAGAAGTCAGTCAGTATCAATGGGGACTTTCAGGATTCAACTTCAATGATATTCAAGATGAAAGCACAATCAGCTTTTTGAACAATGCCTTACCGAACAAGCTGTTCGACTATATCATTGCAGGGGTGTGCCCCGTTGTCATTAACAATGCCACATCCGCCCAGTATGTAGAGAGCCAGAAGATTGGCTTCAAAGCGTCCAATATAAAAGAGCTTGTAGATATTATTTCGAATGAAACCCCGATACCTCCTCTAAGTGATCTGAGCACCATCGATATGCTGGAGCAAGTTACGCATCTGGAAAAATTGTACTACAATCTACTGGAATCTTAGGGGGGTTGGTAAGGTCTAGGTTGGTGTTCATGCCTTGGCAGTTGGAAAACTTTTTTGGAGTTTGACTGAGCAGCCGCGAATTGCGGGGATGAAGCGAATAATGTTAACGTACCGAATGATGCCTTAAAATCGACGAGCAGTTTCGAGCTGGGTTTTTCCTGCAAATGGAAATATTTTGGAATGTTAATTGCATTTTTTTTATTTGTACCCAATTCCGTGACCGCGATAAGTTCTTTGTTTGGGGCAAGAGTATTGCAAGAAGTCACGTGGGCAGAAATGAAGGCGAGAATCTCTGTTTCATTGCCGCCCCCTGTCTTTGCCTGATTGAGTCTTTGGTCCGATGTGCGCGGTTACTGATATTTCGTGTATGGCGACAGAATGAATTGTCCATAGGAGAGAGATGTGAATTATAAATTGGATGAACAAATGGTGGCGCCTCTCTACCGAGCTCATTCCACAGCCTGGATTGATGAAAGGGCTGAGATAGGTGAAGGTACGACGATATGGATGAACGCACAAATTCGTGAGCATGCCCAGATTGGCAAGAACTGCGTTATTGCGAAGGATGTGTATATCGATCAGTTCGTTGAAATTGGTCATGGTTGTAAAATACAGAATAGTTCATCAATATACTATGGGGTTAAGATAGAGGAGTTGGTCTTCATCGGGCCGCATGTAGCCTTCACTAACGATAGAATTCCTCGCGCCTTCAGCAAGGGGTGGCTGGCGTCACCCACTCTGGTGAGCCGCGGTGCCAGTATTGGTGCCAACGCAACTATCCGTTGTGGAATCAACATCGGTGAATACTCCATGGTTGGTGCCGGTTCGGTCGTAACCAAGGATGTCGAGCCGTATTCCATGGTTGTCGGTAATCCGGCAAGACACGTTTGCTATGTAAATGAGGACGGGACCAGGCTCGACAAAGATGGAGCGCCCATGTCAGACGGTGATATTGATATTCTTAATGAGTCTGGCGATTTGTCGTGTTTAGAGCTCGACAAATGAAGCAGCGCAAGTCAATCGAGAACTGTGGAGTTTTGATCACCGGCGGGGCAGGATTCATAGGTAGTCACCTGGTGGACAGGCTGATTGCAGCTGGAGCTGCGGAAGTAGTCGTTGTGGATAATTTGTTTCTCGGCAACCTTGATAATTTATCCGAAGCCCTCGCTAACGGAGCGGTTCTCTACAGGGAAGATGTGGAGTTTCCCTCCTCCCTGGATTATATTTTTGAAAAGCATGACATTGATGTTGTGTTCAATTGCGCGACCAAGGCATTGAACTATTCTTTCATGAACCCGTCCAACGCCTTTTCAACGAATGTCACAGGGGTGATCAACCTGCTGGAAATGCAGCGCAAGGGGCGGTTCAAGACCCTGTGTCATTTTTCTACCTCCGAGGTTTACGGCTCGGCTGTCTACGAACCAATGGACGAATTGCATCCGATTAATCCCACCACGGCATACGCAGGGGGTAAGGCCGCTGCGGACTTGGCCGTGGAGAGTTATGTCAGGATGTTCGATTTGGATGCCTTCATTGTTCGCCCTTTCAACAATTATGGGCCCCGGCAAAATGATTCCGGTCCGCTGGCTGGAGTGATCCCTATTACTGCCAAGAAAATTCTGGAAGGGTCGCAGCCTGAGGTGCATGGCGACGGGAAGCAGAGTCGTGATTTTATTTATGTGCATGACACCGTGGACGCGGTCATGAAGTGCTACGACAGACTTCCCGCAGGCGAGTCGGTGAATGTCTCTGCAGAAAATTGCATTGAGATAGGCCCACTTGTCGAAATGGTTGCGGAGTTGATGTCCTATTCCGGCCCTGTTGTCAGAAAAGAAAAACGTGGTTCTGACGTCGAATGCCACAATGCCACCAGCGCCAAACTCAAGGAACTCATCGATTTTGATCCAACGCCCTTTGAACAGGGGTTGGAGGTGACGCTTGAATGGTACATTAATAAAAATCGTCGCGGAGACGACTCATGAACATCCCGTTGATCCGACCATTCTTGCCGGATGGAACGGTCCAAAGTGTAACTGAAGTGTTGGAATCCCGTTTCCTGGTGGAGGGGCCGAAAACCGCAAAGCTTGAAGTCGAGACCGCTTCATTTTTGAATGCTGCCCATTGTGTGGCGGTTGACTCGTGCACCACCGGTCTGGAAATGGCCCTGCGCTGTCTTGAAATCGGTGTTGGCGATGAGGTGATCATTCCGGATTACACTTTTCCGGCAACCGGCCTTGCGGTTTTGGCCGTGGGTGCTACCCCGGTCTTGGTGGATGTTGATCCCAAAACCATGAACATTGATATGACCGCCATCGAAGCGGCCATTACTTCATCCACAAAAGCAATTATGCCGGTTTCCACTTTTGGCAATCCACTGGATTACGACGCCTTGGATGACCTGAAGAACAAGCATGGTGTTTATGTGGTTGAAGATGCCGCCTGTGCATTTGGAGCCGAGTTCAAAGGAGTAAGGGTCGGGAGCCAGGCTGACATTGCCGTGTTCAGTCTTCATCCGAGAAAGTTCATCACATCCGCCCGGGGCGGTCTGATAACCACTGAGAACAAGGCCTGGGCTGATTGGCTGCGGTCCTACAAGTGCTTTGGCAAGGGCGGACAGGTTACCCGCGCCAATACTGTGTTCGATCAGATGGGTGCCAATGCCATGCTTCCTGACGTGCTTTCGGCCATAGCCCTGTCGCAAATGGCCGTGGTAGATGAAATGCTTGCCAAACGTCTGGAATTGGCCGCCAGGTATGAATCATTGCTGGGAGGAGTTCCTGGAATTGAATTTCCCGGAGTTGTGCCAGAGGGCATGCATTCACGGCAGTCATTTTGCATTTTCATAGATAACCGCGACAGAGTGATGGAGACCATGCGTGGAATGGGTGTGGAAGTACAAATAGGTACCTACGCACTTCATCAGCATGCAATTTTTTGCAAGAATGAAGCAGTCAGGATCGAGGGCTCAATGGAGGGTAGCAAATGGGCTTTTGATCATTGCCTGACGCTGCCTCTTTATCACGAAATGAGCATATCCGAGCAGGATGAAGTGGTCAGACTCCTGATTTCCTGTCTGTCGAAGTGATGACGACATCTGTCAGTTGTGTATTGTCTATAGCAGTTGATTTCGGGAAGGAAATCACGTTCTCCCCAGTACAATGATCCCTATGGTGAGTAGAAGACGTTGCTAGTCCGTGCAGAGGTTTTTCAAGGTGCACGTATTTTTCCTTGCCTTGAGATGACTCAACACCGCTTCAAAAAAAGTACTGATTCCCTGGCCAGGATTGCGCAACCCCTCAAGGTCGCCAGGTGTCGCGTTGGGTAAGTCAAAGCCACGCATGGCAGCTTTGAAGTCAGTATGAGAATTGGTGTTGCAGTATATGTGAATAGGGTGAAACATCATTACTTTCAAGCCAGGAGTCCTCATCCCTGGAAGATCGAAAACATCCATTCTGCGTTTAGAGAGAAGCTGAAATCCGTCTGTCCACCAGGTGGGGAATCGGATTATGCCAAAACTATCGATCCGCCCAAGATGCGTCTGGAGAGGGCAGGGTAGGGATGCGTCGTAAAGAATTCCTTTGGACTGTAGCAGGGTTTTTATGCCCGAGTGCCAGTAAAAGCGGTGAGAGCGACTGCCAATGGCTTCAGGGTACAGGTCTTTAAGGTACTGAAGTCTGCTTTCTTCGTCTTCTCCCTGGGTAGAGTTTTCCAAGAAGTTTGGGTGCAGTGCAGTCTCGATTTGCTCGTTACGAGGTAGCTTGTAAGGGGACGTGCAAAAGAATGTCGCTGGAAGATCATAGGCAGCCAAGAAGTCTATGACATGATCCATTACGAATTGGGGAACCCAGTCGGTGTCAAAAGTCAGTGCGAATGTGTTCGGAGGATTTTGTCCCATAATCTTCTCAGGATTGATATGCGAACCGCAGCTTTCTTGTCGCGATTTATTGCATAGCATGGTTAGTTATATGTTTACTCGTTGAAATAATCTGCTTTAGTGAACTGTGACCCACCACATCTTATATGGCATATAAGCACAACCCCTGGGTGTTCATGCAGATTATTTTCACACCATGGATGTGGTCTATTAACGGACTCGTATTCGGGACGAGGCTATTTTACTCATGCCTTTTCGTCGACATTAGAAATCCAACTTCCCTGAGCGTCTTCAATGCTGCTGTAAACCGACCAGCATCGCATGCAACCATGATATGCCCCGTGTTCATGCAGTTTCACCCTTTGGTCACGAAGTTCTTCACCGTTCCAGATGTCCAGCAGGCTTTCTTCAAACACATCGCCGCACGGATCCAGAATGCATTGGGACATGGGTTTGATTTGACCTGCCGGGTTGACGCAGAGGGAGTGCCAATGCGTTTCACATCGCACATTGGGAAGAGGGATGGACTTGGTTGAGAGACTGTAGCTCAAGTTTTCTTCCGTGAAATTGGGCCGGAAGTTTATGCGGGCACCTTTTGAAATATATTTGTCCTCGATGAGTTTCTTTTGCTGCAGGAGGGTGGCCATGTCTATTTTGGTGACATCGACATACTGGGAGCTGGTTTCTTCGACCGTAGCCCCGCAGACTGCTGCATGTTCCTGATTGTGAGCATTCACCATGTCTTTTGAAATGAAGCTGAACATGAAAAAGCCGAGGTACATATGTTCCAGCAGTCCCTTCTTGTCCAGATCTGCAACAAGGGCATTCATTTCATTGTAGTTCTTGTCGGTTATTGTGAAGTAGCCGCCAATTTGCATCGGTTCCTTAAGTTTTTTGTTTTCTTCAACCAGCAACTGAAGCCCTTCGACAATTGTGTCATATGCGCCGGGTACGCCGCACAAGGCATCATGAATATGTGCAGGTCCATCGAGAGATACCCGCAAGTGTTCTACTCCGGATTCGACCAGACTTGGGGCGAACTTCTTCAGGAGTAGTCCGTTGGTGAGCATGGATACGGGCAAGTCCTTGCTCCTCGCATATTCGATGAATGGGATAAGGTCCGAGTATAAAAGGGATTCCATCCAGTGGGCCCTGATGATGGGCCGGAACCACTCCACCTGGTCAATGAGATTCTTGCATTTTTCAAGAGGCAGTTCACGCCTTTCGTTGGGGTCGATGACGCTGTACTCAACTTTGGTGCTGGTTTCTTCCCACTCGTTTTGGCCTCTGTTCAGGTCGCAGTATTCACATTTGAGGTTGCAAGTGTTGTTGAGACTGAAATTGACGGTGTGTGGAGGGAGGGCAAACCCCTCTGCAACGGTGTCATATGAATTGGATTGAAGTAGGTGCAGAGCCCTGGCTTTTCTGAAAGTTGGAATAGGTAAAGTCTCTAGGTATTTAACAAAGTTGGAATAGGATTCCCTGGCAATTTTACCAGCTGGAGTCAGCCCGCTGTCGGTCAGCCATTCAGCTGGAGAGGCAACTTGTCTTTTCATTGGTTTTTCCTGTCTTGGTAAATACGGTATGAGGATATTTATGATTTTTCATGACTCAAAGTCTGGGGATGTCATCTACGAAAGCTTCTTCCAGGTGACGCATGATGACTCCTTCCCTGTAAGGGAATCGTGCTTTTATTTCTTCACCCAGGACATGGTGTCGGATGAGAATGTCCGGTTCATTGAAGCCGGCCAGAGCCCTCAGTGAGGATGTGCCGGAGAACCTGGGGTTGATTTCGAAAATGTAAATTTTGCCGTTCACCAGCCTGCATTGGATGTTGAAGGGGCCACATGAGCCGAGAAGTTTTGCAATCTCTTCACAAGGGCCAGTCACGTTGGGGAAGGGGCCGATATCTCCTTGGGAAATGCCGCTGCTGATGACCAGTTGCTGGCCGAGTTCCGACCGACCGGTCCTGTTGGGAAGCTTGATGCTGCTGCCAAGTGCTGAGAGCACGAACCGGCGAACAGCGATGGAGTTGATGAAATGACCGTCCATGTCAGAGAGGACTCCAACAGTGTACTCATCTTCCGGGGTGCCGACATACTCCTGAGCGATGAACTCAGGGTACAGGGCCAGGAGATGGCGGGCGAACCACCGGGCTTCGTCCTCGTTTTGGACGATGAAAGTGTTGGCTGAACCTCCCGATCCGACGGATGGCTTGTAGACAACTGGAAATTGGGGGAACGATGCCACATCCTCTTCATTGTGAATGCGGCGAAACCAGGGAACCTCGACGTTCATTCCGGCGAGGGATTCGAACATCTTCAGCTTGTCCATACAAAGTGCGATTACGTCTGGAGGATTCAGGGGAAGAAATATGCCCTGGCTCATGATCGCATCGCGGTGTTCACTTATGACACACAGCTCCGGTTCCGATCCGGGTAAAAGTGTGCGGACCTCATGTTTGCGGCATGTTTCCAGCAGAGCGTCGATATATGTCGGATCTGTTGCAGGCGGAAGCAGAACAGGGATGTCCACCATATTGAGTCCCGCACTCAGGGGGCTCATGTCTGTTCCGACTACACGATATGGGGTGTCAGCTAGCCTCAGCGCTTTCAGGAGCTGTTCTCCATTGCCGCCGCCGCCGACCCCGGTGACACAAACTGTCAATGGTTTCATATGGCCTTGTCCCATACAGTGCCAAAGGGAGCCGCAGACCGCCTTGCCAGACACTGTTGAATTGCTGAATGTGTTTGCTTCAAAATTGCGTCATCCAATGTGAACGGAATTCGATATACTTCGGTTTCCATTTGTTCTGTATCCAGGATTGCCAGAGAAAGCAGCCCCCCGTGGTCCCTGGGTAAGCCGCAGGAGCCGGGATTGAGCAACAGACAGTTGTTGACGCTGTTTATAAACGGCCTGTGGGTATGTCCCATGAGGATTACGTCAATACCTTCTTCGATGTGGAGATCCTCCGGTTCATGCACTCTTCCTGTGAGAGGTGCGTCCGGCGAACCATGCACCATTAGAAATTTCTTTCCGTCGATATCCAAAGAGAGCCTGCTGCCGCGGGATTCAACTTCCTGCCACCAGGCCTCAGGTAAATTCCCGCATGTGCGGGTCAGGCCGGTTATATCATCCACCTCTGGCGAGAGGGGGAGTTCTCCAAATGCCATCGCTTCGTGGTTTCCCTTGAGGCATATTGCCTTTGCCTGAACAAGCATCTCGCACACCTCGGCGCAGTGAGGAAAATAGCCCACCGCATCTCCCAAAAAGAGTATCTGTTCAACTCCCTTCTTGTGAAAAAACGACATGCACTCTTGTAATGCCGAGGCATTGCCGTGAGCGTCACTTATAATACCGAGCCGAACACCCACTCAAACTCCTGAATATCGAAGGATTTTTGCATTCTCCAAACTTATCAAAGCTCAACAATGATTGATGCAATTATTGATCCGGGCAAATATTTCCGGTGGAATCTGTATGGGAGCCAGAACCCGATCACCTGTTGATCCGTGAACAATTATCCTGGCCCTGACAGATATCCAATGTTCTTCCAATTGGTTACCCCAAAATTATAGTGGTGGTGGTGTCGTGTCAATCATTTACCCAATGAGTGATTAATTTCCCCCCACAGTGTTTACTTTAGAGTGGAACAGGTTGAGTTGACATGTCAATGGGCCTGAAATCATATGTGTGGACAACCCAAAAGGAATAAGGGAGAGGGTTATTAACGTATCTTGGGAATAAGAATCAGTTTTGCGTGGAGAAGAGCCTGGTAATGAATAATCCACTTGTTTTCGCCCATCCCGAACCCATGCCGCACGCCACGCGCGTCTGGCCCGTGTTCCTGCCTTTTGCAGGTTGCCCATACCGGTGCGTGTTCTGCGCTCAGGACAAGCAGACCGGTCGGGACGAAGCCGAACTTGAAACCATCCTTCATGAACTTGAACGCGATCTGGATCAGGCCCTTGCCGCTGGTCGAGGTCCTTATGAGCTTGCTTTTTACGGAGGCACGTTCACAGCTTTGCCGTCCCCGTGGCCGGAGATGTTCCTCGGCCTTGCCATGCGTTTTCGCGAGCGCGGGCTGGTGACGCATGTGCGTTGCTCCACCCGTCCCGATTGCGTGGACGAGTTCGGCCTGTCCATGCTCCGCGCCCAGGGACTCGACATGGTGGAGCTTGGTATTCAATCTTTCGACGATCAGGCCTTGAAACAATCCGGGCGCGGTTACGATGGCGCCATCGCCCGCCGTGCCTGCGAAATGGTCAAAGGTGCCGACCTCGGCCTGGGCATTCAACTGCTCCCCGGACTGCCCGGTGATCGCCCCGGTATGTTTGCCGAAGACGTCCGTATCGCTGCCAGTATGGAACCGGAAGCGGCCCGCCTTTATCCTTGCCTTGTGGTCGCCGGAACACCGCTTGCCGACATATGGGAGCGGGGCGAATACGAGCCGTGGACACTTGATCGCGCCAAGGAAGAACTGGCCGATGCGCTCCTCGTTCTGTGGAAGAAGAATGTTCGCGTCATCCGTTTGGGACTGGCCCCGGAAGGAACTCTGGAAGAGAATATTTTGGCCGGTCCGTGGCACCCCGCACTAGGTCAGTCGGCACGCGGTCTGGCGCTCTTCGAAATCATCCGTCAGCACGTTGTTCAATTGGGACGTAGCCCTGTCAGTCTCGAAGTGCCGCGAAGGTACTCGGGCGAACTCTATGGGCACGGCAGGGAGCTGGCTCCCCGGTATTTCGAGATAGGGTTGTCGGAAGAGTCCGTCAGCTTCGGGGATGGGGCGCAGTTTATTCTGTCCTGAGTCGGTAATCCGGGGCGATTCTTCTGGACCCCTGCACAAAAAACCGGTACTTCCTAGTTTCAGTCCGTCCGCGGACACGACACCACCATAAACTGCCCTTTTTTGGGGGACTGAATCAGCGAATGCCTGAATTGATTCGTGCGGCCAAAGCCGCGACCATGACTCCTGGCGCGCCCGTCATCGAAGACGCGGCGATCATTACCAGCCAGGGAATTATCCGAGAGGTTGGCAAGTATAGCGACCTCGCTCCCGTATTTTCCGGCACTGTCACCGACCTCGGCAACATCACCATAGCCCCCGGTCTCATCAACGCCCACTCCCATCTTGAGCTTGCGCACCTGCGCGGCAAGTGCATTCCCGGCAAGGGATTTGTCACATGGGTGGAAGACCTGCTCCAGCAGCCAATCTTTGATCTGGACGAAGGCGAGCTGGCCAAGGCAATGGACGAGCTTAAACGAACCGGGACCGTCATGGTCGGCGATATCGCCACCCGTTTTGCCAAACACATGGCCGGAGCGCTTGAAGCTTCCGGCCTTTTTTTCGCAGTTTTCGTGGAGGCCATCGGCGAGACCGTTCCCAAGAAAACTTTCATCCCGTCCGGGGAGTATGAGCACGGCGTTCTGTCCATCGCAGGACACTCTCTCTACACCACCCATGTTGATGTCTTGCGCGCCGCCAAAAAGGAAGCTCTGGAAAAGAGCCTGCCGTTCTCCCTGCATCTTTCCGAGCATGACGATGAAGTGGCGATCATGGCCGGGGAGCCGAGCGCGTTCCTCGACCTGCTCAACAGCCGGGGCCGACTGCTTGATTTCGAGCCGCCGAAGAAGCGTCCCGTGCAGCAGGCCGCAGAACTAGGTCTGCTCGATGAGACCACCCTGGCCGTGCATTGCGTCAAGGTCACGGACGAGGACATCGAGACCGTCCGTCAGTCCGGTGCATCGGTCTGCCTCTGCCCGCGCTCCAACGAGTTCATCGGCGTCGGCCGCGCTCCGTGGGAAAAGTGGTTCAAGGCCGGGGTCAATCTCTGTCTAGGCACCGATTCACTGGCATCGAACCATGACCTCGATCTTTTCAACGAGGCAGTATACCTTAAACAGAATTTCAACGGCGAGCTGACGTTTGACGACCTGCTCGCGATGATGACCCGCAACCCTGCGAAAATCATGGGTGTGGGCGACCGACTTGGAACATTGGAACCGGGAAAACAGGCGGTTTTCTCAACGGTTCCTGAAAAAGTGACAGAGCTCTTCCAGGTACAGCCTTAAAGCTGAACAACAGTCCCTTACGAAGGACGAGAGCCATGTCACCCTATATAAAAAGTTTTGGAGATTCCTAAGAACCTTTTCCAAAAGGTTCTTAGGCCGCCGGAGGCAAACAAGATATGAAGTGGCTACACAAAGATTTGTTGGATGTTTCGCAACTGTCCGAGTCCGAGGTCATGGCGATCTTTGAGACGGCGGGGCGGTTTCAGGAACTCAATGAGAGGCCGGTCAAGAAAGTCCCGACCCTGCGCGGCAGGAGCGTGGTGCTGTTCTTCGCTGAGCCGAGCACGCGCACCAAGACGAGCTTCGACGTGGCGGGCAAGCGGCTTTCCGCCGACACGTTCTCCCTGGCGAAAAGTTCGTCCAGCCTGACCAAGGGCGAGACCCTGAAGGACACCGCGCTCACCCTGCAAGCCATGGCTCCTGACGCCATCGTCATCCGACACTGGTCCAGCGGCGCGGCCCGATTCCTGGCCGACAGGTTGGACTGCTCGATTATCAACGCCGGTGACGGGCGGCATGCGCACCCCACACAGGCGTTGCTGGACAGCTTTACTCTGCATCAGGAATGGGGCGACCTGCGCGGCAAGACCATCCTCATCCTGGGCGATGTCGCCCACAGCCGCGTGGCCCGGTCCAACGTCAACCTGCTCAACAAGCTTGGCGCCAAAGTCCGGTTGTGCGCACCCCGCACTCTGCTGCCCCCGGCGGTCAAATCCTGGCCGGTGGAGGTCTACTCTGATCTCAACGAAGCAGTGAAAAAAGTGGACGCGGTGATGTGCCTGAGGCTCCAGCTCGAACGCCAGCAGGACGGCCTGCTGCCGGATCTGCGCGAGTACGCCCGGACTTACGGTCTGGGTCAGCGCCACATAGACCTGGCCAACCAGGACGTGAAGATCATGCACCCCGGTCCCATGAACCGGGGCGTGGAGATCAGCTCGGATCTCGCCGACTGCGCCGACTCCCTGGTCCTCGATCAGGTCTCAAGCGGCGTAGTGGTCAGAATGGCCCTCCTTTTCCTCTACATGACCCGCAAGGGCGACGCACAAGAATAAGCCGGAGAAATAGATATGGCTAAAATAGATTTGATAGTGAGAAGAGCGAAGCTCAACGGCAAGGACGTGGACGTTTTCGTGACCAAGGGCAAGATTGTCGAGGTCAAGAAGTCCGCCAAATCACTCGATCCGGGTGACGCCAAGGTCGAAGAGGCCTTCGGGTTGCAGCTCATGCCGTCCATGACCGATGCCCACGTGCATCTGCGCGAGCCGGGCATGGAGTACAAGGAAGACGTCGAGTCCGGGCTGCGCGCCGCGGCCTGGGGCGGATTTTCCAACATCATGTGCATGGCCAACACCAAGCCGGTCAACGATGACGAGACCGTCACAAGGCTGATGCTTGAAAAGGCGAAGAAATACTGGCCCAAAGGCCCGCGTCTTTTCCCCATCGGTGCCTTGACCAAGAAGCTCAAGGGCGAGGAGCTGGCTCCCATGTCTGAACTGGCCGAAGCCGGTTGCGCCGCATTTTCCAATGACGGTGTGCCTATAAAATCAACCGAACTTTTCCGTCGCGCCATGGAATACGCATCCGACTGGGACCGGGTGGTCATCGACCATTGCGAAGACCCCTATCTGGGTGTTGCCGCTGGTGTGAACGAAGGCGAAGTCTCCAGCCGTCTTGGTTTGTCTGCCCAACCCGACGTAGCCGAGGCCCTGCAAGTGGCTCGCGATGTCCTGATGGCCGAATACCTCGACCTGCCCATTCATCTGGCGCATATATCCTGCAAGAAATCAGTGGACCTGATCCGCTTTGCCAAGGAGCGGGGCGTCAAGGTTACCGCCGAGACCGCGCCGCACTACCTGATCCTGACCGAGGATTATCTGGAAGACGATGTCAGCCAGTACGACACCAATGCCAAGGTCAATCCGCCGCTCAGGACCAAGGAAGATCAGCAGTCCCTGTTCGACGCCCTCAATGATGGCACCATGGATATCTTCGCTACCGACCACGCGCCTCATGCCGCCTTCGAGAAGGAAACCGAGTTCGATGTTGCCCCTTGCGGTATCACCGGGCTGGACACTGCGCTGTCGGTTACATGGCAGCTGGTAGTGGACGGCAAGCTCAACAAGGACGCCTTCTATCGCGCCTGGACTACCGGACCGTGCGAGATATTCAACCTGCCCGTGAATACCTTCCAGCCCGGCGATCCGGCAGACTTCTTCCTGTTCGATCCGACCGAGGAATGGACTGTCGCACCTGACACTCTGCATTCAAAAGGCAAGAACACACCGCTTCTGGGAACCACCCTGAAAGGCCGGGTAAAAACCCATTTCATTCAGGGCAAAAAGGTTGTATAGTCTAGACTTCGACCTGTTGATTCTGTCGCGGAATAGATTTATTAAGAATTAAGTAAATATTTCGAGAGGTAAGGAGAATATGAGCCAGCCCTTCAAAGATGCTGTCGGCTTTTGTAAAACCATCATGCGCAACGGTTATGATGCGTATGTGATCAATGTCCGTCTTCAGGCACTCACCCTGGACGAGACAGGTGACGAAAAAGAACTCGACATCTGCACCGAAGCCGGACTCTCCGAGCTTCAGAAATATTTCCCCAATATTGAGGACTCCCAAGACAAGGGTATCCTCGGCTACCTGATGGAAGGCGGCGTTAAGTATTACTTTTATCCGGCTGATGTGGATGACGCTTCCTACACGGATGAGTCCATCTCCACCATGACGCCACGCCTGCTCAAGAAGCTAGAACAGCGCGGTGACATTCCGTTGTCCGCTGTCTGTCCCTTCATTCCCAAGGCCAAGGATCTCTACGCCGATTTCGCGGATTTTGCCGAAGGCCAGATTCGCTTCAAGGGTGTGCCTGATCAGGCCCTGAAGAAGGACTACTCGCTGGCTTACCGAGCCCTGCGCTTTGCAGCCAACTTCGACAAGGACATCGAGGCCAACTCCTGGGCCGCCATCGTGCGTAACGCACGGCGCGTGCTTGACTACGTTCCCATGGCCGACTTCCTCGATGAGTGGCGCAAGGTCGAAGCAGAGTCCATGCACCGCTTCTTCGCCCTGCTCTTCGACTCTATGCTCCTGCACGGTCTCATTCCGGAAATCGCTTCCCTTTCCCGCGTCAACCAGATCAAGAATCCTGACGAGGGTACCGAGGAAACCGTTCTGGAGCACACTCTGGATGTCATGAAAGCGTACCCGGAAGAGCTGCCTTACGACTGGTTCGGTACAGTGGCCTGTCTCCTGCACGACGTGGGCAAGCTCTACACAGCCGAATTCTACGAAGACAAATGGAATTTTCTCCAGCACCATCGTGTCGGAGCCAAGGTTTCCCGCAAGATTCTCAAGCGTCTGCGCTTCGAGGAGCAGGATATCGATCTGGTCTGCGAGCTGGTCCAGAACCACATGCGCCCGCACTTCATGCTCACCGACAAGGGCATCCGCCGCTTGCGCTCTTTGGATGAATATCCACGAATCATGGAAATGGTCAAAGCGGACATCAAAGCCCGCGACGGTTCCTGGCGCGAGTTCAACCACAACCTCAAGATGGCCGAGCGCGCCGACATCCCCGAGGATGAAATCGAACCGTTCCTTGACGGTAACAGGATCATGGAGCTGTCAAAGCTCAAGCCCGGCCCCGCCATCGGCAAGATTCGCGACCAACTGCTCAAGGCGCAGATCAGCGATGACGTCCAGACTCTGGAAGAAGCCGAAGCCTTCGTTCTCAATTACATTGAAGAACACAGAATGTACTAGATTCGGTACAAGTCGATAATCATCCGCCCTGCCCGGTTTAACCGAGCAGGGCGTTTTTTGTTTCCTCCGGCGGCAGGGGAAGGGGAGAGGGAAACCTTTTGAGAAAGGCTTTCTCTCTTCCCTTCCCCAGACCCCATCCCCTCTCCTTTCCAAAACTTATTGTATGCGCATTCGTGCGGGCTGCGCCGATGCGGCAACAATTGATAGGGACCAAACGGGTGCAAGGTGGGCTTGGGTCATTGATATATGAAGATATGGTGTGTCGTGCGGTCTTCAACTCGCTTGAATAAAAGAATATTTGTGCAATGATGTGAGTTGGTGGCTTGCTTAGTGTTTTAGTCTCAGGTGTTTGAGCTAAGTGCTGGCATTTCATTTGCATTGAATTGAGAAGTGATTTTCTCGCTGGATATGGCTGATTGGGATGATTTCCCGGTCAGCGGTGTCATTAAAAGTGAAGAATGCACCCTCGGTGCAGTGTATCGAATACATATTTCAAATTGAGGAGGAGACTGTGTTATTCAACCGTTTTCATTGTAAAAAACAGATGATGGTCGCAGCATGTTTCAGCGCGATCTGCGTGGCGTTATTCCTTCCTGAGCAGGCCCATGCCGGTTACCTCGATCCAGGTTCCGGAAGCACGGCCGTTCAATGGATTATTGCTGGCATCGCAGTTGCCGGCCGGCTTAAGAGACGTGTTTTTGACACTGTATCCAAAGTTTTCGGAAGGTAAGACAATGCAGCAGGATCTTGGATCATTTCGCGACCCTTCAGGGTGCGTATACTACGACTCCGGTGATGTTTTGCGTACAATAATGCCGTGTTACAAAGATACTTGGCAGAGTGTCGTAGAGTCCGGACTTATCGCAGACGCTCTTGAAAAAGAGTCTATTGTACCTTTTGAAGAGCACAACGCACTTCCCGGAAGCTGGAAGACTCTCAAGGTTGAGCGGATCCCATTTATTTCATATCCATATGAATGGAGCTTCAGTCAACTCAAAGACGCGGCCTTGCTTACTCTCGAGTTGCAGCGAAATGCGTTGGAAAAATCCATGGTCCTCAAAGATGCTTCGGCATATAATATTCAGTTCATCGGTTCC
>Ga0070729_10000712_pt1 | contig 63179 bp, 44 predicted proteins | sample tdDd472_FD_66725 | JGI IMG/M metagenome (GOLD analysis project Ga0070729, IMG submission 66725) | Marine sediment microbial communities from the Atlantic coast under amendment with organic carbon and nitrate - tdDd47.2 | ecosystem: Environmental > Aquatic > Marine > Coastal > Sediment | place... | reverse complement strand
TGACCGTGGATGCCAATCATCCCGACTGGAACGGTACCGTGGGCCTGATCCCCAACGTGCTCAAGGACATCAATCCGTCTTCCGAAAACTGCGTTGCCGTCACATGCGGACCACCGATCATGATAAAGTTCACCTTGATGGCTTTGCAAGAACTTGGTTTCGGGGATGATCAAATAGTCACGACCCTGGAAAAGCGGATGAAATGTGGTGTCGGCTTGTGCGGCAGATGCAACATTGGCTCTAAATACGTCTGCATAGACGGCCCGGTTTTCACCTATGCCCAATTGAAAGAACTTCCGGCAGAACTCTAATTCAAATCGACTCCGACCTATTGGTTTTTCAGGAGTGCACGATTTAAAATTGCACCAAAAAAAGGGCTTACGATTCTCATCGTAAGCCCTTTATGATTTCATGGCGGAGTGGGAGGGATTAAAAATAGATAATATTTTACTATTATTTCAACAGGTTAAAAAATACAAAATTAATTTATACCATTTTTTATACCGCAACACCCTCACAAGAATAAACATCAGAAATTATTAGATAAAATTACAAAACTACAACCAAAAACAGAATCGGCTCATCTTAAATATATATACTTTTAACTGTGGTCCAGTTTCTTAGATCCACTTCTGTAAGAACGATTTCCAAACTCAGGTCTTTCTCTTTTTTTAAAAGAAGGAGTGATTTGAACTAAGAACAACAACTCAAAATATTTCAAACTATTAGCCCAATATGATTCATCAAAATATACCAGTGATTACACCAGAACCACATGTGCAACATAACACCCTAGAATAACCAGAGTAACCAGAAATCCAAATTAATCAGCAATGAAGCCTAGAAACTGACTGCTACCTATCGAATAGGCGGCGCATACATAATCCCGCCGTCCTTCCAGAGGGCGTTCATGCCGCGCTTGATATTGAGGGGGCTTTTGCTGCCGACGTTGCGCTCAAAAATTTCGCCGTAGTTGCCGACTTGGCGGATGGCATTGAATGCCCAGTTGTATTCCAGCCCCATCTGGTCACCCAGGTTGCCATGGGTGCCGAGAAGCCACTGGATTTCGGGCTTATTGCTACGCCTGAGCTGTGCCGCGTTTTTGGATGAGACTCCAAGTTCTTCGGCATTTATGAGAGCGAACAGCGTCCATTGCACGATCTTCAACCATTCCTTGTCGTCCTTTCGAACCGCAGGCCCAAGTGGCTCCTTGGAAATAACTTCAGGAAGGATGACCCCCAAATCGGGATCTGCCATGCGGTGTCTGAGAGCAAAGAGCTGCGACTGATCCGAGGAAAGCACGTTGCAACGTCCGCTCTGGAATCCTACTGCCGTCTGATCGGAAGTGTTATAGGGAACCAAAGTATAGTCCATGCCCTTGAGCTTGAAGTAAGCCTTGATATTCATTTCAGTGGTGGTCCCGCTCTGCATGCAAATGCTGGCGTTGGTAAGATCATCCACACTGTTGACGCCGAGGTTTCTGTTCACCATGAATCCCTGACCATCGTAGTAATTGACTCCCACGAAAGTTACGTCCAGCTCCGTATCCCGGCTGAAGGTCCATGTGCTGTTACGGATAAGAACGTCGATTTCACCAGTCTGGAGGGCCTTGAAACGATCCTTTGAGTTCAGGGGAACAAATGAAACCTTGTCAGCATCGCCGAGTACTGCGGCTGCAACGGCCCGGCACATGTCTGCATCCAAACCTTCCCACTCCCCATCGTCATTGGGCATTGAAAAACCGGGCAGTCCGGTTGAGACTCCGCAGACCATTTCATCACGCAACCTGACGGCATCCAGAGTATCGCCTGCAATTGCAGCGCAAGGAAGGAAAGGTATGCTCAGGGCAATAATCAACAAATATGCAATGTGACGTATCACTATTTTCTCCACGCTTCCAGCTACTTGATGGGCGGGGCGTACATGATGCCACCATCTCGCCACAATCCATTGAGTCCACGCTTGATCTTCAGAGGGCTCTTCTGGCCCAAGCTGCGTTCAAACACTTCTCCATAGTTTCCTACCTGCTTAATGATCTGATACGCCCACTCGTCATCAAGCCCCAACTCGGCCCCGGTATCGCCCTTAACTCCGAGCAGCCAATGAACGGCAGGATTGTTGCTCTTGAGCATCTCGTCCACATTCTCGGAGTTAACTCCAAGTTCTTCGGCGTTGATCATGGCATTGAGGGTCCACTTGACGATCTTGTACCACTGGTCGTCATCGTCACGAACAGCTGGTCCCAACGGCTCTTTTGAAATAACCTCTGGCAGAATTACATAATCGCCCGAATTTTTCATGTCGTGACGAATTGAAAACAGTCCTGATTGATCATTGGTAAGAGCATCGCACTTACCACTTGCCAGGAAACGGCCTTGCTCGAACATCGTAATTGCGATGACGGGCGTGAACGACTTGCCATTAGCCTTGAAATAGTCCGGGGTATTATCAACTGCAGTGGTCTCGGCCTCGATGCATATTTTGGGGTTCTTCAACTCCAGGACGCTGTCGATCTTGTGCTTCTTGTGAACCATGAACCCCTGACCGTCATAGTAATTGATTCCGGTGAAGCTTATGCCATATTTAGTGTCCCGATCGAATGTCCACGTGGTGGCCGCAGTCAGGACATCGAATTTCTTGTTACGCAAACCATAGAATCGTTCATAGGATTCCACGGGGACAAGTTTCACCTTGTTTGCATCCCCGAGCACCGCAGCCGCAATCGCCCGGCAGGTATCATAGTCTAAACCGGACCAATTCCCCTTGGTGTCCTCGTATGAGAACCCCAGGACCTGCTCGTAAGCACCACAAATGACAAGATCCCGGGTCTGGATATCGTCAAGTGTCTGGCCCGCCATGGCAGTCACCGGAAGCGTCACAAGCATCAACGCGACGAGTACAACCATATATATGTATTTCATGACATAGTGTCCTTTCATTACAGCGTTTGACGAGCCGCGAACTCGGCAAATTGACCGCCCCGTTCGACGAGTTCGGCATATGTTCCAGTTTCCTGAACCTCGCCACCATCCAGATAGAGGATGATGTCCGCACTTTGTATGGAGCTCAACCGGTGAGCAACGACAACGCGAGTCGCGCCGAGTCCGTCGATGTTCTTGGATATGGCCGATTGTGAAACGTTATCCAACGCGCTGGTCGCTTCGTCCAACATGAGCAGCTTGGGACTACCTACCAAGGCTCGAGCCAAAAGGATACGCTGAATCTGTCCACCGGAAAATGCGGCTGCACCCTCGGTAATAACAGTATGCATGCCCATGGGCAGACCGCGAATATCTTCGGCAATACCGCTTAATTCCGCAGATTTCCAAGCATCGTTGATATCGCCTTTCTTGGCTCCCAAAATATTTTCCAGCAGGGAACCTGCGAACAGGCGACCATTCTGTCGAACCATACCTATCTGCTTTCTCAGGTAACTGAGTTCCAGCCCTGCGAGGTCTTTGCCGTCATAGAGGATGGCACCGTTTTGCGGCTTTTCAAAACCGACCAACAGCGCCAGAAGTGTTGATTTACCGCTTCCCGAAGGGCCGACTATACCAACAAATGAACCGGGGGAAACCCTGAACGAAACCGAATCGAACACCCGTACACCACCTTCATGAGAAAAAGCCACGTTACTGACTTCAATGGCACCGCTCAGTTCTCCCGGAGCTTTGGCATTGGGAGCAGTTTCAGGAAGGTTTTTCAAAATCGGCTCGGCGCGTTTGAGCGACGGCTTCATGCCAATAAGCTGATTCGCGCCACGGGCCAGAGTCATGCCCGCATTGAGGAAATTCTGGAAAGTGGAAACAAAGACCATGAGTTCACCGGTGGAAAGATTCTCATCCCCCATGGTGAAACCAAGCACGCCGAATATGACGGCCACGGCAATGATCTGATAAGCGGCTGTAAACGCCTCGAAAATATTGGAGACATTGCGAGCGCGCAACCCTCTGGCACGCATCTCGGCTGAGTTCTGCGCCCACTTTGCAAACGCCCGGCGCTCGGCTGCAAACGAACGCAGAATGGTGATGTTCTCGATTATCTGCTGGGTCAGCGTGTAGACACTGGCGGTCATGGCCTCACCTTCGGAGAACGCCTTGAGCTGCTTCATTGCAGCCAGAGAACCAACGATAGCGATGATGGCGATGAGCCCGGCGGCAATGGCTCCGGCAAGGGGGCTGTAATAGAGCAGCACGAAAACGCCGGTAAGCCCGGTGATACCTGACATGAGAGCATTCAGGACCACGCCCATGATAGTGCTTCGGGCATTATCTACAGCGCTGACGCGCATGGAAAGATCAACCGTTGCCAACTTGCGCGTCATGCTCGTTGGCAACCGCATGACACGATCCATGACACCCGAACTGATCCGTTCGGCGACTCGGCTATTCATACGTTGCTGGCAATAGCTGGACGCCATCTTGAGCGCTCCGGAGCAGAGCTGAACAACGACCAGGGCAAGTCCCAGCATCAGAGTCTGACTGCGCATAGCACCCGGAATAAAAGTATCGATCATGATGCCTGTTGCCAGAGGAACGACCAATCCCAACAGCGAAGCGCCGAGGGTTGCCATGGTCAAGGTCGAGAGATCCATGAAACAGAGCCGCAGCCCCATCATGATGATATCCCGGACACGCAGTTCCTTGTTGGGCAAGGGAACCGAAATGATTTTCGCCTCAGACTCAAGCGTCCGGGCAACCTCGGCAGTCACCTTCCTGGGGCGCTCCGCTCGTGCATGAAGCTTGTAGTTGCCCCACCAGTCAGGTTTGACAGCTACGAGTTGTCCGGTTTCCTTGACCGTACAAACAAGCGGCCCCTTGTCATCTTTCCACCACTCTCCATGCAGATCGAGAGTGCGCAAGCGACATTCGTTGAGCGAGGCAAAATGGTCAAAAAATTCTGAGGCACCCTTGACGGATTGCGGCGAAGGCTTCTCTTTGACAATGCACTCATAGACAAAGGCAAAGTCGGAATCCCCTTTGCTGCGCTGGCGGTCAGTTGCCAGTATGCCTTTGAACCGCTTCTTGGCGACCTTGAGATCTTCTTCGGTCTTCTCATCACGCTCGTCTGCCCGCTCCGTCTCCTGCTCCCGAAATTCCTTCGCCATGGTCAGGGCTGCACTGATCACCGCCGCCGTAAACTCACCAAACATCATGCTGACTTCCGGCATATTCATCAAGTCCGCAGTAGTCGCGCGAGCCTGAATGGTTCCTTCTTCGACAGTCAACCAAGTATGAGGTGTCAGAAGGAAGAGATTACTGGAGGTGGGTGAAATCTCATCCAGGAAACGAGTTCCCTCACCCCACGGGGCCTGAACCCAAAGCGGACCGAAGGAAGAGGTGACGGAAGTCGGCTCTTCAACGGTAATTTCCTGCCCCGCAGTCAGTGTGGCGGCATTGGGACGACGAAGAGCGATTTTGGACACCCCTTCGGACAACCCGCTGAACCACGCGTCCATGCCGTTTGCAATGTCGGCGCAGGCTTGCTCGTCCGCGCACAAGGAACGTATTTCGTCATGACTGTAAACCCGCAGGGTCGTTTTGGCCGTGGAAATGACTGTGATTGCGCCATCCATTCCCATCCCTGCCACAAAGAGTCCGCCCTTCGGGACCTCGGCAAGGAACAGTCGTCCGTCGTCGGTATTGGCGTAGACCTCCACCGCGCCTTCCATCACGTAGAGATATCCGTCCGCGAAGACCGGTCGGGCATTCTGGCCCAAGGCCATGGAAAAAGTTTGCGGGACAGAAGGATTCTGGTTCATGTTAGTGCTCCACCAGTTCCTTGTAGAGTCCACCCTGCGCCATGAGCTGATTATGTGTGCCGTGTTCGACAACACGCCCCTGATCCATGACACAGATGATATCGCAATCCTGAATGGTGGAAATGCGATGAGCAATGAGGACACAGGTACAGCCGCGCCTGCGCACCGAATCCATGACCGCTTTCTCAACCACCGGGTCAAGGGCAGACGTTGCTTCATCCAGCACCATGATGCGCGGATTCACAGCCAGAGCGCGGGCAAGGGCCAGACGCTGTCGCTCTCCGCCGCTCAGGTTGCGGCCACCTTCGATAAGCCGGGCCTGATAACCACCGGGCCTGGATGTAATGATGTCATGCACCAACGCATCCTGGGCTGCCCGGACGTAATTGGCCTCAGGCATGGTCTCGTCCCAAAGAGTGATGTTGTCTTTGACCGTCCCCTCGAAAAGACTGACATTTTGATCCACATATGAAATCTCACGCCGCAACAATCCTACGGGCCAATCCTTGAGTTGCGTCCCGTAGATATGGACCTGACCTTCCGTTGGTTCACGAAGTCCCGTCATGAGAAGGCCAAGTGTCGACTTGCCGCTACCGCTCGACCCCACAAGGGCTATTCGGGAGCCTTGAGCCATATTCAGGGTAAAATCATTAATAACCAGCGGCATCATGGGGCTGTAGGAAAAAGAGACATTCTGCAGAGCCAGAGGTACTTCTGCCAGTTCTGGATCGTCCGGTTCATGTTCGACAGGCTCTTCGGATTCCGATGCATTGTATCCGGCAATAATTTTTTCAGCGTCATCATCCTCCGCATTCAAGGTATCGGAAATCCGCTCGGATATGCCTCGTATGGACTGCAATTGCCCACCTACACCGACCATGCCCATGACCGGTCCGGTGAACATGCCACTGAGCGCCTGGATGCCAAGGAGCATACCGATGGTCAGTGCGCCATCCATGACACGCAGACCGCCAGCCACCAGAACGACAACGCTGACGCAGGCAATGAAGAACCCCGCAGACTCGTTGAGCAGACCACTTCTATTCGTCATGTCATGGGTTGCATTGAGCACTTCGCCCTGGGCGGCATACCAGCGATTGAGGAACATTCCCTCAGTACCCGACGCCCGGAAATCCTCACGCATGGAAAGTCCCTGCATAGTCATGCCGTAAAGCTTGGATTCATCATTGATCGACCGACGGCTGGCATCCTCAAGGTTTCGGGCTGAAACGGAAAGAATGACAAGAGCGAGAGAAGCCGCTCCAACAATATAGAGAGCCACGACATAATCCATGAAGAAGAGAGCCAAACCATAGCCCAGAATAGGAATCACCCCGATCAATGCAGGAGCCAGACCACTGGAGATGAGAGATGCCATGCGCTCTGCCTGGGCCATGCGGTTGGCGACATCACCCGCATATCGCTGTGAAAAGAAATTGAGCGGCAGCTTGAGAAGCGTCCAGAAATAACGCACGGCCAGCATGGTCCCGAGGGCAGTTTCCGTTCGCACCAGAGCATACTTCTGCAACCATGTCAGGAAGCCGCTGAACAAGGCACTGATACCCAGCCCCGCTAATAATGGGATAAGCCAGGCCTCTTCTCCCTTGACCAGGATGTCATCCACAAAAATACGGTTGGCACCGGCCACGATGATACCGGGAATGAGAAGGCCGACACCTGTCAGTATAGCGAAAAACAGCCCTTTGCGGACACCGCGCAGGTTGTTTGAAATGACGGAAATGAGACTCGGCCTGGAGCCGCCCGGTTTAAACTCTTCACCCGGCTCAAATGCGAGGGCGATGCCGGTGAAGGCCTTATTGAACTCGTCCATGGAAACAATGCGCGGCCCGGTTGCCGGGTCGTTGAGCCAGACTTTCTCGTCATTCATCCCCTCGATCACCACGAAGTGGTTGAACTTCCAGAAGGTGATGAACGGAAACGGGAGATCGTGCAATTCATCGATCCCCATACTGAAACCCTTAGCGATAAATCCATATTCTTCCGCTACGGCCAGCAGGTTGTTGGCCTTGGAACCGTCACGGCTGACGCCGCATTGTTCGCGCAGGATTTCCAGACTCACCCAGCGACCATAATAGGCCATGATCATGGCAAGACAGGCCGCACCACACTCGGCTGCTTCCTGCTGCATGATGGTCGGCACACGCTCCCGATTAATGGCACTTCGGGTGAAGATATTATGTATGGCTGAAAAAATTCCCATGCAATGTCCAGTTACTCGACAAAGACTTGCATCAACTTCTTGATGGCGGGCATGACCATGGCAATGAGCGGCTGTTCCTTGATGATAACATCGGCAGAACACATGGTACCTGCACCGATGGTTTGCTCTGGTCCATGAGGTGATGACCAACGGAAGCCGGAATAGTTGGCGGGATCGACTTCAAGGACGGCCCTGGTCTGGAACGGCGCACCCTCCTTGGAAAGAGTGTCCACCAGCTGCTTGTTCTTGAGCATCCGCATCATGCCCTCGGGGGTAGCCGGGATGGTGGTGATATCGGTGATCTTGGCAAACATGAAACCGAACTCTTCGCGCTTGACCGTGGTCGGCACGATATGAACTTCCATACCGGGCTCGACACGCTTGCCATCGGATGCGGAAATGTAAAGATTCGCTACAAGATGAATCAGATGCTTGCCGCCCACCTTGATCTCAGGTTGGAATTCGCCTTCTTCGGAAACAACCATTGTGACGTTGCTCCTGTCGCCATCATCCGCCTTGACTCGCTCGCCGGGAAGAATGCTCAAGATGACCTGGCCGGAATCGATCTTTTCACCAGGGTTAAGCTTTTGCTCTACCACCACACCGGTATACGGGCTGATGACGTACCCCAAACGCAACCGGCGTTCACGGATGGACTGCACGGACCTGCGCGTTTCCTCAACCTTGATTTCAAGCTCCAGAAGCTCTCGCTTGAGCTTGATGCCCGCCGAGTCGGCCTCATAAACCAGAGCATTCAACTTGTTCTGGTTCTCAATGAGTTCTGCCTGGGCGTTGAACAGCTTGACGCGTGCTTCGGAAAGGGTCTCCTTGGAAACATAGCCTTTGTCAGCCAGCGTCTTGTACCCGGCCATGGCCTTGTTCAGCCATTTGACATTATCCTTGTTCGACTTGATAAGGTGATTAAGGACCTTGTCCTTCTGGGCTCGGAGAGTATCTTCATTTATCGTACTATGACTCTGAAACCGCTTGATCTGAGCAAGCTTCTTACGGGCGTTGACCAATTGGGCCTGCGCCTCTTCAAGCTTCTGGGTCAAGTCGGGCTGTTCGATCTGGGCCACGCGCATGCCTTTGCGCACAAAGTCGCCGGGCTTGACCATGATGTCCTTGACACGCCCATCAGTGAGGGATTCGATGTCCTTGAGGCCTTCCTCGGGGATGAGGATGCCCTGGGCCTGGACCTTGACCGGAACCTTGATGACGAAGCTGAAACCGACAGCACTGAAAACGAGTGCCAAGACCACCAGAAGCAACAACCAGTGCGGCGTGCGAATGATCTTCACACCGAGGTCGAGTTGCCCCGGTGCCTGCGCATCTTCAACGGCGGTTTTTCGGAATTCAACAGGCGCAGAGCCTTGCGTCTGTTCTTCAACTACTGTGTCATCTTTCTCTGTCACGTTTCACCCCAGATCGAATACATAAAGCTGTCCATGCGACTCCAGACCATTTTCCCGCAGAGTCAAATGCATAGACGTCTTATCGTATGATCCTGAATTTACTATAGGGATTATCCATTATTATCGAACAAATTTCCGCCATCCCCGTCATCTCATCGGCTCACCTCGAGAGCCAATGAGTTAATGAGGGCAAATGGATTTCTTCCGAAGGCTAGAACATCCAACCCAGAATGCCCTTGTCAGTGACCATTTCACTCAAATGGGTATGCTTGCCCTTGAGTTCGTTGAGGTCCTTCTGATGCTTTTCGTGATGCGCTTTCATTTCCGCGACATCTGCCTTCAGATTCTCCTCGTTCTTATCAAGGAACATCTCCCAACCAGCCAGTTCGGCCTTCTTGTCGTCCAGCTCTTCACGGGAAAGATCTCCACCTTCAATGGCTTTGGTCAGACTCGCAATAGTGGCATTGCATGTGTCCAGCTTGTGCTGACTCTGCAGCATGGGGTGTTCTGCCTTGAGCGTATTCACGGTATTCTGGAGATGCTCCTCGGCCTGATCTATCTTGTCGTGATACGTTTCATAGCTGGCCTGAGTCTCTGTCACCCTGGCAATGGTTTCCTCGGCAGACTTGGGGTAGTCCCCGCTGTTGATCATTTTCTCCAGAGCTGCCACACGTTCTGTCATGGCAAAGTAGTACATGGCAGCCGGATCGTTTTGAATCTTGTGGTTCAATGCAACAACTTCTTTGTCCACAAAGGTTTCTGGACCAGCCCATTCTTTGTGCTCTGGGACATAGTCGCCTATTTCCGGCGGCTTGAGAGCCTCGGCATCACTCATGACCTCTTTCAGGGAGACCAACTCAAAATCATCGGCAAAGACAAGACCCGGATCATAGTTGACAGCCATGTCATAATCGACAGTCAGCCCATTCTGAGTCAGGAATAGATTGTATTCTCTCAGTTCGTCCTTTTGCTGTGCAAGGAACTCTTTAATATCTCCTTTATCCTCGGCATAAAACTCTAGGAGTGATCCATATGCGAGTCCATCAAACTTGGTCTGAGCCTGCTCATCAAGCATTTCATGAAGATGGTCATCGGCGTCATCCACCGCACCCACCAGTATGGTGGACTGATTCACGAATGAATGAGGTGCGATTTCATTAAAGTTCGCCTCAAGATCGGGAAGATTATTGGTGGCTTCCACAGCATCGACATACGTTGCCACATCCGGGTGTTTTTTCATATATTCATTATATTCACCCTCAAGCTTGTGTATTTCCATCTGCCTTTCATACGTATAATTATACCCATTAGGCCCTTGCGCCTGCCTCAGGCCATGCGCCTTCTGACTGATTTCATGCGACTTTTCCCATTGCTCCTTGGCCTTTTCCTGAGCGTCATCAGACAGATCCTCCCACTCCTTGATATCAAGCTTGGCAGCATTGACAGCTTCTCCCGCTTCACGGACTTCGGAGCCGACTTCCAGCTTGTGGTGATCCGCTTCCAGATCTTCCACATACGCCTTCTCCAGTTCATAATACTGTTTCCAGCCCTCGAAGCTCACAAAGTCGCCACCATCAATGAGATCAGAATAGATGTCATAATTGGACTGCTTGAAGTTCAACTGGGCTTCAAGCCGTGCAAGCTCGCCTTTCTCGCTATCATCATCCGGATCCCAGAGCCTGGAATCATACTCTGTAGGCTCCGCCTCAACACGCGCCCGCACTTCCTCGACCTGCTTCTCCAGCGCTTCTATCTGCGGTTTCTCTGCGGTCAGCCATGCCTGATACAGAGGCTTGTATGCATCTTCGTTTTCGATGTAGTTGGCGATTCCCTCGGACATTGCCGTCAGATGCGCCTCAATGACTTCAAGATCAGATTTGCCCGTAGCGATGTCTGCCGACAAATCCTTCACTATGCTTTCAGTCATATCATCGTCATAGTCCAGAATATGCTCGACCATGTCGCCGAGAGCCTTCTGAATTTCCTGGGCAGATCCACGCGTATGGGTATTGTCCAGGACATTCACTTCTAAATTGATGTTAAAACCGGCACCAGCAAGGAGCGCAGACACTTCTCCCGACGCCTCAAACCTGAATTTTCCATCACTGAAACCGGCATTAATATCGCCCTGGACACCAACAGCCCCTGGGGAGATGACCTTGGCCCCGCCACCTGCGCTGCCAATGCTTGTATTGAGCTTCCCGTCAACTCCGGCTGAATACGCTGCTCCGGCACCAGCGCCGAACCCGCTGCCCATCCTGTCGAGTCCCATCGAAGCATTGGCATCAGCCTCTGCTCCGATTTCTGCTTCTGCCTGGGCATTAGCATCAAGATCAGCACCAGCAAAAAGATCGGTATTGGACTCGGCCCTGACCATAGAGAAGAATTTGACATCCGCTCCAGCCGCGCCGGAAACACCCAAACCGCTAAAGCCGAGAGCTGCGGCCGCATGACCCTCAACACCAGCTTTCTGAATGACCCTTTCGCCACCACCAAAATCGGTTTCAAGCATGACGCCTGCCATGAAAGCAGCACCGGCGCCGACTCCATCGGACCCAGCGTATGCATGCGCACTCGCAGCGGCTCCCACGGAGATGGTCTGAGTCCATGAACCGGCTTTTTGCGTCAAAGAGGTTCCCACTGATGCACCAGCGGCTGCATAGGCTGTTCCGTTGTGGACACCCGACGTTGCCTTGGCATCAACATCTCCGGGAACTTCCACATACGGCTCGGCATTATCAAGGATATTCGTCCCAACATCATGAGTCGGCGGCACATACCAGTCTTTAGCACTCTCCGGCTTTTCTTCAGGCAACGCGCCAAACTTGGGAGGGGAAAAACCAGGGTACGCCTTCAGGCTGTCCTTCGGATCGGCAAGTGTGGTGCTTTCGGAACTCCAGGCTGAGAACTGGCTCCTGAAAGCCTGGGCCTCCAGTTTATCCTGAGACCCTTCAGCTTCTTCTACCGTAGCGGCAACGGTTTTAGCATTCAAACTGTCATTCGCCGTCTTAATTGCCATAGTTTCTATGGAACTGTTCAGACTGTCGGAAAGGTAACTCAGAATTCCCTCCGGATCGAGTTTATCCGGCATCTTATTGAAAATTGTGTTCATTTCTTCATTGAACGTTTTCTCCAACTCCGCATTAAAATTATCCATCAATCCAGTCATCAACTGATTGGCGGCATGGACCGAACCCATGTCGCCCAAATCACCATCGTTGGCACTTGCCAGGTTGTCAGTGACCAGATTCTCAAATACCTGGGTCGCCGTTCCAGCTGCCCTACCAGCCATCAGTGCGACAAAATATCTCGCATCCTCTCTGTCAAAACTCATAGAACTAAGGGTATTGGACAACGACTCCACCACGTTGTCCTTGATCGGGGTAAAGGCGACATACTGTGCCAACTCAACCGCATCCTCAACCATGGGGCTTCGAGCTTCATCTCTGGCCTCCAATTGACCAACAAAGGCATCCACAACGCCTTCGGCCATGTTCTCTGCGGCATCAACAACATCATCGTCAACAACGTCTTTTATAGTCTTGCCAACAGCACGGGCGATATCCTCCTGAGAAGGATCGTCACCCAAGTCTTTGATAGCCTCTGTCAAATCCTCTTTGAGCGACTTGGTAAGAGTATCAATGGCTGCGCCGGTAACGTATGCGGCAATGGCGGCCTCGTACTGCCCGTTGGAACGGCCTAACATGGCGGCACTGGCATCATCATCCAGCTCATTTACAAATATTCCCTCAATGAGGGCAGCCGTTTGTGTCTCCAGAGTATAGAGGATTGATCCATTAAGACTCTCTGCCAGTTCGGAATCTTCAAGCCCCTCCAGCGCACTCTCCAGAATTCCATCAAGTGCAGTGGACATTGTGTTGGAGATTTGAGTGCGGACGGCTTCGGAAGCGGTTTCAACCATGGGCGAAAGAACACGCTCATTGTCCTTGAAATCCATACCATTCAGCTCATCAAAACAAACATTCTCGACCTGAGCATCTTCGGCTGTCGCCAATGTTTGGGCAACACACCTTTCAACACCCTCAGAAGCCGCAGCTTGAGCGGCCACTCCATATGCAGCGACCATGGCTTCATTAAAAGCCTGACCCTTTTCTGCCTCTGTGGCATTCTGCGGCAATGCCTCCACAGCCTGTTTTGCGCTATCAGCAGCCTTGGCAAACGCCTTCTCTGCCATGTCATTTTCCATGAAATCAGCGACCAGATGCGACATGGCTTCAACAACGTCTATAGAATTCGCTGCATCCAGCGATTCACCATTTTCACCATTCATACCCTGCACCAGCGCAGTCGTCATGGCGCTGCTTGCTATCCCGGCAAGCTGTTTACCCAATTCCTGGCTATGCGCATCGGCAAAATCTCTTCCTCCATATTCACGCAAAAGCGAGGACATGGAATCTGTAAAGTCGTCAGCCAAATCCTCTCCCACTTCTTCATTCACAGCTTCAACAGTGGATTGGGTCTTTGAGCTGGAATCTTCAAGTGCCAATGTTTCCGGCTCCACTTCCAAGACAGGTTCAGGAGCAAGATCGGCAACAGGCTCCTCTGCGACACTATGACTCACTTCACCACTAGCGCCAGTTGAAGGCGAACCAACCTGAGGGGCCTGAGCAGGAGCTGCAGTCACTGTCGACGCTGCATCTGCCTTTGGAGCAGCATCACTTGCAGGGGCTGCCTGTTGTGCTCCAAGCCCAAGACCGGGAGCTACACCCAATCCTGCAGCAGCATCAACAGCGGTCTTCTCTTCAGCATCCTCTTCGGCAGCAGCTCCAATCCCCAATCCGGTGGCAGCAACTCCGGCCACACCGATCACGGACCCTTCGGCCTCAGCCTCGGCATAAATATCTTCTTCAGCGGCAAAGGCCATGTCCTGCATGGCTCCTTCCATTTCATCCTTACGTTCTTGAGGATTCACCCCAACACCAGCACCACCGGCGATGGGATCGAGTTGGGTTTCGGACAGACCTTTCATGGAAGCGAGTTTGGACTTCTTTGCCATACTGAATTCTCCTAAAGAACTTGGGCGTACTCAAAGACTAAAATTCATCTGATTATGAAGGAAGCCTAGTAGCAATTCAAACAAGTTTCAATGGCTTTATAAACAGTTCGCCGCATAGCCATAGACTATGGCTATGCTTAGTTTTTTTGTTTTCTGCAGTGGTCAAGCACGATAAATACGCTTTTGTGATTCGCCAAATCTACCACTTCATGTACCAGCCTTTGCCACTCTCCTTTACCCCAAGCCCATGGATTCGAATACGAACAACGGGGCTTGATATTATATTACATAATTTCAGCGACATAACATCGCACATCCAGATATCAATACGCATAAAAAAAGCTACCCCATGCACATAAGTACTTGGAATAGCTAAATTTTCTTCTGGCGGAGAGGGAGGGATTCGAACCCCCGGACGAGTTGCCCCGCCTCTGGTTTTCAAGACCAGCGCATTAAACCGAGCTCTGCCACCTCTCCATGTGATTCGATATTAATAAAAATACCGTAATCAGGGAAAATGGTTGTAGGAACAGAGCCATTGAATGTCAAGGCTGAAAAGGGATTAGGACGCTTCTTCACAGAGCTGATCGTTATCTCTCAACCAGCTACGCAATTCTTTGTTGGAACCCTTGATAGGATGCTCGAAGCAAACCCCTACATAGGTTTTATAAACCCAGTTGGTGGTTCCGATAAAGCCGGAAAACAGACTGCCATTCTCCATGCCGTATTCGTCCACGGCGATACGCTGACAACTCTCCATCGTCAGCTTGTCCTGAAGATCCGGCACTTCAAGCATGATGCCCATTACACTGACATTCACTATAGTGGCAGACATCGGCTCGTCCTGACCAACTCGGCAAGTGCACGGAATTGGATGCTTGAGGTTGATCCGGGTATGCATTCTACGATCCATGAGATCTCCTTCCTATGCTGTTCTGGCTTTCATTAGTCCTAACGCACCCTTATGCTTCGGGTCCATTTCAAGAACATGCCTGAGCAACCTGTCTGCCTGGGGCTTGTCGCCGCTTTTGTCGAAAACCTCGCCAATGTTGAATGCAACATCCGGACGGTCAGCATACAGCTTCGGATTGATTTTAAGTGCCAGAAACATGCGCTTGGCCGCCGCAGTATATGCCTTGCCTTCAAAGTACGCCAGCCCCATATTATACTGGATATTTTCATCGCCTGGCGAGATTTTCTCCGCAACGATATACGCCTCAACTGCATCTTCCCATAAACCTGCCTTGCGCAAGGATATACCAAGTCTGTTAAACGTATTCATACTCGCTAAATCTTTAGATTCCGTAATCAGGACCAGACTTTTCTTGAAATATTTCGTAGCCAGTTCAGGGTTGGTTATGGACAGCTTTTCTGCGATATCCAGGCTCATCTCACCAACAATCGACGGGGCTTCGGATGCGGCAGAATTAATTGCGGTATCATAATATTGCTCAGCTTCCGGAAACTTCCCCATTTCATAGTTGAGATCACCAATCTTTACCTTGCGGTTAAAATTGAGTGGAGACAGGTCATCGAGCTTGACCAGATAATCGAGCATACCTTCCTTTTCATTATCCTCAGCATGTATCATGAATATCCGCTTGAGCGGGTCTATAAACGTACTCGAAAGCTTCTCAGCCTTCAGATACTCCTCCATGGCAGCCTTGCGCTTTGCCAGCCCCTTGTAAGCATCTCCCATAATTATATGAGCACGAGGACTTTTGAGCCGTTTAGTCAAGATAGTGCGGGCAATCTTAATCGCATCCTCAAAGCGATTATCCTGATTCAGCTTGGTTCCAGCATTGACCAATTCGTCGATCTCGGTCTGCGGCTGAAGGATATGAACCAACTTGCGAATAATCTCATTGACGCTGGAAGATTGATTGAGGACATGATCTGCCCCCTCTTCAAAAAAATGCAGCAGATGATTCTTGTCCACTTCACGAGTAAGCACGATCACCGGCGTTTTCGGATGTTCTTTCTTGATTGTAGAGAGAAGCTGAGTATAACTCTTCCCGTCCACAGAATGCTCCATGAGCACAAACGGAGTCAGACCATCCTTGATGAATTTATCGATCTTGGGCATAGCCTTATCCGGCTCATGGACAACCTGGATAAAATCCGATTCAATTCCGAGTTCAAAAACCACAGATCGCTTGAACGTCTGATAGAAAACCTTGTCATTTCCGACTAGGATAAACAGACCGCCATTATCCACAAACTCATAGACGATGTCAGAAAACTTGTTGATGACCTCTTCACTTGTCCTGACAACATACACACCACGGGATTCGGTCTGCTTCTTAGGTTCAAGCTCCTGGAGCTTATCGTCAGCAGACTTGATGACATACATGCCCTTTCCCGAAGTTTTTCTTCTGGCTCTCATGGCCTATCCCTGGATGTTAAATTTCATTCCAACTATAAACTACGGTGTCACCCCTTGAAGAACAATGAAAATCATAAGAAATATCGCAGATTATAATGCTCAAAATGCATCCACAGCTTAAATCTTCTTCAGAACATATCGGAATTACAGAATAATCACATCGCCCCATACAACACTTTCAATAGCATGCGGCTTTTTCCCGCATGAACAGAGAAGAAGAATACTGCTCGCACACAGTGCACTGTTTGACACCACACTCGGCTTACCGTAAGAATTGAGCTAGTTGAAATTCAAACAAAACGACCGGATACACCATGAAGACCCCGCAAGAAGTCTTTGCCGAATACCTGGCACATGAGAACCTGAAAATGACGCCTCAACGGCGACTGATACTGGATACGCTACTCAAGCAGAGCGACCATCTCTCATCAGAAGAACTCTACGCTCGCGTCAAGAAACGCGACAGTTCTATCGGACAGGCAACAGTATACAGGACCCTCAAGCTTCTGAATGACTCAGGCTTGGTGGAGCCACTGGACTTTGCCGACGGCGTGACCCGATACGAGCCAAGCTACGGCACGGACCATCACGACCACCTCATATGTGAAAAATGCGGGAAGAACATAGAAATCCTCGACGAGATCATCGAGCGTCGCCAGGAAGAACTTGCCAAGGAGCACGGATTTACCCTGCTCAAGCATAAAATGTATCTCTATGGGGTGTGCGCAGACTGCCGCAAATAAAGCTGACCAACTTTCCTATCCATTCTCAACAAGTGGTGTAAACCACCAGGAAGATGAGCTCCCTCTATCCTTGGGTCTTTTCAAGAAACTGGGACAATGCCTTCATCTCTCCGGTCAGCGATTTCCAGCTATACTGACTTCCGACTTTTTCGCCTTCCGCCGTGAACTGAATTCCCAGGCCGATAGCCCCTCCCTTCCCCTTGAAACGGCTTCTAATGACACCAATCACATTGAAATAAGTGAATTTCTTCGTCTTAGGATTCCAAACACTGACTCGAAGTATCAACTGGTTTTTCACCTTAAGCGGCGGCAGATTTCCCTTGGGATGCAGAACGAGCATGCGCATTCCGCCTGCAGAGATATTCTCAACAGTCAAACGGATTTTGTTCCCGTACCTGGCTGGATTGTTCACGGTCTGAAGGTCTGGACGACTCATCCAAAACGTCTTGCGTTTACGGCCATCCCAGGCTTTAACCCGAACAGCTCCCTCGCGGGCAACCCGCTGGCGTGCGGACTTGCGCCGAATGACAAATCGATAACGAATGGGTGTCATCAGAGACAATCCCTTGACGACCGTCCCACGTTTTTCCATATGACTGATGAAGGTGACGAATGCATTTATCTTGCGCCCGGAGTATGCAAACGGCTTGGTAAAGCAAATGACTCGTTTATTCTTGAGCTTCAGGCCGGTGGGGCTGACGTTCACCAACTGCATTTTCATCTTGCCGCCAGCCACGCTCTCCACCCTGGCATCACATAATTTACGCCCTACTCCATCACTTGAATACATATAGATATCGAGCAAAATACCCTTTGATACAAGGTAGTTTTCTACAACACGACGACTACTGGGAGACAATAAGCGAGCAAAAAAGCGCAAAAAACCGAACGCGAAGGCATGCCGGTAATACCAAGCAGCCATAAAGGAAAAGATAGGGACGACTACGGATAATATTTGAGTGAAAACACCTAATAAATCCAGCCGTTCCGACCCACTTCCAAACGTACGTTGCACGTCGCGTAGATAATCAAGTTGCGCCATGAAATCGAGCATGATTCCGCCCGTTAGAGGTTCAAGAGATTGACGCCATTACCACCAGTACATAACCCATTGCAAATTCAGTACCTCTCAACGCAGCACCCATATTTGCTTCACCCAACATCATACTCGTACGACCATTTAGAATCAAGTTAAGTGCAACTGACAAAAAAAAGGCCCGCGTTCAATACGCAGGCCACAGATATCATCGTGCAGATTTTTAGATTGAATTGACATTAAATAACCGCTTCGCATCTACCTTATCCATGGAATAAAAGGCATCATACAAGTGTAATTGTAACGTTCCAGGCCCATCGGCCTTATCTGCAGCCATTGAACCGGCCATGGATATGGCTGCCATACCGTGGACCGTAGCTTCAAGGTAATCCTTATTCACAGCAGCAAAAGCCGCGCAAATTGCCGTCGCTGTACAACCAAGACCTGTAACAAAAGGCATAAGCTCATGGCCGCCGTATATTCGGTATACGTCCGTGCCGTCAGTGACCACATCTTCCGCGCCGCTGGCACAAACAACACAACCATGCACCTGGGCAAGGGCCTTGGCCCCGATAACGGCAGAATCGGTGGAACGCGTACTGTCCACTCCCTTAGCCTCTCCGGCTTCACCGGCAAGAGTCATGATTTCCGAAGCATTACCCCGAATGATAGTTGGGCGATACCGGCTAAGTAGGGTAAGAGGTGTTTCTATCCGCAGACGAGAAGCACCTGCACCCACCGGGTCCAAGACCACCGGAATTCCTTTCTTGTTGGCAGCAGTCCAGGCCTTGGCCATGACATCGATATCCGGCTTATTGAGCGTACCTACATTGACAACCAACGAGCTACTGAGCCCGACCAACTCCTCCACTTCTTCTTTCGCAAAAGACATAATGGGAGAAGCCCCAAGCGCCAAAAGGGCGTTGGCAGTGGTATTGGTCACCACGTAGTTGGTAATATTGAGTACCAACGGATTAGTGGTGCGAATCAAATGTAGGTCACGCCAAAAGGTATGAAGATCAGGCATCCCAGTTCCTATTAGATATTAACCAAGTTAAATCATAATACTGGAAATTCATTAATACGCAACCCGATTCTCTCAGCTTCACTCAACGCAAAGCGAATAAAAAGAAGGAACTGCTGATGCAAACACCATAAAAAAAGCTCCGCTTTCCAGCGGAGCTTTACTAATTGATACTCTTAGCGAGCCTGACTTCTAGCCGAACGTTTCCTGCCGCGAGCCTGGCCACGATTCTTATTGGAGTTCGGAAATCGCTTCTGTCCGTTTGAGGGACGACGGTTACCACCCGGCTGTGGGGTAAAAGCCCTATCATAGTCAAATCCTTCGACTTTGCAGTGCTCAATATCCTTGCGCACAATCCGCTCAATATCGCGCATCAACCCTTTATCTTCGCGTGTTACAAAACTCAAGGCAGTGCCGGAGCGACCGGCCCGGCCCGTGCGCCCGATGCGATGAGTATAGGTTTCAGCAGTATTTGGTACGTCGAAGTTAATGACATGAGTAACACGGTCACAATCAATGCCGCGTGCGGCAATATCGGTAGCCACCATGACATCAAAATCACCAGACTTAAAGCCGTCCAGTGCACGTTGGCGCTGGTTCTGACTCATATTGCCCTGCAGGAATGTGGCATCGTGTCCTTTACCGCTCAGTTTTCTTGCCAGGTTCTTGGCGCGATGTTTGGTGCGAGTAAAGATGAGAACACTCTCATGCTGCGTAGTCTTGAGCAGAGCCTCCAGCAAGCCAGCCTTAAGATGATTCTGAACCGGATAGAATGCATGACTTACGCTTTCGACAGGGTTGGTATTAGCCACCTGTACCGTTGCAGGATCAACGAGGATCTTGTCTGCAAGCTTGCGGATATCAGCCGGCATGGTGGCCGAGAAAAGCAAGTTCTGGCGATGGGCAGGCAGGCGGGCCAAAATCCGCTTGATGTCCGGCATAAAGCCCATGTCCAACATACGGTCGGCTTCATCCAGAACCAGAGTGTCTACATGATCAAGCTTGATCACCCCCTGGTTGAGGAGGTCGATGAGTCGTCCAGGACAGGCCACGACCACTGTGGCACGGCGAACAGCCTTGATCTGCGGATTGGCACCGACGCCGCCGAAAACGGCTGCGCTGCGGATACCGGTCTGCTTTCCAAGAGAAATAAAGTTTTCATGGATTTGCAATGCCAACTCACGAGTGGGTGCCAGCACCAAAGTACGGACAGGCCCCTGAGTTGAAGCCTTGGTCTCGGCCAGTCGTTGCAAGATGGGAAGTGCAAAGGCAGCGGTCTTGCCGGTGCCGGTCTGGGCCAGGCCCATGACATCTCTACCGCGCATGACCTCAGGGATCGCGCGAGTTTGAATGGGTGTCGGGGTCACATAGCCACAAGCTTTGATGCCAGCGACAATGCGCTGATCAAATGAAAATGAATCAAAAGTCACAAAAGATCCTATGGTGATAAGGAAAATATAAAACGACGGCGCGTGACAGCGGTCGTGTTCCGGGTATGCCGGATGGTATTTGGAGGACTCTGGGACGTTGTAGTAATCATTGTTCCAACAGATGTGGAACTGATTTACCCGAGTGCGGGCAAAGAGGATTTTCGTGCGTCCAGTCACGCTGAGATGAGGTCAACTCGCACATTCCCCACCAAATGTAAAGGGATAAGCGAACTAGTCGGAACTATCAACCTTTCGGACTGATTTACGCTCTACGAGATTGGATTCTATCCGAATGACTTTTCCCTTGGTACGTTTGCTGTCCAGTCTATCAAGCAATGTATCAACAGCCATTGCAGCCAGCTTGCTGGTCGACTGATGAATGGTGGTAAGCGGCGGCGTCAGGTAGCGAGCGATATATATGTCATCGTACCCTACGATAGACAGATCTTCCGGCACCCGGATACCTATACGGGCGGCCTCACTGATTACACCCAGGGCCATCATGTCATTGCAGACAAAAAGAGCCTCGGGCCGCTCCGGCAGACCGTCAAGACCGCTCAAGGCTTTTACGCCACCAGCACAATCATAGTCACCCTCGATTATCCATTCTTTACGCACATCCAGGCGGGCCTCGTTCATGGCTCTGAGGAAACCTTCCATACGCTCCGATGCCGATCTTTTGTTCATGGGTCCGGTTATGCAACCAATTCGCGTATGGCCCATATCTATGAGATGTCTGGTGGCAATGTAACCACCCTTTTCGGAGTGGTCGTAAATACGATCCAACCTGTCGGAAGCAGGGCCCCAATCGGTAACAACCACTGGAACACTCTGATGGCTTTCGAACAGCTTGAAAAAGTCTTCGTTGGTTTCACTGCACATGAGCAACAGGCCATCCACACGCTTTTCTTCAAGTGCATCAAGGTTGGCCTTCATCCGCTCTACATCGCCTTCGGTATTACAAAGGAAAAGTGTGTATCCGCTTTCGTAACAACGCCTTTCAACGGCTTGTACTACTTCAGCGTAAAATGGATTCGTACTGGCTGTGACCAACATTCCTATTGTGCGGGTATTTTTGACCTTCAGGCTGCGGGCAATGGACGACGGGCGATAATTCAGCTGACGTACGGCTTTGTCCACCCGTCCTTGCGCGTCATCGCTTACAAAACGAGTTTTGTTTAGTACGTGGGAGACCGTTGATGTCGATACCCCCGCAAGTTTTGCAACGTCCTTGATTGTAGCCATATTCGGTTATCTGTTCGCCTTCATAAATTTATTAACTTCCGCACGATCGGGAATTGAGGTCTGCGCTCCGATACGAGTGACTGAAATAGCAGCAGCGGCGTGTGCAAAACGGATGGCCGCTTCAATCTCTTGTCCTTCCTGAAGCGCGGCAACAAGTGCACCATTGAAAGTATCGCCTGCAGCAGTAGTATCAACAGGCTGCACGTTGAACCCTTTCACCAATCGGGAACCGCCAAGCCCACTATAAAATGCACCTTTCGCGCCGAGGGTTATTATTACGAATTCAACCCCTTTGTCACGCAGGATATTCGCAGCCAGTTCAGCATCGGCCTCGTCCTTAACCTTCACACCGGTCAGCAATTCCGCTTCAATCTCATTGGGAGTAATCATGGAAAGATTAGCCAACAACGAATCAGGCAACGGACGCGCCGGGGCGGGATTCAAAACGACGACAGCTCCACTTTTACCGGCCTCCTGTGCGGCCGCTTCAATTGTCTCCAACGGGCTTTCAAGCTGCATGAGCACGGCGTCGGCCTTTTGTAATAAACTCTTATGCTGTCCAAGGGCATCAGGAGTCAGACAGGCGTTGGCCTCCGCAGAAATGACGATACTGTTCTCCCCACTAGCCGCAATCTGGATCAACGCAATCCCAGTTGGAGTATCAGGTACGGCCAGAACGCCGCTGGTATCAATACCGTCAGACTGAAACTTCCCGATCATGCGCGCACCGAAATCATCATCTCCCACACGGGCGATAAAAGTCGTATCTGCACCAAGGCGTGCGGCCGCAACGGCCTGATTAGCTCCCTTGCCCCCGGGAATCACTTGATACCCATGACCGGTAACGGTCTCACCGGGACGCGGAAAATCGTCCACCTGAATAACATGATCGGCATTGACGCTGCCTAGAACTATCAACTTTTTAGATGACATAAGATGGCTCGCCTACTCGCTTACCTGAATTTTGCTCAAGACCCTGTTCCGATATGTATCAATAACAACGGCGGCCACGATTATGAGGCCAGTGACAATCTGCCGTGCAAAATCACCCATCCCCAGTAGCAGGAGACCGTTATTGAGAACCCCGATGATCGCAGCACCAAGGAAGGTGCCGATCAGCGAGCCTTTTCCGCCCATCATGCTTGTCCCGCCGATGACGACCGCGGCAATAGCATTCAATTCGAAGCCAACTCCCAGGATCGGACTGGCCATATTCAACCTGAGCATATACATGATGCCCGCAATTCCGACCGAGGCTCCACAGATAACAAAGGCAGCAATTTTATAGACAATGGTCCTGTGGCCGGAAAGCCTGACGGCTTCCTCGTTGTTACCGATTGCATAGATCATCCGCCCGAAAACGGACTTGTTCAATACAATGGTACCGATGACCACCAACGTCATTGCCATAATGAAAATAACAGGGAGGCCAAACACGGTCTGGGCACCCAGATTCTCGAATGCCTCAGGGAAACCGAAAAGCGTTCTGGAATCACTGATCTGGAGAGCAGCTCCCCTGGCAATATTGAGCATTCCCAAAGTGACGACAAATGAATGAATCTTCCACCGCTCTGAAACAAATCCGTTGAACAGGCCGCAAAGAGCACCCACGACGAGACTCCCAAGAACGGCCAGAAAGATAGCAACTCCCGGAGAGAACGCTTCGTTGGTAATAGTGAGACCGGCCACAATGGTGCACAGAGCCAACACGGACCCGACAGAAAGATCAATTCCGCCCAGAAGGATTACAAAGGTCATGCCCACCGCGATAACTGTGTTAATACTTATCTGGGTGAAAATATTCATCAAATTTATGTAAGAGGCGAAATTCGGCGCGGTAAACATGAAGATCACACAGATCAGCACAAGGGCCACACCAATACCGGCTTCTCTCAAAAGCAGGTACGCAATTTTCCTGAGATTCATACAATATCCTCACTTAAAACATTGGACGGTTCCATTATGAAACCCCACAATTTTGCATTCAAAATGTCCTCTAAATCGTTGCCTGGGCATCGTCTTGGGCTTCATCCTGGACATATCCCTCATACGCCATGGCGAGGATCGCTTCCTGATCGAAATCATTACGCGCCACTTCACCCGTAATCTTTCCATTCGAAAATGTAATGATGCGGTGACATATGCCAAGCATTTCGGGCAGGTCGGAAGAAACGATAATTATCGCTTTACCAGCGGCGGCAAGCTTCCAGAGCAGAAGATAAATCTCGTATTTCGCTCCCACGTCGATGCCTCGGGTCGGCTCATCGAAGATGAGAACTTCAGTGTCCCTGAACAGCCATTTCGCCAGAACAACTTTCTGCTGGTTGCCACCAGACAGATTCCCGACCCATTGATCGATCGAAGGAGTCTTGACATCAAGGTCCTCCACCATCTTTTCAGTGACTTCCCTTTCCTTGTCATTGTTGATGAAACCATACCTCGACACTGCCATCAGATCTGTAAGGGTAACATTGACATAACAGGGCATTTCAAGAACCAGTCCCTGGGATTTCCTGTCTTCAGTGAGCAGGCATATGCCGTTTTTGACGGCATCTCTTGGGCTATTAATCTTGAGAGTTTTCCCGTTGAGTACAATTTTACCACTGTCCTTGGAGTCGGCCCCGAAAATGGATCTCACCGCATCCGTTCGGCCTGAGCCGACGAGTCCGGCGATTCCCAGAAGTTCACCCTTTCCAACCTCAAAGGAGATTGAGTTTGAACTACCGCAACAGCGCAGATTCTGGACACTGAAAATCGGGTCACCAGGTATTACTTCATCCTTGAATGGATATTCTTCATCCATGGATCGGCCGACCATCATCTTAACGATCTCTGGAATAGTGATGTCGCTGGCAATATGAGTACCTGCATTCTCTCCGTTTCGCAGAACGGAAATACGATCTCCTATGTCAAAAACTTCCTGAAGATGATGTGAAATATATATGATCGTGACGCCTTCGGCTTTCAACTTGGTGATGATGCCAAAAAGCATTTCGATTTCCCGCGACGAAAGAGTTGCCGTAGGTTCGTCCAGAATGAGAACCTTACTCTTGGATGAAATGGCCTTGGCAATTTCGATAAGCTGCATCTGGGCCACACCCAACAATTCGACCGGAGTTTTGGGGGAAATTTTAAGTCCCACGATATCGAGCAACTCTTGAGTCTTACGATACAACGTCTTGAAATCGACGAACCCAGCCTTTCTGGGTAAGTTGTCAAAAAAGATATTCTCCGCCACCGAGAGATAGGAAAGAAGATTGAACTCCTGGTAGACAACCCTGACACCGGCATCAATGGCATCAAAAGGGGTATGCGGCGCATACGCTTCTCCCTGATAAGTCATTGCGCCTTCTTCAGGATTATATATCCCGCACAGGACCTTGATCAGGCTTGATTTCCCGGCCCCGTTCTCCCCGACAAGAACGTGTACCTCACCTTCTCGGATGTCGAGGTCGACATCTTTCAAAGCGATGACACCTGGGAACTTCTTGGTAATACCCCGAAGTTCTAAAATATTTTCATTACTATTCATCCACATCTCCGCCAAAACGTCCCTTAAAAAACTGTGCTTTACGATAATAAAAAGGCAGCAGGCGAAAGGCCTGCTGCCTTTGTTATTAACTGAGCAGATTCTTACAAGTCAGCCTTGGTGACCAGCTTGATGGGGGTCTTCTGCCATCCGGTCAGCTTTTCGCCGCCCAGAATTCTGAAACCGATCTTGATAGCGTTAGCAGCCATTTCAGGACCGAACTGATCGATGGTTGCAAGACACTTGCCCTGCTTGATCAGATTCTGAACAGCACCGATGTTATCAAAACCAACGATCTGGATCTTGCCAGTCATGCCAGCAGCGGCAATGGCCTTTTCAACACCGACGACCATGGAGTCGTTAGCACACATAACGCCCTGGACATCGGGGTGCATGGTGAGCAGGTTGGTCATCAGAGTATTGGCTTCTTCGGTCTCCCAATGAGCGGTACGGGAAGTCAAGAGGTCGAGGTTGTACTTCTTAACCGAGCGCATGAAACCGGCTTTTCTCTGTTGTGCGTTATCTGCACCGGGGTTACCTTCGATGATAATGACCTTGGCGCCCTTGCCCAGGGTCTTGCCGAGGTAGTCGCCAACGATTTCAGCGCCATCGGCATTATCAGGACCAACGAACAGGAAATCTTCAGGCATTCCAGCCTTCTTCAGAGCGACTTTGTTCAAGGTAACATCGAAGTTAACAACGGTGATACCAGCTTCAACGGCTTTCTTCACAGGAGTAACCATGCCAACAGAGTCAGCCGGAGCAACAACAATCAGATCGACTTTCTGAGCAATAAAATTTTCCATGGCGCTAACCTGGGTGTCGATATCCGTTTCGGAATTCATACCGACGGGAATCAATGTGAAAGTTCCATCTTCTTCGGCGAACTTCCTCGCGCCTTCTTCCATGGTTTTAAAGAACTCATTAGCCAGGGATTTCATCACAAGGCCAACAACCGGTTTTTCTGCAGCCGCAGCCGGCATGACCGCGAGAGAAAAAACAAATGCAACCGACATCACCGCAACAGTAAATTTCTTAACGAAGTTCATCCTCTACCTCCATTATAGTGATTTTGAACTCATAAAAACGATTGCGCAATCGTTTGCGCCCTTAGTAGCAAAGTACCTTTTTGAACAAATCTGTCAAGCTCAAAAGCACATTTTCATAGTGACTGGACAGTCAACAGGAATCATAAAGAAGGAGTTTCAGATAGAATTCCAAGAGTTTTCCTGATATCAAATAAGAAATAGGTCAACTTTCTTAGCCAAGGTGTTTCCATGAACAAAGACATATGTATTCTCATTGTGGACGATCAGGCTTCTATCCGGCAAATCATCTCCAGTATTCTTCGACGTGCAGGTTATTTAAATCTTCTGCAGGCAGAAAACGGCAAAATCGCCACCAGGACAATGCTGGAGCAACAGGTTGATCTGCTCATCCTCGATTGGGATATGCCTGTAATGAACGGCCTGGATGTTCTCAAATGGCTTGAAGGGAAAGTACAAAACGCAAATCTTATAAAACTCATGCTCACTGCCCGTGCAGGCAAAGACAATGTCATCGAAGCCGTCGAATTCGGCGCAGACAACTATATAGTCAAGCCCTTCTCTCCAGACACCCTGTTGCGCAAGGTCGAGAGCTTACTGAAAGAATTTTATGGTTAAGGATCATATCAGGGCAATGTAACTATAACTGTCGTCCCTGACTCTTCTCCCGTTTCAAAAGCGATACGACCGCCATGAGTTTCAGCGATGAGTTTGGCTGAATAAGTGCCAAGACCTGAGCCCATCTTCTTGCCCGAAGTCGCAAATTTTTCAAAGAAACTGTCCCTGATTGCCATGGGAATGACACCCATGTTGTGAATGGCGACCTCCACCTCGGCTCCACCGGTCAGACTCACTGTCACGGGACTATTCTCCGGTGTGGCCTCAAGTGAATTCTTCACCAGATTGGCCAACATTGAATATAGAAGTAATTCTTCACCATTAACGGTAAAGACTGTGTCGGCATCGGCTTCATTGCCATCCACGACGATTCGTAGCGGCACATCCATGCTCTCGGCCGTCACGCCATGCTCCCGGAAGATCCTGCGGGTTATGACTGCCATATCAACTTCCGCAGCCTGCAATTCATAGGTGCCGCGTTCCATCTTGAATAAATCCAGGGAAAGATTGATCATGTTGAGCATGGCCAGCCCGGACTCTTCGACTTGCCTCAGGAGCTCTTTCTGCTCGTCCGTGAGGTTGTCATCCATGGCCAGCAGTTGCGGAGTGAAAAGAATATTGGTGAGAGGGTTCTTGAGATCATGGCGAGTGATGTGATCCACTTCTTCCTTGAGCTTGGCGGCCTCGATGAGTTCCTGCTTCTGCTCTTCGAGCTGATTATTTTTCTCAGCTAATTCTTTGGTAAGACGATTGAGTTTTTCTTCACTCTTGTCGCTGATTCGAACCAGTTTTTGAAAAGTTTTCAGCAGCTTAGCATAAGCCTTTGTCAATTCAGCAACAAGTCCGCTTGCGACGTCATCCTGGATAACGCCCGATTCAATTGTCTCCTTGCTCTTCGTGAGAAGCTCCGTCTCTTTTTTGAATAGTTCAAATGTCATTATTCAGTATGCCCGCCAGTTCAGGATTTAAGCTGTTCAAGTATTGTTTCGAGATCCTTGGTCAGGATTTCACGATCATCATCAGCCAATTTACTCAGGTCGACCGAGAGGCTCACGCCATCGGCACTTCTTTCAAAAACAGACTGGGCGACATCTTCATCCCCCTTGAGTCTAACCACTGCAAATGGCTTGACCTCACGCCGGATGCCCTTGACCTGAATTGGCTCACGTGCCTCGGTTTCGACGATGTCATCCACCAGGGCGTAAGTCTCATACGACATAAGAACCCCCCCGGGATCACCACTGGACTCAAGCCGGGCAGCAAGATTCACCTCACTGCCGATGATGGTGTAATCCATGCGATCTTCAGATCCGAAATTGCCCACATTACAGAAACCGGTGTTGATACCCACACGCATCTCGAACGGGTGCTCGTAACCCTTTTTCCACCACACCTTTTTCAGGTCACCCATTCTCTGCTGCATCTCTATGGCCATCAGCACGCAAGCGCGAGCGTCCTCTTTAACGCCCCTGCTTTCCGGGTCGCCAAAGAACATGAGCATGGCATCACCGATAAACTTGTCGATGGTAGCCCCGTGTTTGAGGGCTATGCCGGACATCTCAGTAAAATAACTGTTGAGCAGATACGTGAGATCCTCAGGCTGAAGATCTTCTGTTGTCTGAGTGAAATTCTTGATATCACTAAAGAAAACAGTCAGCTTCTTGCGCTGTGTCGTCAGACTGACATCCTGTTCTCCCGAGAAGATGGACTGGTAAACCTGGGGCGACAGATACTTGGAGAGCTTGGAAGACAATCCTTCGAGCATCTTGTTCTTGCCGTCGAGGGTCTGGGCCAACGCATTGAGTTTCTCCTCATTGCGGTCACTCATCTTCACCAACCGCTTGGTGGTCTTGAAGAGCTTCTTGTAGGCGCTCAGAAGCTTCTTGAACTCCTTGGCGGAATCCTCATCGAAGCTTCCTGCTTCCAGAAGCGTCGCGGCCCGTTCAATGAACCGAACTTCTTTCTCAAAAAGATCAAACGCCATCTATACCTTGACCGCCTTCATCTTGAACTTTGCAGCCTCCAGGTCCTCGCCGAACTCCTCCCCGAGTTCCTCCATGTTGTCGTCGTCTTCCTCGAAGGTCCAAGTGATATTCACCTTGTTGCCTTCCTCGGCGACTTCTTCCAACATGTCGAAGAGTCCCATGATGATTTTGGCGCTGGAACTGTTGAAATAGATCAACTCGAAGTTGAACAGGATATCAGCACCTTCTAGCCCTTCAAAATGGCTTTCAAGTTTTTCCATGATCGGACCGAAAAAGGCGGTCACATCTTCAGGATAGGATTCACCGCTCAGGGAATATACATTCTTTCCAAAGTCCAACTCGATCTTGGGAGAACGTTCAGTTGCTTCAATACTAATATTATCCATTACTCATCCCTCTCTAGATAGAAGCCTTCAAGGAAAAGAAGGCATTATTCTCGTCCATATCGGTGAAATCAAACTCAAAACCCTCAGTGGCCCTGCGGGCAATGTCAATAAAGCCGACACCTGCCCCCTTGCTGCCATCAGGAGTTTCACCCCGCAAGGTGTCCTTCCACAAAGCCTTGAGCTCTTTCTTGTCCATGCCCTGAATCTTCGTCAGGTTTTCGCGCAGACGCTCCACGTCCTTGCGTTCGATGACGTTACCGCAGGTTACGCTCATGTTGCCTTCTTTAAGGCCCACGGTGAGAACGCCGTAACGCAATTCATTATCGTCATCATCCTCGCTTGCGACCCGCTCGGCCGAATAGCGAATGACGTTCTGCACCTGTTCAACAAAGATAGAAAACACCTTCTTGATGGTTTTCTTCTCAACGTTTTCCATGACCATCTTTTGCTTGATGGCAGTGCCGATTCCCAGAAGGATGTCTTCGGTTATATATCCGCTATATGAAATTATAATCTCATTTTTGCGCATATAATCCCGCAAATCCAACATATTCTTTGCCAGCATCTTGTCTCCGTTAGATTTTGAAACCAATTGCGGACACATCGTCACGGCGTTTTTCATCGCCTTGGTAACGCTGTAACTCTTCATATATCTTATCACCGAGCTTTGGCAAAGGGGTATCCCTTAATGACTCAAGCAAGGCAATGAACCGTTTCTTACCGAACCCTCTTCCTTTCTCGCCATGCTGCTGGAACAAAGTTAACTTCGTTCCCCCTGGAGACGGAATATATCCACTGTGTTTTATTATCTGAAAAAGTACTTTGTGAGCAAGGAGTTCTTCATTCTCAAGGTAGCAAGGCTGTGAAATGTCGGATGAAGACTTGGTTGTTCACAATGAGAATGCAGATATCCTTGTTCATTGGAACACTTCGTCTTGCGAAAGTTAACCTAATACTTTTCTGATAACAAGAAAGCTGGTATCGTATAACATTCCATTATCGTTATTTGAAAAAATAACAATGATATTTCGTTAATGTGAGTAAACATCCGTGCGGTAAACTTCGACAACTGGAGTAAGTCATGGCGTTGATAGAATGGAGTGATGCATTAAGTGTGGGATTTTCCGAGATCGACAAGGACCACCAAAAATTGGTCAAGATCGTCAACGAGTTCAACGACGCGATTTCGCAACAAAATGACAGGGAAGAACTCGAAGAAACGCTTGAGGAGTTGATCGAGTATACGAGCTGGCATTTCCGGCATGAAGAACGGCTTATGCAAGAGAATGGGTACGAAGGCATGGAGGAACACCAGCAAATCCACAGGGACCTGGCAGGCAAGGCTGTTGAAATCCAAAAAAAGTACGAGGCTGGTGACGACTCGGTTCTTGAAGTGCTCATGCCCTTTCTCAAGGACTGGCTGACAAACCATATCCAGGTGACCGACAAGGCACTGGGAACATTTTTGGCCGATCTATCCTAGACAATCACTTCAACCACGACCTCACAAATGCCATTCAAGCCGTTGTAACAGAATATGACGCCGGTTTCCCGCAAGTAGTTGCAGAATTAATATATGTCTGTCGATAGCATGCAGCCTTCCTTAGAGTTTGAATCCAATAAGGGAGACGTCGTCACGACGTTTTTCCTTTCCTTGGTACAGTTCTAATTCTGCGTAAATTTTTTCGCCCTGTTTATGCAAAGGCGTATCTCTCAATGATTCCAGCAGAGAAATGAACCGTTTCTTCCCGAATCCTCTTCCCTTATCTCCGCCAACTTGGTCGATGATACCGTCAGTGGTCATAAAGAAACTCATTCCATCGGCGACCTCAATCGTATGATTAGTGTACTCAAAATCAAATGGAATACCCCGATAGGCGATGCCCTTCTTGTCGGACTTGATGACCTCAATGCTCTCGCCATTATCGATAAAGAGCGGCATGCGTGCTCCGGCAAAAGTAATCGTTTTGCCTTTTGGAGGTACATAACAGATGCCAAGTTCCAGCCCATCATCCGAGCCGGTATCGCTGTCATTATCGATATGTTGTCCGAGTTGAGTCTGTATCATCTGATGCATCCGTGATACCAGTCTGTCGGAGTCTCCCGGAGGAACTTCGAGGAGTGCTCTCTCCAGTGCGCCGGATGAGAGCAGCGTCATGAATGCACCCGGCACACCGTGCCCGGTGCAGTCTCCCAGCATGAGGAGGTTGCCCCGACCCCAGGGTTCAGACCAGTAGAGGTCTCCGCCAACAACGTCGCGCGGTTCCCAGACCACGAAATGGTCGGAGGTGAATTTCTCGATACGCCCTTCCGGCGGCAGTACCGAACGCTGGATGCGGCTTGCGTACTGGATGGACGAGGTGACCACGGACAAGGCATCGTCAGTCTTCTCCTTTTCCACCCTGAGCGCGCGGGCCATTGCCCTGCGAGCGGAAATATCTTGGAAACTGATGACCGCGCCCACCTTCTCGCCATCGCGCAAGATGGGCACTGCCGAGTACTCCACGTAAAAATTGGATTTATCCTTGCGCCACAGGACTTCATCGTCGATGCGACTGCTTATGCCATCGGTGAATGCATGCCGCATAGGACATTCCTCCACCGGATAGAAGCTGCCGTCCGGTCTGGAGTGATGGATAATGTCATGGACCGGTTTGCCCATGAGTTCCTCGGAGGAATAACCGACCATGGAGCAGGCGGCCTCATTGATGAAGGTCACCTTGCCTTCGAGATCCACACCAAAGATGCCATCGCCCGCGCTGGCCAGGATGAGACGGGTGCGTTGCTCGGATCGTGCTATGGCTTCTTCGGCCTTCTTGCGCTCGGTGATATCACGGATGGAGGCGATGATCTGAACGCCGTCTTCTGTTTCGATGGGATTTAGACTGATATCCACCGGTATCTGGTCTCCGGACTTGGTTTGTCCGTAGAATTTCTTACCCGCCACGAGGCTCATATCGCCGGGGGTGGCGAAGAATCTGCCCCGGTGGGATGGGTGATCTTCTCTAATGTAATCGGGCAGTAGTATCTCTACTTTTTGTCCGATCATCTCTTCTCTGGAATAATCGAACAATTCCTCGGTGGCGATGTTGACCAGAGTGATGTCGCCGCTTTGGGCCACAATAACCATGGCGTCAGGTGCGGCGTCCAGGAGTGCCTGGAATCGTTCCTCCTGCGCCTTGCGATCAGTGATATCTTCCATGACCGCAACGAAGTGAGTTAGTTCCCCTTCGTCATTGAAAAGAGGTGCGATGGAGTTTCTCACCCAGAACAATGCACCTATTTTCTTTTTGTTCAGGATATCCCCGGACCAGGATTTGCCTATAAGCAGGGTGTTCCACAAATCTTCATAAAACTTCTTGGGATGGGCACCAGACTTGAGGATTCTCGGATTGTTGCCGACCACTTCTTCCAACGTGTACCCGGTTACTTCGATGAATTTCGGATTGACGTATTCAATCGCCCCTTCCGTGTCCGTGATGAGAACCATTGCCGGACTCTGTTCTACCGCCACAGAGATTTTCTTCAACTCAGCGGTACGTTCCTCAACCCGGTCTTCCAACTCGTCCTTGGATTTTTGCAATGACTTGGCCGCGCTCTGGCCGATCCAATTGGACAGGCCGGTCATGAGGGTGCCCAACATGATAGTGATGAGAATAATCGCTATGACTGTATTGCGCACCAGGCGATAGGAACCCAATGCTTCATTGGCATCCATTTCCGTGGCAATTCCCAGATCGAACTCCGAGTCCCAGAACCATGCGCCATAGACCTGTACACCGCGATAGTCGCGATACCCAATGAGATTGCTTCCTGACTTATGGGCAGTCGCACTCTTGGCCATTACTGTCAGCGGCAGCCTCTCTTCCTTGTTAAAGACGTGACCTTCAAGAAGGTTTCCGCCTGGATCGAACAGGCGCAAATTAAGCATGCCTTGCTGGTCCTTTTCGATAAGTCCCAGTTCCCGAAGCAGGTCATCAAAACGGCTTTCGCTTGTTAAGGCTCCGTTTTTATCGAATGTGAATGTCTCACCAGTTTCTCCGATACGGCCCAAGGAAATGATGCGTTGGTAATCCTCGTTGACGTCGTAATAAACTATCAATACGGCAATTATCTTTCCGGCAGAATCCTTGATGGGCGAAGCAAAGGCGACAACCGTCACAAGCTCTTTGCTCAAGTCGCCCCTGTCTATACCGTAAGTCCGTACCGGAGGGATAAATATCGTATCTCCAAGGAATGCCTTGTCCAAAAGCCGTGGGCGTTGGATTGAAACAACATTCTTATCCAAAAGATTGCCATCAAACCTTGACGCGTAGTTCAGGTAATTTTTGGACAGAATCGAGAATCCGACAACCCCTCTGCTCGTCTGTACTTTCTCCATTAATTTCCGCATATTCCATAGAGGAGGACTTGCTTCGATGACATCCTTGTCCTCTGGAAGAGTAAGCAGTGCATACGTAAGGCCACGCATGGTTGGCATGGCAGCCAGTTCCTTGATAAATATCTTGTTCTGATCCGACCAAACAGCAAGAGCGTCATGAGTGGTCAGCAACACACTTTCCAGAACTTCACCAACTGCATATCGAGCCCGATTCTCCACGCGGTACAAAGCGAACCAGGTAGCCGCAACGACTAGGCACAGGAACAGGATACCGACAACAATGCCGACGACCTTATACTGATGAGAACTATAGAGCGTTTCCGCACGACTTTGGACAAAGCTTCTGAGGAAGATAAGAATTATGAGAGAAACCCCGAAAGCGACAATTATTCCGCCACCGAGAAGCAGAAGCTGGGTGAAATCGACTGGTTTCTCCACCCCTTCTGCAATGGCCGGGGTATCGAGACTGACGCCGCCCTCTCTGGCCAAGCGTTCATGAGTTGCCTTATCGATAGTTGCCAGCCATTTGTTTATTATCCGCACCAAGGTGCCCCAATCCTTGCGAACACCAAATCGCAATTTCTGCATATAGGGTGTCTTGATTGTCGGGGTGACATTAAACAAAGAAAGCTTTTGCTTGAGGAATTCAATGGCAACGAAATTGCCAGCCAAAGCGTCCACCCTGCCCTTGGAAAGGGCCATCAACGCCTTCTCAAGATTCATGTAGGGCTTCAGATTGATGTCGGAATGATTGTCCCTCAAAAGCTCTTCGATGGCATAGCCCTCGACTACAGCGACAGACTTGCCGTCCAGTTCGTCCATGTTTTTTACGGATTGGCTATCCGTGCGCTGATACACCACAAGGGGGAACTTGCTGTACGATTCCGTGAATGCCAGGTGCTTCTCCCGCTCCGGGGTTCTGGTCACACTGGGAAGAACATCCAGTTTGTGCTCCTTGGCCAGCCGTAAAGTTTCAGACCAGTTAACAATCGGAGGGGGAGCAAACGAGAGGCCGGTATCCTTAGCCAACTGTTTGACGTAGGCGGCGGTCAATCCACTGTAGGTAACACCCTGAAAATATTCCAAAGGAGGCCAGGCAGGGTCCACGCCAAGACGGATATTCTTATGATCTTCAATCCATTTCTTTTCATCGGAAGTGAAAATAAGTTCAGTGTTAGACTTGCCAGAGGTTACCGAAACATACTGCGCGAGCATGATTTTCTTTTCCCTGAGGCTGATTGTCTTGATCCCCTTATTAAGAATACTGACAAGTATGGGCCAATCCTTGCGAACACCCATTCTGATGTTCAGTATTCCCTCGTCATAGTAGGCAACGGCTTTCAAGTTGGTAATGACATTCTGGCTCATCAGATACGACGTGGACGCCTGGTTTCCCAAGTAGGCATCGGCCTTTCCACTGGACACGGCACGAACACAATCAATGGGAGTTTTGACCAAATACAACTTAATATTCGGAAACTTCTTTAACAGCAGGTCGTGGGAAAAATATCCTTCCTCAACAGCCACGATCTTGTCCGAAAGATCGTCAAAACTGTCAATATCCTGTGTTGTTTTTTTCACCCATATTGCAATTTGCGATACAAAGCTTACATCGGTGAAATTGATATATTCTTCTCGTTCTTCACTTTTCACAATGCCAGGGCTCACATCGAGCGTCTTGTCTTTCAGACCTTTGAGGACATCACCCCACGCGTTAAACTGTATATCGAGTTCCAGTCCGGTTCGTGCGGCAGAAAGGCTAAGAATATCAGCGGCCAACCCCTTGTATTCATTCCCTTCCTTGAATTCAAAAGGTGGCCAATCTGGAGTCGCCGCCACGCGAATGATCGGATTATTGATAATCCAGGTCTTTTCTTCGAGCGTTAAATTAACCCCAGAACTACTAGTAGCCATGCCGAACCATTTCTGATTCAACGCATTGACTTCTTCTTCAGGAACTGAATCCATGCCCTTATCTAGAATGGACACCAACTCTGGCCAGTCCTTGCGGACCGAACAGTTCATCTTCTTGATGTCGAACTCGGGAACACCGGTTAACGACGCAAAGACAACGCCGGGAATATTGTTCTCTTTGATGTAATATTGGCACACTGTCTGGCGATCGATATAGGCGTCCGCCTTGCCCAGGCTCACGGCGGTCAACCCTTCAAGAGCATTGTCCACCAAGACCTGTTCAATCTCGGGATAGTTCTTTGTGAGATATTTCTGCTGTGTGAACTCTTTGATGACAGCGACTTTCGCACCTTTAAGGCCATCTATATTCTTGATTGAACTATCTTCGGGACGCGTGAAAATGACCACAGAACTTGTGTGATACGACTGAGTGAAGTTGAATACTTTTTCCCTTTCAGGAGTTTTCGAGATGCACTGGATGACATCCAGTTCTTTATTCTCGCCCAACTGGATCAGCTCGTTCCAGGAATAGCCGTTCACCCACTCGATATTCACGCCCATTTTCTCTGCGATCAGCTTCAAGTAGTCAACAGACCAGCCTGCGGGCTTCCCGTCCTGGACGAAATCATAGGGCGGCCAATCCATCTCGTTGGAGATGCGAATAGTCGGGTGCGCCGCCAGCCATGTTTGCTCTTTAGCTGTCAGCCCGATTTCATCTCTGGCTATCTTATTTCCGAAATAACGATTGTCGGGGTTTGTTATCCACCGAGCTTCAAGACGAGCCAACTCATCATTTGAAAGAAAATCAAATCCCGCATTGATCTTATTGAGGAGTTCAGCATTGCCCTTGAGTGTACCCGAATGAAATCCATTGGAGTAAAGCATGTCAGAGTGACCGACGATGTCTCCCTGCAGGTTCAATTTGGCCAAGACAGTGTCGGTATTGATGCCACCATTAATAAAGGCGTCCAAGTCCCCCTTGAGAAGCCCCAGGATCAGCCCATCCGTATCCGGCACAGGCACAACGATTACGTCGGGATACTTTTCCCTCAAGAAGTCTTCCTGATATGAACCTGCAACGGCTCCTACTTTCTTGCCCTTCATTTCACTTAAAGGAACGAAAGTGTCGTCAGATTTGCAATACAACCGAGTGGGGACTTCATAGAACGAATTGGAAAAATCTATCCACTTATCGCGCTCTTCGCTCGTGTAAAGACCGGTATGAACATCCGCCTCACCGGACTTCAAGGCCTCAAGTGTGCCTGCCCAGTTGCTCGGCCTGAAATCAACTTTCGTCTCGGTCTTTTCGGCCCAGAGCTTCCAGATGTCCACGAACAGCCCTCTGGGCTTACCTTCCGGACTGATGAAATAAAAAGGCGGATAGTTTCTGTCGATGGCGAGAACAAGAGTATCGGCATCACGACTTTCACCCGAACTCGACCACTTACGGGATATGGCAAGTTTTTCTCGTGGGGTAAGCTTCGCCATACCCTCTTCGATGCGTTTCAAAACATCGAGCTTGCCCTTAGGTACGGCAACCAACCAATCGTTTTGATAGAGCGGTTTGCTTGCCTGGAACTGAAATTCATTAGATAGGCCGTTTTGCCTCAGGGCATAGTATGCGACGGGGGTGTCGACGGCAAAAACCTTTAGTACTCCTGACTTGAGGTCGGCCATCAACGCATCCATATCCTTGTAAGGGACTAAGGAGATGCCGGGGTAGGTTTGTTCCAGGAAGCCTTCCACGTAATCGTCATCGAGGACACCGACGCGATAGGCGTAAAGCTCTTCTCCTCCTGCGAGTTCCGGCAGGCTTTCGTGGTAGAAGATATGGGTGTCGGTTTTGGTAAGCGGCGCTGGGCTATAACTGAGGTAGGCGGCCCGCTCTTCGTTATAGAAGAGTCCGGCGTGGGCATCGGCCTTACCCTCTTTAACCATAGTGAGAGTGTCTCTCCAGGCTGCCGGGATAAAGTTGACTTTAACCCCTGTTTTCACAGACCAGAGGTTCCAATAATCGATCAGCATACCCGCAGGTTTGCCTGCTTTATCGGTATATTCAAAAGGAGCAAGATCGCCGCAGTAAACGACGGAAAGGGTGTCGTCTGCCGCGTGCGCAGAAGAAGGCGCACCGCAAGGCATGAGAATCATGAGACACAGCAGGCTAGCTACAAATGTCAGACCTATCTTGAAACTCGAGATTCTCATCGCTTTCATCGCCAGACCTTTCAATTACAGCAGGCAGATTGCCAGCCTTGTGTTCACGCTAGAGCTTGAAAACAACTCTGGAGACATCATCACATCACATTCGTTGCCATGATATTCCAATATGTATTGATATATTGAATCTCTATATTCAGCAAGGGGGTTAGACCTAAATAGTATAAGACTTATCAATGAAAACTGCCTCCTAGACAATGGCTTCCACTTCTTTCCCCATACAAAAGCGGCCTGCACCAAAAGATGCAGGCCGCTATTATTGCGTATATTACTGAGAAGTTGTTTCGAAAAAAAGCTCTCTTCTAAACTATATTCAGGGGTGTACCGCTCGCTTCTTTGGCGCGAGCTGTTCCCACATGCGCAGCCAAGTCGCCTGCAGCTTCGAGCATCCCTTTAGCTTCATCGAGCTTCTCCGGCGGTACGGCCAGAAGCAGCCCACCGGAAGTTTGGGCGTCGAACATCAGGTCTATATTGATGGCATCAAGCCCTTGAGTGACAGCTGTCTTGGACAGGTAATGATTGCGATTGCAGATTGATCCCGCTGGCAACATGCCCATGCGCGCCAGGTCGATGGCTCCGGGGATCAGCGGCACTGAAGACATATGAAGCTCCATGGTTACCCCACTCGCCTCGGCCAATTCGATAAGATGACCGCCAAGTCCGAAGCCTGTAATATCTGTGGCACCGGTCAGACCGAGTTCCTTGATAACATTGCCACCGGCACGGTTGAGACGACCGCATATGTCGAAAAGCACGTCTTCCATTTTCTCGGAACCGAACATCTCACCCTTAACCGCTGTGGCCAATACGCCAGTGCCGATCGGTTTGGTCAGGAGCAACTCGTCCCCCGGTTTCACACCTCTATTAGAGGCAAAACCATCCGGGTCCACGGTACCGGACACAGCCAGCCCGTATTTCAACTCGTCGTCCTCCACACTATGACCACCGGACGGAACTGCTCCGGCCTCTTCCACAGCATCCTTGCCACCGCGCAACACTTCGGTCAGCACATCGGCAGGCAGCTTCTTCATGGGAAAGCAGACAATATTCATAGCCGACCAGGGCTCACCGCCCATGGCATAAATGTCAGACAAGGAGTTGGCAGCGGCAATGCGCCCAAATTTATATGGATCATTAACAATAGGCGTGAAGAAATCCACGGTCTGAACCAAGGCCTTTCCAGCGGGAAAAGACAATACGACAGAGTCCTCGTTATCACCCGGTCCCCCGGCTAAAACGCGGTCGTCTTCACGGACATTCACGCCCGACAATGCCTGCTCCAGGTCCCCCGGAGCGATCTTGGCGGCTCAACCAGCCGCTTTTACCATGCTCACAAGCTTCAGCTTTTGCATATGATCTCCTTGGGCGAATTCGTACCATAGTAGTCAGCAATTGCAAAGGCAGCGACCTAGTAAAATTGAGAAATTGAAGCCAGACACACACAAGCGATCAGGCTTGGCATATTGCCCAAAAGGACAGAGCTATAAAGGCGCACGGAACACGCAAGACGTCCCGGATTCAATGGTGGTGATTAATAGCAAGGGAAGAAGATATGATGGAGAAATGACCAACTATCAACTGGTCATCCCATTGCAATTTACAGACAGAACCTACCTTCAAACTGTCATCATACTTATAAGCAATCAAGACACCTTTATGCAGACAAATACTTCTCCAGAATTTCTTCCACTGCCTTACTATCCTTCTGATGGTCGCCAAGATTATCTTGAACAGACTGTGCCCATGACTCGCTCAGCATATTCCATTCTCTGATATCAAAAACAGCCTTTTCGCCATCCTCTGCTTCAACGATCAGATTATTCACTTTTTGGATAAAATTTTCTCGCCGAACTTCTGATGCCATTTTCTTCAGACAATACAAAATGGAGCTTACATAGTATTGCCTGATCTTTGGATGAGAGAAATAAACTCGTAGTTTATCAGGGTCGAACCCAGTCTTTTTACCCATGAACTTGCGAACACTCTCCAAAATACTCTTATTGGCCTTGTCATACTTTTCATGACCGACAAGATAACTTCTGACTACGTTGAGCACGGGCGCACAAAACTGCCGCGAGAAACACTTCTTCTTGCTACTCCCGTTACCTTCACTATCCACAATGGGGTATAACTCATTGAGGGGCTCCAAAAGGCCTCTGCCAAAAGCATCGACAACATATTGCAGCACCAGTTTACAGTCATCTTCGGACAGGTCCTGACAGTGTTTCAGGCTGTTATTCAAAGAGGTTATCAACTCGTCGTGGAACTGATTGGCTGTATCGGAGATATCAATCCTGAATTCAGACACAAGCCAGTTAATCGATTCGTCATTGGCATATTCTTCTGCTTTCGCAGACAAACAATTCATCAACTCCTCTTGAAAATGGGCAGAAGATTCAACAGATGAATCATTCATCAACTCCGATGATTCGGTCACAAATTCAGCCATGTTTTGTCTGAAAAGAGCTTCATCGTCTCCAATTGCTTCACCGATGCTGGATAGACGTTTTTCACACACATCAACGAACCCGGATTGCATCAAATCCTGATACTGAGAACAGGCCTTCTCAACCTCGTCCATTGGTGTCGGAAGACTATTGACAGGGAAAAAACGGCAGAAACGGCTCTTGTACAACCGCAATGCATCTTCTGAATAAGCATGAATCGTTTTGATAAAACTGGCACTGGCCAGGGAAATAACTTCAGGCAAACTCTCAGGGGCCACAGATTCCAGGTCTGCATCTTCATTCACGTGTCGATTGCCATTTGTGCCAAGCAACTTCTCAACCTGAGCAAAAAGATCTTTAAGGGAGAATGGTTTGCTCAGGATGCTGGATGGCCTGATATCGACGATTTCGGCCAACTGACCGTGGTCCTCATTGGTGGTGGTAATTATCGTATGGGTTTTACAAAAATCTTCACTCCAGGCCACCTTCTCCAATAGCTGACGAGTAGTCAGGCCTGCTACATCCCATTCGCAAATCAGCAGGTCCGGACGATCAAGGTTGATCAAATTCCAGGCTTTTTCTCCATCGCTGGCATACACAACATTTTTTGCACCGCGCGCCTTCAACTCTCCGGCAACCCCCTTGAAGAAAAGCCGGCTGCCATCAACAATTACAACAACCTTACCCTGAACGGCTGATTTAATACCGCTTTCAACTCGTCGCACGGGGTATTCACCGTCATCACGGACACATGAAGAAGAAACAACTTTAGCATTCTCCAGTGTACTGATGAACGCCGAAACACATTCGGGACAAAGTTGGCTTCCTTTCACATCCTTAATGACCTGAATAGCTTCCCGACGGTCCATGGAATCTCGATAGGGGCGCTTGTTCGTCAAGGCATCATAGACATCGCTCACAGCAATGATCCTTGCGAAAGGATCAATGGACTTCCCCTTCAGCCCGGATGGATAACCACTTCCATCATATCGTTCATGGTGCTGGAACACTGCGGGCACTATATCGCTTAATTGCGTAAATGGCTCAAGAAGCTTAGCTCCCAGCACCGGATGCTGTTTGACTTCCTGATATTCCTGCGGAGAAAGCTCTGAAGGCTTCAACAAAATCGAATCCCCGAGGCCAATTTTCCCGAGATCGTGAAGTCGGGCTGCCAAATTCAACTGTTCCATCCCACCATTTGCAAGGCCCAAAGCCTCTCCTATCTGAAGAGACAGATCAGCCACGGCTTGGGAATGTCCCGTAGTAAACGGGACTCTTGCTTCAAGGGCTTTTACGAGATCAGCAATACCACCGAACATCTTCTGGAACTCGCCAGCCAAAGCATCATTCTCATTTCCCAGCTGCCTGTGACCGTGAGTTATCAGTCGGCCTACCAAGGTAACCAATTGTTCAACTTTGAAGGGCTTCATCAAATAGGCGGATGCTCCATTATTGAGCATCTCCGTTGAAGCCTCCTGATCTTCTTCATAACTCAGGACCAAGAACGGAATCCTATTCAATGCTTTGTTTTTTTTCAAAACACCGAGCAGACCCTGATCATCCATATCCGGCAGTTTAAGGTCACTTATTATCAAATCGGGCTTACTTGATCGCAGTATTTCCAAAGCCTGCATACCGTTCTCGACACAATTAACCTGAAAACCGGCAGCGGATAATTCCTGATTTATCAAGTTACTGACAGCCTTGGAACTATCTACGACCAAAACTCGCCAAAGAGCAGTGAATCGTTTGTGATGAAGAACATCACGAACTCGAGGGAGGAGTTCGTTGGCAAGATTGTATTTGGGAACGTAACCCCATGCTCCCACCCTGAACCCATTTTCAATATGCGCGTCACTAAAATACGCACTCATTATGATTATGGGAGGATCACCTGGGGGAGGCGATAGCTTAACTTCTTTACAGAGTTGGAAGCCATCCATTCGGGGCATGTCAAGATCGGTAATAATCAAGTCATACTGACTATTCCGCGCCATCTTAAGTCCCTCAATTCCGTCTACAGCCAAAGTAACGTCGGCCCCGACATCAGAGAGACACTTATTAAGCAAATTCCGGATGGGCTCGTTGTCGTCAACAACCAGTATTCTAGCCACAGCAAACCTCCCGAACCCCATTGCAGGATTGAGACGGTCAGCGGATTTATGGCGAAGACCATCTCAAAACGATCAAGCATCGCTGCAATTCATTGAGCCGAACCCATATGTGTGTGTGAGAAGATGGAGTAAGACGACACTCCAATCGGCAACCCGGCCACCTCATAAATGAGACCCGTGGGCTTTCCGTCTCCACCTCACGATGGATTTGGCTATCTAAAAACAATCAAAATTTCATACGGTTGGGACCTCACTCCCTGAGACCACCGCGAAATACTGGGTTAAACATAACAGACAAACAAAAAGCAGGCAATTTTACGTCAAAAAAACGTTTATAATATCTTAACCGATCAAAGATCATACCTGCCAATTGACCAATAAAAAGCTCACGATTTTCATCGTGAGCTTTGAAATTTGACAGAGATAAAAGGGGTTGTATCAAACACCGAGATATTGACTCTGGATCGATTTGTCTTTGGAAAGTTCGGATGAGGACCCCTGCCAGACAATTTTTCCCTTTTGAATAATGTGGTGGCGGTCGGCTATCTTGAGAAGTGAATTGAGGTGCTTGTCTATGACCAATATCGATTCCCCGCGCGCCTTCAGGATTCCGAGTCCTTTCCAGATTTCATCGCGCACTAGCGGAGCGAGTCCTTCGGTGGCCTCGTCCAGGATAAGCAGCTTCGGGTTGGTCATCAGCGCCCTGGCGATGGCCAGCATCTGCTGCTCACCGCCTGAAAGCTGGTTGCCGTAGTTGTTCAAACGGTCAGCCAGCTTGGGAAAGATTTCGAGAACGTGATCCAGATCGTATATGGCGGATCCAGAATGGTTGGCTTCCGTGGCGATGAGGTTCTCCTTGACCGTCAGGGTGCCGAAAATCTGCCTCCCCTCCGGAACCAGCCCCAGGCCGAGCCGAGCGATGGCATAACTGGGAAGGCTCTGTATCTCCTGTCCCTCGAAGGAGATGGTGCCGCGAGCCGCAGGCATCAGACCCATGATTGTCTTGACGGTGGTAGACTTGCCCATGCCGTTGCGGCCAAGCAGGGTCACGACCTCGCCCGCTTCCATATTGAACTCCATGCCGAACAACGCCTGGCTGTTGCCATAAAACGTTTCAACACCCTTAAGATGCAACATCGCACATCTCCTCGCCGAGGTAAGCTTCCTGCACCGCGCTGTGGCAGCGGATTTCGTCGGGCGTGCCTGTGGCGACAGGTTCACCGTAGACCAGAACCGTAATGCGATCGGCAATGGAAAAGACCACATCCATATCATGCTCCACAAGGAGAATGGAGACGGTTCCTCTCAAACCCTGGATCAATTCAGCCAGCTTGACCGTACCGCCAGGCCCCATTCCCGCCATGGGCTCGTCCAGTAACAGAAGCTTCGGCTCGCCCGCCATGGCCATACCCACATCCAACTGACGCTTCTCACCATGGGAAAGATTGCCTGCAATCTCCGTTGCACGGTCCTTCAAGCCACAACGTTCAACGGCCGCTCTTGTCGGCTCCTGAAGCTGACGGTCATGTCGAACATTCTTCCAAAAGCGAAAACTATGTCCTTTGAGGGCCTGAACCGCGAGGGCCAGATTATCTTCCACACTCAAGTGATCAAATACCGAAGTGATCTGGAACGAACGCCCAAGCCCCAGATGGGCCCGGCGATGAACAGGGAGGTGGGTGACATTCCTCCCTTGCAAAAAGATCTCACCCCCATCCGGCACGACTTGACCGCTCAGCTGTCGCATGAGGGTCGTCTTGCCTGCGCCGTTGGGGCCGATCAGAGCATGGATCTCCCCTTCCCTGACATTCAAGGAGAGGTCTTTGGTGGCCTGAAGCGCGCCATACCACTTATTCAGGTTTCTCACCTCAAGGATATGCTCAGCCATGATCACGTCCTGTCAGCAGGCCATAGAGCCCCCGCTTGGCAAAAAGGATTACAATGACCAGGACGGGACCTAGAAAGACCATCCAGTGTTCGGTATACGCCGACAGAATTTCCTCCAGAGACAGAAGTGTAATAGCTCCCAGGACAGGACCTAGAAGGCTCCCCACTCCGCCAAGGATGACCATTACCAGGAGTTCCCCGGAGTGGGTCCATTGCAACAAACCGGGACTGACAAATTCACTTTGATTGGCCAGCAAGGCCCCCGCCAGACCTGCGCCTCCTCCGGCGATGGTGAAGCAGACCAGCTTATAGCGGTAGGTGGCAAAACCAAGAACTTCCATGCGCAATTCGTTTTCCTTGCAGCCTCGAATGACTCTTCCAAAACGTGAATGGACCAGCTTGTAAGATAGAAAGAGAAAAAGAGCCAAGGCGACGAGGCAGAGATAGTAAAAGGAGGTGTCATCGGCAAGATCAATACCGGGGAGTGTGTTCCTGGCCCAGAGACTCAGACCATCGTCCCCGCCATAACCCTCCAAAGAAATGAAAAAATAGTACCCCATCTGGGCAAATGCCAAAGTGATCATGATAAAATGCATACCCCGTGTTCTCAAGCTCAAGGCGCCAAAGATACAGGCCACGACACTCGAAATAACAACGGCGGCCGGGATGGTTATCAAGGCGCTGTCTGTGCCCACGACTTGCAACGGCCATTCCATGAAGACCGTCCCCTCCTGCCCATGCATCGCAAGGATACCAACGACATAAGCCCCTACCCCCACATATAAAGCATGTCCCAGGCTGACCATGCCTCCGTAGCCGAGAATGAGATCAAGGCTGACCGCGGCCAGGGCATAGATCAGGAACCGGCTACACAGCGAGACCAGATAGCCGTTTTCGGTAACTTCCGCCACCTGCGGCAGACACATGAGCAGCAGTAATAAGACAATCGGCAATGCAGCAGATCTGGATAACGGGAATTTCATCGTGCAATTACCCTTGTTTTGGGAAAAGCCCCTGGGGGCGCCAGATCAGAATTGCCGACATCAGGATATAAACTGACATGGAAGCAAGGGAGCCCCCAACGCCATCAGCCACGGCGGAAGAACAAAAGAGGCGCAGCAAGTCGGGAAGAAAAATGCGGCCCAGAGTGTCCACCATCCCTACCATCAAGGCGGCGACCATAGCTCCACGAGTTGAGCCTATCCCGCCAATTACAATGACCACAAAAGTCAGAATGAGGATACTCTCCCCCATACCGGACTCCACGGCAAAAATGGGACCGGCCATTACTCCGGCCAGACCGGCAAGCAAGGCTCCCAGTCCGAATACCAAGGTATAAAGTAGCTTGATGTTGACCCCGAGAGCCGCGACCATTTCCCTGTTTACCGCGCCAGCGCGAATGCGCATCCCAAGACGGGTGCGCGTAAAGAGCAGGTAAAGAAAAATACCGACCATCACACCGACCACGATGATTGCCAGACGGTATGCTGGATACGGCACCCCCGGTATCACCTCCACCGTCCCGGACAGCCAGGAAGGAACATCCATGAAGAGGGGCTGACGGCCCCAAATGATCCGGGTCAATTCGTTGAAAAAGAGGATAAGCCCGAATGTGGCAAGCACCTGGTCGAGGTGGTCGCTGTCGTAAAGACGACGCAGCACCACCACTTCCATCAGCATGCCGACGAGGGCCGCGGCGGGCAAGGCCACCAGCAGTCCCAGAAAAAAGCTACCGGTTGCATTGGCTACCGTGGCGGCCACGTAGGCTCCGATCATGTACAGGGAACCATGAGCCAAATTGATGACCCGCATGATACCAAAGACCAGAGTCAACCCGGCGGACATGAGAAAAAGCATCACGCCGAGCTGTAGCCCATTCAAAAGTTGTTCAATAAATAGAAGCATATGATGAGCGGACACGATCACTCAGACCGTGTCCGCTCTCTCCTTACATTTCGCAGAGACCAGCGTAGACGTCTACGTGATCGGTGAAGACCTTTTTCAGGGTCTTGTTGGTGGTCTTGCCGTCAGCAGTCTTGACCACCTCGCGGACGTAGATGTCCTGAACGGGATGGTTGTTGCTGCCGAACTTGAAATTGCCACGAACGGAATCGAACTCCGCCTTCTTCACGGCCGCACGGAAAGCGGCGATGTCGGACAGGTCTCCGTTCACGGCCTTGAGCGCGCTGCCAATAAGGCGGGCTGCATCGTAACCCTGACTCGCATACAGGGTCGGGGTGCGATTGTAGGTCTTGCGGAAAGCTTCAACGAACTGCTTGTTGGCTGCGTTGTCCAGGTCATGGGTCCATTGGGAACCATTGATCACGCCAACGGCGGCATCGCCCACGGCGCCCAGAATACGTTCGTCAAAGGAGAAAGCAGGGCCGAAGAGAGGAATCTCCTTGTTGAGTCCTGCCTGACCATACTGCTTGATGAAATTGATGCCCATACCACCGGGCAGGAAGAAAAACACTGCGTCCGGCTTGGCGGCGCGAATGTTGGCGATTTCCGGCGCATAGTCGGCCTGTCCGAGCTTGGTATAGACTTCGCCAGCGACTGTACCCTTGTAGTAACGCTTGAAACCGGCCAGATGATCCTTGCCTGCGGGATAGTTGGGAGCCACGAGGTAGACGTTTTTGAATCCGGCGTCTTTCACATACTGCCCGACAACTTCATCCAGATTGTCATTCTGATAAGAGACGCTGAAATAGTTTTCATTACATCCCTTACCAGCCAGAGCGGAAGGCCCAGCGTTGGCACCGATATATACGACATCGTCACGTACGACTTTCGGGACCACAGCCATGGCCACGTTGGAGAAAACGATACCGGTCATGATCTTAACATGATCTTTCTTTATGTAACGATCGGCAATCTGCTTGGCTTTGGCCGGTTTGCGACCATCATCGTCCACCAGCAGTTCAATAGAGTACCCGCCGAGCTTGCCGCCATTTTGCTCCATGGCAAGTTTAAAACCATCTCGGATATCTTCTCCAAGATAACCAGCTTTGGTCGACAAGGTGGTGACCATGCCAATCTTAATCGGCTCAGCTGAAGCAGTGGCACCCATCATAAGGATGCAGACAACGCCAAGGGCGGCAAAAAGCTTTTGCATTCTAGTACTCCTGGTTTCGCATGGATAAAAAAAGACTATCCACTATATGATTTAAAAAAAACGAAGGGCTCGCCCCTCGCACAATTTCAATTTTGTAAAAACAGACAACAAGTCGTTCCGAAAAGATCGCTAAAAAGTCAAGACTGCAACTCTATTGCCCATTTCCGCATTTCTGGATCATCAACGAAAAACACACCGCTACAAGCGGCCTATTGCATGTTAATACACCATTTTCGGAGGCTGAGGGGTACCACCTGTCCCAACATTTCGTCAAGGTCGCTGAACAAATGCGTCAAGAATAACCCACTATGTGACTGTTGATTTTTGATCCGTAAAATGGACTTGAATATCGAGGCCAATCTATTGGCTACCTAGCCAATAGGAAGAACAAATAAAGGGCTTACGATTTACATCGTAAGCCCTTAAAATATGGCGGAGAAGGAGAGATTCGAACTCTCGATCGAGCTTAACACCCGATACACGCTTAGCAGGCGTGCGCCTTCAGCCAACTCGGCCACTTCTCCTGTCTCGATCTGGTAGTGTTTCCACACCCATGTCGAGGAAAAACGATCTACCCTTTTCGCCCATTCTTTGTCAATAAAGTTCGACCTTATTATCTCTTTTTCTTCTTCATTCCTTTCTTTTCTTTTTCCTTTTCTTCCTGAGCTTCACGGCGGCGCTTGCTCTTGAGACTCTTGTACTTGGTCTCGTGACGGCGAGTCTTGGCTCCACCCAAGCGTTCACGCCCCGGACCGCGTTTGCCTGTAGCGGAGATTCCCCGGGTCTTCTCCCATTCTTTTTTATCGTGACTGGAACGGAAGACAATATTGATCGGTGCGGAGTTTATGTTCAGCATCTTCCGGAACTGGTTCTCAAGATAACGAATGTAAGACGTCTTAACGATGGTGTGATCGTTACAGAAAAACACGAAAGTCGGGATGGGTTCGTCTGCCTGTGTGACATAGTAGAACTTTGGCCGTCTGCGCTTAACGATCGGCGGCTGAAGCTTCTCAACAACGGCAGCCATGGAACGGTTCAGTATACCGGTACCAACGCGGATATCGCATTCTTTGCGTATTGTTTCGGAGATTGGCAGCAGCTTGCCGATACCAACGCCCTTGTGAGCCGAGGTCATGACAATAGGGACATACGGAATGACGCGCAGTTCTTCCCTGAACGCCTCCAGAGCCTTGTTCGTGTCCTTGCGAGGGATAAGGTCGGCCTTATTCACAACGATCAGGAATGGAGTCTTTTGCTTTGCCAGAAATTCGATGAGTCGCTTGTCCTGCCTACCCACACCGAGTGTGATGTCGATAACCAAAATGGTCACATCGGAACGCCTTGAATTCTTGAGAGCGCGGATGACGCTGATCTTCTCAAGGTGCTCTTGAATATTTGCGCGCTTGCGGACACCGGCGGTGTCAACAAACGTATAACGCTTGTCTTTCTTGTCAAAAGTGACGTCGATGGAATCTCTGGTGGTTCCCGCCACATCACTGACAATGAGCCTGTTCTCACCCACGATGGAGTTGATTATGGATGACTTACCAGCATTAGGACGTCCAAGCAGGGTTATTCTCAAACCGCGCTCGATACCGTCGTCCTCTTCTTCAGGGAATCCGAGATCAATGACAAATTCACGAACTCGATCACGAACATCGCGCAAATTGTAACCATGAGCTGCGGAAACGGGGAAAAGTTCAAGCCCTATGGTGTGAAATTCAGACACGGCCTGCGCGGCAAATTCGTCGCCATCAACCTTGTTGACCAGCATTATGACCGGCTTGCCGCTGCGGCGCACAAATTCGGCTGCCTGTTCATCAAGGGGTGTGATTCCTTCCTTGCCATCTACGACAAAAAGGATCGCGTCCGCTTCATTAATAGCTTCCTGGGCCTGCTCGAAAATTTCGTCCTCGAAATCCTTGCTCAATTCAGGAGTAGCCTCGGACTCAAGCACCATGCCGCCGGTATCGATGAGATCAAATTTGGTCTCTCCCATCTGGCACTCGCCATAAATGCGATCGCGCGTCACACCCGGCAAGTCGTGAGTAATGGACCGCGACCTTCTGAGCAGACGGTTGAAGAGTGTAGACTTACCCACATTAGGGCGTCCGACAAGGGCGACGATTGGCAACATGATAAAGGCTCCAGAGATAGTGTATTGGCGCAAACCTATAAAAAAGACCCGCGCTTCCTTCAAGTGGGGAAGCGCGGGCTTAACGTACCTTTAATCAAATGTCGAGTCCATTGTTCCCGACATTTTCATTGCGACCAGCGTCACTTAGCCTTCAGGGAACTCCTCAAAGAGCTTCTTTATGGACTCGGTATAAGGCGGATAGAGCACACCCTTCTCGGTGATAATACCGGCTATCAGATCATTGGGGGTCGGATCAAAGGCCAGATTGTAGACCTCGACGCCTTCGGGCGGAATACGATGATCACCTATATGGGTGACTTCCTTGGGATCACGGTCCTCGATGGGAACATCGTCACCGGAGAAAGTTTCTGTATCGATAGTATACTGCGGAGCAGCTACATAGAACGGGACACCGAACCGCTGGGCGATGATAGCTACGCCAAAGGTACCGATCTTGTTCACGGCATCGCCATTGGCGGTGATGCGGTCAGCGCCGACCACAACCTTGTCCACCAGCCCACGTTTCATGAGCAGCGCACATGCGTTGTCGCAGGCCACCTTGACCGGAATGCCGTCCTTGTGCAGCTCATAGGCCGTCAGACGCGCACCTTGCAAAAAGGGACGAGTTTCGTTGGCAATGACGGATACTTTCTTGCCCTGATCGATTGCACCGCGCACAACGCCGAGAGCTGTGCCGTATCCGGCAGTGGCCAATGCGCCAGCATTGCAGTGGGTCATTATGACATCGCCATCGTCCATGAGCGCGCCGCCGAACTTGCCGATCAACTCGCACATTTCGATGTCGCCCACGTGAATTTCCTTGGCGCGGGCAAGCCAAATGTCCAGCAGTGCATCCAGAGTGACGTCGCCAGCTTCCTTCCAGATGCGGCGCATCTCGCGTACTGCCCAGCGCAGATTGACTGCAGTGGGACGGGCATCGTGGATCTGGTCGAGCTTCTCATTGAGATTGGCTTTCCAGTCGCCGTCCATGCCCTGTACTTCACGACCAGCCAGATAACAGCCGTATGCAGCCGTAACGCCGATGGCGGGTGCACCGCGAACAACCATGACAACCAACGCGAAACAAATATCTTCGGTAGTCTTGCACTCGAACCAATCCTCACGATTGGGCAGATAACGCTGGTCAAGAAGGACCAGGACGTCTTTTTCTGGGGAATACTGGATATGTTCAGTCATTTTAATTCCTCGTGATTAGGAGAGTTTATCTTGGAAAAGTTTGGTCACGACACCGGGGTTGGCCTGCCCTTTTGACAGGCGCATGATCTGCCCCATGAAGAAGCTTATGAGCTTCGTCTTGCCGCCCTTGTATGCTTCGACTTCCTTGGGATTGTCAGCGATAACCTGATCGACCATGGCCTCCAGCTCGCCGGAGTCTGACACCTGAACAAGTCCCTTCGCCTTAACGTATTCGGCCGGTTCGTCGCCGGAAGCACAGAGATCACTGAAAATGTCCTTGCCGATCTTGACGGAAATAGTGCCGTCGTCAACGAGCTTGAGCAACTTCGCCATCTTCTCAGATGAAAGCTTGCAGTCACAAGCGTCGATTTCTGATTCATTGCAGAACGGCAGCAGTTCGCCAATGACCCAGTTGGTGACCTTCTTGGCTTCCCCGCCGTAAGCCTCGACTGTAGCCTCATAGTATTCGGCAACAGCCATATCTCCGGTCAACAAGGCAGCATCATAGTCAGCCAATTTGAATTCTTCGATGAAACGGAGCCTTTTATCACTGGGCAGTTCTGGAAGTTCGGAACGCCATGTTTCGATCCAGGATTCTTCGAGTACCAGCGGCACCAGATCCGGGTCCGGGAAATAACGGTAGTCATGTGCCTCTTCCTTACCCCGCATGGAATGAGTGGTTCCCTTGTCCGCATTGTACAGACGAGTTTCCTGCACCACTTTCTCGCCGTCCTCGACGAGATCTATCTGGCGACCTACCTCAAACTCGATGGCTTTAAGTACATGCTTGAAGGAGTTGAGGTTCTTCAACTCGGCGCGAGTACCGAACTCTTCCTGCCCATAGGGACGGATGGAAATATTGGCGTCACAGCGGAAGCTGCCTTCGTCCATGTTACCGTCGCAGATACCAAGATAGAGAAGTATGGACCTGATCACCTTAAGATAGGCAACGGCCTCTTCGGCGGAGCGCATGTCCGGTTCGGAAACGATCTCGATCAGCGGGACGCCGGTACGATTGAGATCAACAAAACTGGCATTATCAGCGGCGGAGTGGATGTTCTTACCCGCATCCTCTTCCATATGGATACGTGTCACGCCGATAGTCTTTTTCTCGTCGCCGACTTCGATATCCACACGACCATGCTCACAGATAGGCAACTCAAACTGGGAAATCTGGTACCCTTTGGGCAGGTCGGGATAAAAATAGTTCTTGCGAGCGAACACGGACTTCAGGTTGATCTCGCAACCGGTGGCAAGGCCCATCTTGGAGGCGTATTCTGCCACCTTTTCATTCAGCACGGGCAGAACGCCGGGCATACCGGAACAGACCGGACAGACGTTCTCATTGGGCTCGTTGCCGAACTTGGTGGAACAGGAACAGAATATTTTGGTCTGCGTCTTGAGCTGGGCATGAACTTCCAGACCGATGACGGTTTCGTACCGGGTCATGACGGATTCCTATTTTTTGTTTTCGTAAAGTTCCGGATTCAGGCTGGGGTCATTGTACATTTTGAACTGGAAGTAGACCTTGGGCTTCTTGGTCCCTGCGGCATACTCATCAACCAGTTCCAGAATCGCCTGTTCCAGGTCATCATGCTGATGTTGCAGCACGCCAACCTTGGCATCGCACTGTTTGACATGGGCAGCATCCACGTCCTTGCGACTGCACTGCTCTTTCATGTGATAGACCTTGAGAGCCTGAATAGACAAACGGTCCAGGGCCGCACCGACGGTCTCAGTATTGTACCGCTCTGCCCCGTCTGCGGGCATCAGAGGCGCAAGCATCTGGATCAGGCAGGCATCCACCCGCTCGATGAGATCGTTACGCTTCTGATTGAGCTTGTCGATGGCGTACTTGCAGTCAGCGATGACCTTGGCGTCCACATCTTGACGACGGGCGCGGTCCTCGACATGCCAGAGCTGGAAATTGGCCCAATGCTGGCGCCCCACCAATTCACGAAAACCTGCAACATCGTGCAAGTCATCACTAGGATCACCTTCGTAAACGGGCTCGCCAAAATGCCAATCGACAACAGAACGAGTCTGATGTGTCACAGCATCCTGAATGGTCTCTTTGATCGTATCGAAATTCATGTCAGCCATTGATAAGTGCTTCTTTGCTTATAAGGAGATAAACGGTGGCCTCGGTCATTATATTATTGGCAATGGGCTCCACCAGGTTCCCTTCGCCGATGTAATAGTCAAGTCTCGACCCGCGTATGGCGGTGCCTGTATCCTGGGCAAGGCCGATGCCTGCCACTTTCCGTTTGCCTGACGGTTTCCCGTTTCTGGCCTCGGGAATCTCTGCCTCAAATGCAAGCAGGCTCCCAAGCGGAAGGAGTTCACGGTCTGTAGCCAGCGAAACCATCGGCGTCAACGGCTTTCCGATGGTTCCTTCCGGCGGAGAATCTTCCAAACGGAAAAATACATAGCTGCGATTCTCAGCCATCATCTGAAACATCTGTTCGGGATGCTTCGCAAAATACGTCTTCACATGTTCCTTGGACAACTGGCCTTTGGGCAATAATCCCTTGGAGTGAAGAATGCGACCAAGACTTCTGAAACCATATCCGTTCTTGGCTCCATACAACACATTCTGAGTAGTCCCGTCAGGCAGCTTCAACCGCCCGCATCCCTCGACCTGCATGTAGAAAACGTCGACCGGATCCTTGGCCCAGGCGATCTCAAGACCCTTGCCGTCAAGGACCTTGCGAACGTCCACATCCCCACGTTCATAATAGGGAAGCACCCTGCCCCGTTCCAAACGATAGAACCTGTCGTAACCACGAACCCTGCCGTATTGCAGGTCATCAGGAACCCCGTAAATGGGAAAATCATAACCTGGCTGACGGGTAAGGCTGGCCTCAATTTCCGGCGTATAGTAACCGGTCATCAAAGGATTTTTGCGCATCCCATACCAGACAAACCGCCGGGCAAGCAGGTCGGGGTCGTTATCAAGATGGGGCAGGATATCGAGAAATTCTTCCAGGGAACGGACCACCTGAGCCCAGGTCAGGGCCATCCCCGGCTGCGTCAGGGCAGGTTCGTCCTGCGGCATGTTCATGGCATATTCGAGACTCCGCTGTACCGGGCCTTCCAAGGCAGTCCATGACTTGAGCCCCTGGCTTGCAATGTCCAGTCTGGCACTGTTCTCAAGCCCCTCATGGTTGGTCAAAGGGAAAAACATATCACACACAGGCAACGAAGAGGGTTCGCGAACGGGCCTCAGGGTCAAGGTATCAGTTACGCCCGGTTGGCAAAGGGTACCGGAACTCGCACTCTGGTCACCCACGGGCGGAGGTTCAGCCTCACCTCTGAAGACAGAACCATCCGTCACACAGGACAGCATGAAGAACATGCACAGACCAATGAGAATAAACCGGATCGAACGCCCGGCACAGATATCACGAATGTTTGTTTTCATATCCCGCAATTAAAACCCAATTAACCCCAGATTAACCGCATGAATCGATGGCAACATCACAGAATTTCCCCACGCCGTATTCCCGTCTGCGGAAGAATTTTTCCGAGTTCGGTCCGATAATCTGCAACTCAGGGTGCACCTTCTGCACATCAAGGGCAATATGCATCTCCTTGGTACAGCCGGTAGAATATGTTGAGTCTTTACCAGTCCAGACGGGCGGCACTTTCTTGCCCATCAGTTCGAAGCTCTTTTCAATATCGAAATGCGTCTGAAAACGCCAGACATTGATGTATCCGCTGCGCTGGACTATCTCCCACATGTACATCAAATCATCGGCATCCATGCCTTCCTCAAAATATTCGCCGGGATTGATGATGTAGACATCTGCAAGCTGACTGCGCAAATGTTCCACAAAGGTACCCATGACCTCGATGGCAGCCAAGGTCTGTCCTGGCACGCTGCCGATGACCCCGGAATAGAACATAACGGTCTTGCCGTTTGCCCTTGCTTCTCTCATTTCCGCGATGATCTCGTCAGCTTTTCCAGAAATATACCTTTCACTGAACTTATGCGCCCACTCCGGTTTAGGCCGGTAATACAGATGGAATTTACCCCGCTCGTCGCGGAAGAAATTCACTATGTCCCGAGTGAAATCATGGCTGTTCTGGATCAAACGGTTATACATCCCTTCACCTTTGGCCAGGATGAGATCACACTCTTTCCAGGCTCGGGCAAACGTCACTGACATGCGATAGGGATTGAATTTCTCACGAGTTCCGTCGGAAATAACAACAAACGGATGCTTGGACATGATCCCCAACAGTTCATTCTTGGACAGTTTGTCCTCACTGACGAAATGAGCTCCTGAGAATGCTTCGGCAAGAACGGGATCACTGTCTCGATCCCAGAACGTCGGGTGCTCGAAATAGAATCCTTCCTTGAGCGCCACGACCACACGATGTCCCAGACGAAGCAAGGTCCGAATCACCTGTAGATCGAAAATTATCCCGCCCGCCCTGTTGGGGATATAGAGAATGCGCTTGCGTTTCTCCCCATCCTTGCCAAGGGATTCATAGACTTCCTTGAACTGTTCGGAACTACCCTTGATCTCAGTTTCAAACCCTGATGAATCAAGTGTATCCTTGGCGAACGTCTCGGGTGACCAGTGATCCGTAGTCGTTGATATCCGCATCAAACGTTCAACTTCCAACATATCCAGCTTGAAACGCAAATCGTCGATGCGCTGACATATACCGGTATCTTCCAGGCAGCTGTTCACCATGCCGTCGAAAACGTCACTTTCTACGATCTCCGCCACCCGCCTGTTAAGGGCCTTGCGAATATCACGGTAAGGATCGTCAATGCCGCTCTGGGTCATAAATATGGTTATGAATCTCTTCATCAGCCGCGAAGGCATGACAATGGGTGACGCGAGCACCATGCGGAACTTGTGACGCGCAAGTTGAATGAACCGCTTCCTCAGTTGACGGTCTGCACAAAAATTCCTGGAAAGACTGATGAAGGTTTTCCACTGAACAAGATAATCCTTGAGCAGGATATCCGGCAAACCGTCCTTGAGAAGCATCAGGAACATCCAGTCTGAACACGGCGCGTAGAACTCTCCCTCTTTGAAAGCCATCATGAACCGCATCTGCTCGCCGGATGCATTTTTATAAGGGTCTATGGTGTATTCAAGATGATTCTCGGTCATGAAATGCAGAAGCAAAGCATCGAGCGATGCATTCTTGCCGTACTCAATGTCCAGCACCGATTCGAAATTCCTGTCAAACCCCATTGTTATCTCTCCGTCAGGAAACCATGATTCTTCAATTTTTCAAAATAGGCTTCAGGCCCAAGATCAACCACGAACAAGTCCGCCCCCGAACGTCTGACAACGATTTCATCGTCATGCTGCAAGCTGATTAATGACTGACCATCCTCGGTAAGATTAACTTCCCCGCCCATTTCCTCGACCCGAATTCGACATACGCCATCGGCAGGAAAGACCATGGGCTTGAAGCTGTTGAGAAAAGGACAGACCGGGGTAACACAATAAACTGGCAGATCAGCATGCATGAGGGGGCCGCCAGCAGATACGCCGTAGGCAGAAGACCCCGTCGGTGTCGAAATAATAAGACCGTCAGCTCGCAATGTCGAAATACCAATCGAGTCAAATGATACGCTCAAACGAATAAGGCGGGCCAACTCCCCCCGACTGACGACCAGATCATTGATCACCAGCCCCTTATGCAGAGTCTCCCCCTGACGCAGAACTTCGTATTCCAGCGACAACCGGCTGGCAATCTCGATCCCTTCAACCAGGATTTCTGACAGCCACTGCTGCCATTTATCCTTATGGAGTTGAGCCAAAAAGCCGACCCTGCCAAGATTGACCCCCATGAGTGGGGCCTTGAGAAAATGCATCATCCTGGCAACGCCGATAAACGTCCCGTCACCGCCAAGCACCAGGATGAGATCGAACAGTCCGACCGACTCTTCTGCCAGCCCACAGACGTCTGGATTGTGTTCGCAAACCGTTGCCTCAACCTCTTGCGCAACCAGAAAATCAGTCATTTCAACCCCAAGAGAGGTCGCAATTTGATCACCAGGTTTGGTCACGATCAAGATTTTTTTCACAGGATGGGACATAGTTAAAATTTGTATTTAAATTTTGAGAAACATTCAACCTTTTTCCTTTTTCCTGCTATTGCTTCGATGAATTAAAAGCACTTTTTTTAATATTTTTTTCAAACTACCCTAAAGTTATTCGTGAAGAGGTCGATTTTAACAATTAAGGAAGGAGTAAAACCGTGAATACATCGTCTGCAAATGTTCGCAATATGCTGCGCACCTATGGAAAGCAGCTTACGAGCGCGAAGCGTCTAGCACGCTTCAAGCAGGCTTTGGGCGGTTCCGAACCGGAAGATAATGTCTCAAAGCAGGCAAAGCGCCGGGAACTGGTGCAACGTATTGCTCACGAGGTCATTGAAAACTTGATCGTCAATTCCACCCAATCGCCCGTGGTCGCGGCAATTCACGACCAATTGGAAAGCGAATTCGGGCACAGGTATCTTTTTGAATACCCTGTAGACGGAACGGACGTTCAGATATTAAGAGAGACGGAACACGGTCCGCTTGACGTTGAAGGATCCGAAAGGAACAAGGTCATGCGAAGACTGTGGGAAATAACGCTGTCAAAGGTGGACAACACAATGCTTTGATAGCCCCGTATAAACGGGAGGGACGACATGGTTATTAAGAACATAGTAGGGGATCAAGGCCCGTACGCAAACAAGAAGATCGACAGGCGTGAGGTCGCTAATCAGCAAAATGCGCAAGGGTCTGCAAAGAACTCTGGCGAAGGAGCTGATCGAGTGGTCTTGTCCTCTGAGGCTCGTCTGAGGGGTGCAGCCCTTCAATCGGCCAATGAGGCTCCGGATGTTCGCCGCAAGAAGGTGGACGACCTCAAGCGCCAGGTTCAGGACGGAACTTTTAAGCCCGACCTGAAAAAGGCCGCCGCGAATTTACTTCGCGACGACCTGGATCTTCTTACTTAGCGACAGGGAAAACTTGATCGGCTAACTTGAGACATCTATCGGATGGAAGTGCGTGGGATAGCCCGCTTCTGTCTGCGGAACCTGAAGACCTATCCTTGCCTCGGTGTTGATGACAATCGGCCCCTGGAGGTTAAGGGTAGTGTTTTCGGGTTTGCTCTGTGGAATAGTCACGGTTACCAGCACCGCAAGCTGCCTGATATTATCGACCTTGAGAGCCTTTTTGTCGATATTCTCAAGCTTCACATCATAATCTTCGATAAAAGCATAAGGGTCGGCAACCAGAAGCCCTAACCCAGGATCAGTAACGCACTGCAGCAACAGGAAAGGCGAATCGTCTTCCTTGACACTCAAAAGTGCGAACTCACGCTTATCCTCAAGACCAACAAGGCCGCGAGGGAAGTAAATGATGCCGTCCGAGCTGATCTCGCGCTCGCCCAGTCTTGTGATTATTTTTCTTTTTCTTTCTTTTGCCATAGGGCAGCCGCCGCGAGCAGGTCATTCTGGCTAGTCTCCAGAGCCTGCTTGTTCTGTTCCTTGATCTTAAGATACACCTCTTCCCTGTAGACAGTCATGTCTTCGGGGACTTCCAGGCCGATTTTTATCTGCTTGCCCTGAACACTCAGGATCTTAAGCTTGATATTATCGCCCAGATAGAGGCTTTCTCCCGGTCTCCGGGTCAGTATCAACATGTAGTTACCAATATCATCCTTCGGCTTGCGTTCCGCTCATCACGGATACTATGTTGCCGACTACATTACGTTAACGAGGAAGTCCAGTGCGTTAGCCTAAATGAACTTGCCAAGATTGAGTTGCATGATCATTGAAGTGGAGCGCAACACCGACTCGTAGACGATCTGCTGCTGCGCCAATTGGGTCATCAATTCACTTACATCGGCATCTTCAATGGAGCTTATAAGCTCCTGCTCATTCAGCGTAAGTCCATCATTAATAGTCTGCGAGACCTCCAGGCGGTTCTCGCGCCCACCAACTTCGGCCGCGCTGTTCATGATATGAGCCTGAACCTCGGACAGGTTTGCCAACGCCTGTTGCACTCCGGTCTGATTATTGGTCTCGGTAAAGGCAACCAGGTTACCCATCACCTCAAACAAATTCTTGGAGTACTCATCATCACCCTGGATGGAAATGCTCATTCTGGCTGCGCCGGAGGACTGGAATACCCGACCGGCATTGGAACTGCCCAGAGTTGTGATCGTACCACCGTTAGAAAGTACAACGTCCGGATCCATATAGATACCGCCGAAAATATCCTTACCAACGTCGTTGACCTGCACTCGTTCGCTGGCTGAAATATCAAGATCAATTGCAGCGGTACGGGGGCGAATGACGAATTGTTGCCCTGGTTGAAGAGTATTTGCACCATTTGATGTCAGCGTCAGGATTCCGCCATTGGCAACGCCTAATACAGCAGCATTACTGGTCGTATCAGCCTGAGCTTCATTGCCGGTCACCCAAGAAATGCCGCCATCCATACTGTAAGAATATTCAATGTCCTCATTCATCACAACAGGCGAGGTGTTGTCGATACGAATGGTAACATTCTTGTCCAGGAACGCCCCCGATGCCTCGGCATCCACATCATCCTTACCAACGCCGAGCTTATCGACCAAAGGTGGAGAGTCTTCATCGTCACCCATATATTGAGCCGAAGGCCTAATCCACAGCCAGGTTCCATCAGATACTGTCGGGTCCGAAAAATCATTAACCTTGATATTCGTATCACCATGGAAATCAATACTGGTGCCACTGTCAGGCAATAAGAGTTGGCCTTCAGTGCCAACAAAAGTCATGGTGCCATCCGTTTTCCAGGTATCTCCGCCGTCAATACTATAGCGAATACCGAGGTTGGCATCAGAAAGAGCCATGTTATCACCCGTCGCGAGGGTATCCGAAGCATCAAAGAACTCAACCAGGACTGTCGTATTCGAAGAACCATTCACCGTAAATTCAGCATTATTCCCAAAGGTATCATCATTGGTAGTCAACCACATGATCTGCTGAAAAGCCGGAGAATCGATCTGATGCCCCGAATAAATGCTCTTGTCTTCAAAACTGGAGTTAGCAAGGCCGATCATCTGCTCGAAAAGACTTCGCAGTTCATAACTGATCTGTTCACGGTTATCCGCATCGACAGTACCAGTCGCGGCCTGCGTTGCCAGCTCCTTGGCACGAGTCAAAATCGTTGAAGTCTGCATGAGTGCTTCATCGGAGCTAACCAGCCAACCCTTGGCCGTAGACATGTTTTCTTTGTACTGATCCAATGAGCGTAACGTATCGCGATGATCCAGAATACGAATCATACCTGTAGGATCATCACTTGGCTTATTGATCTTCTTCTGAGTCTGGGCAGCCACATTCAGATCCATCAACTTGGTCAACGACGTGTTCAAGTTGTAGACATACCTATCGAAAAGCATTTGTTGCGATACGCGCATACCCGTTCCCCTATTACGGCTTCAGCGACAGAATAGTCTGCAGCATTTGATCAGCCGTAGTAATGAGCTTGGCCGCTGCCGTGTAGGAAGCCTGATACTTGACAAGATCGCTCATCTCCTCATCAAGGTTCACGCCAGCGACCTGCTGTTGCCTTTCGTCGAGGTCCCTGGCCAATGTGTCGAAGAAATTATAATTGAATTCAGCCCGGTTGGTGTCGGTACCGACATTACCTACAATCCCGTTGTAATAATCCAGAAGCGACTGGGAGGTGGTCCCCTCAATAACGGTACTGGTTGTGACATCTTCCTCTCGAAGACCATACATGGACAATGCAGTCGTATTGTCGCCGGCATTCATCTCGCCGGCCCCGTTCACATGACCTGTCGCCAGATAATCAAGATCACTTGATATCTTCTCATTGATCAAGACGTCATTCGGCTCAGACCCTTTAAAGAAAGTGTTAAGACCAAGTGCCGCCATGAGCCCAGCACTATCGGTCCCAAAGGCGAAGGTGTAGCCACTCTCGGCATCTATCTGCAGCTTGTCGTTAACGATGCTGGCATTCAACATATTAGGATAAGTCGAGTCAATGGCGTCCCTCACATCTTCAAGAGTGTGGATGTCGGGATTGAACATCGCGCCACCCCCAAAATCAAGGGCAGCGGAAGAAACCAGCAGATCATTACTGCTATTGTAGACATACATAAAGGAACTGCCGGACTGGAGCTTGTCGCCGAAAGCCAGTCCTGTGGAATCGCTAGCCAGGGCTTTCGTGCTATCTGAGACCTGATACGTACCACTGACAGTGGTAAATGCCTGGAGTCCCGCGCCCTGACTGTGCCTGCGATTGGTCTCCCAGACTATGCCCTTTGTAAGCTCATCGAGCTTCTCCCGATACTTGCCGACATAGTTGTCGCGGAAGGTCAGCAATGCGGCAATGCTACCACCGGTCAGGCGCTCGGAATTCTCCTCACCATTGAAATGCATCTGAGGCGTAATCTCTTCGGAGTGCGCAGTATTCTGAATCCAGTAAAGCCCCTTGCGAGGACTGACGACATAGAGGTCACCTTCGGCGAAAGTTCCGGTTGGAGTTCCCTGGGAACCTGCTGATGACCCAAACCATATCTGGAGCCCTTCCACATTGACGCGGCTGTCGTAATCTCGAGCGTAAAAATTCTTTTCATCACCATTCTCATCCGTGACCCAACTCACTCCGCCGTCAAGGGAAACCCTGAACTGTGCAGAAGCAGCCCCGGAGGAGACGGCTCCGGCGACACTCGACCCGGTGCTGGAAGCCACGAATTCTATAGTGTACTCAAAGTCATCCTCTCCGTCGAAGTAGATCTCACCAGCGAATGTTGAAGAAGTTTCCAAGGCAGTGGTTTGGACACCGGTAACGAACTCAAGTTCAAAGTAGCTGGCACCATCGACAAGGTTATGTCCGGCCTCAGTCATAACTATGAAATTACCGCCGCCATTATCAATGGTCTTGATATCCATGAGCTCGCTCAACTCTCTGACCTTGCGTGCTCGCTCGTCGAAAAGTGCGTTGGCGTTGTTTGAGCCTTCGATATGGTGAACCTGAATCTCATTGTTCAGATCAGCAATCTCTTCCATGAGAGTATTGGCCTCAGTAGTCTGAGCTGCGACGGTAGTATTGATTCGCTCCTGCATGGTAGTCAGGTCAGCATCCACCTGGCTCAAAGTCGATATCATGGTAGCCGCGTCATTCAGGATTGTCTGACGTGCTCCGTAGTTGTCAGGTCGCTGACTGGCTTCATTCCAGGAATTGAAATATTGTGACAAAGATTCACTGACACCGTTTCCGCTCGATTCGTTGAGCAGGTTCTCCACGCTCTTGAGCTGCTCCCATAGTTCGCCCCACTTGTCGCTCAAAGTGGACTGCTGAAGGTACATTTCCTCAACCATTGTATCGAAATTTCGAACGACCTCAGAGGCCTTTACACCGCTTCCAAGCTGACCTGGAGAATAGTCAATATACGGCCCTTCTTCAAAGACCACGGACCGACGCGAATATCCTTCCGTATTCACATTGGCAATATTCTCACCAGTGACTTGCAGTTGCACCTGATTGGCAAACAGAGCCCAACGGCCCATGTCGAGGAGGGAATTAGCACCAAAAGACATTTAGAGCCTCCCGGTCAACAATCTCGCATTGCTGGGAGCCTGGGCGAATCGCCCGGATGCAGCATATGCGCTTGTGTTCTTCGGCTTAATCTGATCATGCATGTAATCCAAAAGGGTTTTACTCTGATCGAACAAGGCCATAGCCATTTCATTATTCTTGCTCGCCTGCATACCGCACTTCTGTTGCGTCTCATCCATCATATCTATCAGTTTTTCGAGATTGCCCTTCAATTCGTCATCCATCATGAGAAAAAGATCCCGCACTCTTTCTGCGCCGGGAGCAATTTCTGCAACCCTGGCGCGAAGCGACAAACGCTCTGCACCGATCTGACGCATGAGTTCCTG
>Ga0070729_10000710_pt1 | contig 63380 bp, 60 predicted proteins | sample tdDd472_FD_66725 | JGI IMG/M metagenome (GOLD analysis project Ga0070729, IMG submission 66725) | Marine sediment microbial communities from the Atlantic coast under amendment with organic carbon and nitrate - tdDd47.2 | ecosystem: Environmental > Aquatic > Marine > Coastal > Sediment | place... | reverse complement strand
CGGGAATCGGGCCGCAAGGGATCGCGGTGGAATTGCGTTTGTCGCATCCCGATCTGGCGGTGCTGCAAGCGGTTGGCGCATCGACCCGGGCCGAACTCGAAAGCTATGTCGGCGTGCGCAACGCGATGGTCGATCTGCGTCCGGGCAAGACCGAACTGCGGTTCGGGCTGGCGCCGGGCGCGCGCACTTTGGGGCTGACTTCGGCCGATGTGGCCGGACAGATCAGCGCGGCGTTTCTCGGCAGCCGCCTTGTCGACGTCCGGCGGGGCGATATCACACACGAGATCGAGGTCCTGCTGGCGGACGATGACCGCGACAGCCAGGCGGATCTGGAGAATTTCACCATCACCCTGCCCGACGGCGGCGAGGTGCCGCTCGCCACTGTCGCCGATTGGCGCGAGGCCCGCGGCTGGGGCAGCATCGCCCAGGTCGATGGCGCGCGCACCCTGACCGTTCAGGCCGATGTCGACGGCCGCTACGGCAATGCCGATGCGATCACGGCGCGGCTGGCCGGTGGTTTCCTGCCCGATCTGGTCGCGGCGACGCCGGGCCTGCGCTTCGAGATCCTCGGCCAGGCCGCCAATTCAGCGGAAACCGTCGGTTCGATCATGCTCGGTTTTCTGGTCGGACTGGTCGGGATCTATCTCGTCCTGTCGTTCCAGTTCCGCAGCTACGTCGAGCCGGTGATCGTCATGTTGACCATCCCCTTGGCATTCCTTGGCGTGATCTGGGGGCATGCGGTGATGGGCTACAATATTTCGATGCCTTCGCTGGTCGGGGCGGCCTCGCTGGCCGGGATCGTGGTCAACAACGCGATCCTGCTCATCGAGGTGATCAAGCGAAAGGCGGGGCCCGAGGTGAGCGTGGCCGAGGCCGCCGGCCTGGCGGTGCGGGCGCGGTTCCGGCCGATCTTCGTCTCCGTCACGACCACGATCCTCGGCATGGCGCCCTTGCTGGCAGAAACCTCTACCCAGGCGCAGACGCTCAAGCCGCTGGTGATCTCGGTGGTGTTCGGGCTCCTGACCTCGACGACGCTGGTGCTGCTGGTACTCCCGGCGCTTTACGCAATCCTCGCCGAATTGGGACTGGCCCGTGCGGGCCGGGCGCCGTCACAAACAGAAGCGCCGCTGAGGGCGGGCTCGCACACCGGCTGAGGGCTCATGCGCCATCTCGAAAGGATCCAGCGCCTGGAAACAGTCAAACCCATCGCAATCTAGAGGAGCTTCGCTGGCTGTGGCAATCACATGACCTGTTTTATTCCTGGAACGTCACCGTCCCCGGTTAAGCCGCAGGATTTGTGGACGACCTTGTTATCTTCAGGATCCCCGAAAACGGGGGAGCTGTCCTCCCGCGGGTCTTCGCGCGTCTTTCTATTGACGATCATCTTGATGGTCGTGATGAGTGGATGCGCGAGCTTGCCCCGTACCGCGCTTTCGGAAGCGGATCAGAATATTGCCGCGGTCGAGGGTTTTTCCGGCATCAGATTCTGGGGCGATGGTCCCGCGGATGAATTTGGTCTGGGTGGATCGATGTCTAGGCCGCCAATGCGATCGGGACGCATTACCTATCTAGTGCTTTCGGGGGGCGGTTCCGGTGGCGCATACGGCGCCGGGGTTCTGACCGGCTGGACTGCGGTTGGAACGAGGCCAACATTCGATGTGGTGAGCGGTGTGAGCACCGGGGCGCTAATTGCGCCATTCGCATTCCTCGGATCGTCGTATGATCCCACTCTCACCGAGCTCTACACAAGCGGAATTGCCGAGACGCTCTTCAAACCGCGACCGATCGTTGCGCTTTTGGGGTCCGCCATCTCGGACTCAACGCCACTGCGGCGTCTGGTGGAGCGTTACGCCACTGACGACATGCTTCGGAAAATCGCCGCCGAACACAGGAAGGGGCGCCGTTTTTTTGCCGTCACAACCAATCTGGATGCGCAGCGAACCGTTATCTGGGATATGGGCGCGATCGCCGCGAGCGGCCAAGAGCAAGCGCTGGCTCTGTTTCGCAATGTGCTCATCGCCTCGGCGAGCATCCCCGCCGTGTTCCCACCGGTAATGATCGACGTGACAGTGGACGGCAAACGGTTTCAGGAGATGCACGCCGACGGCGGCGCCACCACACAATTGTTCACGGCGCCCGAATCCCTTCTGGCGTCGACCAATATCGATCCGCCGATCAAGTCGGGAAGGGTCGATCTCTATATTGTTCTCAACGGCATGCTCGATCCGGAGTTCGAAGCCGTGAAACCCGCGACGTTGGCGATCGCCGGCAGAGCCTATTCGACACTCGTCAAAACGCATGCACGATTCACCGTCAATGCGACATATGCCTTGACGCAGCGGGCGGGAATCGATTTCAACCTCACTTACCTTGATGAGGTTGTTCCTTACGAAATCAGCGATCCATTCAACACCGACTATATGCGTCGCCTTTTTGCGATTGGGCACGAAAAGGCGTTGTCGGCAGATGTCTGGAGGAAAAGTCCGCCGGCGGTGGGCCTGTAATCTCGGCTCCAAAATCGATAGCGCTCTCCGCTCACAGTCGCGGGGGCAACCACCGATTCGGACCGGTTTGCTGTGCCCGCCTGCCTTCTGCGCGGTCAACTCGATATTCGAGAAAACACACATGGGTTCACCAACTTAGACTTCGGAATTCAGGCCGTTCTCTCCAGCGAATTCCGCGTTGATGAGTTGGATGAAAGGAGGTCTTGACCACTCAGGTCGATAACATCCCGTAACCCTCGTTATGTAGCACTAATATCGAACGATAGTGTTCAAACAGAAACCTCTGTTGCGGGAAGGCGTGTCCGCGTCTAGCCAAGGTCAATCATCTAAGCGTCAGCAACGATCAGGCTGGCACCTGAATCGAATGGGCGACTGGATCACAACGATTTTTGGGCACCGCCGCTCCGGCGTTTCAGTCTTTCAAGCGCGCCGATGGCTTGTGCCAACGCGACTTCGGATGCGTGAATATCCAGTGCGAGTATCGCCTCCGGATGTCCCGTCCAGTGACAGACCGCCTCCCAGATCGGCGGAGATTCTCTAGCCAAGCAGATCAAGTGTGCCCCGCTTGGGCCGCCCGAACCGTGAATCCACGTTCTGGCGGTTCTATCACTGGCGCCGGTCCAGTTCATAACCGTCTTTGCTGCTCTGTGTGATCCGCCGAGTTGCGAACGAAGAGCGGCGCCAATTCGATTGGCGTATTCCTCATCAGTAGGTGAAAGCCGCATTTCGGAAGTCCTCTGCCGGTTTTTGGAAGTTTTCTACCGCGGAAATTGCCCTAGTGGGATGATGGAGGGTCTTTCTCCTCGTTTTCTCTGAGTGCTGGGCCGCGAGATGGTCATCGACTGGAGCGAAGCTGAAACAAACGGTCCGCGGGGTGACGATCCAAGAATTCCCGCCGCGGAATATGTCCGCATGTCCACCGAACATCAGCGCTATTCCACCGACAACCAGAGAACCGCCATACGTAGCTATGCCGAGCGTCGGGGATACGAGATAGTCCGGACCTATGCTGACGAGGGAAAGAGCGGACTGAACCTCGGCGGACGATTAGCCCTTCAGGAACTTCTCCAGGATGTCGAGGCGGGCCAGGCCCACTTTCGTGCAGTTCTTGTTTACGACGTCAGTCGCTGGGGCAGGTTTCAAGACCCGGATGAGGCGGCCACCTATGAGCTTCGCTGCCGTCGCGCCGGGGTGGACGTGCACTATTGCGCCGAGCAATTCGAGAACGATGGCAGCATAGGCTCTTCAATTATCAAGACCGTGAAGCGTGCGATGGCCGGAGAGTATAGGCGGCGTCAGCGGCGGGGACTAACCGAGGATCAGATTGCTGTTATGCAGAGAGAATCCGAGAACCTCGACCGAGAATTGCGAGCGGTGGAGGAGCGATACAGTTCGGACAATCTGGATCTGGTGCTGGCGGTCGGATATGTGTCGAGACTCTTGGGAAATGCCCAAGTCGTGCGTTACCTGGCCCAGCACTATGGCGACATCCTTTCTGAATTCCAGAAGATAGCGGACCTGCAAAAAGCTGCATAGATACACGTAATCCTTGCGATCGACGGATATGGGCCCCTTTCCGGAGTCCAAACTGCTGGCTGCGCATTTTCGTTGTCGAAGTAGAACGCGAAGATAGCTGCCGGTACACGGACGTCGTTAAGTGACCTTGTTCCATTTGAGGCTCATAGGCGGCGGCCATGTCACCCCTTGGGGCTGATTTGAGTGTTCTTTCCCGTGTCCAGTTTGATTGTAATGGCTGTTTATAGATCAGATGCGAAATCGAAATACTACGGAGGGGACATATAAATCAGCCGTAGCGATTGCCCCCACCATGATCTGCGTAGAGCTGTACACGAAGTCCCCTTTGCGCGATCATGGGGCGCATCTGTGACAGGATCGGATCATTGGTCATCGCGTCGATCATATGATCGCGATGCTCGTCCCCGATACCGCATTGCTCGGCCACGATGCGATCTAGCTCGTCGAGCGCGCTGCGGTATCGCCTTTCCAGATCGTCAGTCGTCAGGGACCGGATAGCGCCGATCACGGCATCAAGGTTGTCCGGCACATTGAGGTCGAGAATATCGTCGCGGCATAGCTCGGCCTCTGGATCGTCCTCCACTCGACGCGTGAGCTGAAAAGCTAAAAATTCCCTCAGCGCGACATGGGGTACTGTGAGCCGGAAGAACAGATCGGAACTATTCACTTCCTCACCGATCTCCCGGATTTGCAGGACCGGTACAGGTGTTTCCGAAACGTCATTTAGGTCTATTCCGGACACGAGCGGATTACTTTCCACGATAAGCTCATTGATCGTCCGTCCATCTTTTATGCCTTCGCCAATCAGACGATCGATCTCACGGTAGCGATCTGCGATGTCGCTATCGGCATCCATCACGGCCTGACCGGCTACGCGAAGGTGTTCGAGGTTCTCCAAGGTTCTATTAGGCGGAATCGGAAGAAGGGTGAGTGTTCGCTTATACCAGTGGCAGCCTAGGTCTTCGATGATTGAAGATCTTAGAACGCGAGCTGCGTAAAATTGCACAACTCGGCTTAACAGGTAACTATTAAGGGGGAGGGGTTCAGTCAGCTCGACAACGTGGGCCGTGTTCTGAAATCCCGAGCCTGCAAGAATAGGCGCTGCTGTAGGAAGTTGTGAAATCTCCCTAAAGGCGTACGTGTTCTCGTAGGTAAGCTGGTCGGCATAGGAATAGATGTAGCGCGTACTTTCCCTTCGGCCGGAAGGCGACCAACGGCCCATTGGTTCACCAACCAAGCCCTGCGGAAAAATGTTTTGCCCCTTGTAGAGGTCTATACAGTCCTCTTCACCAAGTTGGCACAGCGCGGCACCGCCGCCGAGCTTGACCCCGTAGTTGAATAGGAGCTCCGGCCGAAACGCATATCGCGCTTCCCCGGGCTCTTCGTCCCTGACTTCAGCGATATGCCCGCGGTCACGCCTGACCCAGACGACCCGCACGACCTCTCCCAGGCGGGGCAGTTCGGACATAGATGCCAGCGCCTCGGTATCGCCCCTGCCGAACTTGGTGAGAATTGCATCCGCACTATCCTCGTTCGCCCGCATGGCTGCGATCCAAGGCGGTAGGAGAGCGGAAGTGGCCAGAGCCGCTGGTTCAGGTAAGGCGGTGCCTTCGTCCTCGTCGCCCTCCGACTCTGCGACCGAAATGGTTGGACGGAGCGCAGCTGGTAGATAGGCGAGCCGGTCGAGTTGGCATCGACGAACCGTTGTCCGAACCGCACGTGAGAAGTCGACTACGTCATCCACTAATGCCGTCGGCCCAAGCTGCAGCATTTCGACCTCATCGTCAGGCGACGGATCTGCACGCTCCACTACCATAATAATCGTGGCGCGCTTCACTCCACGGAAGGTTGCTTTACCCAATCCTTCAAGATCGGCCACGAGTTTGATGCGGTAGCCTTCGAGAATATTACGAAGGGGGCCGGCATAGGCTGCTTCGCTCATGCCGATCGGAACGATGAACGCAAGCCGACCGCCCGGTTTCACCCATTGCCTCAGCGCGCGATAGATAAAGTAGATCGACGTATCGGTATTTTTGAAGGCAACTTCTTCATAGGCGTCGCCGACGCCTCCAGCGCCCGTACGCTCCGAACGGATATACGGGGGGTTCATTACGACAAGATCGTATTCTCCTTGAACGACATTCTCGAATCCCGGCGGTATCAGCGTGCCGCCACCTCGTTCGCCGTTCGCAAGACGGAATGTCATCCCTCCTTGCGCTGCAGCCCCCGCTTTTGCGCCTTGGCCTAACGCCCTTCCCAAAGGATCAAGGGAGGACCAGCCACCGTGGAGCGGAAGGCTCGGAAGGATTGCACGGGCGAACTCGCGGGTTTCTTCGACCGGTTTGTTACGGACGACTTCGATCAGATGCCAAAAAATCTGAATCTGCGCGAGAGCAATCGAGAAGGATGAGATATCCAGCCCATGCAGACGCGCGACAATTGCCCGGACATTTTCCGAGTTCACCGCACCCGCTGTCGAGAGTTGTCGAAGGCGTTGGACCAAGGCTTCCACCAAGAAGGTGCCTGTGCCGCAAGCTGGGTCGAGGACATCGTCGTTGCCCGACCAGCCACTAGCTTCCAGCATGAAGCGCGCAATTTCGGGGCGTGTATATACCTCTCCTAACCGTCGCCGTTGCGCTACGTCCAGATACTGATCGTAGACACCCGATAGTACATCTCCTTGGACCGTCCTGAAATCCCACCGAGACAAGATGTAGGCAGCGCGTTCCAGCGCTTTAGACAATATGGGATCGTTCCGCGCTATCGCCCAATCGAGAAGATTCGCATCGAAGATGGAGCGGAAGACACCTTGAGCATGTCGGTAGGTCTGTCGCATTAATTCCTGCATAGGGAGGTCGAAATGCTCTGCAAAACGCCAGAAGACTTCGATCCCGCCGTTCGAAATATAGCGTACCTTGAATAGGCCGTAGTCCTCGCAGAAGCGTATCGTCAACATTCTCGAGAGGATCAAAGAGCCCGTTTCATACGCAAGGGACTGAAGGAGGCGCGCATTGGGCTTGGACTTGTCACTCTCGACCTTTAGAAGACTTGCTCCTTCGACACCTTGGCGCTCTCCATAGCGCTGAAACATGTCGTGTTCCAATCGTAGCGCATAGAGAACAGTATCGAGGTCCGCCATTAATTCCTGCCGACGACGCTCGTAATCGACCACCAGCGCTTCGTCTAACGCTTCGCGCTCCCTTCTTGTGACCATCCGCCTAAAGGAGATAGGACGCCGTTCATCGGACCAATCGAATAAGGCTGGCCCGTAGTCCGCCTCCATCGGCTTCAGAAGTGCGGTCGCTAACTTCAGATCCGCAATGCCCTTGGTCGAGATGATTTCGCCTACGGCCTCGCGAAGTAACTCCGATGCTTCGCGAACCGTATCAGAGAATTGAGTTCGAGTTTCTGTCTCAACGGGTATAAAGGAAAATTGGGTCTCATTCTTCCTGAACCGCAGCAACTCCGCTTCGAGTGTTAGATGCTCAGCCGACAGGATGCCAAAGCACGCTTCGAAGTCTTCGGGATTTGAGAGTTCGGCCCAGGTCCAAGTCTTCGCAACAGAGTCAGACAATCCCGACCTTGGAGCGAGCGCGGCTTCGAACGCGCGACGGTCTGATACGTCCACCCGTGTTACAACGGTTTGGTCGATCAAAAAGAACCAAGCGGTGCCAGATTGGACATATCCGCGTTTTTCTCGGAGGACTGGCAAGGGAGCCGCTTGTACCTGATCGCCTTTCTTAATCTCGAAAACCGCGATTGCATGGTTTGGACCACGCAGCGGCTTATTGCCTTCTGTCCGATAGACAACGAGATCAGGGCGTCTCAGCGACCCATCGAGCTTGGAGTCGACCACCACTTGCCGGTCCTGCAACCCTACACCGAATGCTGAGCGAATCAGAAGATCGCGAATGTAGCCGTATAGGTCCGGTTCGCCCGCATCGTTCGCGGTGATCTCTCGGATCTTCCTGCTTAAGGAGTTAGCGGTCGGCATTCGTCTCTTCGATCAGGATTCGGATGTTCTTGAGGTTTGGCTCGTTAAGATATTGATAGCAAGACCTTGTCCTAACCTGTTTCGCAGGCCGCGTTGGTGGCGTCGAAGAGATCCGAAGGTGGTGAATCCAGTCTTTGGTCATCCTGTTACATTTGTCGCATTGGATCGGAGCCTGAAGGATCCACCTTGGAAGTAATGCACATTACGATCCCGAATGGGCATGGACTTGTGCGTAACAAAGCTCAATGTCCGCTGGGATGCCGGGAGCCAGATAACGTTCGCAATTACTACTTCGAAGTCCGAAAGCTGACAGTTTCTTGACGACGTCAAAGTGTCCAATTTGGGTCGGCAGCGGACTGGCCGTTTTGGGTAGAGCAGCTTGGAGAATAGCTCGTCTCCATACCTGCAAATACGACTGCCTAATAGAAAAATTAGCGCTTCCGTCAGCCCGCCATTCGTTCGGGCAGGTTCAGGATTGTGACCACATCGCCAGTCGGCAGCTTGAACGATTGCTCTGTGATTTCGAACTCGGCCGCTGAGTGATGGTCGAACCATGCATCCGCGCCGATCTTGCGTGGAAAACCTTCTGTTCGCGCGTCGTTTCCGTACATCATCGTGAAGGCGAAAGAATCTGGATCAAGATCTTCCCGAGCGAACCATCGACGCTGCATCGACGGAGCCCGCGCCACCCAAGGCTTGCCGGACGCGCGGTGGGTAACGACCATGCTACAGGGGAATTGATCGCTGTCGATCATCCGGATCAGGGTTGCGGTCAGGCTCGCCGAAAAGATGCCAGCCATGACTCGCACCGCCTTAAGATCAAGGCGCTTGTGCTCCCGTGCCGCGGGTTTAAAGAGGTACCACGGCATGAGGAGATCGGCGGCATACGCATCGGCGGCCCGCTCCTTCGTGGCCTGCTCGTTTCGGTAGTTCCCGATGTCCGTGGCGCGACACACGGCACACTGGCCGCGATGGTGGGCCCAATGACCAAGCTCGTGTCCGATAGAGAATCGCCTCCGCTCCAAAGGAGAGGCGGCGTTGACGGAGATAATCGCCTTGTCGTCCAGCCCGATGATACGGGCCTCGCAGTTGACGAGGGGGCGGATCTTGATCCGGGCGCCGACGTGCCAAGCGATGGCTTCGAGATCGATGTCCTTCGGATCGTCGACACCCAAGGACTGAAGCAGGCCTTCTGCCCGTGTCGGCCGCTTAATCATCTGTCGTTGCTATCGCGATCACGCTCAAGTTCGGCAATGTCTTCCAGCATGCCGTCGTCGTCGTCGTTGCCGCCTTGGCCGAACCGAGCGGCAAGCGTAAGGTTGGCACCGTCATCATTGGCTCCGGTCCCCAGCGAGGTGAGCCGCCGCCTTGCGCGTTCCATCTCCAGATCGGAAACGGGTGCGGACGCGAAGACGTCCGAACGAACCGCACGTCGTGCCGCTTCGAGCTTGCGCCTGGCAAGGCGCGAGCGTCCGGCTGCAACCGCGGCCTCGAAAGCCTTGACGTCGGCCTCTTCTACCGGCTCGTCATCCTTGCCATGCACGATCTCGTCGATCAGAAACTCGTGCAGGTGGTCGAGCCACTCCCTATCTTTTCCTGACATATCGACCTTCCAATCTGCCTAGCGCTCGCGCGCAGCCTCCGCCAGCCTTTTTCCAAGTTGCAGAATCTGCCTCTTGAAGCGCCGGCGAACCGTCGCCAGCGCGACTGTGTCCATTCCCATCCAATCGGCCAGATCCTCCCCAATGAAGGGAACGGACAGGCCCTCGAATAGCAACTCCAGCTCTGCATCGCCGGCGATGTCGGCAAGCAGCGCTTTCCTATACTCGTCGGGATCCATCCGATCGACGACGTCGCCGGCATCGGCGCTGGCCTCGTCGAGCGCAACGCCCCCGCGGTCGGCATCGCGTTCGATGACGCCATACTTGCCCCTATCTTCGCCGCAACCCATGCGCCGGATTCGCGTGGTTTCCGTGATGAAGTGGCGGTCCGATGCCAGGCTCTTGATCGTGCCCATCAGGATGGAGAAGAGGTCGTCACTGTCGGTCCGGCGCGTCCGGCGTCCGTCACACATCCTGACGTAGGCTTCGTTGATCAATTCCTCAGCGTCGGCAAGGCATGTCGCCGAGCACTTGACGGCGAACCGATAGGCGTCGCGCTTCTGCGCGGACGTCATCCGATCGAAGAACTCGCTTACCTCCTCTTCCGAGCAAGGTACGCGCCTAGCGCCGGCTTCGGCATCCATTCGACGTCTCCCAGAGCATCCTGTCGATTCTCCTCCCGAAAAACATGCGCGCATCAAAGCCCATTCAGACAAAAAAATAAAATTGTCTGAATTCCGAATTTCCGCGCCACTCTATCAGGGACCCTTCGAGGCGGTCCGAAACTTACGAATACAGGAACGTAATCTATGACCGTATCGACATACCAGGGGCGGAACCCTTTCGAAGACCCGTTTGATCGCATCTTGGCGGAAATCGCCTTCAGCGTTCAGTTGCCGCCGTCGCTCCATGCCAAGGCCTGCCAGCGTTACAAGGCCGTGCGCGAATACTTGGAAGACACGACGGCGTTCCACAATCAGATCGAGCATTTCTATGCCCAAGGATCGATGGCCATCGACGCGACCATCTCCACACGCGGCACCGACGACGAGTACGATATCGACATCGTTGCGCAGCTTGGCGGTCGCTATCGCCACATGACGCCGCTCCCGATCCTGAAGGCGCTCGCGGTGGCCCTGAGGGATTATCCGGTCCAAAAGGTCATTCAGCAGACCCGATGCGTCACACTGTTCTACGCTGACAACATGCATCTCGATGTGACGCCGGCGCTTCGCGACTATGGCAGCACCGAACGCCAGTCGGAGATCACCCATGCGAAGGGGCCACTGCCGTCAAATGACGATTGCATGGTACCGATGAACGCCTACGGGCATGCCGAATGGTACAAGGCGCGCACACCGAATGAAGAGCGCGTGATCGAAGCATTCAAGGACCGCTGGTTCGGTGACCAGCGCGCAAAGGTTCGCGCCGAGGCCGAAGTCGACGAGGTTCCCGATCAAACTGATCTCGTCGTGAAGAACATGGCGACAGTCGCGCTGCAGCTGCTGAAGCGTTATCGCAACGTTCGCTACGCTGATTACGACGGCCGCATTCCGCCGTCGGTCATGCTATCTTATTTCGCCGGCGCGGCGGCGCTTCCGGACATGACTCTCTCAGACATGCTGATCCGCATCTGCCGCTGGATCATCGGCGAGATCGAGCGGGCATCAATCAATCGACGCAAACTTCACGTCGTCAATCCGAGTTACAGCGTCGATGTTTTTACAGACCGTTGGCCCGAGAATCTTTATCAGCAGAACCAGTTTGCTCGCTATCTCCAGGATCTCGTGACCGGCATCGAGCGCGCGAAGCGCGGCGAGTTCGATCCTGTCGCCCTTCGCGACTGGTTGCGCGAGATGTTCGGCGAACGCGTAGTGACGCGGGCAGCCGACAGGATGGCGGACGCCACCGGCGCAGCTATCGTTGCCGGATCGCAGGCCTACGGCAGGAAGGGCAGCATTCTCATGCCCGCAGCAGCGGGGATCGCCTCGTCGGTGGCTCCGGTCGCCGCCAAACCGCACACCTTCTACGGTGATCCAGTCGATGAATAGCGCCCTGCTCTCGATCGAAGAACAGGTCGCTTCCATGAAGCGTGACTGGCCCGGCTTGCGGGTCGGTCAGCTTTCCCGTCGCAGCGGTGCGGCCCGCTGGATTGGGGACTTGAAGCAACTTCAGATCCATCGGATCGAGATCCGCTACCAGCTGGGCTTTGCGCCACAGGTGCGGGTTTTGTCCCCGGCACTGATAAGGCTGCCGGAAAATCCGGAAGGCTCGCTTCCCCATGTCTATGACCGTTCGAACGACCCGAAGCTTTGTCTCTACGACCCAGCTGCGGACGAATGGGACGAAACCATGCACCTGTCGCAGACAATCGTCCCCTGGAGCGCCGATTGGCTTGCCTGCTACGAGTTGTGGCTCATGACCGGGCGTTGGACCGGTGGCGGGCGTCATCCGACCCCTCGCGCAGCAGGAATTGCATAATGCTGTACCAACCGCCCCGCCGTTCGGACGGCACTCTTCAGCAGACGCGAAAAAAGGAACCATGGCCGGAAGGCCGGATCTTCCGAATCCTGTCGATCGACGGTGGCGGCATTAAGGGTATATTCAGCGCATCCTACCTCGCCGAAATAGAGCGGCGATTCCTTGACGGGCAGTCGATTGCAGGTCACTTCGACATGATCACTGGCACGTCGACCGGCGGTATCATCGCACTGGCGCTGGGTATTGGTATGACCGCTCGGCAAGCCGCCGAGATCTACACCGAGCGCGGATCCTTGATCTTTCCGAAAGGCAAAGGGGTCCTCGATCTCCCGCGATGGCTGCGACATCCCAAGTACAATCAAAACATTCTCAGAACGGAACTGCTGAAGGTCTTCGGTGACCGCCTGCTCGACGACGCGACGACGCGTCTGGTGATACCAAGCTTCGAGGGACGCTATGGGGAGCCCTACATCTACAAGACTCCCCACCACCCCGACTACAAGAAGGACCGGCACATGAAGGCCGCGCATGTCGCGCTGCATACTTCGGCTGCTCCGGGATACTATCCGGGGGTCGAGAATGACGGCCACATCATGATCGATGGGGGTATTTGGGCGAACAATCCCGTCATGAACGCAGTGGTCGACGCGCTCGCCTGCTACGATCTTCCGCGGGAGCACATCCGCGTGCTGTCGATCGGCACCGGCGACGAGGTCTTAGGATTGGACGAGGGCGTCCGAAATGGTGGGCTCTGGCGCTGGGTCTTCCCGGGGCTGGGCAAAGCGCCAATGATCTTTCGTGCGGCGGCAAAGGCGCAGTCTCATAACGCCCTTGGCCAAACTTACCTGCTGGTCGGCAAACAGAATGTCGTGCGCATCGATCCGCCGGAGTCGGAAATTCCCATCGGTCTCGATGATGTTGAGCGCGCGGTGACGGAATTGCCCCGCCTCGCTCGTTCGCATGCTGAAGCGACGGGGCACTACGTCAATCAGATATTCCTCGGCGACGCGGCGGATCGGTTCGTGAAAAGTGCGCTGTCATAGTTGTCGTATCAGGCGTCGTAGTCGGATGGCTGCTTTTTTGGGGGGCAGTAAAAGTTCATTGGAACGTCAAGTATGGGGCGCGTCGCTCCCACTCAATGGTTATTGCAAGCAAGCCTCATCCAGGCAGGTATTCCGAGGTCGTGAAGTATTCAGGCGTTTCGTAATTCACTCGGGATAGCGAGGCGACCAGCGCCTGAGATCGCCCTGCGATCATCATTGACTGCCTTGCCATTGCCTCGTTCATTGTACGGAGCTGCGGCCTAGTTAGCTGCTCTAGGTGAATTATTTTGGCTTGAGCGCAATAACCGATCGCGACGTCACTCGCGATCGGCATGAAGGAGATTTTGCCGCCAGGTGCATTTTCAGCGGCGGGCCCGACCTTGGCCATTGCTGTAGGATGGTCTCCAAGTAAGAAGGCAGCGTTTCGCGGTGCTATGTATATAGCTAGGCCCCTGCGTCGCATCTCTACTAAAAGCTCCTCGGGAGGACCGGATGCCTGAGCCGCAATGCGAGAATTCTGCTTGATCCTATCGATGTCTGCGGGGTCATGCATCCAGGCCCGGTCGGCATCGGTCCAGTGCTCCTGACTGGCAACCTCTGTCAGAACGGCATCGAACTCTTGTTCGCTCAGGAAGCGGGAGTGCCAGGCTGCGGACCGTTTGTCGGAATAGTACCGGAAATGGTGGAGAAATTCCCAAGCCTCGTCTGCCATACGAGGTGTTTTGCCAGCCCTGACTATGCCTAGAAGTTGACGGAGAAATGCAGCCCCCGCTGACTCAAGTTTCGAAAAGCCATGCTCCAATGAGACGTCGCGTTCGCCCTCGTCGCCGACAATAGTGTAGAGATCGGCTTTCAAGAATAGATTTTCCGGTGTGGTGACCCTGACGTTGCCAACGGGGAAAGTTCGGCGCCAGAAATGCAGCCCTCCCTTTTCGTTGGTGAAGTTCCTCAAGATCATGCGAGGAATGTAGTGGTGTCGGCGCGGCGCTGTTTTGCTAGGCATTTCCCGAGTTCAGCAGATTCGTACCGAGGCTAACAACCTGTTTAATCCGCGCGATCATTGACGATCTGCGAGGTTGGCAATGCGCCGGCTGTAGGGCAGAAATGCCGCTTGCCATCCCAAGGTAGTTTCATAGCAGTGGGAATTGAACGGCTGCTTCCGGGCAACGGACCCAGTTAGACGAATGACCAAAAAATGGGGGCGCAAAAGCTGTCATTGATAGAAACGCCGCTGTCGCTGCGTTGGGCATAATGCAAGCAATCCTGAGTACGCCGATCGGTCCAAATCCGGTTGTGCTTCGCCGGCATATTCCGATCCGCTAAGAAAGTTACCTTCTGAGCGTTTTCCCGCTCGACTTCTTCGGCAAAGGAAGCGGTAGTGTTGGCAGGTCGAGCTGCGATGTCGACCGACAATGCCCGCGACGCGGGCTTCACTCAGTGCAACCCGGATAATCCGGTTTCTACAACTGAGTGGAGAACAGCATGAACACCCAAATAGTTGACAATGGCGGCGACGGCGGCACGGCCATCGAGGCCGAAACCCACGCGATCTACAAGCCTGCCGCCAAGCGCAAACCGCGTGCAGTCGACCAGCCGAAGTCATCCGGAACCGGCAAGGCTGGTCCGAAGAGCAAGAAGGACCAGCTGGTCGCTTTGCTGTCGAAGCCGAACGGCGCGCGCATCTCGGTGATCGTCGAGCGCCTGGGCTGGCAGGCGCACACGGTGCGGGCGGCACTGTCGGGTTTGCGCAAGCAGGGCATCGAGGTGGCAGCCTCGAAGTCGCCGAAAACCGGCGAGACCGTCTACGCGATCGTCGTGCCGCCGGTCGGGGAGGGCGGGCAGGTAGGCGACGGAGGGGCATCGTGAACTCGGCGATGTCATCCATGATCGCAGGCGATGTTGCCGCCTTCGAGGCGCTGGATCGCGACGCCTGCATCGCAGCCTGGCGAAAACAATTCGGTCAGGAACCTCCCAAATTCGTCTCGGTGCAGTTCATGCGCCGGGCATTGGCCTATGAAGCCCAGGTAAAAGCCCGTGGTGGGCATTCGCCTGCGGTTCGAAGGGCACTCGAACGGTCCTTGAAGGACGATCGCAAGCCGAATGGCAAAGTAAGGCCGGCGCTGCCGGCCTCGTCCGTGGCGCTGCGGCCTGGCACCCACCTTGTCCGCGAATGGAATGGCCGCTCTTACCAGGTCGAAGTGCTGGAGGATGGCTTCCGGATGGATGGCAAGCAGTACCGGTCGCTCAGTTCCATCGCCCGCAAGATCACCGGCGCTCACTGGTCAGGCCCACGCTTCTTCGGACTGGATGCGTCATGAAGAAGATCCGCTGCGCCATCTATACGAGGAAGTCCTCAGAAGAGGGCCTGGAGCAGGAGTTCAATTCGCTCCACGCTCAACGCGAAGCCTGTGTATCCTACATAGCCAGCCAAAAACATGAAGGCTGGGTGCTGCTACCGGATCATTATGACGATGGCGGCATATCCGGCGGAACGCTGGAGCGGGCAGGACTGCAGCGACTGCTGCGCGATGTCGATGAAGGTCTGGTCGATCAGATCGTCGTCTACAAGATCGACAGGCTAACAAGATCGCTGGCCGACTTTGCCAAGCTGGTGGAGCGACTTGATGCGGCCAAGGCTTCCTTCGTATCGGTGACGCAGTCCTTCAACACTGCCACCAGCATGGGACGGCTGACGCTGAATGTCCTTTTGTCGTTTGCCCAATTCGAGCGCGAGGTCACGGCCGAACGCATCCGCGACAAGATCGCAGCCTCGAAGAAGAAGGGGCTTTGGATGGGGGGCAATGTGCCACTCGGCTACGAGCCGGATGGGCGGACGCTGAAGATAGTGGAAGACGAAGCCAGGACGGTCCGAACCTTGTTCGACCTTTATCTGGAACACGGCTCGATCAAGGCGGTCAAACAACAGGCTGATCGAATGGGGTTGCGAACAAAGGTAAGGGGAGGGGAGAAAGTCAGACCATCGAAAGCAGCCGAGAGTGCCCGCGACGAGTCGATCAGCATTGATGGCGCGACACCGGCATCAGACTCTGATGAGATTGTGATCGCAGATCGCAGCGAGGAACAGCTTGCCAATCAATCAGCAAAGGGAACTCGCAACGCCGCTGGCGATCTGCCGTTCTGCCGAAGCCACATCCATCACATCCTGGCCAATCCGATATATGCCGGTCGCATTCGTCATCGGGGCCAGATCTATGATGGCCAGCACGCGGCGATCATTGATCCCGTTCTCTTCGATGATGTTCAGCAGCGCCTGATGGCAATATCGGGAAGAGGGAGGGGACAGCCCGCATCGGCATCTATGGGATCGTCGCTCGCCGGCAAGTTGTTCGACGAGACCGGTGATCGATTGACTCCGACCCATGCCAACAAGAAGGGCAGGCGGTATCGATATTATGTTTCGAACAGGATGATCGTGGGCGATGGCGGTACCGGCAATTCGAAAGCAACAGGCGGATGGCGGCTGCCGGCAAAGTCGCTAGAACAGCAACTGTCTTCCGCGATCCTGACCCATCTTCGCTATCGTTTACCCGTCGATCTGCTGATCGATCCTTCGGCCGATGACATTAGGCACATCCGCGACCTGCTCGACGACGCCGCAGCACGCAATACGACGCGCAGCCCGGATGCTGTCCTATCCTGCGTCCAACGAGCAACGATCACTCCCGGAAAGATCGAGTTCGCTCTTGACCGCGAAGCCGTCGGTGCCTGGCTGGAGACCTTGTCTGCGACGATCAATTCTGATGCGCTGTTGTTCTCGATCCCTTTCCAGTTCCGCAAGCGCGGGGTCGAGACCAAGCTGATCATCGGAAGCGACCAGGCCCGAGCTGTCGACGAAATCCTGATCCGCAACATCGCCAAGGCGCAGCAGTACTACAATGCGATCAAGCAGGGTCAAACCTTCGAGGAAATTGCGGCATCGGAGAACCTATCGAAGCGCCGTATCCTCCAGGTGATCGACCTCGCATTCCTTGCGCCTGATGTCGTCAAGTCGATCATGCAAGGTGATCAGCCAATAGGCCTGACGGCCAAGTGGCTCGGCCAGAATCCGCTGCCATCCGACTGGCAGGCCCAGCGTCGCATCGTCGCCGCTCTCTGAAAACTCGCACAGATTTATCGAAGAAGTGCATCGGAGGCCGATGGTCCGCAGATGCACTTTCCGCAAACTGTCAGTCCCGAAATGGCCGACTGAGACTTTTGGCGTTTCAGTGGCGATTTGTGGCTCGAAATGCAGTCTCTGTTTGTGGGTGCAAACGCTAACCCACGGAAACTAAGCCACTATCCGGCGGCGAAACTGGAAATGCTATTTTGGGAAGGGTGGTTGGCTGGGGAACCTGGATTCGAACCAGGACTAACGGAGTCAGAGTCCGTGGGTCTACCGTTAACCTATTCCCCATCGCCGGTATGAGTGGCGCATATAGAGCGTCATCGAAAAAAATGCAAACCCCGATCTTCGACAAAGACACTTGGTGAATTCCGCATCTGCTGATACCATTTCCCCAACAGCAAAAAGATTGCGCCTGCCGCGCCTTCAGGGCAGCGCGGCGCAAGAAGGGAAAAGCCGTGAAGGACGCCGAAGCGGATGCGCAAGCATCCGGATCGGGACCTTCCGAAACCGGTTTCGATCCGCGCGGATCGGCGCCGGCCGGCATGGAAAACCGGGCGCGGGCAACCGCGCCGGCAGCGCCGGTAAAGGCTGCGCGGGACGATGATGACGGCCGGGAAACCGGCCTCGACGACCCGACTGCGCCGGACGGAAGGCTTGATCACCACAAGGACAAAAAGGGCCGCAAGCGCCGCCGCAGGCGTCGTGGCGGGCAGAAGCCTGTTGCCGACATGGCGGCGGCCGAGCCGGCTATTGCCGCCGAGACGAAGCCGCAGGCCGCGCCGGATGCCGGAACGGAGCAGCAGCCCGCGCCGCCGCGTGGCAAGCGCCGCCGGCGCCGCCGCAAGCCGCATGTGCAGGGAAGCGTAGCGGGCGGAGCGCCGAACGGCGTCGCCGCCATCGCCCAGCCGGAGATCGCGGCCCCCGCCCGGCCGGCGCCGCAGCGGCCCCCGCTCGACAGCAATATTCACCGCCATGCGCCGCCCAATTCGTCCGGCTATTATGCCGCGCTCGATCTCGGCACCAACAATTGCCGTCTCCTCGTCGCCACGCCGACCCGCCCGGGCCAGTTCCGCGTCGTCGACGCCTTTTCGCGCATCGTCCGCCTCGGCGAAGGCCTGTCGCGCACGGGCCGGCTGTCGGAGGCGGCGATGGACCGCGCCGTCGAGGCGCTGAAAGTCTGCCGCGACAAGTTGGAAACGCGGCCCATCAGGCGCATGCGGCTGATCGCCACCGAGGCCTGCCGCGCGGCGGAAAACGGCGAGGAATTCCTCGTCCGCGTGCGCGAGGAAACCGGTATGACGCTGGAGATCGTCGACCGCGAAACGGAAGCGCGGCTTGCCGTGTCCGGCTGTTCCTCGCTGGTCGGCCGCGACACGGATTCCGTCGTCCTGTTCGATATTGGCGGCGGCTCGTCGGAGATCGCGTTGGTCGACGTCAAGGACCGCCGCTCCCGCCGCCTCGCCGACCACATCGTCGCCTGGACGTCGCTTCAGATCGGCGTCGTGACCCTGTCGGAAAAATTCGGCGGCCGCGATGTCACCGAACAGACCTTTGCCGACATGATCGACCATGCCGCCGGATTGCTGGACAGCTTCGAGGGGCGCAACCGCCTCGCCGACCGTGTCGGCAATGAGGGCTTCCACCTGCTCGGCACCTCCGGCACGGTGACGACGCTCGCCGGCATCCATCTGGACCTGCCGCGCTACGACCGCCGCCGTGTCGACGGGCTGTGGATGACGTCCCAGGAGGTCGACGCGATGAATGCGCGGCTTCTCTCCTGGTCCTTCGACGAGCGGGTCGCCAATCCCTGCATCGGCGCCGACCGGGCCGATCTCGTCCTTGCCGGCTGCGCCATTCTCGAGGCGATCCGCCGCACCTGGCCGTCCAACCGGCTGCGCGTCGCCGACCGCGGCCTGCGCGAGGGCATCCTCACCGAGATGATGGCCGCCGACGGCGTCTGGCGGCGCGGCGCCAATCCCTGGCGCAACCGGCCGAAGTGGAACGGGCAATGAGCGAGAAGAAACCGCCGCGAGGCGGATCGTCGTCGGGCCGGGGCGGCCGGTCGATCAACCAGCGGGTCAAGAAGGGCAGGGGGCTGAAAAACTCCTCGCGCCGCTGGATCGAGCGGCAGATCAACGACCCCTACGTCCAGCGCGCCAAGGCGGAGGGCATGCGTTCGCGCGCCGCCTATAAGCTGATCGAGATCGACGACAAGCACCGCATTCTCAAGAAGGGCGACCGGGTGATTGACCTCGGCGCCGCGCCCGGCGGCTGGTGCCAGGTCGCGGTGGAGCGGATCGGCTCGAACGACGAGGACAAGCGCATCGCCGCCATCGATTATCTGGAGATGGACCAGATGCCGGGCGTCGAGATCCTGCAAATGGATTTCCTCGACGACGACGCGCCGCAAAAACTGTTGGACGCGCTCGGCGGCGAGCCTGACGTGGTCGTCTCCGACATGGCCGCGCCGACCATCGGCCACCGCCAGACCGACCATCTGCGCACCATGCATCTGATCGAGGTCGCCGCCGATTTCGCGGTCCGGGTGCTGAAACCCGGCGGGCATTTTCTCGCCAAGACCTTCCAGGGCGGCACCGAGAAGGATCTGCTCGATCTGCTGAAGCGGAACTTCAAATCCGTCATCCACGTCAAGCCGCCGTCGTCGCGCGCCGAGTCGGTCGAGCTTTATATTCTCGCCAAGGAGTTCAAGGGCCGGAAGGAAGACGCAGCCTGAAGGCTACTGCCGCACCGGTGAGGCGGCCCGCGGTCCGGCTTGCCGCAGCGCGTGGCCGGAAACCGTCTGGCCGGCGTCGGGCGGCAGCGACAGGAACGGGATGATCGCCAGCGCCGAGATCGCGGCGACGGTGAAGAAGGCGATGTGGAAGGCCGGCAATTCCAGCACGCCGCCATTCAGCGTCGTCACGAGGTCCAGCACGCCGCCGGCCAGCGCCACGCCCACCGCGATCGACACCTGCTGCATCGCCGAGGTCACGGCGGTCGCCTGCGCCGCCTCGGCTTCCGACACGTCGGCGAAGGTCAGTGCATTGGTCGAGGTGAAGAACAGCGACCGCACCAGTCCCGAGATGAAGAGTACGACCATGATTAGCGCCAGCGGCGTCGCCGCCGTGTAGAAGCCGTTGACCGCGATGGAGATCGCCGCTCCGCCCGCCGCGCCGATCAACACCGCGCGAAAGCCGCCGCCGCTCAAGATGCGCTTGACGGTGAATTTCATCACGATTGCGCCGCCCGCCGACACGAAGGTCACCATGCCGGACTGGAACGGCGTCAGCCCGAAGCCGAGCTGCAGCATCAGCGGCAGCAGGAACGGCACCGCGCCGGCGCCGATCCGGAACAGCGTCGCGCCGATGATCGCGGTGCGGAACGTCCTGTTGGCGAAGAGCTTCGGATTGAGCAGCGGGTCCGGGGCGCGCCGCGCATGGTAGACATAAGCCGCAAACGACGCCGCGCCCGCCAGCGTCGCGAGAATGCCCCAGACCGGCGGCAGCGCCGGCAGGCTGATCACCGACAGGCCGAAGACGATGCCGGAGGCGGCCGTGCCGGCCAGGATGAAGCCTCTCCAGTCGACGCGCCGCATCGGTGGCGCTTCGCCCTCCGGCAGCAGCGTCAGCGCGAAGATGATGCCGGCGAACCCGATCGGAATATTGACGAGAAAGATCCAGTGCCAGGACAGATAGGTGGTCAGGAACCCGCCGACCGGCGGCCCCGCCATCGGGCCGATCAGCGCCGGGATCGTCAGCCACGCCATGGCGTTGACGAGATCGGACTTCTTCGTCGCCCGCACCAGCACCAGCCGGCCGACCGGCGTCATCATCGCGCCGCCCATGCCCTGCAGGAAGCGCGATCCCACGAATTCAGCCAGCGAGCCCGACACCGCGCAGGCGATGGAGCCGACCATGAACACCCCGATGGCCGCCGCGAAGACGCGCCGTGCGCCGAACCGGTCCGCGACCCAGCCGGAGACTGGAATGAAGATCGCCAGCGACACCAGATAGGCCGTCAGCGCCAGTTTCAGCGCGATCGGCGTCGTGCCGATATCCTCCGCGATCGCCGGCAGAGCCGTCGAAATCACCGTCGAATCCATGTGCTCCATGAAGAGCGCGATGGCGAGGACAAGGGGGACTGTGCGGTTCAAGGTCTGGAGAGTCGGCGTTGAGGCGGGATGGACCCGTTATGGCGCAACCCGTGGAAATGGCAAGGCTCGCTGTGGCGATGTCGTTGGAGTTCGTGCTTACCACTTCGGCTCTTCGCCGCGCGTTTAACAGCTCTGCCTCGCTCTTTATTCCAGCACCCTGACAGGTTCAGTTATCCAGACTGGAGCTTCGATAGGATAGTCTCCTGCGCCTACAAGGATTATACAGGCCTCGTTAGAAACGAGTCGTCGAGATATGTGCGATGATCGGTATTGGGATAGGGCTTGGACTCGGCTCGTCACGTGTTGCTAGAAAGAGTGGCGAAATGAACAGCGTTAGAGTATTTGTCGATTTTTGGAATTTCCATTTATCCGTTCGCAAACTGACCAAATTTCCCGTTAAGACAAGTTGGGCCGATTTCGGATTTTGGGCGTCGCAAGCAATCACACCCGCAACTGGGGTTCGCGATGTCAGGTGCGAAGGCGTCCATATCTTTGGCTCATTTTCGCCATCAGACCGATGGCAAACTGAGCTTGCCTCGGAAATGATGGAAAATGTTTCGCTACTACCTGGTTTATTCCCGGTCTTTGAACGGCGAGAAAAAACGGTTGGCAAGCGAAAGTGTGACAAATGTGGTCATACGATCAGGTTGGCGCCAGAGGAGGGTATCGACGTCCGGTTGACCGTCGATATGATCAAGCTATCAAATGCCGAACCAGAAGCTATTATTATACTTGCCTCGAACGACTCTGATTTCATTCCCGTCGTTGATTATTTAAGCAGCTTGGGAAGAAGAGTGGTGCATTTGCGCCCAAAGGAGGGAAATAGGGAACTTTCAAGGCATTGCTGGGCGAATATGAGCCTCGAGGATCTTAATACTAAAGCTTTCCCTGTCTTGTCCAAGCGTACTTTATTTAAATCGATAGATATAAAGGGCGCCGGAAAGATTGAGAAAACGCTGATTGAGCGCGGAAAGGAATTCGATACAATTGAGTATGATCGTCTAAATGAATATGAGATGTGGAGAATTTTTTACGATAATCAACGTTACATTGAAAATTTCGACAGTGGAAAATTTGAGAAAGGAAATACTCCATCGTTCTCTGGTATAAACGATGCCTTAGCATACGCTAAAGCCTTTCCGGATTCGATCGCAAAGGAATTTTATCTCGATAACGGAAGAATTTCTAACGAGCACGCATTCGAACGACTAAAGTAGCGATAACTGGCCGCTTTCCACGCGTGAGCGGTCTAGATGATAGCGCCCGGATGTATGCTTGTCAGTTCGGAAGCAGACGAAGCGATCCAATTCACAATTCCCGTCCGCTCGCGAAACTAACAGACACTGTTACGCCCGTATGGGACTCATATTATCGCTATTGGCATCTTCGACATCCTGATATCGAGACCTGCCGCCCTCAATCCGCCATCCGCAGTGAGCCACATCGGTTCACCGATCAGCTTGGTCGCCTGCACGTCGGCCGCCGGAAAATCGAGACCCATCGAATGCGCCACCGCCACCCGGCTGCCGGGCTTCGGATTGAGCCCGCAGCAGATCATACGCGTCCCCATCTTCAAATGATGGGCGATGTCCCACTCCAGCACCGCGCCCTCGTGGCGGGTGACGACCCAGCAATGCATGTCGTCGCAGCAGCCGTTCTTTTCCGCCGGAAAGAAATAGCCGGTCACATAGCCCGCCTCGAAACCGGCGGAACGCAGCGCGGCGATCAGATAGGTGTTGATGTCGACGCAGGAGCCTTCCGTCAGCCCGCAGCCGAGATGCGGGATGGCGTCGAGGCCGTCGTAATATTTCGTCGCCGGGTGGCCGTAGGTGAATTTCTCGGCCGTGTCGTTGACGATAGCCGCGATCGCCGCATGTCCGTCTCGCGCATCCTCGGCGATCCGCCGCGCGTCGCGGACGAGGTCGGCGGCGGCGCGCGTGAAGCGCGTCTCGCGAGGGCGGAACAGCGCCTCGGGGTAATGGCCCGCGATTTCCGCGAACCGATAGGTCAGCGTCACCGGGGCTTCGCCGTCCGCTTCGATCAACGCCGCCATCTGGCCTGTCGTCGTCTCGCCGGCCAACGAATAGCCGCCGCCGCTGACCGAAAAGGAAAGCGGCGTCTGGTAGGGCGTCGGGATGCCGACCGGCGCCAGAAGCCGGCCTTGGTCCGACGCTTCGGGATGCACCATGACGGTGACGGTCGTGATGTCGGCTGCGCCCATCTCAGCCTCTCGCGATGAGCTGGAACAGCACGCCGGACAGGATCGCGCCGGCAACGCCGAGGCCGAGATAGGCGGCAAACACCTCGCGTTTGACCAGCGACCAGACGGCGGCCATGGCGGGAACCGAGCTGACCGCGCCGGCCACCATGAAGGCCATCGCCGCGCCCGCGCTCATCCCCTGTTCGGTCAGGCCGGCCAGAAGCGGCGGCGCGACATAGGAGTTGAGATAGGCCGGCATGCCGACCAGCGCGGCGATCCCGATCGGGACCAGTCCCTCGCCGCCGACGAGACCCGCGACCATCGAGGCCGGCACATAGAGGATCAAGAGCGCCTCCAGCACATAGGCGAGCGCCAGCCATTTGACGAGGAACAGCGCATTGGTCCCCAGTTCGCCGCGGAACATGTCCATCCGTTCGTCCTCGCGCCAGAAGCGCCAGACCGGCGTCCCGGAAAAGGGCGACTTGCGGCAGCCTCCGCCGCCGGAGCGCGGCTTGAGCGGGTCGGCGAAGCGGCCGCCGGCGATTGCCGCGCGCATGGCGAAGCCGCCGAACAGGCCGAGCCCGACCGCCGCAATGGCCTTGCCGATGGCAAAATCCCAGCCGAGCGCGCCGGCCGTGATCAACAGCGTCGGCGGGTCGATCAGCGGCGAGGACAGCCAGAAGGCCATCACCGCCGGCAATGGCGCGCCGACCGCCAGCAGTCCGGCGATGAAGGGGATCACCTGGCAGGAACAGAACGGCGCCAGCCCGCCGAACAGGGCGGCCAGCACGATCATCCGGTTCTCGCGGCCCTGGAAGGCTTTCGCCACCAGGCTTTCCGCGCCGGACGCCTTGATCCCGGCGATCAGCAGCACGGCGACCGCGATATAGGGCAGGGTGCCGGCAAAGGCCCCGGTCGCGATGGACAGGACCTCGCCAATCCGCCCGGGATCGAGCACCGCGACCAGGAGCGGCGCGGCGAGCGTGAACGCCCAAGGCGTTAGCAGCCGGTCTTTCCAGGCAAAGCGGCTTCCGGGCCCCGTTTGTACGATGTCGCTCATGCGCATTCTCCCCCGTTCATGTCGCTGCAGCATTCCTTCATGATGAAGCCCGCCAGCGCCTCCAGCCGGTCATAGGCGGCGCGCGATATCACCGAACGCCCGTCCTTTTGCTGGTCGATCAGCCCGGCGGAGGCGAGAAACCGGAGGTGATGTGCCAGCGTCGAGGCAGGCATGCCGGAGCGCGCCTGAATGTCGCCCACGGCAAGCCCCTTCGGCCCGGCCTTCACCAGCGTCTGCAGCACCTGCAGCCGCGCTTCGGAGCCCATGGCCGCGAAGGCCTGGGCCGCTTCCTCGATCTGGATGTTGTCTGATATAACCATATTTCTAGTTATATGGTTGTTTATTGCCGTGTCAATCCGTCCCGGGAGGCTTTCGCAACGCAAACAAGCGTGGTACCAGCCACTGCCAACGCAGCGCCGAGTCCTCCCGCTCGGCATATCCGGATAATGGAACGAACAGCGATGGCGACCATCCTACAAACGATCACCGGCGCCGAGGCGCTTACCTTTGACGACGTGCTCCTGCAGCCCGGCCACTCGGAAGTCATGCCGGGCGAGACCAATATCGGCACGATGATCGCGCGCGACATTTACCTGTCCCTGCCGATTCTCTCCTCGGCCATGGATACGGTCACCGAATCGCGCCTTGCCATCGCCATGGCGCAGGCCGGCGGCATGGGCATCATCCACCGCAATCTCAACCCCACGGCGCAGGCCGAGGAAGTCCGCCAGGTCAAGAAGTTCGAGAGCGGCATGGTCGTCAATCCGGTGACCATCGGTCCCGACGCGACGCTCGCCGATGCGCTCGAACTGATGAAGGCGCACCGCATTTCCGGCATTCCCGTCGTCGAGAATGCCGGCCTCGGCAGCCAGACGCCCGGCCGCCTCGTCGGTATCCTCACCAACCGCGACGTGCGCTTCGCCTCCGATCCAGCCCAGAAGGTCTATGAGCTGATGACCCGCGAGGGGCTCGTTACCGTCCGCGAGAATGTCGAGCAGGACGAAGCCAAGCGGCTCCTGCACCAGCATCGCATCGAAAAGCTCCTCGTTGTCGACGAGCGCGGCTATTGCGTCGGTCTGATAACCGTCAAGGACATGGAGAAGTCGCAGCTCAATCCCGACGCCGCCAAGGATGCGCAGGGCCGCCTGCGCGCCGGCGCCGCCGTTTCGGTCGGCGCGGATGCTCAGGAACGCGCCGAGCGCCTGCTCGATGCCGGAGTCGACGTCATCGTCATCGACACCGCCCACGGCCATTCCCAGCGCGTGCTCGATTCGGTCGGCGTCGTGAAGAAGATGTCCAATTCGGTGCGCATCATCGCCGGCAATGTCGCCACCGCGCACGGCACCAAGGCGCTGATCGATGCCGGCGCGGACGCGATCAAGGTCGGCATCGGCCCCGGCTCCATCTGTACCACCCGCATCGTCGCCGGCGTCGGCGTGCCGCAGCTCGCCGCGGTCATGGCCTCGGCCGAGGAAGCCGACAAGCAGGGCATCCCGGTCATCGCCGATGGCGGCATCAAGTTCTCCGGCGATCTGGCCAAGGCGCTCGCAGCCGGTGCGAAGGCGGCCATGGTCGGCTCGCTGCTCGCCGGCACGGACGAGAGCCCGGGCGAGGTCTATCTGTACCAGGGCCGGTCCTACAAGGCCTATCGCGGCATGGGCTCCGTCGGCGCCATGGCACGCGGTTCCGCCGACCGCTATTTCCAGGCCGATGTGCGCGACGAGCTGAAACTAGTGCCCGAAGGCATCGAGGGACAGGTGCCCTACAAGGGCCCGGTCTCCGGCGTCCTGCACCAGCTCGCCGGCGGCCTGCGCGCCGCCATGGGCTATACCGGCGCCAAGACGCTGCCCGAATTCGTCGAGAAGGCGACCTTCGTGCGCATCACCGGCGCCGGCCAGCGCGAGAGCCACGCCCATGACGTGACGATCACCCGCGAAAGCCCTAACTATCCGGGCGGTGTGTGACAGGCTGGATGACCGAGCAGACGCAAGATAGAACAGATGCATGACTGACCAGACGTCCGCCGCCGCCAACCCTCTCCGCAGCCCCGCCATCCTCGCCTTGTTCGCGATCACAGCGGGGGTCTTTCTTTGGATCGTGCTTGTCACGGCTCCTGCCTTCGAGCGCGCCGCCGGCGTGCCGCTGCCGGACGGTCGCATCTTCGGCTATCTGCCGTCCGACGTCGCCGCCATGCATGCTGCCGTCAAAGCCAATCCGGAGGCGGCGGTGATCGCCAGTCGCCTCTACCGGACGCTCGAATTCATCCTTCCGGCGATGGTGGCCCTGTCGGTCACCCTGCTTGCCGCATCGGGCTTCGCGGCCCTCGTCAAGCTGGGCTCGACAATGTCCATCCCGCTGACGCGCATCATTTCCGGCGCGATTTCCGTTCCCTATCTGGTGATCGACCTGCGCGAGAACGGCCTCGCCCAGGCGCTGTTTTCCGCCCAGTCGCTTGCCGGCGACGTGCCCGTCGGCATCGCCCGCATGCTGCCGGCCTTCACCGCGTGGAAATTCGCCACGCTCGGCGCGGCCGTGCTGGTTGTCATCGCGATCTGGTTCCAGGTGGCGCTGCGCGCGCGCCGGCAGGCAAGCCGGCAATGAACCAGACCCTGATCTTCTGGCCGGTAATCGCCCAGGTCCTGCTGACCTTCGTCGCCTATCTCGTCATGAGCAAGCGCCGCATGGCCGCCGTGAAGGCGGGCGAGGCGCGGGCCCGCGATTTCAAGGTGCCCAGGGACCCGGAAGCGAGCGCAACCGCGGCCCGCAACGTCGTCAACCAGTTCGAATTGCCGGTGCTGTTCTACGTCGTCTGCCTCGCCTTCCACCAGGTCGGCGCCGTGGACTGGATCGCGCTGGGTCTTGCCTGGGCCTTCGCCGCCGCGCGTGTCGTCCATGCCTTCGTGCATCTGACGTCAAACATCGTCATGCTGCGCCGCCGCCTTTTCATCGTCGGCTTCGTCTTCGTCGGCCTGATGTGGGCGTGGTTCGCCGTGGCGCTCGCGACGACGGGCGGCTAGGCGGCTTCCGCCCGCGCCAGGATCCCTTCCGACACCGCCTTGATCGACTGCGCCAGCGCGCCGAAGTCCGGCAGCCGCTTCGAGGATTTGCGCCAGAACAGCGCGATGTCGCGATGCGGGGCGGGCGCCGCGAAGGGCGTGATCGTCAGCCCGCGCAGGCTCGCCGTCTCGCTCGGGATCGCGATTTCCGGCAGCAGCGTCAGCCCCATCCCGTTGGACACCATCTGCAACAGCGTCGTCATCGAGGTCGCGCCGAAATTGACCAGCCGCCTCTCAGTGCCCTTCGCGCAGACCGCCAGCGCCTGGTCGCGCAGGCAGTGGCCTTCGTCGAGCAGCATCAGCCGGTCGAGCGCCACCTGGTCCTCGGTCAGCGGCGAATGCAGGACGTCCGACCCGCTGGTCGCGCTCGCGATGTAGAACCGGTCGTGGAAAATGTGCTCGGCATGCAGGTCCGGCTCGTTGATCGGCTCCGCCGCGACGATCGCATCGAGGCCGCCATCCAGCAATTCGCCGACAAGCGTGTCGGTGATCGCCTCGCGCACTTTCAGCTCCAACCTCGGATAATGCGCCTGCAGATGCGGGATAAGATGCGGCAGCAGATAGGGTGCGATGGTCGGGATCATGCCGATGCGCAGGGAACCGACCAGCAGGCCGCGATCCTGTGACAGCATTTCCTCCAGCGACTGGACGTCGCGCAAGATGCGGCGGATATGCGGCAGGATGCGCTGTCCGGCCTCCGTCAGCACGATCCTGCCGTGCCGGCGCTCCACCAGCTTGCGCCCCAGCCGCGCCTCCATGTCCATGATCTGGGCCGACATGGCCGGCTGCGTGATGTTCACGGCGGCGGCGGCCTTGCCGAAATGAAGGGCGCGCGCCAGCGCGTCGAAATAATGCATCTGCTTGAGCGTCAGCTTCATAATTTTTTCTTATCATTCAAATCGGAAATTACAATTTGAAATTATGGCGTGGCTGGCGCATCTCCTTTCTTTGAGAGATACCGTCTCAACGAATTTTAGACTGCGACAGGAGGAAAATCATGGACACGAAAGTCGACTCGGGGAAATGCCCCGTCATGCACGGTGCCATTACCGAAACCGGCACGACGGTGATGGACTGGTGGCCGAAATCGCTGAACCTGGACATTCTCCATCAGCACGACACCAAGACCAATCCGCTCGGCAAGGACTTCGACTACCGCGAAGAGTTGAAGAAGCTCGATATCGAGGCCCTTAAGAAGGACATGCACGCACTCCTGACCGATAGTCAGGATTGGTGGCCGGCCGACTGGGGTCACTATGGCGGCCTGATGATCCGCCTGGCATGGCACTCCGCCGGGTCCTACCGCTTGGCTGACGGCCGTGGTGGCGGCGGCGCCGGCAACATCCGTTTCGCCCCGCTGAACTCCTGGCCGGACAACGGCAACCTGGACAAGGCGCGCCGCCTGCTGTGGCCGCTGAAGAAGAAATACGGCAACGCCGTCTCCTGGGCCGACCTGATCATCCTGGCCGGCACCATCGCCTATGAAAACATGGGCTTGAAGACCTTCGGCTTCGGCTTCGGCCGCAACGATATCTGGCATCCGGAAATCGACACCTATTGGGGCGCCGAGAAGGAATGGCTGGCGCCGTCCGACAGCCGCTACGAGGATGTCGGCAAGCCGGACACGATGGAAAACCCGCTGGCCGCCGTCCAGATGGGCCTCATCTACGTCAACCCGGAAGGCGTAAACGGTCAGCCCGACCCGATGAAGACCGCCGCCCAGGTGCGCGAGACTTTCGCTCGCATGGCCATGGATGACGAGGAAACCGCCGCGCTGACCGCCGGCGGCCACACGGTCGGCAAGGCCCATGGCAATGGCGATGCCGGCGTGCTCAGCGCCGAGCCGGAAGCCAGCGAGATCGAGAGCCAGGGTTTCGGCTGGTTGAACCCGAACCAGGGCGGCAAGGCGGCCAATGCCGTTACCTCGGGCATCGAAGGCGCCTGGACCACCAACCCGACCGTGTTCGACATGGGCTATTTCGAGCTGCTGTTCGGCTATGAATGGGAGCTCACCAAGAGCCCGGCCGGCGCCAATCAGTGGCAGCCCGTCGGCATCAGGGAAGAGCACATGCCGGTTGACGCGACCGATCCGTCGGTCCGCCGCATGCCGCTGATGACCGATGCCGACATGGCCATGAAGGTTGACCCGGCCTATCGCGCCATCTGCGAGAAGTTCATGGCCGATCCGGCCTACTTCAAGGACACCTTCGCCCGCGCCTGGTTCAAGCTGACCCACCGCGACATGGGCCCGAAGGATCGCTATTTCGGCCCGGACGTTCCGGCCGAAGACCTGATCTGGATGGATCCGATCCCGGCTGGCCCGTCCAACTACGATATCGGCGCCATCAAGTCGAAGATCGCCGCTTCCGGCCTCTCGGTCGCCGACATGGTCGCCACCGCCTGGGACAGTGCCCGCACATATCGCGGTTCAGACATGCGCGGCGGCGCCAATGGTGCGCGCATCCGTCTTGCGCCGCAGAAGGATTGGGAGGGCAATGAGCCGGCCCGCCTCGCCAAGGTACTCGGCGTGCTCGAACCGATCGCGGCGGAATATGGCGCAAGCATCGCCGACGTGATCGTGCTCGCCGGCAGCGTCGGCGTCGAGACGGCCGCCAGGGCGGCCGGTTACGACGTCACCGTTCCCTTCCTGCCGGGCCGCGGCGATGCGACCGACGAGATGACGGATGCTGACTCGTTCGACGTCCTGGAACCGCTTGCCGACGGCTACCGCAACTGGCTGAAGAAGAACTATGTCGTCAGCCCGGAAGAGCTGTTGCTCGACCGTTCGCAGCTGATGGGCCTGACCGCCCATGAGATGACCGTTCTGGTCGGCGGCATGCGTGCCATCGGCGCCAACTATGCCGGCACCAAGCACGGCGTCTTCACCGACAAGGAAGGCGCGCTGACGACCGACTTCTTCGTCAACCTGACCGACATGGCCAACAAGTGGGTCCCCGTCGATGGCGGCATCTACGAGATCCGCGATCGCAAGACCGACGCGGTCAAATGGACGGCCACCCGCGTGGATCTGGTCTTCGGCTCCAACTCGATCCTGCGCGCCTATGCCGAGGTCTATGCCCAGGACGATGCGCACGAGAAGTTCGTCAACGACTTCGTCGCCGCCTGGACCAAGGTCATGAACGCCGACCGCTTCGACGTCTGATCGAACCGGACTGTGAAATGAAACAAGCCGGCGCGGGCAACCGCGCCGGTTTTTGCATTCGGGCAACCCGAAAATGGGCAGGCGCGGGCGATCGCCGCCTATTGGCCGGCGATCGCGCTCAGATAGTCCTGCGAAAAGTCCGTGTGGAGTTCGCACCACAGCAGCTTGTGGTCTGACAGTTGATGCTTTCGGTAGTATCGCTGAAAATAGGTTTTCGCCTGTTCGCGGTCGCGCTCCACCCCGTCCGACGTCTTCATCAGTTTCAGAGGTTTGACAACGTCGAAATAGTGATCGGCATCCTCGTCGCGATAGACGCTGCGATGAATGTCGAAAACGCCGGATGCGCCGAATTTCACCCGCTTCTCCGCGAGCCGGAAGACGATCTGGTCGTAATGTTTGTTGCCCTCCAGATTGGTTCCCGCATCGCCCATGTTCTCCGGCACGGTAAAGCCGTTCCTGAGAAGCGCCTCCATGGTCTTGTGCTCGGGGCTGACGATGTTGAAATCCCCGAGCAGCACCATGTTGGCGTCCGTGCCGCTGGAGCGCTTTTCCCTCGTCTGGATGTCGGCGAGGAATTTCGCGATTTTGTCGATTTCCCGGCGGCGCAATTCCATTTCGGGGGCTGTGTCGCTGCTCTTGCCATAGAAGATGTGGACAGTGCAGAGCTTGAACTTGAACCAGCCGGCCTGAAAGGTGACGGCGAATGGGGTGCGCGCGAACTGGAGCTTGCGCGTCGCCTCTTCCTGTCCGGGCGCAACGATCTCCTGTCCTTCCGCGAGTACGATCTCGCCCGCCTCGCGCAGGAAACGGACCTTGGATTTGCGAAACACGAAGGCGAGCCTTTCGCGGTTTCCGCTGGCATCGGTCAGGATGTAGTCCCAGTCCGGCCCGAGATGCCGTTTCATCAGCAACTCGAACTGATCGAGATTGTGATTGACCTCCTGAATGGCGACGAGATCGAAATGATCGATGATCTCGGCGATATAGAGCAGGGATTCGGTGGTCCGCCTGTACCCTCCGCCATCAGAGAAGTGCATGATGTTCCAGGTTGCGAGCCGAAGCGTGTTTTTTCCGGTTTTGTCGTGGACATCCGCGCTAAGTTGCTGTTTGAGCGCGATAAGTCTTTCCGCGACAAAAGGTCGATGCTCTTCTGGTGAAATGTATTTCACACTAAATATCAGAGACATTGAATCCATCCTCTAGTTAGTGCCCCATGTATCTTCCAGTAAAGTACTGGCTGGAAGGCCGGGCAAGCAAGCAGCCATTCGAATGCAAAATTTCGCACCGCGCCGATGGTAATTCGTCGCATCGCTCGCTAGACCTTGCGGTCACGAAAACAGACGGGAATGATCATGCGCCTTGGCGGAAGAACGGCCGCAGCCATTGAGGTGTTGCGCGATATCGGGGAACGGCGCCGTCCGGCGGCCGATGCTCTGAAGGATTGGGGTCTGTCGCACCGCTTTGCCGGCTCGGGCGACCGCGCGGTGATCGGCAACCTCGTCCATGACGCGCTGCGCAAGAAACTCTCGACCGCCCATCTGATGGACGACGACAGCGCGGAGGCGCTCGTCTTCGGCACGCTGTGGCGGCAATGGGGCCTGTCCGCCGACAAGCTGCATGAGCAGTTCGACGACGACAAATTCGCCCCCGAGATCCCGACCGCCCGGATGGAAGCCGCCGCGGCCCGCGATTTTGCCTTCGCCAAGCCGCATGTCGAGGCCGACATTCCCGATTGGTGCGCCGATTATTTCGAGGAGAATTTTGACGACGAATGGGTCGCCGAGGCGTCTGCCCTGTCGGAGCGCGCGCCGCTCGACATGCGTGTCAACACGCTGAAATCGGATCGCGACAAGGTCCAGAAGCAGCTCGCCAAGTTCGGCGTCAAGCCGACGAAAACCGCCCGCCACGGCCTGCGCATCGCGCCGGGCAGGGGCCCGGACCGCCTGCCCAATGTCCAGGCCGAACCCGCCTTCCAGAAGGGCTGGTTCGAGATCCAGGACGAGGGCTCGCAGATCGTTGCCGACCTCGTCTTCGCGCAGCCCGGCGAACAGGTCTTCGACTATTGCGCCGGCGGTGGCGGCAAGACGCTGGCCTTGGCTGCTTCGCTCGACAACAAGGGCCAGGTTCATGCCTGGGACGCCGACCGAAACCGCCTCGCGCCGATCTTCGACCGGCTGAAGCGCGCCGGCACCCGCAACGTGCAGGTCCATGCCGCCGATGCCGATCTGTCGCCGCTGAAGGGAAAGATGGACCGCGTCCTCGTCGATGCGCCCTGCACCGGGTCGGGCACCTGGCGGCGCAACCCCGATGCCAAGTGGCGGCTCACCCAGGCCGCGTTGGAAAAGCGCATGGAGGAACAGGCCGAAGTGCTCGACAAGGCGTCGGCTTTCGTGAAGCCGGGCGGCTTCCTCGTCTATGTCACCTGCTCGCTCTTCCCGCAGGAAAACGAATATCAGGTCTATGAATTCGGCGAGCGTCAAAAGGGCTGGGAACTGCTGTCGGCCGGCGAGGTCTGGCAGGATCTCTACGGCTTCGACAAGGCGCAGCCCTGGTCGGCCGACATGAACTGCATCACGCTCACCCCGCGCTCGACCGGCACGGACGGCTTCTTCTTCGCGGTGATGCAGCGACAAGCCTGAGGTGAACCCGGACCGGGTCTCGCGCGTAGTATGGGTAAGACCCATCGCATCCGGAGGCGATCATGCAACCGACTGTCGCGCGCGCGACCCCGTGGAAGTGGGGCACGCTTGTTCTCTTTCTCTTTTTCGTCATCGGTGGCGGCACGCTGATCGGCGTCAGTTTCATGCCGGGCGACTGGTATGCCGCACTCGAAAAGCCGTGGTTCAACCCGCCGAACTGGCTGTTCGGCCCGGTCTGGACCATCCTCTATGTCATGATCGCCGTCGCCGGCTGGCGCACATGGCGGCGCGGCCCCGCCGGCCTGCCGATGCAGCTCTGGTTCGGCCAGATGGCCTTCAACTTCATGTGGACCCCGGCCTTTTTCGGTCTCCACCTGCCGGGCCTCGCCTTGCTGCTGCTCGCGGTGATGCTGGCCCTGATCGTCCTCTTCATCCGCCTGACCTGGAGCCCGGATCGCGTCAGTGCGCTCCTTTTTCTGCCCTATGCGGCCTGGGTCTCCTTTGCCGGCCTGCTCAATCTGGCGATCTGGTGGCTGAACTGACAGGGACGGCAACGTTGACAGATTGGACTTGGATTCCCCGGCGTTAGGACGGATTATCTGACCCGGGAGGAACAGGCCGGCAGCCGCCGGCCTGCTTTCTTTTGCGAATCCGGGTTTTTGAAATGCATTTTTCCCAGTTTACTGTCGATTTCCTGGCCCAGGACAATCTCCTCGGCCATGTCAGCTACGTTCTCGCGATCACCTCGATGATCATGCGCACCATGCGATGGTTGCGCTTCTTCGCCATCCTCGCGGGCGTCACCGCCTTCTTCTATTACGGCTTCATCCGCGACGACTTCGTCAGCGCCTTCTGGGAATCCATCTATGTCGCGGTCAACATCGTGCAGCTCTTCATCCTCTGGTTCGAGAACCGGGAGAGCCAGTTCAACGAGGATGAGCGCGCCTTCGTGCATGACGCGCTGATGGACCTCAAACCCGTCCATGCCGCCCGCATGGTGCGCATCGGCAAGGTCGAGACCATCGGGGAGGGCCAACGCCTCCTGACCGAGGGCCAAAGCCCCGACCGGCTTTATTACGCCCTGTCGGGCGACATCCGCATCGTTCAGGACGGCATGCAGATCGGCACCTGCCACCGCGGCGACTTCATCGGCGAGATGAGCTTCCTTTCCCGCTCGCCGGCCAACGCCTCGGCGGTCACGGCGACCGAGTGCCGCTTCCTCGTCTTCGAGCGCGCCGATCTCGCGAAACTGCTCGGCCGCCGCGAGCAGATCCGTCATGCGCTGCATGCCGGCGTGTCCCGCAACCTGCTGGCGAAACTGAACCGCATGAATGCCAGTTCGCTGCTCCGGCAGACGGCGATGGTCGGCGTCTGACACGGCCGGCTCTCCGACCCACCATCTCCCGTAACGGAACCGGCGGCTGTGCATTGGCGCGGCCGGATTGCACAGTTTTCGGTTGGAATCCGGCCCCATCCGGCCGATGATCGCGGCATGGCGGCGCAAATTCCTGGCGCCGCCTCGTCCGTCTATGCAATTTCCGGAAGATATTCATGCTGTTGTCGCAAGTTTTGAACGATTTCACCTCCTGGCAAAATATCTTCGGACATCTTGTCTATATCCTCGCAATCGCCTCGATGATCATGCGCTCCATGACATGGCTGCGCTCTATTGCGATTCTGTCCGGCATGTCAGGTCTGATATATTTCGGCATCGTCCGCGGCGACTATGTCAGCGCCTTCTGGGAATTCAGCTACATCACGGTCAACGTCATCCAGCTGTTCATCCTCTGGTTCGAAAACCGGATCGGCCAGTTCGACGAGGACGAGCGGCAGTTCGTCCATGACGCGCTGATGGACCTGAAGCCCGTCCACGCGGCGAAGATGCTCCGGATCGGCGCGGTCGAGACGGTCGGGGAGGGGCGAAGGCTCCTTGAGCAGGGCGAGAACCCGGAGCGCCTCTATTACCTCCTCTCCGGCGAGGTCCGCATCGTCCAGGACGGACAGCAGGTCGGCGCCTGCCATCGCGGCGATTTTCTCGGCGAGATGAGCTTCATTTCCGGCTCCGTCGCCAATGCCACCGCGCTCGCAGCCGAGTCCTGCCGCGTCCTCGTCTTCGAGCGGCCGCAACTGGCGGAGCTGCTCGATCGCCGCGAGCCCCTGCGCCATGCCCTGCTCGCCGGCGTGTCGCGCAACCTGCTGAGGAAACTGAACCGCATGAACGCGCATTCGGTGCTTCGGCAAAACGGCTTTGCGAGCGCCTGATGGAGGCTTTCGAGAAGCGCGTGCGGGAGTCCTTTTCGCGCCAGCCCGCAATGGCGACCATGGGCGCGGCGATGGTCGAGGTGCGCCAGGGCCAGGTGGTCATCGAGATGGACTATGACGAAAAACTCACCCAGCAGCACGGCTTCCTGCATGGCGGCGTCGTCGCGGCCGTGCTGGATTCGGCCTGCGGCTATGCCGCGCTGACATTGCTGCCGGCCGAAGCCGGCATCCTGACCATCGAGTTCAAGGTCAATCTGCTCGCGCCGGCCAGGGGCGAGCGCTTCCGTTTCGAGGGCGATGTCGTCAAGCCCGGCCGCACGATATCTGTGGTCGACGGCGTCGCCCATGCTATCAGGGACGGGGAGACGAAACGCATCGCGACCATGACCGCCACGATGATGACGGTGACCGGCCGCGACGACGTGAAGGATTGAGCCTGTCATGGTTGGATTGATGAAGACCGTCGGAAACGCCCGCATCCTCTACGTGATGGCCGCCGATCCCGAATACGGCCCGCATCTGAAGGCCCGCTTTTCGCCGCTGATCTGCGGCGTCGGCCCGGTCGAGGCGGCGGTCAACGTCACAAGGGCGCTCGCCGCCGACAGGCCGGACGTCGTCGTCTCGTTGGGCTCCGCCGGCTCGCGCTCGCTCGAACAGGCGGAAGTCTTCCAGGTCGCCTCGGTCTCCTATCGCGACATGGACGCCTCGCCGCTCGGCTTCGAAAAGGGCCGCACGCCCTTTCTCGACCTGCCGGCGGAAGTGGAGCTGCCGCACCGCGTCGAGGGCCTGCCGTCGGTGCGCCTGTCGACCGGCGGCAACATCGTCTCCGGCGCGGCCTATGACGGCATAGACACCGACATGGTCGACATGGAGACCTTCGCCATCCTGCGCGCCTGCATGGCCCATGACGTGCCGCTGATCGGCCTGCGTGGCGTCTCCGACGGCGCCGCCGACCTGCATCATTATGACGACTGGACCCAATATCTCCACGTCATCGACGAGAAGCTCGCCGATGCGGTCGATCGGGTCGAAGCCGCGCTCGAAAGCGGCCTGCTGGGATGAGCGGCGGCGTCGCCGTTACGATCCGCTCCGTCGATCCGGGCGACGTGCCGGCGTTGTGCGACCTCCTGAACGAGGTCATCCGCGTCGGCGGAGCCACGCTCTTCGAACGGCCGATCACCGTCGACACCTTCATCGATCACTTCTTCAAGTCGCAGATCCAGATTTCCTTTCTCGTCGCCGAAGCCGAGACCGGCGACCTGCTCGGTTTCCAGGTCCTGCTGACCCACGAGCAATTGCCGGACGATTGGGCCGACATCGCCACCTTCGCCCGGGTCGGGTCGCAGGCGCTTGAAATCGGCCGGGCGCTGTTCGCCGAGACGGCAACGATCGCCCGCCGCTTCGGCCTCATCGCGATCAACGCCACCATCCGCGCCGACAATCCGGGCGGTCAGGCCTATTACGACGCTATGGGCTTCGTGACCTACAAGGTCGACGAGAAGGTGCCGCTGAAATCCGGCTACCGCGTCGACCGCATCTCGAAGGGCTATCGCGTCATTTCCGATTAGGCCGTCGCGCTACGAAAAAGCCCCGCTCGTCGAGCGGGGCTTGTCGAGAAGAAAACTGCGCCGGTCAGGCCGCTTTCTTGTTGAGCCGGTCCTCGGCAAGCCGCGTCAGCTTGGAATCCGCGCTCTTTTCTTCCTCGATATTGTCGCGCAGCGGCGCGATGGCGTGTTCATGACCCAGAAGCTTCGCCCATGTCAGCAGCGTGCCGTAGCGCGTGATCTCGTAATGCTCGACGGCCTGAGCGGCGGCGATCAACGCGGCGTCCAGCGTGTCGGCATCCTCGATCTCGTCCATCAGCTCCTCGGCTTCTTTCACGATGCCTTCGATGGCGGGGCATTTCTCGCCTTCGGGCTTCAGGCCCAGCACTTCGAAGACGGTCTCCAAGCGGCCGATCTGGCCTTCCGTTTCCGAAAGATGATCCTTGAAGAGCTTCTTGAGAGACGCATTGGTGCTCTTCTCGATCATCTTCGGTAGGTTCTTGTGGATGAAGTTCTCCGCGAAATAGACGTCCTTGAGCGTGTGCTCGAACAGGTCTGAGAGGTTCTTGACGGTCATTGGGGGGGCTCCGTGCCAGGGTTACGAACTTCTTGTCCGCACCCTGAAAACGCGGTGCCGGTGCCTCTGTTCCCTGAAATGGCGGCGCGCAGGAAGTATTTTTAAGGTCGCGACGCCAGTTTCTCGCTGTCGCCGAAGAAAATGCCGAGCATTTTCAGCCTCTGCGCCCCGTCGCGCGAGACATAGCCGATGCCGCCATCCTCCTCGTGCAACTGCCATTCGCCCTTGCGGCCGCCGTCCCACTCCGTGGCGTATCCGTCTTCCTTCAGCCGCCACCGGCCGGAAAGGGCGGTTCCGTCGTCGAGCCGCATATGGCCCGCGCCGTCCTCGCCGAGATAGACGAAGGCCGGCCTGCCGTTGCGTTCCAGCATGTGGGTGCGCCCGACGGTCAAGAGGCGCAGCATGTCTCCTGTGATCAATATCATTTCGGTTTCCTCTCGGGGTTGATTGCGCGAGATAGTCAAGTAGATTGACTATCTAGCGAATTAAGCCAGTTGGGGAAAATGGTCAAGCAACTTGACGAAAATAATGCGGGACCGGATCATGTCGGCATCCGGCTGTGGAGCGCCTACGAGGCGTGGAAGGCCGAATTCGTCCGCGCAATGGCCGAGGCCGGCCACGCCTGGTTCACGCCCTCGCGGGCGACCCTGCTCGGCTTCGTGCCGCGAACGGGCCTGCGGCAATCGGAGCTGATCGCCCGCATGGGCATCTCCAAACAGGCCGTGCAGCAACTCGTCGACGGGCTGGAGGCGGAATGCGTCCTCGAACGCGTCGCCGACCCCGACGACAAAAGGGGCCGCATCCTCCGGCACACCGAAAAAGGACGCGCCGCCCTCGACGACGCCGACCGTATCAAGGCCGAAATAGAATCCCGCTACCGCGCCCGCCTCGGCGAGGACCGCTTCCGGCTGCTGTTCGACGCGCTGGGCGAACTGCGAAGCGGCCGCTGAAGACGAGGATTGCTTGGCGCTTTTTTGTTTGAGCAACGAGCAGGTTTCGTGTTCAACCCGGGCGCATCAGCAAAGTCCGGAGCGGTTCATGCCATCTGTCGAACAGGAAACGATTACCCTCTGGCGGCCCGTCGGCCCGAAAGAACTTGCGCTGATCGAACAGAGCGGCATGCGGGCTTTCCCGCCGCGCCTGCCTGAACAGCCGATCTTCTATCCGGTGACCACCGAGGACTATGCGATCAGGATCGCGCGGGACTGGAACGTCAAGGCCAGCGGTTCCGGCTATATGACGCGCTTCGAGGTCCGCAAGGATTTCCTCGATAAATATGACATTCAGGAAGCCGGCGGACGCGCGCATCGCGAATACTGGATACCGGCAGAGGAACTGGAGGCTTTCAACAGCGCGATCGTCGGCGAAATCCGTGTCGTGCAAGAGTTCAGATAGAGATCGCGATGGATACCGACGAAGAAGAGAAATGGAAACCGTCCGTTCGCAAGCGCGCGGATGCCGTCAGGCCGTTTCGCTGCAAGAACCTGATCGCGGTCATCGAGGATCCCGTCGATATCAAGAACATCGGCACGGTCATTCGCAACGTCAACGCGCTCGGCGTCGAGAAAGTCTACATCGTCGACACGCGGAAATCGCTTCCCGATGACTGGCAGGACATGCGCGAGCGGCGGTCGCTGTCGAAGACATCCGTTTCCGCCGTCAAATGGACCTTCGTGAAGCGCTTCGACAGCACCGAGGCCTGCCTCGCCCATCTGGATAAATACGGCTACGTGTCGATCGTCACGTCGCCGCATGTGAAGGGCAAGACAAACGTCTACCTGCATGAGGGCGATTACACCGGGCCGACGAAACTCGCGGTCTGGTTCGGCAATGAGAAACGCGGCATCAGCCCGCTCGCGGTCGAGCGTAGCGCCATGTGCGTCGCCATCCCGATGTTCGGCATGATCGAGAGCCTCAATCTCGGCACCAGCTCCGGTATCGTCCTCTACGAGGTTACCAAGCAGCGGCGGGACTATCAGAGCAGATACCGCCGCGCCGGCAAGAGGCGGGCCCGCGCCGAACCGCTGCCGACCGTGATGCCGCGCGAAGACGGACCGGCCCTCGTGGACGATGAGGAAGTGTAGGCAGACGCGCGCTCAGGCGTCCGCGTCCGCATCCGCCTCGGCGTTTTCCGCCGCCCATGTACCCGCCGCCTCGACCGCCACGGGCGTCGCGGTCGGGAGAACGCCGAGATAGCTCTCGGTGTCGGCGACCGCCACGGCCGCGCGCTTCGTCATGCGATAGAGTGCGTAGAGCGCGATCCCCGCGAATGTCGCGCCCAGCACCAGCCAGAAGGTGAAGGGTCCGAACTGTTCCATGCCGAAGCCGGTCACCAGCGGGCCGGCAATGGCACCCAGCCCGAAGGTAAAGACGAGACCGCCGGAGGCCGCCGGCATCTGCTCGGTTGTCAGGAAGTCGTTCGTATAGGCCAGGAACAGGGCGTAGAGCGGCGTGGTCACGCCGCCGGCGATGAAGGCGGACAGCATCAGGAACCACACCTGCCCGCCGGAGATGAACCCGACCGCGCAGAACAAGACGCCAGCCGCCGACGCCCCGAAGATCAGCCTGCGCCGGTCCATCCGGTCCGACAGCCAGCCGATCGGATATTGCAGCACCAGCGCGCCAGCAAACAGCATCGCGACGAACAGCGCGATCTGGTCCGCCGGCATGCCGATCTGGGAGCCGAACACGGCGCCCATGCCCGACTGCGTGGCGTAGACGCTGCCGAGAAGGAATATCCCGACGGTGCCGAGCGGCGATTGGACGAACAGCTCGCGCAGCGGCATCGGCCGGGCGACCTCGGTCGTCGGCGTCCGGCTGGCCGACAGCAGGATCGGCGCAAACGAGATCGACACCAGGATGGAAGCGCCGATGAACAGCACCGACGTGCCGGCGTCGCCGAGCGTCAGCAGCCATTGCGCGCCTATGATCCCCAGCGTCTGCGAGATCATGTAGGCCGCCAGCACCTGGCCCCGCGTCTCGTTGGTGGAGGCGTCGTTGAGCCAGCTTTCGGCCGTCACATAGATGCCGGACATGCAGAACCCCACCAGCAGCCGCAGCAGCGTCCACGCCCAGGGTTCGGTCACCAGCGGAAAACTGATCAGTGCCGCCGACATGAAGCTGCCCAGCGCCGCGAAAACGCGCACGTGGCCGACACGCCGGATCAGCACCGGCGTATAGCGCGCGCCCGACAGGAAACCGGCGAAATAGGCCGAGGTGACTACGGCCAGCGCGGTCGCCGAGAAACCCTCGATGCCGCCGCGCAGGCCGATCAGCGTGAAATGCATGCCGTTGCCCAGCATGATCAGCACGATGCCGAGCAGAAGCGCCCATACGCCGGACAGTGTCTTGAACATGCAGTGTCCCTTCGCGCAGTCGGTTTCATTCCCCGAAGGCAGCTTTGCGCAGACCAACCGCCGCAACGCCCGTCGCTGCGCCGCATGGGCGTTCGTTTACGACAAACGGCCCGAAATGGGCGGCCTTGGCGGGTGAAACGATCCAGTGAAACGTGTCGAGTGCTGAACGCCGAGCGCTGGACCCAAAAGCGCCTTCTGGAGTACCCCCACCCTTCATCCCTCCCCACAAGGGGGAGGGACGACACGGAAATCTCAGCCTTCTGTCGTAAATCTCAACAAGCTCATAGAATTCGAGCTTGGCTCGATATTGAGGATAGACCGCAGTAACGACGTCCTCCCTCCCCCTTGTGGGGAGGGATTAAGGGTGGGGGTCGTCGCGAAGCGACAACCAAAGAATCCTCGCCTCTTCAGTCTGTTAGAACGATCAAGATCATTAGCCGCGAAGCAAACTTATCCACCGCCCCCAAATCTCTCCTCACAATCCCTCGCACCAACCGGAGGCGCATAAGGCATGGAATTCGACTGGCGCAGGGCAATTGATCTCAATTGCGAGAAACTGTGCGACATCGCATTCCGACTGCTGGTCATGGCCGGGATCCAGGCGGGACGATCGAACCCGTTCCTCCCGCGCCACCTCTATCTGCGCATACTCTCCATCCTGCGCCCCGCCGAATTCGCCGCCCGCCGCCTCATCGCCATGGCCGCCTGCAAGCTGGTGACGATCACCGTGCGTTCGACCGAAAACCGCAGAGCCACGCCTAAAAGCTCCGTCATCCTCGGGCTTGACCCGAGGACCCATTCCAGAGACGCCGACAACGCTTCGAAGGCCGAGAACAAGGAGCCACCTTCGGTCATCGGCGGCAGCCTCACGCTTCGCGGAACGAATCCTCGGGTCAAGCACCAGGATGGCGTCCTTGCTAAGTCGCCGCGAAAGGCCGTCGACTTGCCGCCTGACGCCACCCAACCCGCCTTTGCGCTGTTCGATCCTTTCAAGCCTTTCGCCGAGCCATGGCTCACACCGGCGGAAATCGCCGCGCTCGACAATCCGAATACCGAAAACTGGATCCGCACGGCCTCGCAGTCGAACGAACCCGTCGACGCAAGGGCGCTCGGCCGGCGCATTCGCGCGCTGGCCAATGCGCTGATGGATCTCGACCGTCAGGCGCTGCGGCTCGCCCGCTGGCGCGCCCGCCGCGCCGCCGGGTTAGGCAAACCCATACGCCTCAGCCCCTTCCGCCCCGGCCTGCCGCCGGGATGGACCAAGCGGCCCAAGACCGAGGTCGAGCAGGTGCTGAAGGAATGCAACTATCTCGGGCTCGAGGCCTGGGACACGACGTGATAGGGGCCCGCCAGCGAGTGATAGCGAAGCTTAAGGGCGGGACAGATGACACCGGCGGGATATCGATGTCTGGCAACCCGGCTTCGCAAGCGAGGCGCGGCGGCGATGACGCGCGCCCACTCTCCCCCCTTGGTGGGGGAGAAAGCCTTTTCCTGCATTTACACGGGCAAGGCCCGGGTAAGTGCTTGGAAAAGGCAAGAGAGGGGGTCGCGATGCCCGCTACGAGCGGATAGCCCCCCAAATCCCGGTGGGCATTGCAGCGCAGCAATTGAAAGGCGGCGAGACTCGCATTAAAGCCGCTTCATGAACGCTCCCGACCTGACCACACATCCTGAAAACGTCCTCATCATCGACTTCGGCAGCCAGGTGACGCAGCTCATCGCGCGTCGCGTGCGCGAGGCCGGCGTCTATTCCGAGATCGTGCCGTTCCAGTCCGCCGAGGAAGGCTTTCAGCGCCTCAAGCCCAAGGCGGTGATTTTCTCAGGCGGCCCGTCCTCCGTGCCCGACGAGGGCAGCCCGCGCGCCCCGCAATCGGTGCTCGATTCCGGCGTGCCGATCCTCGCCATCTGCTACGGCCAGCAGACGCTCTGCCACCAGCTCGGCGGTCGCGTCGAAGGCGGCCACCATCGCGAATTCGGCCGCGCCGATGTCGAGATCCTGAAGGAGAGCCCGCTCTTCGACGGTTTCTGGACCAGGGGCTCGAAATATCCGGTCTGGATGAGCCATGGTGACCGCGTCACCGAACTGCCGGAGGGCTTCGAGGTGATCGGCACCTCGCCCAACGCGCCGTTTGCCATCGCCGCCGACGAGAGCCGCAAATATTACACGACCATGTTCCACCCGGAGGTCGTCCATACCCCCGACGGCGCCAAGCTGCTCGCCAATTTCGTCCATCGCATCGCCGGGCTGAAGGGCGACTGGACCATGGCCGCCTACAAGGACCAGGCGATTGCCGCGATCCGCGAGCAGGTCGGCGACAAGAAGGTCATCTGCGGCCTGTCCGGCGGCGTCGATTCCTCCGTCGCCGCCGTGCTGATCCACGAAGCGATCGGCGACCAGCTGACCTGCATTCTCGTCGACCACGGCCTGATGCGAAAGAACGAGGCGGCCGAGGTCGTCGCCATGTTCCGCGAATATTACAACATCCCGCTTGTCCATGTGGACGCCGCCGACCTGTTCATCGGCGCGCTGGAAGGCGAGGCCGATCCGGAGAAGAAGCGCAAGACCATCGGCAAGCTCTTCATCGATGTCTTCGAGGAAGAGGCAAAAAAGATCGGCGGCGCGGATTTCCTCGCCCAGGGCACGCTCTATCCCGACGTGATCGAGAGCGTCTCCTTTTCCGGCGGCCCGTCGGTAACGATCAAGAGCCACCACAATGTCGGCGGCCTGCCCGAGCGCATGAACATGCAGCTGGTCGAGCCGCTGCGCGAACTGTTCAAGGACGAGGTCCGCCTGCTCGGCCGCGAGCTGGGTCTTCCCGAACATTTCATCGGCCGCCACCCGTTCCCCGGTCCGGGTCTCGCCATCCGCTGCCCCGGCGGCGTCACCCGCGAGAAGATCAAGATCCTGCAGGAAGCCGACGCCATCTATCTCGAGGAAATCCGCGCCGCCGGCCTCTACGACCACATCTGGCAGGCCTTCGCGGTGCTATTGCCGGTCCAGACCGTCGGCGTGATGGGCGACTACCGCACCTACGAATTCGTCTGCGCTTTGCGCGCCGTCACCTCCGTCGACGGCATGACGGCGGATTTCTACCACTACGACATGTCGTTCCTCGGCAACACGGCCACCCGCATCATCAACGAGGTCCGCGGCATCAACCGCGTCGTCTACGACGTGACCTCGAAGCCGCCCGGCACGATCGAGTGGGAATAGCGATTTTCCAATTGGGGCTGGCATGAGGAAGTTTCCGCCAGCCTTAATTTATTGAAATCACAATATTTTCCAACCTGACTCCATTTTAGCCAGCCCACGCCAAATTGGGCATGAAAACCACTTTGACGGTATGTCTGACGGTATGCCGAAGGCTTGAACTCGGGCGCTTCAGCGAATACCGTCAAGCCGTTCGGTGCTGGTGACGGTATTTCTCGAAACCGAACTAATTGATTTCATTGAGAAAAGACGTGCAAAACAGCCCGTTTCTGGGCTGACGGTATTTTGCTGTCTTTTGGAGGCTGAAATGCTCACCGACGCAGCACTTAAGCAGCTGAAACAAAAGGGAAAACCATACAAGATTTCCGATCGGGACGGGATGTACGCTCATGTCAGTGCGAGCGGTACCGTCACATTCCGCTACGACTACCGTCTCAACGGCCGAAGAGAAACCATCGTCCTGGGCCGATATGGAAGGGCGGGTATCTCTTTGGCGATCGCGCGCGAGAAATGTCTCGATGCCCGGCGATCGGTGTCCGAGGGGCGTTCACCCGCTCAAGAGAAGCAGCGAACGAAGCGGCGGTTAAAGGAAGCCAAGAGCTTCGGAGAGTTTGGTAAGCGCTGGCTCCAAGAAGCGCGTATGGCCGACAGCACCCGATCAATGCGCAAAACCATCTTTGATCGGGATATCTTTCCTGCGCTCAAGAACCGGCTTCTGACGGAGGTCAAACCGGAGGACATCCGGCAGCTCTGCGGTCAGGTCAAGGATCGCGGCGCCCCTGCGACCGCCATTCACGTCCGCGATATTATCAAACAGATTTTCGCCTTCGCCATCCTTCATGGAGAGAGGCTGAAGAACCCGGCCGATGATGTTGGGCCGTCTTCCATTGCGACATTCGAACCGAGAGACCGTGCGTTGTCGCCGGTCGAGATCCGTATCATGCTAACATTGCTTGAGCAGGTGCCGACGCTTCCCACTATACGCTTGGGATTGCGTCTCATCCTCCTCACAATGGTGCGAAAGAGCGAACTGCAGGATGCGGTGTGGGACGAGGTCGACTTCGAAAACGCGGTTTGGAGTATTCCTAAGGAGCGCATGAAGCGCTCCAAACCCCACAATGTTTATCTGTCTCAACAGGCTCTCGATATCATGGTCGCTCTAAAGACCTGTGCCGGCAATTCGCGCTATCTTCTCCCTTCGCGCTACGATGCCGACGCGCCAATGTCTCGTGCGACCTTCAATCGGATCACCAGTTCGATCGTCAGCCGCGCCGACGAGCAAGATCTGCCTCTTAGCCAGTTCACGGTTCACGACTTGCGCCGCACAGGCGCCACCTTACTCAACGAGCTCGGCTTCAACCGCGATTGGATCGAGAAGTGCCTGGCCCATGAGGACAGCCGATCATCTCGCGGTGTTTACAACAAAGCCGAGTACGAAAAACAGCGTCGACACATGCTTCAGGAGTGGGCCGATCTTGTTAACGCCTGGGCAAAAGGAGAGCGCCGTACTCCGACGATCTTTCCCGCCGATATGAGACTCTTCGCCGCCGACGTGATCTTGTAGATGTCGGTGTGGAAATAGGTGGTAGCGCAGGAGCGCTACCGCCGTTTCCCACACCGCGTTCCAGTATATTTCTTTCTTTGTTTCCTCTCACGAGATCTGGCCGCTTAAGCGGTGCCGGCGGAAAATCTGGACGTATGTCAACTGAGGATCTGTGGCGGATGCGAGCCAGTTTCATTTCAGCAGGGGCTTGACATTAAGGTTCAAATATTCGAATAATCAAATAATGGCATGGCGAGATGAGCCGATAGTCGGTGGCATTGTCGAGGTGGGAGGAATATGTATCCGATCGATTTTTTTTGGCGTTCGGTAGCGCGTTTTCCAGATGCACCGGCGGTAATAGGGCCGAAGGGCACCATTTCCTTTGGCGAGCTGAAGTCGATAGTACTCCAACAGGCGGCGGCCATAACGGCGCTGGACCCTGATGTTGGCAGCCGTGTCGCGATAGGTGCTGCCAATACTGTTGAGCATCTTGTTGCTCTGCTGAGTACATTTGCTGCCGGAAAGGTATGGATTCCCCTTAATCCGCGTAATGGTGACCCTGAGCTGAAGCGCATAATAGACTTCGCGAAACCAAAGCTGGTTTTATGCGATGATGAACTACAGCAGAGGCTGGCAATTCAGGGCGTTGCTACTGTTCCGCTGGCTGCGCTTCTGGCCGGGCAGGGTGACCCCTCCAGCGTGGCGATGGGCCCGAATTCTCTTGCTGGTTGCCCGATGGAAAGTCCGCAGGCGATCAAGTTCACCGGCGGCACGACCGGTACTCCGAAAGGGGTTATCCAATCGCTGCGAACTTGGAATACGAACATTTTTACGCAGATCCATGAACTTGGGTTAACCCGGAATGATCGGTATCTTGTTGCCGCACCCATAACCCATGGTACCGGCACTTATGTCCTGCCCGTTCTTGGCGCAGGCGGTGCCTTGATTTTTCCAGATTATGCCAAGCCGGACCAGATGTTGGATGCCATTGCGGCGCACAAAGCTACGCTATTCTTTGCACCAGCCACGTTGCTGATGGTGCTCGCGGAAGAGCAGAGAACAAAGCCGCGCGATGTATCCACCCTGCGCTACGTCATTTATGGCGGAGCGCCAATGCGGCCGGAACAAATACGAGTTGCAAAGTCAATATTCGGGCCGATCATTTGTACGAGCTACGGCCAGACTGAAGCTCCGCAGGTGATTACATTTATGTCCCCTGAAGAGATGACCGAGACTAACATCGCATCCGTGGGCCGTCCGACCATTGCTACGAGAATTGCCATACTTGATGACGCAGGACGTCCGGTGGGCGTGGGCGAGACCGGCGAAATTGCAGTTCATGGCGACCTTGTTATGGAGGGATATCTCGACGCGCCGGAAGAGAGTGCGAAAACGCTGGTAAACGGCTGGTTGCGTACTGGCGATTCCGGCATCGTGGATGAACGGGGCTATCTGTTTCTGCGGGACAGATTGCGGGATGTCATTATTACTGGCGGTTTTAATGTGTATCCCTCTGATGTCGAAATCGTGCTCGACTCGCATCCGGATATTGCCGATTGCGTAGTTTTGGGCGTTTCCGACCCCAAATGGGGTGAGGCCGTTCATGCGGCAGTGCAATTGAAGCCCGGCAGGCAGGTGTCGGCGGAAAGTCTAATGGACTTTGTCCGGGTCGAGCTCGGGCCGGTAAAGACACCTAAACAGATACATTTTTTTGATGCGCTACCGCGCTCGGCAGTCTCCAAAGTCATGAAGGATCAACTGCGCGTCGCCATAGCGAAGCGGGAGTCTGCGGCATGACGGGCGCTGGTCATATGTTGCCACCCAAGTCCCGGCTGTCGTCGCACACGGCGTCGTCTGTGTACTATGGAGACCAAAACTTGGTCGACGACTTGCTGGGGAAGGCGAGTTTCGTTGACGTGTTCATGAAGCAGACTTTCGGTCATGTTCCTGCCCCCGGGGAGCGTCGTGTCATCGAGGCGGTGCTGGTTTGTCTCATGGAGCACGGGCTGACGCCCAGCGCGATCGCCGCGAGAATGGTCTATTCGTCGTCGCCGGAGAACCTTCAGGCGGGTGTCGCCGCCGGACTTTTAGCCGTCGCGAGCCGGTTCGTGGGAACGATGGAGCCATGTGCCGAACTTCTGTGCGAGATCGTGAGCGCGCCAGACGGTGCAGAAAGAGCAAGAGCCATCGCGGCTGACTATCGTTCGCGGCGAGTTCCGGTTCCTGGTTTTGGCCATCATTTACACCGCCCCGATGATCCACGGTCCGTCAGCCTGCTGGATGTCGCGCGGAACGAAGGCGTGTACGGCGCCTATTGCACGGCACTTAAGTGTCTGTCTGGCGAAATCGACGCGGCGGCTGGGCGCCATATTACGATAAACGCGACTGGCGCTATCGCTGCAATTCTGGGCGATCTGTCGATTCCTCCGGGGATGATGCGGGGATTTGCCGTTCTTGGTCGGACCGCCGGCCTGATCTCCCACATTGCGGAGGAACAAAACGAACCGACGGATCGGTTTATCTGGAATCTGGTCGACAAATCCATCTCTGAGCAACGGGAATAGTGCGACCTGGCCCGAGTTTGGGCGAAAGCAGAATTATGCTGGGAGGAAAAATGCGTAGAATTGAGGTTTCCGTTTTCATTGTCGGAGCTGGCGTTACCGGGCTGAGTTCAGCCTGCTTCTTGGCACGTGAGGGCGTGAATGTCCTGGCCATCAGCCGGTATTCGGGTGTGGCCAATTCACCGCGTGCCCATATCACCAACCAGCGCGCCATGGAGGTCTTCCGCGATCTCGGAATCGAGGAGCGCATCCGTGAGGAGGCGACCCCGGTTGAGCTGATGAGCAATAACGTTTGGCTGACCAGCTTTGCGGGCACCGAAATCGCACGCTTGCAGACTTGGGGAACCTTGCCGGAACGCAAGATCGACTACGAACTCAACAGCCCCGGCCAGGTTTGCAACATGCCGCAGCACATGCTCGAGCCGATTCTGCTTGATGAGGCGCGGCAGCGGGGCGCCGAAGTACTCTTTAGAACCGAAATGATATCGATGACCCAAAGCGATGACGGTGTGCGTGCCGTTTGCCGGGACCGGGACAGCGAAGAGGAGTTTGAAGTCGTCGCCAAATACGCAATCGGTGCGGATGGCGACAACAGTATCGTATGCACCGAGATCGGCTTCAGCACTCAAGGCGAAATGGGTCTTGGCCATGCGATCAACGCATGGGTGGAAGTAGACTTGGAGAACTATTGCGCGCATCGACCCGGCGTCCTTTATTGGACCAAACAGCCGGGCAACAATTATTGGATCGGTAACGGCACCTATATCTCGGTTCGCCCATGGAACGAATGGGTCATCCTGTTCATGTATGACCCGACGGAAGGCGAACTCGACCTTTCCGACGACGGGATTATAGCGCGCGCGCGCTCAACTATCGGTGTCGACGATATCGAGGTGAAGGTCAAATCCGTCAGCAAATGGACAATTAACAGCGTCGTTGCCGATTTTATGCGGAAGGGTCGCGTGTTGATTGCGGGCAATGCCGCGCATCGACATCCCCCTGCCAGCGGTTTGGGCAGCAACACCTGCGTTCAGGACAGTTTCAACCTCGCCTGGAAGCTGGCCATGGTGTTGCGTGGACAGGCCGGCGAGAGCTTGCTCGATACCTACAATCAGGAGCGTCAGCCTGTGGCCAAAAGCGTGGTCGACCGCGCGATGCAGTCGATGAGTGACATGGGAGCGATCGTGAACGCGCTGGGGTTTGAACCCGGTCAGGACGAAGAGGCCGGCTGGGCCAATGTCGACGAGATTTTCTCTAATTCCGAGCAAGGCAGGGAACGCCGCAAGGTGCTCAAGGAAGCGGTTGACTTGCAGAATGTGCAATTCAATGGGCAGGGTATCGAACTCGGCATCAACTACACGTCCGACGCGGTAATTGCCGAAGATGCCCCGCGCCCGGTTCCGGATCGTCGAACCGATATCTATTACACCCCGACTACCTATCCCGGGTCGCCTCTGCCGCATGCATGGCTTAACCGCGATGGCGCGCAGATTTCCACGCTCGATTTAGCGGGCAAGGGCCAGTTTACCATCCTGACCGGCGTCGGTGGCGACAATTGGCGTAGCGCCGCAAAGACGGTCTCGGAGAAACTGGGTATCGATATTCGTGTCCGGTCGATCGGTGGGCCGCAGCCATATTGCGATGCTCATGACATCAACATGCGCTGGGCCGAGTTGTCGGAGGTCACTGAATCCGGCTGTGTCTTGGTCAGGCCCGATCTTTACGTGGCTTGGCGCCAATATGAATTGAGTTCGGAGCCGGCAGCAGCGCTTGAGGCGGCGATGAGAAAAATTCTTGCCCGTCCCATCGGCAAGCAAACCGCACCGCTTGCCGGAGGCGCCAATGTCGTCCCCGCGTAACAAAGAAGGAGTTCACCGATGAAAAACATGACGGAAGCCGAACTGACACAGGTGGTTCTCGAACGCTATTCGAACACGCCTGACCTCCGCCTGCGCGAAATCCTTGCCGCCCTGATTCGCCACCTTCACGCCTTTGCCCGCGAAGTGAACTTGACGGAGTCTGAATGGATGACGGGAGTCGATTTTTTGACCCGCACCGGCCAGAAGTGCGACGACAAACGCCAGGAAATGATCCTGTTGTCAGACAATCTGGGATTGTCGTCGCTTGTGAACATGATCAGCGAGAACGTTCCAGAGGGCGCGACGGAAACCACCGTCCTTGGCCCATTCTATGTACCCTCCACGCCCGAGTGCGAATGGGGAGAGTCCGTCCTCAAGCGGCCGTTGGGCGACGATCTCCCGCTGATCGTGCATGGCCGGGTTCTAGGGCCGGACAATGAGCCGGTGCCGAACGCGGCTATTGAAATCTGGCAAACCGATTCGAACGGAATGTATGACATTCAGGATCCCGATCAGCCCGAAGACAATCTGCGCGGTATGTACCGCAGCCGGCCTGACGGCGAGTTTCTGCTTACCACAATCCGCCCTACATCCTATCCGATTCCGACAGATGGACCGGTTGGCGAATTGCTACGCGCGACGGCGCGACAGCCCTACCGTCCGGCACATATCCACGCAATCGTTTCCGCCGACGGGTACCAGAGTTTGACCACCCATCTGTTCGACCAAGAAGACAAATATCTCGATGAGGATGTGGTCTTCGCGGTCAAATCGTCGCTGATCCGCAAATTCGAGATCAATGAGTCCGAGGTGGAAGCGGCCAAGTGGGGGCTGACCGCTCCGTTCTATCAACTGGAAAACGATTTCCATCTGACCAGAGCCTAGCCTACCATGTTTTTTCTTGTGTTCGCGACAGATAAGCCGGGCGCTTTGGAAACGCGCCGGGAGAATAAAAAGGCGCATGTAGCCCATCTCGATGCCGGCTCTGCGGGGCTCAAGGTTCTTCAAACTGGGCCCTGGTTGGGGGACGATGGAAACGAAGCGGGTTCGATGCTGATCTTTGAGGCTGATGATCGTGGTTCTGTCGAAGCGTTCATGGACGCGGATCCTTACGCCCGCGCCGGGCTGTTCGAGACCGTGCAGATACGCTCCTGGAGTTGGAACCGGGGCAATCCCTATCGGGCGCAAGAAGGCGTTCCGCAGCAGGCGGGTTCGAACCAATGACCCCCTTTGTGCATGAAACACAGGCATCCCGCATAGTTTTTGGCGCGGGCGCCCGTGCGCGGATCGGGGCCGAACTGGAGGGCCTTGGGCTACAAAGGGCGTTGGTACTGACCACTCCGGAGCAAAGCGCGCTAGGCTCGTCGATTGCCGATATGCTCGGGTCCCGTTGCGCGGGAACATTCAACGGGGCGGTCATGCATGTGCCCGTCGAGGCCGTGCGCCAGGCGCTGGCAGACGCCCGCGAACTGAAGGCGGACGGTTATATTGCGGTTGGAGGTGGGTCGACCATCGGCTTGGCAAAGGCGATCGCCTTGGAAACCGGGTTGCCGATTGTCGCATTGCCCACGACCTATGCAGGATCGGAGATGACGCCTCTCTATGGGTTGACTGAAGCCGGAGAAAAGAAAACCGGCCGCGATTGGCGGGTGGCACCCAGATCTGTGATCTACGATCCGGAACTTACATTGAGCCTGCCCGTTCCGATGAGCATGACCAGCGGCATGAATGCAATCGCCCACGCCGCCGAGGCGCTCTATGCTGTGGACGCAAGCCCCATTCACAAACTGATGGCAACGGAAGGCATTCGCGCCTTGTCCGGTGCGCTACAGGCCCTGAAAATATCACCCACAGACATAGGCGTGCGTGGCGATGCGCAGTATGGCGCCTGGCTTTGCGGCATTGTTTTGGGCAGCGTCAAAATGGGGCTGCATCACAAGATTTGCCATGTGCTCGGCGGCAGTTTCAATCTTCCTCACGCCGAAACCCATTCGGTTATTCTGCCTTACGCTCTGGCTTATAACGCCACCGCAGCGCCTGACGCGATGCGGGCTGTTGCAAGCGCGATTGGCGCCGAGGATGCGGTTGAGGGTATCATTTACTTGGCGGAGGAATTGGGAATTCCGCGCTCGTTAAAGGCGCTGGGTATGCCGGCCGACGGCTTGGAGCGCGCCGCCGATCTGATTGTCGCAACACCATATCCCAACCCTTGTCCAATCGAGCGTCAAGGGGTTCTGGGGCTTCTGAAACAGGCGTTTGAAGGGAAAACCACCCAGAACGATGACATGTGATTAGCCCCCCGGTAAAATCAGAAAACCGCGGAACGACGCCAGCATCGTGAGGAGCTGGTATTGGAATATCGTCGGCGGACCTGTACTAGTTTTACGCTGGACGGCCCCATTGAGGGGCTATGGAGGTATGGTGCAGTTCGCCGGGTTTCTGAAAAATGACTAGGAAGCATGTGCGACAAATTGGGGGGCTGGCACCGGGGATCGACGATCAGCTTTTCGCCCCCGACGATCCGCCCCACTTCGACCTAGCGCGGATGTTGATGGCAGGCATCCGGCAGGGAAATCCGCCGATTGGCGGGCTTCTACCCACGGAATCGGAGCTTTGCGCGGAAACCAAACTCAGCCGCTATGCCGTGCGCAAGGCAATTCAGAAGCTGTGCGACATTGGTGTGATCGAGCGCCGGGCCGGGATTGGTAGCCGCGTGGTCTCCCGCCAACCCAAGACACGCTATACGCAGGTTATGGATACGCTGAGCGATCTCACGCGGTATGCCGAGAGCACGATCTTCCGCCCTGATCTTCGCGAAACCTTGGCCCCGGGCAGCGGGCCAGCGGAATTGCCGGCGCTGCCGGGCGGCCGCGGCTGGTATCATGTTCACGGACTGCGCTTTAACCTCGACGAGGCGCGCGCGCCCATTGCGATGGTCGATATTTATCTCGACTCCGAATATGCGGGTGCCCTGAGCCTCAATCAGACTACCAATGTGCCGGTCCATAAGCTCGTGGAGGAGCATTATGGTATCAGAATTACCCGCGTCGATCAGGAGGTCAAAGGCATCCTGATCAAGGGCAGCGCTGCAGACGCGCTGGGTGTGAAGTCGGGCAGTCCGGGTCTGAGCATTATGCGTTCGTATTTTGTGAATGACCGGCTGATCGAGGTCACGACCGGCATCCACCCCTCGGAACGCTTCAGCTACTCCATGTCCTTTCAACTGACCAAGGCTATCGCTTGAGGTCGCAGCCGCGATTGGCCGGCATCGGCCACTAGCGATATTTGCGCATTTTCCAACCCGTTGGTGTAGCCACGCCGGGCATGCCGGCGCGTGGGCAGGGACGCCGAGCCCGATCGGTCGCCACCGACAAGGTGTGGTGATCACTGCCGGACGGCGTCCCCCGAAACGCGTTCGCACATCGAACCAGAGAACAATCAATCCGACGGGCCGATCGCCATTAAGTCGCGAACAGGACTGCTTCTAAAGTTATATAAAACAATAGGTTAGAATTGCCTGCATCAATCCAGTTCGACACAGCCGGCGCTACGGGCATATCCCCCTTTGATCGGATCTGTCATTTCAGTTGACATTAATACGAATATTCGAACAATATGCTTTAGGAGCTTTTGGGAGGATAGTCATGATTACAAGACGGCAGTTCGTGAAACGTTCAGCAGCGACCAGTTTGGCCGTTGCCGCGTCCGGTCTTGCCGCGCCAGCGATAGCGAGCGGCGCCAAGATCAAAGTCGGCTATGTCACGCCGCTGACCGGGTCTTTGGTGGGGTTCTCGGAGTCCGACGACTATATCGTCAGCAGCTTTCTTGCGACCGACACAGGCAGCAATTTTGAAGTCATTATCAAGGACAGCCAGTCGAACCCGACGCGAGCTGCTGCAGTCGCCAAAGACCTGATTATTGAGGACGGGATCAATCTTATGGTTGTCGGCGCCACGCCTGACACCACCAATCCGGTCGTCACGACCTGTGAGGCCGAAGGCATTCCTGTGATATCCACAATCGCGCCCTGGCAGCCCTGGTTCATTGGCCAGCAGGGTAACCCGACGGATCCTTCGAGCTGGGCTCCATTTAACTATGCCTTCCACTATTTCTTCGGGCTCGAAGACATTATCGCGGCCTTTCTCAGCATGTGGAGCCAGATCGATACCAACAAAAAGATCGGCGGCCTTTTTCCGAACGATAGTGACGGAAACGCATTCGGTGATCCCGAAAACGGCGTCGCACCGGCATACAACGCGGCCGGATATTCGATCCTGGATCCGGGCCGCTATCAAAACCTCAGCGATGATTTCTCGGCCCAGATCAATGCTTTCAAGGCGGCGGATTGCGAGATCGTCAACGGGATCATGATTCCGCCCGACTGCACTACGTTCCGCAATCAGGCGATCCAGCAAGGATTTGCACCAAAGATCATCACCATGGGCAAGGCATTGCTGTTTCCGCAGTCGGTTGCAGCGCTCGGCGACGCCGGACACAACCTGACAACCGATGTGTGGTGGAGCGCCACCCATCCTTACAAATCGTCCATCACCGGGCAAAGCGCCAAGGAACTCGCAGGCGACTTTACCGCAAAGACCGGCCGGCCATGGACACAGCCGATCGGCCTTGTGCACACACTGTTCGAATTGGCAGCCGACGTTATGGGCCGGGCGGCGGATCCTGCCGATCCCGATGCCGTGGTTGAAGCCATCGGGGCCACGGACCTTCAGACCCTTTCGGGGCATATTGCCTGGGACGGAAAAGGCTTGCCGCCGTTTGCCGCGAAGAATGTCTGCAAGACGCCGGTCGTGGGCGGCCAGTGGCGGCGCCAGTCAGACGGTAACTTCGAGCTGGTGATTGTCGAAAATCACAATGCGCCTGAAATTCCAACGGGCGGCCAGATGGAAGAACTGGCCTAGCGCACTAGCGGCAGAAAATAGCGTAATCGCTTCGAAAGGCTGTGAATGAGCGACTTGCTCGAACTTGCTGGCGTGGCCAAAAGCTACGGGGCCCTGAAAGTGTGCGACGATGTTTCCCTTCTTGTGCCCAAAGGGCAGGCGCTCGGCATAATCGGGCCGAACGGGGCGGGCAAATCGACGCTATTCAATCTGATTGCAGGCAACATCAGAGCGGATGTGGGCACCATTTTGCTGGAAGGCCGCAACGTCACCGATTTGCCCGCAATGGGACGGGTACGTCAGGGCATTGGGCGTAGTTTTCAAATTCCCCAGCCTTTCGAAGGCCTCACCGTGTTCGAGAACCTGTTGACCGCAGCGGCCTTCGGGCGAAACCTTTCCGAGGCCGCGGTCGCGGAGGACTGTTTTCGCATACTTGAGGAAACCGAACTGACGCGCCGCGCCAATGTCGAGGCTGGTGCTCTGGGGTTGCTTGAGCGCAAGCGGCTTGAACTTGCGCGAGCAATGGCGACCGACCCCAAATTACTGCTGCTGGATGAAATCGCCGGAGGCTTGACTGAAGGTGAATGCGTTGCCCTGGCCGCAACCATCAGGGGTTTGCACGCGCGTGGTGTGACCATCATTTGGATCGAGCACGTTTTGCATGCGCTCAATTCGGTCGTCGAGCGGCTGCTGGTCCTGAATTTTGGTCGGGTCATCGGCATTGGCGAGCCGGACGCCATAATGGCGAGCCGTGAGGTGCGCGAAATCTATCTGGGCTTGGAAGTCTGACATGCTGCAGACACAAAAGCTCTTTGCGTCGTATGGCCAGTTCAAGGCGCTGTTCGGTATCGACTTTTCGGTGGCGCCGGGCGAAACGGTTGCCATTATCGGGGCGAATGGCGCCGGCAAGTCGACATTGCTGCGCTCGGTTACCGGCGTTATCCGCAACGCCCCGGACATGGTTGTGCACAAAGGCGATCCCATCGGGGCGTTGTCTTCGCACCAGATCATGAGACGCGGCATCGCCATGGTGCCTGAAGGCAGGCGGTTATTCCCATCCCTGACCGTCGAGGAAAACCTCCAGATTGGCGGTCAGGCGAGCACCGGCATCGGATCCTGGGGCCTTGAAAGCGTATATGACCTGTTTCCTGTTCTGAAGGAAAAACGGAAAAGCCCGAGCACCTCACTTTCAGGCGGCCAGCAACAGATGGTCGCGGTTGGGCGAGCATTGATGTCCAATCCTTCACTATTGCTTTGTGATGAAATCAGTCTCGGTCTCGCGCCTGTCGTGATCAACGACATTTACGCGGCAATCCCGAAGATCAAGCAATCAGGGGCCGCAATCGTGGTGGTCGAGCAGGATATTACGCGCGCACTTGCGGTCGCCGACCGGGTCTATTGCTTGATGGAGGGACGGGTAACGCTAACCGGCAGACCGTCTGACATGTCTCGGGACGCCATTCATGCGGCCTATTTCGGAAACGAAACCTGAGCGAGCCGCCCGAATATTGCAGAGGAAATAAAGGACGTGAACTGGTTGGACATATTGGCGCAAGGGATATTGCTGGGAGGGCTCTACACGCTCTTCGCGGCCGGTCTTAGCCTGGTATTCGGCATCATGAGGCTGGTCAACCTGGCTCATGGTGATTTCATCGTTGCCGGCGCATTCGCGATCCTGGTGCTCGTTGAATCGTTTGCATTGAATCTCTTTCTCGCCGCAATCATCGCAGCGCCCGCCATGTTCGCGCTGGGCTGGGTTTTGCAGCGTGTCGTATTCAACCGCGTCCTGGGCAAGGACATACTACCGCCGCTTCTCGTCACATTCGGGCTTTCGGTGGCAATTCAAAACGGCATGCTCGAAATCTTCTCGGCGGATAGTCGGCGTATTAGCGGTGGCGGCGTCGAAAGCGCATCCATCGATTTTGGAATCGTAACCCTCGGCTGGTTGCCGCTGCTCACGTTCATTTCAGCGGTGGCTGCGATCTATGCGCTCAACATTATTTTTTATCGGACGGCGCTGGGGCGTGCCTTCAGGGCGACCTCAGACGATAGTGTTACCGTCGGGCTGATGGGAATCAATCCGCACGGCATCTTTGCGATTGCGACCGGACTGGCCATGGTGGTTGTAACCATCGCCGCACTTTTTTTGGGCATGCGCGCTAATTTTGATCCCTCGATCGGTCCAGAGCGGCTGCTCTATGCTTTCGAGGCGGTGATTATCGGCGGGCTGGGTTCCATCTGGGGCACATTGGCTGGTGGCATCCTGATAGGAGTCGCGCAGACTTTTGGGGCAGCGCTCAACCCCGAATGGCAGATATTGGCGGGCCATTTAGTGTTTCTTGTCGTGTTGATGATCCGTCCAAGCGGCCTTTTTCCGCGCGCTGGCGATCGGGGTGGACGATGAGGGTCGCCACACGCACACCTGCCGGCATTGCAACCGGTATAATCGCGCTGGTTCTGCTGCTCGTGGGCTTGGCGCTACCGGCATTTGCATCGCGCAGTCTGATCCAGGATTTGTTTTTCATCCTGACAATGCTGGCGCTCGCACAGCTATGGAACCTTCTCGCTGGATATGGCGGGTTGGTCTCCGTGGGCCAACAGGCTTTCGTCGGCATAGGCGCCTATTTCATGTTTGCCTGCGTTATCCTTTTTGGAATGGACCCGCTTCTCGCACTGGTGGTCGGCGGCTTTGGAGCGTTGGTCCTTTCTATACCCATGGCCTTTGTCGCCTTTAGGCTGCATGGCGCCTATTTCGCGATAGGCACTTGGGTGATTGCCGAAGTCATGCGCCTCGTTTTCGCCCAATGGAAGGTGCTCGGGGGTGGCACCGGCACATCGCTGCCTCGAGAGGCGACCTCGAAAATCATGGGGGTCGACCTTATCCGCTCGCTATTTGGTGGTTCGCCTGCCGCAGCACGTGATGTGCTGGCCTATTGGGTCGCGCTTTTGCTCGCCGCTCTGGTTATCGGTGGTATCTACGCATTGCTGAGAAGTCGTCTGGGCCTGGCCCTTTCAGCTGTACGGGATAATACGGAGGCCGCCGGGTCAGTCGGGGTCGATGCGCGTCGGATCAAATGGTTCGTCTATCTTTTTGTCGCGTTCGGTACCGGCATTGTCGGTGCACTCGTTTTTCTGCAGACGGCCCGCATTTCCCCAAATGCTGCATTCGCTGTGACTGACTGGACCGCCTATGTGGTTTTTATCGTTGTCATCGGTGGGATCGGTGCGATTGAAGGTCCGATATTGGGTGTCCTGGTCTTTTTTGCGCTGCAGAATCTGCTTTCGAACTACGGATCTTGGTACCTCATGACCCTTGGATTGATCGCCATTGTCGTGATGCTGTTTTCACCGAAGGGTCTTTGGGGAATTGTCTCCGAACAGACCGGGATTTCGTTTTTTCCAACCCGCCGCAAAGTTTTCGCGCGCGGTGTGGCCTCGAGCGATACGAGTTCGTTGTCTTAGTTGGTTGAAACGACGCCAGAACCGATATCGGTCATGCAGAGGCGCGCGCCTTTTCGGGAACAGGCCGGGTATGGGGGCGCTCTGATGAACGCGGACGAAACCGAAACGGGTTTCAGAACCGAAGAATTCAAAAAGACGCTCAATTTACTGAAGCAGATCGGAGAGAGTGGTCGCACGCAATTGACCCGTGAACAGATGCGTCAATCCTATGTTTCCGGAACGGTAGCCATGACAGTCGACTCGAGCAGTAGCTTGAAAAGCTTCCAGGCTCAGGCCGGTTTTGAGGTGGCTACTGCGCGGCTGCCACTCCCCGCAGGTGACGCCGGCCGCGTTCCGGCCGCGGGTGTCGCTTCGGATATATTTCGATCCGAACTGCAGGCCGCTGGCTTTCAGCTTCTTCCCGGTGAAACGCCCATAATTCAGATTATGACCTACGAAGCCGAGTTGGCGAAGCGGTTGGCCTCAGCGCTGGACAAGCGAGGCGTCTTTGTTGCGGATTTCTCCCATCCCGTTGTCCCGAAAGGACATGCTCGGATTCGAACACAAATGTCTTCCTCACTCTCCATCAGTGATCTCGAACTTGTGCTTGATGCTTTCGTTAAATCGGGAAAACTATCAGGTTTATTGCCGTCGTGAATGATTAATATTTTAGTATAGTCAATTATATTTATATAGATGGCGAACAACGCAGTTCGTCTCCGCAGCTAGATTTCTCTTGGTGGGAGCTTGGCAGTGCAAAAGGAGTTTGATGTCTTTTTGGAAAAATTGGATCACAGTGTTGATGAGAGCGATATCAAGGGCGTACTCGACACGATCTTCAGTAGATTTGGGTTCGGGAAGTTCGCCTATGTCTCTATCCCTGTAGATCGTTGCGGGTCGCCGAGGCTAATTTCTAACTATCCGGTTTCGTGGACTTCTCGCTATTTCGAACAGAAATATGAGTACATTGATCCAGTCATCGCGCGTGCACAGGTCGATTCGGGACCTTTTCTATGGGATGTGAATTTCGCGACTTCCTCACCAGTGCAGAAAGTTTGTCGTCTTTTTGATGAAGCAAGTGAGTATGGAATAAAGTATGGCATTACGATTCCAGTTAATGATCGCCGTTGTTTCGTTGCGGCTATGACGCTGGCCTCAGAATTTCCATTTTCGACTTTGTACCGAAGGAAACAAGATTTTTCGTTAGCGCTACAACTAATAACTACATGCTTTCATAGAAAAGCACGAAAAATATTTAATAATAATTGTGTTGTCGATGGTGTATTTCTAACAAAGCGAGAGTTTGAATGCCTTCAATGGGCGGCGAAGGGTAAGTCCGCCTGGGAGATCGGCCAGATCCTCGGCATCACGCGACGCACCGCTGCCTTCCATCTCGATAATGCAAGACAAAAACTCGGCGTTCGCACCATCGCCCAAGCGGTCGTGCGGCTGGCTTCATCCTATCCCTCGATGCGGTAATCGCATGATCTCACCTGTGCAACCGCACAGGCTGTGCCGGCGTCTGACTTCGCCTCAAATCGTAGGATCATTCCTGCAAGGAGGCACACATGATGCAGCTCATCGCGCCGGAGCATTACGGCGAATTCTCTCAGGTTCTCCAATCCATGCACCGGCTGCGTTACCGGGTGTTCAGGGAGCGTCTTGAATGGGACGTCCAGGTAAGCGGCGACCTGGAGCTCGACACATTCGATGCGCTCGATCCCCACTATCTACTCCTAAGGAATTGCGATGGAAGTATTGGCGGCTGCGTCCGCCTGCTGCCGTCGTCAGGTCCCACAATGCTGCGCGACACCTTTCCGTCATTGCTCGGCGGACAACCGGCGCCCGAGGAGGAAGAGATCTGGGAAAGCAGCCGCTTCGCGCTCGATCTTCCGCCTACCGCGCCCAAGGGAGCGGGCGGCATTGCGATTGGAACCTATGAGCTCTTTGCCGCCATGATCGAGTTCGGGCGCTCCCGCAATCTCAGTCGCATCGTAACCGTTACCGACATGCGGATGGAGCGGATTCTGCGGCGCGCCGGGTGGCCGTTGGATCGGCTTGGCGAGCCTGAAATGATTGGCAACACCCGCGCCCTGGCCGGTTTCCTCGACATATCGGAAGAGAGCCTGATGACCATTCGGCTGAACGGCGATCTTGACGGACCTGTTTTGTGGGAACCCGTGCTCTCCAAGAGGGCCGCATAGCCGGCTCTGCGTTCGATAGTCGTCATCTGGAGGATGCGGTGATGTCTTCTATAGATCCCGATACTGTCTGGCCGAATTGGCAGGCATTGCGGAGTTACCGCTACACGACGTCGCTGACCAGGCGGCAGTGGGCGTGGGAGTTCCTCAGGCGAAATCCCGAGTTTCGACTGGAATTGTCAACCGCTCGCCGTGGTGCCAAGATATCATTTTCGAAAGAGGGTCTCCGGATCGTCCGGTCGATTGCTGATCTGTCGCAGTGGGGCGTCTTGTTTCGCTGACTCCGCTGGCGCAGGCGCGAGTGTGTTTTGGTGCCCTGACCGGTGCCCGCATGTACTTCCGGTCAGGGCACAAGGTGCTTCGAAAAGTGAAGCAACCCTCGTCCATCTCATGCGGCTGCGGTGTTCTGTAACTCTTCTGAGGAGGCAGGATGACCGGCGGCATGTAATTCTCTGCCAGAACAATCTCAGTATGCAGTTGTGCGTTACAGGGGCCGATATCGAGCGGCCCGTGGCACTGAAAATTGACGCACTATGGCCGGCCGACCGGATAACTCGGCGCTTGCATGCGCTTGAATGCCTCAACTTACTGCGCGGTGACGGGCGACTGCCGGGCAGGCTGTTCCCACCCGATCCTCGCGGCGCAAGGCTGGCGTTCGTACTTCAGGCGTTGGACGGCTTCCTGGCGGGGGCGCCACAACGGGAGATCGCCGTCGCACTGTTCGGTGCTCAACGGGTCCAAGCCGACTGGTCCGATCCTGGAAATCACTTGCGGGATCGGGTCAGGCGCGCCATTCGTCGTGGCCGGACTTTGATGAACGGCGGCTATTTCCAATTTTTTCTGTGAGCGGTACTGTCAGATTAGTCGGCGAACAGCTCCTTGTATCCGCTTTTTAGGATCCAGTTCGCGCGCTCGACGTGGCTGCTGACCGTCTTCTGGGCGCGATCAGGTTCCTGTGTCGGGTCTATGCCGAAGATGTCCTTCGCCATCTCCTCCAGGCTTGCTTCGTCGTCCGAGGCCGTCAGCAGCTTCATATAAATCGTGAAATGTGCCCGGTCGTATGCCGTAAGGTTGTCCGAACAAGGCACACTGTCCGCCAGAGGCGGAGTCTCTTCCGCTACACGCATGAAGCCCCCAAGCTTTCGCATTTTTGTCCCCGCTCGCTTCTAGATCATCGTATGCGGACTGCAAACTGATGAGTTCAGAGATGTGGAATACATATTATAGTTGATAAACTCAAGGAGACCAATCCGCTGACTGTGCGGCATGGATATGCGCAAGTTGGTCGGCCGGAACGTACAGGCGATCAGGCAAAGAAATGGTCTGACACAGGAACAGCTTGCCGAGCTCTCAGGCTTCAGCCAGCAATATATTAGCGGTCTCGAAAAGGGGCGGAGAAACCCGACGATCGTTACGATCTACGAGATTGCATCGGCTCTTGGCGTCAGTCACATGGACCTTGTTCGCCCCGAAGATTAAGTCCTTTTTTCCTTTGAAATTCAGCGATGAGCGCCCGCGCACCTTCGGTGCGCGCCGGGTGCTCGTGAACCGAGCCCGCTTCCCTCGCTTCGTTCAGGCGGTCTCGGCCATTCGGCTTCGCCCCCTGGCGCAGGCCCGAAGCTGACGCTTCGGGAGGCGGCCGCCGGCTGACGCCGACGCGGTTTTTTTGTTGGCTTTCCCCTGGCCGGTGGGGGGCGGTCGGCCCTTGTAGCCCCGAGCGGTCGCGCCGCAACCGCTTCGGCTTTCTGTCCGTCTTGATCCTCTTCTTTCTCCTACCGAAGCCATTGCGCCGCGCCTCTTGATCTCGGGGCTGCCGGGCCTCTTCGCCGCCCCCCACCTCGGGGGGAAAGCGGCGCGGAGACGGAGAAAATGGCGATGACGGAGCACACCGGACAGACCTTGAGCCAAGCGGTAACGACAGGACCGCGCATCTATGTGGCCTGCCTTGCGGCCTACAATAACGGCTATCTGCACGGGCGCTGGATTGACGCCGAGCAGGACAAGGAAGCCATTCAGGCGGACATCGCCGCCATGCTGAAAGCCTCGCCAATCCCCGGCGCGGAAGAATGGGCGATCCATGATTATGAAGGCTTCGAAGGCGCGGAACTTTCCGAATATTCCGGCATCGACCGCGTCGTCGAACTGGCCGCTTTCATTGCCGAACGTGGCGAACTCGGCGGCAAGGTGCTGGCGCATTTCGGCGGCGATATCGATCAGGCAGAAGACGCCTTTGACGACTATTCGGGCCGCTACCGATCGCTTGCCGAATACGCGCAGGAACTGACCGAAGAAACCACCGACATCCCGCCGACGCTCGTTCACTACATCGATTACGAGGCGATGGCCCGTGACATGGAACTGAACGGCGACG
>Ga0070729_10000706_pt1 | contig 63502 bp, 93 predicted proteins | sample tdDd472_FD_66725 | JGI IMG/M metagenome (GOLD analysis project Ga0070729, IMG submission 66725) | Marine sediment microbial communities from the Atlantic coast under amendment with organic carbon and nitrate - tdDd47.2 | ecosystem: Environmental > Aquatic > Marine > Coastal > Sediment | place... | reverse complement strand
TTCAAGGTTTGGTTGGTCTGGCGTGGCTGCAATTAAAGCTAATTCGCCTGTTAACCTCTGACCAGCATCATCAATAGCAATTCCCTCTTGAGTCAAGCGGAATGTACCGGAGCCAGAGTCGGTAAAAGCAACCTCTCCAATTGATGTAGTGATAGCTGTATTCTCATCTAAGTAAAGCGCAATCTTCCAATCTGGTGAATAATTCCTAACTCGAATATAGTAAATTGTATTTTCAGATAATCCTGTTGGTAATGTACTTGAACCAATCGGCTTAATATAAAAAGCTCTACCATTACTTTTTCCGTCTGAGTTTGGATCAAGATTAGTAATTTGCTGTTCTGTTAATTGAATCTTATTCTCAGCAAATAGCATATCAGCAGTGTCTAGTTCGATATCAGGCATACCACTTCTATAATGCCCACCCGGTATTGGTGTTGGATAAAACAAGGTACTCGAACCTGATAAATCCGCATCACCTGCATCGACGTGCTGTTGATTAAACATATGACCGTACTTAGCAAAATAGGCCGCATAATTCGATTGAGAAATAGCATTGTCAAAAGCTTCCTGTTTATATCCAGAAGCCAATAGATTAGTATCTCCCGAAGCGGGCCGGGTTTCTTTATGCCCAAGATCTGCTGTTGTTATTCCTGTCTTAAGATCGTTTATTTGAGATTGAATTGCTTCATTATCTGTATACGATCCGAAGTTATTCCCGGAAACATACAAAGGTACACCAGCATAAGTGGCATTGGTAATCGTGATAGATTTATTTATAGTCTGATTTTTTCCACCATCTTCTGCTTCCCTTGTTGTATAGTCGGCATCAATCTCAAGGCTGTAGTCATTGACAGGAACTAACACCAAACCGTCTTCATCGGTAGACAATGTAACACTAGACATTGCAAAACTAAATATCCCATCGAGTAAAATCCCTGTTTTTGCATCTAATACAAATGCAGGTAATTCCTGATTTACTACTGCTTCCGAAACACCAAATTCATAATTTAACTTCATATCATCCTCTCCCTGACAAACAATCTATACTCAAGTTGCTATTACTTCCAAGGAACGTAATCAATGCAACACCTTTTAAATCAACAAAATCTCCCCAAGTCCCATCAGGGTTTTTAAATCGCACACTTGTTCCAGACCACTCATGTTCTGGTGGAGCTCCGGTTTCTCCTTGCTCACCTTGCTCGCCTTGTACTATTCCCGCTTCAGATTCGCCAGAATGAAACATAACATTTATTGACCTCACCTGCTGATCCGTAGCCAAATAAACCTTTCCATTAGTCGAAACAATTACAGTGTCCTTATCATAAAATCCCTGATAAAATTCACAAGGGGGACGGTAATCTTCAGGTAGCGTGAATATTTGTGAATTATTCGACGTTTGGGAAAATGGGAGTCCTTGAATCTTAATAATCCCGTCAGAACCCTTCATAAACCTTAAATTAGGCTCTGTCAATTGCGGTTGCACATCTTTCCAGTTAGCCCATCCGTTCTCAAAGGCGGGTTCTCCCGCTTCCCCTACATAATGCCATTCCGTATCGTAACTCATTTTATCCTCTCCCTGATAAGAACGTGTAACTTAGAGCATCGTAAGACAATGTTCTAATGCTTGCCTGATCATCCGCATTTTTAAAGAACACGCATTCAACGCTGTTTTCAATTTCATCAATCGTTGTAATCTTATAGATCCCATCTACAAAAATCGTTTTCTCTCCAGATAATCTTGTCCGAATAACCGGAAAAATAATAAAATCTGCCAGACCAGACATAAACGCATAAATCTTACTCAATTCTACAGTACGAGGAACATTTATGAACCGCTCATAATACGTAGTATAAATGCTCTCTACATCCGCAACATCAGTTAAATTGATAGCTTCTGTATCTTTTACAGGAAACACTTGATCAATCGCTTTACGGTTATTATCTACAGCTTCTTGTTCAAGACTATCATCATAATAACTTTCTGACAATTTAGTTCTGTAATCCATATTATAATTTACACGTATAGTCTTAATCGTATCTGTTCTATTTGTATTCCAAGACGGAGGATTTTCAACTATCTGATAATTCTTCAAAGTCTCTGTTGGAATCCCAAGCACATTAGATTGGCGCATAGTCAATACATCACCTTGCGGGAACATATCTGTCTTTATATCATCACACAGTTTTTCAATTACTTTCGACAATCGCTGCCCTTTTCCAGAAATATATACATGCGTGGTATAATCCAGATCCCGTATAACTTCGATTTCCGCTTTATTAAAATTAGCATCCACATAAGCCAGATCCGCATACGTCAATAACAAGAACAGAATGATTTCAATTGTCTCAGTCATAGTTGTAAATATCCCGTATACAAATACATCGCCTTTGATACAATCTGAAATAGTAATTATCCCTGTAGACAAGTTTACAGAATATTCCCCACCTGTGAGGAAACGATCTACATCTTCCTTTCCACCCCCTGTATCCAATTGACCTTTGAAATAAACTTGAGATACAGATTGAATATTTCCTATTGTCGTGTCGCATACAAAATAATCGAAAGCTGCTGCTGTAGAATCATCCCTAAGAGGTACTGCCTGTACTCCATTTACGGGGCCGATACAAATAGCTTTTCTATCATTAACATATTTGTCTGGTAAATCAGGAAATTCCGCGAGTGTTAATAGATTCGTGTTGATTGTCTGAGTCCAATTCGCTCTCTCATCAATTGCGCGGATTGTTGGATTATCTGGATCAGAGTAGTCTACTGTCTCTACAACCCCAGAGCGCTTTATTACGAAATCGGAGGATTCTGCTGCAAGTTTGTAGGGGAATCCAGTTTCGATTTCTTCCTCTGGGCTTTCAGACAACTGCGCTACCAATAATAAAGCTGTATTTCCGGTAATACTTTCTGTAATATCGTCGAACTTCCCATCTTTATTCTGAATACTTACTTCGAGATCACTGTATACGAAGATCCCATTCTTCTGGTCATTTATGCTGTTTACAATTGATACACTATTCAAACGAGGCTCATACAGAACTGATCCAATAAAAGTGTCTAATGGATAGTTTGCCCCATTAATATCCACTTGCTGGGCTTTGTCTATGAATCCTAATGTTTCCCCTACAGCAATCGTATCGCCTGTAGCAAAATTTCTGTAATCAAAAATTGAAATGTACACTGTCTGTGCATTGAACTCATAAAAAAATGAACCATCCTGAAGGTACAATTCTGCAATGGAATTCAACTGGGCAAGGGCTATATTTTCAAACGCTGCTCCAGTAATATCAACCGGATCTTCGCTTATTCCAGAATCGAATGTTCCTCCGAATACAGTCGTGATCGGTGAAGCTGCTTTTTCTGCTGCGGACATAGACATTTTTTTCCAATAGATTCCCGCAGCATATCTAGTGAAATCCTCTGTCAGAGATGTTTGTCCTACTTGAAATAGTTCAATAGTCTTCATAAATCCTCAATTGTAAATGCTAATCCCGGTAAGTTCTATATTCACCGAGGCACCATTAAACCGCTTAATCATTTCTATAATCTGCTGTTCATTAGGTAGTACATTAGTAATAACATACACACTTTGCCCATTCCGAAGATATTCATATGCTAACACTATTTCAGAGGATACATTCGTAATCACAACATATGAAACTGTACTTCTTTCTATAACAGATAGTGTAACTTCAGGAACACTCGAAGATACGGATACTGGAGTCACATCCCCGTATGGTAAATATTCACAAGATAAAAACAATGCCGCCAACAATAATAAAATAAACTTTCTCATAATGTACGCTCCCATAATTTTATCGTTCTGTTTTTTGGTCGTGTCTCGTCGGCACTCCCCCCATTATTATTTGAAGTGGTTTTCCCCACATTTGATAATGCTGGAACAAGAGGAAAAGCCCCTGACCCTGCGTTAGTCGTTCCTGTAGCTGAATTGTCTTGATATGGATGAGTATGATTCTTAATCACATCCCCCTGTTGACCGCTCTCGAATGCTGAAGCGTCCCCACCCTCAGATCTAAAGAAATCACCGCTGAAATTAAATGATGTCCATGTCCCTAAAAACTTCAATTCACTTGGAGACTTTTTACCGGGATATTGTGTATACACATGACCTACTGGAAAAATAGCTTTTGCTCCAGATTGATGAATAATATCATCTTTCTCCGTGAACACAGCACTGGCTTTTGTCATCTCAAAAGGTAAAAACTTATCAGCACCATCATACCATCCCGCTTTATTTACATCCCAGACAGGAAGCGCATCATTAGTAAGTGTTGGAACCACGGTCAAAGGATCGGGACTTCCTGCGCCGGGAACAAGCTTAATATGTACTGTCCCATCAACCAGTCCTACATCGTCTACAAGAGGCGTGTCTGCATCTGCCTGATAAAATGAACCTCCAACCTCTATGATGGAATCCTCTGCAATCTGGGGCTGTGTCGTGGATCCATCCCAATTTGTCAACGTGAATATCGGGAGGCGTAAGCCATGCCCTAACATATTTGCATTTGATCTTGTGAGTAATGTTGCCCAATCCGTATCCGAACCTAATGCACTCGGGGGATTTGTAATAAGTACTAGTGCCATTTTAAAATATCTCCTCTAATCTTGCGGGTATTTCATACGTTAAAGGTACATTCTGCATTGGATATGGATTTTCAGCCGTTATGAGTACCCCATATTTCGGCCTATACAAACTCATAGCGTATGATTCCTCAAACTCAATAAGTAGTACCGGGTCTATATCCTGCTTACTTTGCTTAATTGCGAAATACTCCTCTAAATCATCATATTCCAGAAACATCGTAAAATCTACAGGTAATCCATTATATAGTTTACTACCATATCTCTGGCCCGTAGGGGTGAACTGCCCATTTGAAAAGATTGATAGTGCCGCACCATGTGCAAATTGTACCGCAGGGACTTGGAAATACACTCCGGTGTACAAGTATCCAAAGAACAGAATACTGTTCCCTGTGTCCGCTATGGTGATCCTCCAGTACTTTTTATTCAGAACAGAGCTTAAGAAAAATACCTGATGTAATGTACTGAATATCGGTAGAACAATTGAATCGTCCGGGCTGTTTATATCCGTATCAGAATAACTCAAAGTGACTACGGCTGCCGGGGATAAGTTCGATCCACATAAAGCTATACAGTTCAGATCTGGTATAACTCCATTGAATGTGAAATCTATCTGAGTAGAATTGGCAATAGTTCGCATATTGTCTGTAAGCTGGAAAGTTTGCAGCTTATTTGTAAGCGCAGCAGACAATATATTTGTAGCCGTGATATCGGCGTTTGTTATTTGTGAATCTCCTAGTATTCTCATTTCACACTCCTAGCATCAATTATTACCGTACCGGCTTTGGTACCTTGTGCCACTGTATCCAATATGGGCTTTTTATTCAAATTAACAATTATCCGTAGAGGTATTCCGGCACCGCCCCCACCGTTTGCAAGAGAAAATAGTTGTTCCTGCTGCTGGGCGTTCAATACCATTTCACCAGAATTCACATTTGCCTGCACATTATCTCCTGAGAAACTTGTCCCCGGTATGATTCCCCCATTCTGGAACGATGGTGCTTGTGGCTTAGCTGCTGCAACGGCTCCAATCTGGAGACCGGAAACTACGGTAGCCAGTGCCCCGGCTGCTAGTCCTACGGGAAGAAATGGAACACTAGCAAAACCGTTTAATATGGCCTGTGCTCCTGTAGCTGTAGCTGTAGCAAGCTGTAATCTCCACGATGTTAATGCAGATTGATATTCGAGTTGTGCTCTTTTCTTCTCGAATTGTTCTTTAATAGCATTCCGATCAATCGCGTCCTGAGCTTCTTTTATTTTAACAGCATCCCCGGTTGCTATCGCTTCCTCAAGTTCTCGTTCAAGCCGTTCAGTATTAGTTTCTTCTAAGAGACCTTGCGCTTCGAGTTCCGCTTCTAGTGCTTCCTCAAGCCGCGCCAATTGATTATCTAAAGTCGCTTTATTAAGAGAGTCCAGGGCACTAAATAACTGTGAGGCACCGCTCAATACCGTATTGGCAACCATTTGTCTAATCTGGATTTCCTTTTCGGCGTCTTCCTCTATTTTTGCAAGACGGGCCTCTTCCAGCTCGTTTTCTTTAGCTGCTGTTTCTTCAGCTATCTGTTGACGTCGGATTTCCCTGCCCCGGATCGCTTCCTCTTCCGAAAGGATTGTAGATAATCTCTCATCTGCTGCTACTTGTTCCGCATCCCTCTGATCTTCCAGAAAAACGCCGAAATCCGCAGCGGCCTGCTTTATGATTGCAAACCCCCGGCCCTGTGCCGTGAATCCTTCATCTATCAATTTATTAAGGGCATCCCTGAGAGCTTCCTCTTTTTCAAGTTCGCCATTCCCTTCAATTAGCCCCGCATTTACCTGTTCATTTATCTTGGCAATCTCCAGAAGTAATTCGGCTTGTACTTCTCTTCTAAAGAGAGTATCTTTTTCAGCCGCCGCTAAACGCTCCGCGAGTTCTGCAGCTTCGGCATCTTCTTTATTTTTTAATCTCTGTGCATCGGCGGCAACCACGGACGCCTCAGAGCTTGCAATCAAATTAGTTAGATAACCACCAAGAGAGGACTCAAGTTTGATCTGTTGTTTAACAGCTTCCTCGTAGACTACTACAAGCTCCTCGAATGAGAGCTTCTGTAATTCTACTGGGAGACTTGCATCTGTATACCCCTTTCTTACCAGTTGTAAAGATCCTTCCAGATCCGAAACAATTTTATTTTGTCGGCTTAAGGCATTTGTCAAATCATTTGTATTATCGGTAGTAACCTCTCCGGTTTTTCGGAGTTCTTCCAATATGTTTTTGGCTTCTCTGGTTTCTGTAACATATTTTGCAATCTCAGAAGCAAGGTTTCCAAATGCTTTTATCCCTTGAGTGGCTAAAGGTAGTAGCCCAACTCCAAGAGCTTCTTTTAAATCTTCGGTTGCAGCTTCTGCAATTCTCTGCTGATTTGCAAATGAATCTGAGGATCTTTCAAAATCTCCAATTGCATTTTTACTTTGTTCTGTAGCGATCTCCAGAGTAGCAAATGCTTTCGCCTGTCGTTCGGTTGCAAATGTAAGTCCCCGTTGTGTGAGTTCCAGAACCTTCGCTTTAACATCGGTTTCAAGTATCGAGATTCCAAGGGATTTAACAGATTCCCTTTCACCCAATAAAGCTTTCGTAAGTGCTTGACTCGCCCCAGCAGCTCCCCCGGAAAAGTTTGTAAATGAGGCAAGGTCTACAGCTAATTTGTTTACCTGTTCTGAGAGTCCAAGAGCAGATTCCTGTGTGAATCCAAATCCAGTTAATAAATCCCCTGTGTCAGATATGAGCGTCTTAGATGCTGTACTGGATAATCCATAATTTTTCCGTAGATTTTCTGCAACGGCATCGGCTTCAGATTTAATATCTTTGAATACGACTGCGAACTTGTTTCCAGTCTCTTCCGCATCCGAGGCAGAAAGGGTGATTGTTTTTGCAAAATTAGCAACCGTTTTTCCAGCGGCAATAATAACCCCTGTAATCGCTGCGCCCTTAATAAGCTTCCCTAGATTAGAAAGAGTCTTTCCAAGTCCTTTTACTTTCTTATCCGAAGTATCTACGGATTTGTTTAACTGGGCTGTATCCCCGGTAATTTTATATATCAGTTTACCTATTAGCTCATTCATCTAATACCTCAATACACCTCGAAAGGTTGTCTTTTCTTTGTCCATATAAAGTCGGTTACTTCCTGCGTAAAACTGCAAAATGTAATCGCATTATTGGTACTCTCTCGATCCATCTTGTACCAAAAATAAAAATCAGTAATGGGCCTCCAATATTTATTTAACCCGGCAATCAGCCTCCCGTAGTTTATAGTCCCAGAAGACTTAGAACTTTTTTTTTACTACCTTCGTCTGCGTCATTATCTTTCATGGCACACTGGGTAATAAAACTCTCTATATCATTAGGATCTACTCGAAGATCCCACCATTCCTCGTCATACTCTTCTATGTAATCATTGGCAATCATGATGGATTTAATCAGATTGTATTTCATTTGCAGGATAGCTCTTAAATCCAATCCCACTAATTGGGCCTCAATTTCTTTTAGCTCTTCATCGGTGGTTGCTTTCTGGTATTTTGAATTAAGTAATAATACCTCTTTTGACTTTCCGATGTATTCCCCGTAATCCACATTAAATCTATTGGGAACGATTGCAATCTCAAATTCTTTTTTAAGTGTTTTTCGCTTCTCTACGTAAGCGACTTCAAGTTTAATAACTTTGCTCATTTTGGTTGTCTCCTAATTTGTCCCCATATTCTATAAAGAATCCCGCGCAGGAAGGAGACAGTAAACCCGCGCGGGCAAATATGATTACTGTGCGCCTTCCTCAATAGTCCATGCGAACAGCTGATCGTTACTTATTCTGGACGTATCCAGTTTAGCCGTGAAGGTAAGCGGCATTTCTTCAACACCATCCTCATTGGCTCCCTTAAAGTTGAACTGGAATCCCCCAGAGTTCATGTCTACTGCGTACAGTTCCAGTTCTCTGATTTTCCCGTTGTCATCCGTATGGGTAATTTTCATTGCCACTGCATCCAATATGAATGTAGAGGCTCCACCTGTGATCTTTGTTGAAGCAACCGCAGTTATTGAACCGAAGTCAATCACGATGTCCTGTGCGATTGTAGCTAATGTGGCCCCCGCGAGATTAAACATTATGCTCCAACCACTCGGAGAATCAGCATCTTCAAATAACGTATAGTCATCGTCAGCGGCTAAAGGCCCGTCAGTTCCACCCGTAACAGAGTCCAGCGCAAGCGCAGTGGCTTTCACAGCGACTCCGGCATTAGTTTTAGGCTCAAGGTTAATTACAACTTTCTCGTCCCAGTCTCCGTTTACCAGTGTCTGGTTCGGAGAGTCAGTGAAAGGTGTATCCGTGATCACGGTCTTCTGGAGGAATCCCCCGGAAAGTCTCGCGATACTATCGGGATCAAGGTTGATGAGCGTAAAGCCCCCTTCCATGATCATGGCTTTGATCTGCTTGTCCAGTTTCCCGGCATTTGCAGTTTCAACTTGATTCTCTGTCCAAGAAAGGCTATTGGAGATTACGGTACTAATAGCCCCAACGTCCGTAAACGATCCCTCTCCTTTTGCTTTTATTGATACCAGAGCACCATCGGGATAAAAGATTTTCCCTTTTTTATTGGTTTGTGTAGGCATTTGATAGCCTCCTATAAAAGTTTTTAACGGCTATCTTCGCCGTACAAGCACCTCAACGGGTGCGTTATAATCATCCCCGGTTGAACCCGATGGAATAATTGGTAATTTACTACAGAGGAAAAATGCATCATTATCCCCTGATCTTCTGTTAAGGGTATCGAATACAACTTTCTGCATATTCTGTGCCCTTGCATAATCGTTGGAATAGTTGTTTACAGTTATTCCAAAATTTCCATATTCAAGCCCACCCTGTGTTGGTACTGAAAGGTACATTGTAATAATGTCCTCGTCGTATCCATCCGGGGCAACAGGTCGTCCGAATATTGCGGGTGCTCCCTCATATGTACCGACTACAGCGGTTACAGCAGGAGTATTTCTCAGCTTATCTCTTACTTCTGTTGTTTCACTCATAATCCAAAAGTCTCCACCTTTCTACCTGCTCTCAGAACGCCGTTTGAAATCTCCCGGTTTATTGCTCTGATAACCTCGTTAAAATCAGTCCCCTTTGCTAATGCAATTGCGGGCCTTAAATACGGTTGCGGTAATAAAAACCGTGTCCCGAATTCCTGAAAAACAGCATGTAGGGCCGTGGCTCCGAAAGCTGCCTGATCTGGTTTCAAAGGGGTAGTTATAGATCCGGGGGAACCTTTTCCCTCTTCGCTATTTTCTCCACCTCGTTTTCCATCTCCTGTAACGTATTGAATGCTGTTCCGTAGCTGCCCTTCCTTTTTAGGTGCCAGCGGTTTCGCTTCCTTCACTACGTTTATACAGAACGCCAGATTCCCTCCCTGTACTCCGGCAAGGGATATTGGTTCAAAGTTCCGTATACTAATAAAACTTACTTTAGATGTTGCTGCCATAATCCGGGCTTCCTACTGTAATCACAAGAACTTCGCCCTGCATCATAACATCGTCCGGGAATATTACTGCAAACTCTTCTCCGGTATCCAGTACAATCTTAGATCCTTTTACCACATCTACGACTCTGCTGATAATAACACCAGAAGCAACCGTTTTATATTGATCCGAGATTAACGACTCTGCCGCCGATCCCGTATAATATGCACACTCAATTCCTGATAATGTCGGAGCACCTACAAAGCCCTGAATAATTTCACCATCCCCGTCCAGCCCGTTTCCTTTGGGGTATACAGAGAAAGTTCTATTCATTTCCGGTGCAAATGCATCCAACATCTCGCTCATAATCTTCTCCTCACAGCCTTTTCCCGAATATAGGGAGTAAGTAACCCGTGGGCCGCTCTGATCTGCACACTGCCCGCTGCGGTTATGCTATCGAAGGATAATGACACGGGGCCAATCTTCTTAGACTTAACCCCCAGTACTTGTACATCATTCAACGATTTCCCTTTCAATTCATATTCCCCTAAATACGCTGTAGCATATTCAATTTCCTTTGGCACAGTCAGAGATACATCGATCTCGTTTTTATCGTATATGTGATTCCGGGGGAAATCCAGTGCCTGTGTTTCCAGAAATAAGACACCCTCAAACCTGTATGTATACCCAATCCATGCAGTAGCATTATTCAGGAAAGCCTGTACTTTTGCATCCGGGTAAAGCGTATCATTGTAATCCTTTCCCCGGTTCTCCCAGAACTGTCTAAAATCTTCAACACTCATATAACTTGTGGAATCTGATTTTCCAGATCCATCTTCAACTACGAATTCTACTGCCATAGCTTAACTCTCTACCCAATCAAATCGGCGCCCGATATCTACACCTGCGCCGTTGAGGTTGGTTACTCGAATTAACACTTTAATCGCGAGATCCACTTCAAAAGGAAGTCCTTGTATAGTCTGATCTCCCGTATTCCCCTGTGCTGCTGCAGTAGCAGGTAACAGCAGCCCACTGAATCTTGTACCGGGATCACTCAGGGTAGGCCCCTTATACAATTTCGCTTCGGCTACTTTAGGCACGGCTCGTCTATTAAACGATACCAATTCAGTACCATTTAATGTAACTGTCGGAGCACTGAAAAACTCAATTGTAACAGGCCCCCCAGTGGCGTTAAATAAAGGGACTTCGGCTACAAGCTGATCACAGGTACATGCTGTAGGATCAAACAGGAAATCGATAACTGCTGAATCAGCTATATCCAGATCATAATCGGAATGTGTGTAAGCATTCCCAAGTATAAATGCTGATTCCTGTAAAGACAGCATCTTGATTCCCGCTGCCCCTAAAACAGCATCTTTCGGAAATCCTTTAATTATCCCTTTACTCATTTCATCCTACCTTTTTTACGCATCTACTAAATAGCCATTAAACGAGCCAGAACCAGTTCCACCACCACCCGTAGCCCATGCAGATATCTTAACCAATGCCCCGGAACATATCTTTATCGGAGGATCAATCTCTTCCGCAATAGTAGTTCCTGTAGCCAATAAAGAACGTTTAAACAGAAATCCTTGTACCAACTCATTCCCATCAGGATTACAAGTTGCTCTTAAACGATATGACGTTTTTTTATTGTTGGCTTCCGAAGCACCCCACCCTGTAATAAACAAAATCTTATTCGAAGGTACTTTTCGGTTGATAACCAAAGACTTGTTCCCGCCTATGGATACCATGTTGTAAATCCTTGCTGCATCACCTTTTCTATATATTATTATGTTGCCTGCTGCCACACCATTAGCGCCGACAGTCAAGGCATACATATCATTTACAAAACTAATTTTCAGGGACGTAGTGTCCACTGGAGTTGTGCCATTCATGGCTATGTCTTCAGTCTGCTGAAGACCATTTTCATCTAAATATTCAATTCGGATGGTTATTACACCACCAAGTACAGGAGCATCCGCAGCACTACTGCTTACGACTGTCATTTGTTCACCAGCATCAGGTGGCACAGGTAATTGAGTGGCTACACCTTCCCAAAGATCCTCCCCCTGTATAGTTGTACCAATTGAGGATTTTTCTCCCATGGATGAAAAATTACCGTTACTGGTATTGTTCTCTACAGAAATCGCATTCTCCTGACTGTTTAGCGTGTTCTTTGGAAATCCTTTAATTATTCCTTTGCTCATTACAAACTCCCGTTTTTAATAATAAAGGAGGCTGTGAAGCCTCCTTATTTTCACTATCGAGGTATAACCTCTATCAGAACTTTCGCCCGATCCCCGGCGCCGTTTGTAGTCAATACAAAAGTATCGCCTTTCTTCAGATCCACATAGTCCTGATCTAACAAGGCAGCCTGATCAGGAACGCTTACTACAGCTATATCCAGAGCGTCTGAAATGTCATTGGTTCCATCACTCAAAGTGACAGTTCCACTGGCGTTTGACACTGTAGGAATAGCGCGCATTCCAACCACTGTGCAAGCAAAAGGAACGTCTACAACGAACCCGGAACTTGCATCTGCAAGTATATCCGCTTCAACTATATGAATAGATTTCTTCCACTTCAAGTTTCCAAGAGCGTGGGATTGATTCTTACTCAGTTTCATCTTTATTTCCCTCCGCTGGGGATTCCTCATGGGTACTGGTTTCTTCGGGTTTAGTCTCCGGCTCAGTCTTCTTCAGAGCGTTGTGAAGCGCCTCCTCGAAAACTTCCGGTTTAACTTTACTCTTATCTACCAGAACACTAACAAGTGTCTCCAGCGTCTTAATTTTGTTTGACTGGGCGGTAAGCACATCCACAACAATGTTATATGATTCCTGTAGTTTTACAAATTGCTTCGCCTGTCGTTTGGCTTGTTGCAGGGCTTGCGCCCCGCCAAGTTTACTCGTATCCAAATTCACTGTCTGTCTCCTTCAGCCCGATCTTAGCCTAATGACTTAAGTACAGCGAAACCAACGTTTTTGACAGAAGCAACGGATCTTGTCCAGTTAGCAGCCGTAGCAAGCTCGGCATCTGTTGGAAACGTTGCAGTCGGAGAACCGGGTTCTACCCACTTGTATCCGAAAGGATGCATAGCAAAAACACGTCTTGTGTAGTAGAGTTCCTGTCCACCAGAGATTTCAGGTTTTCTATCAACTTCGGTAGGCTCGTAGTTTCCAGAAGTGAAGTCTTCAGCATAACCGAATGCTCCGGGCTTGAATACTACAGTCCAGTAAGTCGTAGAAACGACAAGGCTGTCATCAACGATAACAGATTTTCCAAGGTAAGTACCCCATCCGATGTTCTGCTCATTGTCCGGCTGGAAGTCGATCAAGTTGAGCTTTCTCAGGGTGTTGTATGGTACAGAGTGCATTGCGATTGCCGCGATATCCTCGTCCATGTCTCCGAAGAGTGCAATGGTATCGATGATCGCGTCAGAGTTGATTTCAGTTTCAGTCTCGGCGGTAATGTCGTTCACCATATCACTTGAGTGATTAGCTACAGAATCCGCGATAACTCCCTGAACAGATTTGAAAAGAACAACCTGATGGTTTCTGTTCCAGAACTCTTCAGTTAAGCCCTGAATTGCTGTGATAGGCTTTTCACCAGCCAGTACAGCAGCGACATCATTCTGCCCCCATGCTTTCTCTCTGAACTGTCTTCGTGCTTCCATAGTGTCTGCATCGAGCTTTTCAGGAGTGAGAGTTGTGTCTTCGTCAACAGGTGTTGCAGAAGCTCCGATTACTGTGTTTGATTTCCAGAAAGGAGTGGAGAAAGATTTTGCCCCACCCAAAAGGTTTGTCTGAAGCTGCGGATCTACAACCGCAATTCCTGATCTAAAGAATGCTGATTTGTAAATACTTGCTTCCATGAAATAGTCGTTAAATACTTCAGGTACAACTACATCACTGATTTTTGTTACTGCCATTTTTTCCTCCCATGGCTAAATTATATTTTACCGTAGGGAGGAAATTTCAGGCTCCCTACGAATTATCCGTTCTTTGATGCATCACGCATCTTCCGATATAGTGCGGGGTCTTTTCGATATAAAGCAGTTCTTTCGTTCTGATCCATATCTGCAAATGATTTAGAAGTACCACCGTTCCCGGAGCCTCCAGCGCCACCGCCTGCGTTGTCTCTGCCCGGCATAAAGAATAAACCTTCATCCGTCTTCGACCAGTAATCAACCCATTCTTTAATAGGTCTATTGTCGTCGGTAATCGCAGACCACCGCTGTGCTATATCTTTGGAATCATCATAGTTGACTTGAGCGCCGCTCTGAACAACTAGGTTGGGTAAGATGTTCTTAATTGTAATCGCAGGATATCCGGCTTCTGCCAACGCGGTTGACATTGTATTGGTTATCAGCAATTGGTGAATATAGTCATCTCGGACTTCGATGTCAGCTTGTGCGGATTTGATGGCCTCGTTTTTGGTGTTCAATTCTTTACCTAAAGTCTCATATTCCCGCAAGGAATTTTTCAACTTTCTTTGAACTTCTACGAGTTCAGCACCGTTTGCACCTGCTGCCGGATCGTTTTTGCCAGTCCGTAGATTCCTAAGAACCTCTTCAACTTTACTATAAGACACCTTTCCTTCATCGTCAAGTCCAACATTAAAATCTTCCAAAAGGTGAAGATATCGAGTAGTTTCCGTAACTTTCCCCTCAAGATCCTGCCGCTTTTGGCGCTCGGCTTTTGTCTCATTTATGAGTTCATCACGTTTAGAGAGAAGAGGTTCTTTAGCCTTTTCTATCATTGAACTGATCTGAGTCGGCCCCATAAACTTAGGTAAATCCCCGGCAACGATAGGCTCAAGCCATGTCTTTCCGGCTTCTGTTTCAATAAAAGCATTCATTTCTTCAGTTGTCATTTTTGTTGTCTCCTACAAATAATAATTATTTTCATCATATACCAATTTCTATTTCAGGACAAGTTTTCCTGATTTACTGTATCGTAATCCCCTTTCAGCAGCCCACTGATCAAAGTGGATGAAGCTGAAAACTTCCGTTTCTCCCGTTATCGGGTTTTTTGCTCTTCTCAATTGCGGTTCAATCGGGTTGCCCTCTGCATCAAGCATTAGATCGACAACAGTCTCCCGATCATTTGCATCATAGGCCGGGTTTCCAGAGTTCCCCGGATAATATGCGGTTGATCCATCAGGGTAGATGAACTGCTCATCTACTCCTACGGTTTGACCATCCATCGATCTACTTTGAGGCCGGGTAACTCCATCCAGTACAGCCAGCATTTGCCTCACCATTTCGATTCCAAAAGTACTGGAAACATATTTCGTGTTTGAATAGTTCCCTGCATTTAGATTCCGGTTTCCCTCTGTACGGACGATCTTAGCAGCACTGGCTTTCGCCCCGGATAATGTCCTCTTGCCTTTCTTGACTTTCTCAGTCCCGATAATCTTCGTAACACTTTTAACGGTTTCTGCATAGGGTTTCCCCAGCAGCAGATCCCGTCTGAGGACTCTTTTCAAAGCAGCGATCTCATCGGATCTGTTACTTATGAGTTTCGCTGTAAGTGTTCCTTCCTTCGGAGTGTATCTGTTTATATCTCCGTAAGTAGCCTCAATTTTATCTTTAGTCTTCTGGGCCAGATCTTCCCAAATCTTCTCTGTACTGAATACCGTCGTTTCCATCAGGAGAGGATTCACAATTGAGAATGCTATATTTTGCCCTATCTCTGAGCCAAACCATTCCTTGATATATTCACTTCTATAGTACTGGTTTGTGAATGCTATTTTAGATGATTCTTTTGTAATGTTCCCAGCAGCAATAGAATGCTCCCGGTAGATCTTAGTTACATTTTGAAGCATCTCATTTAAGCGGCCCTCTTGCAGCATTATGTTGTAAAAGTTCCCGTTCGCCGGATCTTGATTTGTCAGAAACCGGGAATACCAGACAGCAAGCTCACGCTCTAATTCCTTCTGGGCATCCCGGTAAACCTGATTGACAAGTTGTTTATTCCGGTTGATCTCAGCCTGTGTAAATGTAGTGGCCTGTTTCTGGCCTCCCTCATATGTAGCCATGGTTTTACCTATTCTGCCAGCTCGGTCTACTGTTATTCACAGGAGGGGCCGAAGGGTTACTACGTGGGGCAGATCCTCTATTTTCTTTCGGTTCCTTTTCCTTAGTGGATTTTCTCCCGACTAATTTCTTCAGGATTTTGGTTTCCTCTTCCTGCTTATCCACCATCTTCTTAATTTCACCTTTCGCTTTTGAATCTCTATTGGAATCCTGTTTTATCTCTTCAGCTCTCAATAGTGTTCGGGCATCCTCTTCGACTTGCCACTGGGCTTCTGATTTCATCTATAGCTCCTCGATTTCTTCGACTACTTTCTTCACGTTTTGAGTGTTTTTATCACTAGCGGGAATCATGGTTCTGGCTTCATCTGGCGAAACACCCATGGCAACTAAGAGCGCCACACCCTGCTCAGGATTGATATCCCCACTTGCTACGGATTCAGCAACCTTGATCGCTGCTGATATCTGAGCACCGTTTAAAGTTACTCCCGGAGGTATTGCCCCACTTAGGGAATTCCCATTCTCATCCAGTATCTTTGGAGTAGTTTCTATCACTTCCCCATCTTCATCTGTTTCAACACCGTCCACAATTAACTGAGTAGCTTTTATCCGGGCAAGTTCCTGTTCCATAGTCCAGTCCTTCGGATATACATTTCGCTTATCCAGAAGATTGAAATATGCATCGAATGATCCACCACCAGCTTCAACCCATGCCCATGCTTTGATAAGCTCAGGAATGCTGATCTCATTTTCAAAGTAATCTGTATTGAGCTGTACGGTTACAATCCCGATGTTTCCAAAGTCCCAGTTTAACTTGAATTGAAGCATATCCGCAAAGTCTTCGGAAATGATGTTTGCCAGATCCCCTAAAGTGGACTCTTCGCCTGCCGCTTGAATCCGGGCTGTTTCGGTTGTTACCTGTGCATTGTTTTGCCCTAATGCTCTAGCCCCTATTGACGCCATTCTTTCCTCTTTAGCTTTCATCTCGCTTGCTAATGGAGACGGGCTTTTCGATTCAAGAATATACGGCTTTGCATCCGGGTATTGAGTTTCTATAACTCCACCCATTCGGATATCTTTGTCCAATGCTGCCCCGCCCGGTATCACGGGAGTTTTAATTGATGATCTGTGAATCTCGTTTTCATAGTCGGCAGAGTTTCTGAAATGGCCCTTATTCAATTCAACGATTCCGGCAATAATTGCAGCTTTCAATTTATCGGCTGATTCCTGCCCAGCTCTATTGAAGATCCAGAAAGGTATCATATCCAGATTCTTTGCCCCTTGTCCTGTATCGATTGTAGGATACACATCAAGATCCAATCTAAATTGGGACTTCTCCGAGTTCTCTTTTTTCTGTTCTGTATAAACCTGCTGTCTGTAGACATATCCGTTTCGGGTTCCTGCTTTTTCATTCTTTTCAAGAGTCAATACCCTGTACTGGAATGTATCTTCTGTTTCAAATGATCCTGTATTGAATACCTGTACTTTTTCCTTGAGGATAACAGCAGAGAGCATCTTATCACCTTTGATCAAGGAATAGTGCCAGTTAATGATTGCCTCGGGCTCGTATGATAGGCAGTTACTAAAATCCCCGTCTTCAAGCTGCTGCTTTCGACTTTTCTCTTCTCCACTGATATCCTGTAATGGATAATCCACAAGAACGCCATATCTGTTTGTCTGAATAACCTCGTCGATTACTTCCCGGAGTAATTCCGTTGCAGACATCCCGGTATCAGTTACAGCCAGAAGTGCTTTCTTTTCCTGCTCTGTAGGTTCCCGGTTATCGACTTTATATACAGGTTCTTTTTTGAAGATGAGACCTTCCCAGATATCCGCTGTTTCAGCAGTGGCTGTGAATAATATTGCCTGATCTAAATAAATGGTATATTCCTCTTCAGGTTGCTTTGCATCCAGTGGAGGTAAAACCAATTCTTTTAACGCTTTTACTTCTTTACTCCCCGATCTAAACGCCCGGTTTGTGACCCAATCTGTTGACCAGTCCAAAACCTCCGGTCTAACCGCATTAATTTTAACATCTGTAACTTCACCCAATCCCAATTGATCCGGGGTGACTGATTCCTTGCTTCCCTTTTTGACTTTCATTTTCGCCATGGTCTAAAACCTCCCGTATGTTATCTTTCGCCCATTTACTTTAACTGCATGTTTATAATACTCATAACCAGCCGTTATATTATCGACTGGTTCATCATGTGTTTTTCCAGATCCGTCAAACCTCTGAAGAGCTGTTTTCCATGTCTTATTCCATGGTGCTCTCAAGACGTGTACATTCCCTGCCTCGAAGATCGGTTCTACTGGGGTACATCGTTGTACCTTATCCCCTCTCGGTTGCACTGGGAGTACACTGTAGACGCCTCCGAGCTGATTCTTTAAGTACAGATATCCGTCTTTTGAATCCAGCGACGTTTCTACTAATATAGTCACAAGTCTTCCGTCTTTATCCGCTATTTGCCGGATCTTACTATCCCTCTCTACAGCCCCTAATCTGAATTGATCATAATCCAGAATCCACAATGACCATGTATACAATCCAGTAGCGGGGTTCCGCGCACCTTTCTGGAATCCCAGTAAAGTTCCACCTGTATAGTCGGGATCTGCTCCAACTCTACCCTCTGCACTGTGTGCATAATCCCATACTCTACTATACGGTATTTGCGGGAAATCATCTACAGAATTATGATATATCAAATTATCTGTGTTTAAAATACCTCCAGAACGGGGTACCGGATCGCATTCCATCATTGCAGAAGCGGCATATATTCCAAGCTGTGCCAACTGCCCTTTATACCATGCAGAAGAGTACCTTTCCAGAAATAGAAACTCTCCGGGGTACTGTTTAGCAAGATCCTCTGGGGCGTTGATTTTGGAAGCGGGAAAACTCATCGTCTCGAATTCAGGGAAATCCGGGTCATAGTCTTCATCTTCAGGATCATTCTTTGCATCGATCCTTCCATGGATATCGTCCACATGCCACTGAGTCGCAAGGACGATCACAATATGTACCGGGGCTAATCTGGTAAGAAATGAGCCTGTAAACTCTTCCCAGCTCTTCTGTCTGAATGTTGGTGATTCGGCGTCGGCTCTCGATCCGCAATAGTCATCGAGAATTGCAAGGTGGGCACCGTCTCCAGTTACTCCCGACATACCTGCCGCAAATACCTGCCCGGCCCTTTCCATATATTGTTCTAAATCATGATCGTATGTTTTGACATTCCAGTTTCCGGCTGCTGCCCGGTCAACTGCTACATGAGGGTATAGTTCTTTAAATTGCCTGCTTTTTACCAGTTTCATTCCGGCCCTTGAAAAGCTCTCTGCTTTCGGGTTTGAAAATGAAACATCCATCACTTCTTTATCAGGGAATTCCGCAATGAAGCGCGGGGGTAGGTTCCTCGATACCAGATCCGACTTTCCGGCTCTCTGGTGAATCTTGATTCTCAGGTAAGTTGATTTTCCTTGTCTGAAATCCTCAAGGGCTTTATCAATACGCTCACATATTAACCGGGTGTGGAGTCCTTCCAAAAACTCCTCATCATCCTTACGCCAGCAGTATTTCATGAATCGTAGGTATTTCTTCCGGGCTAATTCCCGGCGCGTCTCCTGCAATCCTTCCAATGTTAAGTTTGGCATCATATATCCAGTGTCTCCTTCAGATATAAGAACAGCCCTGCATGAATACAGGGCTTTGCTCTATTTATCTAAATCGTACACCATTTTAATGGTTATGTCACTTAGGCTTTACTTCAGAAGTACTTTCAAAGTCCCTACGAAGTACTTTCGTTTTCCTCTGGAAGTGGTTTATTCAACTTCGCTTGCAGTTCCATATCACTTAACATTTTACTTTCCCGATTCATCCAGCCCTCATAATAGAGTGACCGGGTAACATTCTCAAAGTAGTCTTTCTGGTCAAGCTCTCCATTCTGGATTGCTGCCTGTGTGTATGTCAGAGCGCTGTTCAAGGCTTTTCGGTATCCAGCTTCCATTTCACTATTCAAAGCTTTCTCAGCCCATTCCTCGATCTCTGCCCGTAGGTTAATGGTGATTGTTGCATCAATCATAACCCCTTTAGGAACTATTAACTGAACACTGTTTAAATCTTCCACTCCATTTTCAGTAACGGGAATGAATCCTATTCTCTGGTCATCCGCTGCACAGTACAACTCTTTAAACGGGTTATTCAGATTATGTACAACTACCGCCCCGGTTTCCCATGTGGCATTGATCTCAAAATAAGTCATTTCAACTTTTTCGCGCATATCCTCTCCTTTTCTAATTTCCATATTTATTTTCATTTTCTGCATTATGGCCTCAAATTCCTTTTCTATCTGGCCTATCTGTTCACTTGCAGCCTGTGTTTCAGCAATCATCTTTTTCATATGCATGGCTACAAATGCCTGTACTTTATCGGTACTCAAAAGGAACCAGATAAACATCAAGAGAATTACTATTATTATCCAACTAATTACCATATTCCCTATCCTCTTTTATTAGTTTCAAAGTCGCTGCTGCCCGGATCTTCTTTCGTATCATCCAGTACGGCAGGTATTTTCTCCACCCCATGGACTTATGTATATCTTTCCGGGTGTACAGAATCCCCATTTTATGTCTCATGTATCTTATCTCCCCTAATAAAGCTCTTGTAATTAAATCAGCCACGTCCTCGGGTTTACACTGCAATGTAAATGTCCCGGACATGTCTTCTGGTAAAAATACAGGGGGTTCCTCTGGTTTGGTACATTTCAGATCAAAATCTATATCACCAGAGATCTCAAATTCCTCTCCACCTATGAAAAGTTTACCCTTATCAGCCTGCATAATCGAACCTCACATAATTGTTCTGGATTCTATGGTATAGCCCCTGATCCCTATTTGCTGCGATCTCTGGGAATCTTTTCTTAAGGAATTTCTGCTGCTTCTCTGCTTCCTTCAGACGACGTTCATCTGTTGTTTGACTCTTAGTCTTATACTCTTCTAAATAAGTACCCACGGCCTGCATAGCTTCCTCAGGATACAATAAAACATCCTTGTGGTGACGTTGACCTCGTTCTCCGGGGAATCCTAACTTTCTAAATAGCGTCTGGGCATAGGGGGCGCTTATATTGAATATATCCTTGGCTTGATTTGCAGAATACAAATTGTCCGGGGCTTCCTTTCCCCTCAGATATGCTACATCTTCCTCGGTTAATCCTCTGGGGATTTTCCCGCTATTAAGCATTGTAGCAGAGGGCATCAGCTGTAATTCCTTCCCGGCTTTCCTGAACTTATTCAAAATAGACTGGGTTGTAAGGCCATCATAGTCTTTAAGTTTAATTAACTTTGAAGTACGTTTCACCCGCTCTTTTTCTTTCTGGAGTATGTAGTCATATTGCTCTTTGGTATATACAAAGCAGCTCTGGCGTTTACCCCCAGCTAATGTGAGAATTTCCTTTCTATCCGGGAACCCGTAATCTATACGGATCTTCTGCCGCATCATTGCAGCGGTATGGAATGGAAGCCCCATGGCATCCGTGACCATTCGAAGAGAATACCATTTCATTTAAGCACCACCTTCACCCATCTACGGTGCCACCACCACGATATTAACTGGAATATGTTCTTTTCCAGTATGTCCCTTTCCATTTTCTCAGCCTTGTGCATTCTCACGGCCCTCTCAGCAGCTTCTTTGCGATAATGGCTTAAGGATATCTCTTTTGACACCATCTCCGCTCTGAGGCGTTCCAGCGCTTGCGAGGTATTCCAGATTACCTGATCGATTATGGTATCAGCAATCACGAAATTGGTTTCCGATATTTTACCCATGTCATTTAAGCAGATATTGTGGATGTGATATTCATCTACAGGGGATTCCTGTATTACCGGATCTTCCCCCCGCCATTCTGTGGGCATAGGATCTATTCGGGCCACTTTGAACCTATAAGCATCGTGATGCACCCGAACTTCCTTCAAGGTGAATAGTTTCACTGCTTTATTACTCATTTCCAGCTCCATGTAAAAGGGGCACCCATAAACAAGGTGCCCCAGTGTAAAATAACTCCATCCAGTAACACTGAATATTCTAAGTAAATGAGGGGGTCGAACCCTCACGACAATTTTTATCTTACCTTCGTGACACCTCATAGGAGGGATTCAGGCATTGTCTAACTCGCCCCGACTTTTCAACAATCAAATTTACAACACTTACTTCGTCGATGATGATGCGATTACCACACAGCCCTGTGGTATTTTACCTATCCAGTTTTGAAAAACTGACAAAACTTAGTCGTGTAGTGACTATAACTGAAACGCCATTCTCATTTGTCAGAGGACATTTCAACACTGACTACTGGTTTCTAACATCCGGGGGATCTTGTCTGCGATCCTACAGACTCCCGGTTGCCATTGCCGCAAAACCAGCCACGGTTGGACTTCTTTGGAAGAGGAAGGTTTCGAACCTCCGACTTATGGATCACCAATAATGCATGTGTTGCCAACTACACCACTCTCCCGTATAACCGGAAAGACGGTACCTTCCTTCCGGGATTATTACGTAATCACTCGCCTTTCCCCCTGTGTGGCTAGCTTTGCCACTAACGCGCCGGGGCCATTGATAAGCCTCACACTCTGGGAGTGGTAGGACTCGAACCTACGCTGTATGAGTCATCCGAAGGATATAACCGTGATCATCTTCGGCTGGTGTACTGCACACATCCCTTAAATTGCGCCACTTATACGCCGGGAGCTTTTCCGTATAACTTCAACCTAATCACTCAGATCCGAAAAGCAACAGTATTCCATACTTCAACACCAGTACTAGCGGGCTACCCTTTCCGCTGCACTCCCTTGTACTCAATATACAGGAAATATCCCGATTCTGGTACAAACTTTCTAATAAAGCTTTCCAGCCTCATTTCCGCAATAACTACAGAACAGTTTCGAATCCTTTTTCTGGTAACTCTTAGCCCCACAGCTATCGCATTTATCACTACTCTTTTCAAACCTATAGTATCGGGTAGATACCGTCCCGGCGTTCGCTGTCTGGATGATCTCCTGAACGATATCATATATCGCGCCTTTTGACACTTTTCCAGAGGCATCACAGGACTTCCCAAAGTTATAGAATGAATAGGTTTTCATCTAATTTTTCCCTTGTATACATAGCAGCCGAATTTCTCAGACCACTGTATCAAATCCCTATCCAGTACCGTTTTATCAGTCATCACAAGACGCTCTTCTTTCACACGTCTTACAAAGCCCATGTTTCTCCCGGTGCCATTCTCCCGGATAATATCCCCCGATTCTATTCTAGGGGGATCAACTACTTGCATTATGTCCATTATTCTACCTCTACAAACTTAACCGCCACCGATCTGGGAGCCAAAGGACTCACAACTACTTTTATTCGCTTACCACATATTGAGCAGTATTTAGTCTCACCCTCAAGGGCCATAGCTATTTCTATAGGAACGGCATCCTCTTCATAATCTATCAAATCACAACTACCCGCTTTAGACTGGTACGACATGACTGCAAAACAAGTGGGACATTTCCCAAATACTGTATCATAACATCCCATCACTTTACCTCTTTAACTACATGGATTCTAACGCCCCGGAGAAACATTCCAGAGCTTATATCGAAAGACACTGTACATTCCTGTAAGGAACCAGTTATTCCAAGATGATCCAATAGTATTTCACTAACCTGTTCCTCAGTCAATTCTATATCCGTCGTTTCAGTTTTCCGTATGGTAGTTGTTTTATTTATTTCCACGATCCAACTCCAAAAACATCATACGACATTTCTCTTGCATCTTCACGGCCAGTTTAGGCCCCAGAGTAGTTGTATAGTCGGTATACGCGTCAGAAGCCAGTCGGGACTGCTCACGTTCCTCTATAGTCATTCTGTCCCCGAGTATTTCCTCTCGTAATGAGTAATAAGTGAATGCGGCAAGAAGTGTTTTGAATTTCTCATCTTCCAGAGCAATTTCAGCCAGTGCTGACTGTCTCATGCTCTCCATAAAGTCTTTGATGTTTCTGATTTCTTTTGTTTCTTCTGACTTATCGGCGGCTAATGCCAGCTCATCCGCTTCTGTAAGAGACAATGCGACTTTACCATCGAAAAGACATAGATACGGTATTCCAGATTGTACTGTATACTTCTTTTCATACGGTATTACTTTCGTGGCTATTATCTCCGACGCAGTTAATCCATTAAATTTTCTTCTCAGCATTATTTGCTCCCTTGTAACTCTTGATAATGTAATTATCGGTCATTATAGAGATTATGTCAATAGTTATTTTTAATTAGTTTTGGAAGTATTTGAATATCCGGTTTTCGGATCTTTCGCGGGTTCGTAGAATCGACAAACATAGCTGCCCGGTATTCTATGTCCAGATACTTTGCACTTACCATTTTCTTTGCAGGCGTCGCATATGCTCAGATTATTCATATTCATTCTCTCCTTACAATTATCACATATACCCGTGCCAGTTCCGGGGTGTAAAGCTACTCCGCAGTAACCGCAAGTAGTATGAGGTATCGCCATTAGTTTTCCCTCTGTACCCATAATGGTAGCATAGGTATTTTAATGCATTTGTAACAGGGGAAATTAGGCGCTTTCTGGTTATCGCAGTTTCCACAACATCTCAGAGCGTCGAACAATTCCTTTCGAACTTCTTCAACTCTCGATCCATCCTCAAGCAGATCTTCAATCCGGGCTTCAAACATTTCTACTGTATCGGCGTGATTTACCTTGAGCTTGTCTAACTCTTCCTTGTGCTCTTTTGTCATTTCAGCAGCAGTTTCCAGAACGCCCTTTTCATAGGATTCGTTTACAGATACTTGGGCATCATCGTATCGAACGAATCCCCCCAATTCATCATTTGTTACACAGCCTATACTGTCAATTTTTAGTCGTGTCACTTATCTTCTCCTTTGAGCTTGGCTAGTGCGCTGTTTGCCGTGATAGCATCTCTCATGCAACCCTTCTGGCTAATCTCTTCCAAAGCCTTTCTGAGCACGGTGATTTGTTCTTTCAACTTCACTTTGTCTTTAAGAGCATCATCCAAGAAACCTTCTCTCTGATCGAGGCATATTTTCCACTGGGCATTTTGTTCTTTGAGAATGGTGATTTGTTCATGCTGAGTATTTATCTCACCCTTGGTCGTGCAGTCTGGGCAGGGAGCTTTATATGGATTTCCACCAGCTTCGTCACTAGGGACAACCTCAAACCCCTTACCCCCACAAGTCGTGCATTTGGGTTCTGGCTTACAATCTGGGCAATAATTAATGTCGTCTTCCATTATCACTGTTCCACAATATTTACAATTCATGCTCATTTATTCTCTCTCCTCATTTCTTTTATCCTGGTATTCCATGCTAGTGGGGATAATTTCCCACCTTCGCTTCGGTAATTTAAGTAGTCGCTACACAAAGTTTTACTTCCATTTTTGTTAAACTTATTTATTTGTTTAATTTCACTCATTACCAATCCCCTCCATCGTTTTCGATCCCTGATATTATCTCTATAATATATTCTTCATCCGCACAATCATTCGGAAGGAAAACCTTATTATTTTTATCATCTTTACCCATAACGCATAATGATCCATTTGCAGAAAACAACCACAATGAATCAGGCCATACTTTGGCTAAACTGTTTAATCTTCTAATTGCTGACTTTTCCTCTTTTGTTAGATCTCTTGACATTTCACTCAAAGCTTCTTTTCCTCTCAGTTCTTCGTCGTTTTCATATTGAATATATGCCTCATCAATGGACCCATGTCCACAACATGCATTCATAACACCTTCAAGAGTTCCTAAGCATCCATCGTGCCCTTCTTTTGTCTGCGGTCTTCCGCAATGTCCACATGGTCTGCTTTTATTTTCTGATACAGGCTTCTTGTTATCTGAATAGATCCAAACATTATTGACGCACTCTATATCGTGCCCTCTCCATTTGCTTCGGCTCATGGCACCCCCTGAAAACTATTCAACATCTGGTATGGTTGGATTGTCATGTAAAGGCTATGTTTTCGGTTTATTGACTCAAAGTTTTTTCTTATTTTGTCATTGTTCATTTTTGATCCTCTTTTAGCGTCCAACTTATTAAATCTTTAAGTGTATACTTTCTGTAAACCCATTTAGCTTTTCTCCATTCGGTGTAATTAAAAACAGGAAGCAGAAACAACCCTACAATAAACCTTAAGTATTTCATCCTCTCACTCCTTCCCTGCATTGTGGCTATCTGGTTTGCCTTAGCTTCTCTATCATCAAGTCAGCGCCCTTTAATGCTTCCTTCAACTCCGATATCTCTGTCTCTTTGGTGGCTATTCCTGCTTTGTACATTTTATATAGCTCATTAAATGTTGCCTCATGACTTGGATTCATAGATGCAGTTCTTAATACAAACTCATCAATGTCTTTATTGTAGTCCACATTTCCATTATACCACCCAAGAGCTTTGACGAAATCTCCAGCTATAACCTCTCTTATCTTATCATCCATTATCTTCACCTCTTCCTGTTGTTTGCAGTCTGGGCAGGTGATTTTCACCCTAGTTGCATTTTGATAACCCACATAATCATAACATTCTCCACTATCCCCACAAGTGGAGCAAGATGGCTTTTTACCTAATATTTCATTTTGCATATCAAGAAGATTTTCATTCCCTTCAATTAGAATAGCTTTTCCATCACATGGAATACATCTCTTTTCTTTACTCATGATTTTTGCGCCTTGTAATTATCAAGACATCTAACACTATTTGCTGATGTATATGTAGCAGGGTGCCTATAACAGTTTACACACCATGCTGAACTCTTTCTTGAACATGTTTGACATGCTTCATTGTTTATGTTCATACTCTCACTCCTTCCCTGCATTGTGGCGGGTGTTCCATGCTTCCCTTGCTTCTGATTTGCTTTTGAAATGCCCACTCTCTGCACCGCAACCATTACCGGTGCCGTTCCAATAACATCTTACTGAATATCTAGTTGAAAAGTATCTGTAAGATTGATTTTGCTGCGGTGGGTATATTGCATAATCTACATTATCGATATTACCGCAAAGGGGACACTTTAATAATTTGTATTTGCCTGGCTTCAACTCTTCCTGCTGTTTGCAGTCTGGGCAGGGTTCGGGAGGTGCGCTGGTTTCAGGGAAGAAATCGCCGCCCGCGTGACCAGACCCTACTGGTGAGACATTTATCGGATACTTGCAACAGTGAGATACAGCTTGGTGAGTCTTATTGTCAAGAGCTTTACCCACCTCTAGGCTGCACAGCTTTTTGCATACAGGACATATAGGCTTCAACTCTTCCTGCTGTTTGCAGTCTGGGCCGGGAATCCCTATATAATTAGACCAATCTATGCAGTTTTTACAAATAGTATAATTACTTCTTTTTTCGCCATTTAAACTATTCTTGCATGTCTTACACTCTTTACTCATTGGTCGGACTCCTTGCAATCAGGACATTCATTCCCCTCTTCTACTTCATCCCACTCACAACCACAATCAGGACATCTTCTTCTATCATAATCAAAGTCATCAAATACCATTTCACTCATGATCTCTCCTTATGCGCGATTTGAACACTCCCTCCCAGTCCTCGCACAAAGACGCGCCATGCTCCCTGTGGAGCGTGCAATTCAATTCTTTTACACAACTACCACAATTCTGGATAGGTTGCTCCATGATCGCCTGTAAGCGTCCTCGTAGAGATTTGTTCTCTGCCTCCAGCTTACGATTCTTATCTATCTGGGCTATCAAGTCTAAACGCGTTTGTCGTTGGCTTGTAGGCTTCCCGTATGTACGCCCCATTTAATCCTCACTCTCAGGAGGGCAACCGACTCCCTGTTTAGTTTCAAAGGCGTCTACGTTCCAGCTCTCCTGTTCTATTTCATCGTCGTCTACATAGATAAACAGGTATTTCTTGTATTCTGGTACATATTGAGAAACTTTTACCCATGTTATACGTGCATAACGATCTAGGATTTGCCAGTACAGATTCATTCTGTGATCGTGGGTGTATTTCAAAGGGGGTTCCTCAAGGGGCTTTTCCTCTTCCGAGGACTGTTCGGGTAAATCGCTATGTGCCCGATAGTAAACCCTGTTATACCTTTCAAGGATTTGTTCCCTACGTTCAAACGGGGGTAATCGTTCTATATTTGATGTGTAACCTTGGGCGAGGTTCGGGGTATCATATTTGAAGTCATAAGACCCAGCCAGCAGATCTTTGGGCCACTTTCCCAATAGTGCCCACCCCACTTTAGGTAGAGACATTTCCTTGAGCTGCTGAGCTGCCGTGGCTGTGTTAACTTCTACTATCCCCGGTGTGAACTTAATCTCCACTTCTGCGGGCCTGTAACTAACACTATATCCAACTCTCAAGATCTCCAATCGTTCATCACAGGAGGGCCGTAGTTTCACAATCCGCTTATGAGCACCCCTATTATTCTCTACTAAAGAGTATTTGAAATCATATTCCCCGAATAGGATGTTTTCCGGGAGTACTCTTCGATCTAATGGTATCCATTTGTTATTGTTCATTCGAAATCTTCCTCATCCTCTTCATTTTCCCTAGCTTTATTCAATGCTGCCTGTTCCTCTGGCGTAAACTCCCTATCTAGTATTTCATAGAGTACTGCTAGCGATGTTTGTTCTTCAGCATCCAGATAATCCATATCGTCGGTAGGATCATGTATCCCCTCAATTTTAATTATCTGTTCGACTATGTATGCTTCGGATTTCATACCCCGTGCCTCTTAATCTCGGTTCTCTCGTAGAGGTGCCAGACAAACGGGCCTCTTTGAACTGATCCGATATAGTGCCTTGTTACATTTGCGGTTTCCGGTATAGGAATTCCAGTACCCACTAGCTCAAAGTACCGAACCTCTTTCCCTCTACGGGGATTCACTTCAGCCCATATACAGATATCATTACTCTGTACACTCTGTACATCAACTGTTAATATCTGAGCATTTACAGGCATGTTTAGACACTGTACATGTCCTGAATCTTCTAACTTATATTTCCAGACTTCTTTATCGTTCATATTTCTTTTCATCCTGCTGTCCCCACGTAAGACAGGTACACCGTATCATGTACTATTCTGACTATCTCGAAGGTAATGAAGCTCGCATCATTGTACGAGACTGAGATTGTACCTTCCTCGACTTTCAACTCTTTTCTAAGCCCTTCAGCTATTCGTTTTAGATCTCCCGGATAAAGGTAATCGGGTAAATCATCTACTATCTCAATTATTCCTATTCCCATAGGTGTCTCCTTTTAACAGTAACACTCAGTTACAACCATGTATAAATCATACTCCGGTTTATAGATATACCGGACCAATTCATGCATATTATCTATCTCAAGTAACTGCTTATTTCCGAAAGCCACATAAAGATGTGTACTGGATTCATCAGGATCGTGATCTGTCCATAATCTAGTTTTCTTATTATCAACTTCAGCATGAATCCATTTTAGAAGATCCTCGGTTGTAAAATCTTCTTCACTCGGAGTTCGTGAAATTTTATGCAAAAAGACTTCACTTTCAACCCCCACATTAGGATCATATTCAAGATCCTCAATTCCGCTAACAGAAGTTACATATTTCATCCCCAGTACTAGTTCGCTTTTCATAGATAGCTCCTTAAATTAAAAATCCCTGTACTCATATACAGGGAAATTATCTATTTTGGTACAAATTAAGCGGATATCTGTTTTCCGTCTTCTCCGGTGTGGGGATCTTTTCCGATGCATTCTAGCTTACCTTCCTTAGCACTATACCAGTATCCCCCGTATGTAAACTCGAATCCAGAATCACGCATGCAGATTCCTAGGAATTCTTTATCATCAGATAGGAGCCCTACGCCGCTATATGCCTCTCTCAAAATAATATTCTTTTGTTCATCGACTTCAACTTTCATTTTACCCTGCTCTCCTCATAGTCAATCATAAGCATTATTACTTCCGGGGTTTCTTCCACTTTCAGGACGTTTGAACCATCCATCAGTATATGGGTTTCTTCGGTTTCCTTATCTGCCATGGTTATACGCTGCATACTCATAATTTTAGCCGCATTGATGTGTACAGCAGGCTTCCCACTTATAGGGGTCACTCTGGGAAATATCATTTCTTACCTACTTTGATGTTGATTTTCATGTACTTTAATACTCCTATCACCTACACACGAACTAAGCCGGTTCACATTCTCATTTAGTGCCTGTAGTAGTTCTATGATTTGATCCTGCTTGCTCGGTTTCCGTTTAAAGGGCCATTTCCATTTTCTCTTGTAATCAATTAGGGACTCCCACCCGCAACAGGGGCAATGGTACTGCCCAGATTTTTTATTGAATACTAATGGACGATCCTGAGAGCATCCAAACGCCATAGGGCACTTTATCCCCGGATCATATTTTTTGAGTCGAGTGAATATCATGTATTGTCCTCTCCTTTTTCCTCTACCACTCCGGTTGTATTACTGAGTAGCATTTTCATCTGTAGCTCTTCCAGCGTTTCCAATTCATCGGCACTCAATTTCGAGATATCCATTTTCTCACTTGTGGAGGATTCTACTTTTACCGGGGCTAATGGATCACCAGACAATCTTACCTCATTTGGTGCCCTCCAGTGCTTAAACCGCCTTTCCAGCCTCCAAGCCACTGATTTCCAGTCCTGTTTTTCATCCCCTAATTTTTGCATTTTAAGGACGTCTGAGATCTCAGATTGTGCCAAAGCATTATCAACTGCGTCGCAAAACTCCTTTTTCTTTCCCCTATTAGCTTTCCTTCCATCCTTCAACCAGCGATATAACGTGGCTTTATGTACACCAGAGTAAGCCGCAGCAGTTTCTATGTAGTTACCTGCACGTATAGCATCACATATCTTCTTCTGTATCTCTGGAGTTAATTTATCAGGTCTACCCATAATAGTTACTCTCCTATAGGGGTACAGTTAGTGTACCCTTGACTGATCATCCAGTCGTATCTTTTACTAAACACATCTAGTGCCTTATTTGTAAGGTCTGTGAATGTCCTATCTTTGTACTTTATACTGAACTCGAACCTTACTGCATCGAGCAGGGTGTCCTTATCTACATAATACTTTGGATTATCGATTCTACAAAATGAATATTTACCCTTCGTGGAGGTGACAGAAGTGGTACCGAAGATCCCTTTTAAGTCTTCTTCCGAATAAAAGGTCTGTATTTTCACTTTTATACCGGTCGATACCTGCTTGTTTTCACCCATATCATTTGTCCTGAAGGTAGTCGATTCAGATTTGTGTATCTGGTAACTATACGGATTCCTCGATGAGAGGATTAACGTTTTTGCACCGTAGGATAGGAATTTCAAAAGTGTTACTACTTTGTCCCGGTCATCTTCAAATGGGACACTATTCAAAACAGCATTCGCAGTCACCAGATCATACGGTTCCAGCTTCCCTATACTATCCAGCGCCATATTGATATTGTCATAGGTTTCCTTCAAGCTCAGATCCATCGTATTTCCACCTACTGCAAAGGGTTCAAACAAGGTGATATCTGCTCCGAATGCTCTCAAATATGTGGTCTGTTTACCATTCCCAGATCCGAAGTCAAACATTCTTGGATACTTTCTCACAAGGAATTTATTCACATATGCAATGTTCCCCTTATTCAGCTTTGCTCCGACAAGCGGTTTTCCCCATACTCCGGCAAGCCTATGTGTCACGATATGCCGCCGCTGTCCAATCCGAATTATGTCTTTTGCAGCATCCATTTTATACACGGCACTCGCGGCTCTGAAAATCCTTCCCAGCTCCTTTGTTACCACGATACAGGGAACGGACTCGAATTTCGTTCTGTAGTAGTGCGCTCTTCCAGCTCCATTCTGTATATTTCCGCTCTCATCAATTATCAGGGGAATTATCGTCCGCGTCTTCTGCCAGAGCATCCGGGCCGGGCTTAACTGCTTATGTGCAACTGCAGGTATCTGCAATTCACTAAACTTCCTTATTTCCAGATTTCTCAAGGGGGTGTATATATCGTCCAGATCCGGCAATGCCTCCAATTGGGCTACAAGATCCTCTACCGTATCCGGGATCTCCTCATCGTCCACCACGTTCTGCAGTTCCTTATTGAAGACCATGTTCACGGCTCCCTGCATTTCCTCCGTAGGCAGATCGTCAACAATCACCCCGTAGGTGTGCTTATATCCCAATGCAAATAATATTCTAAGTCTCTGGTGCCCGGATAATATCAGGCCCTTTCTATTCACATACACAGGACTCAAAAGCCCGTATTTCCTCAGAGACAGTTCCAGCAGGTATCGTCTTTCCTCTGGAAGATCTCGGGGGTTCCGGGGATCAAATTGCAGGGCGCTTAATTTAATTCTTTGTAATACAAATGTAGACATCACCATCCCTCTCTGTATAATGGCAAGTTCCCTCGACTGCCGCCTCCAGGACTCCCACGAACTCTTCAACGCTCATTGTCCCATTTGCCTTTCTATCGAAGAACTTAAACCGCAGCGCTCTCAGGGGCAACACAAGGTATAATAATTTCAACTTCGTTTTCAAAATGTCCCGGACGCCTATCCAGTCCATTCCCTTCATCGAATGGATCACGGCCCCGTCAATTGTTCCATCCTGTTCCTGACAATAAAACAACACTGCCATAAATTGGGGCAGGAAAGGCTTTTTAGAATTAGAGGAAAGTACCTCTTCAATCTTCATTACCTCTGTATGCTTTCCAACCGACAATTTGTATCCTCTCGGGAGGTAAGTCAAAACCCGTTTTAGGGGCTGCTTTTCCAGTATCATCTATACCCCACTTTCTTGTACTTAATAGCATTATCCCGTAGGAATTTCTCCACAAGGTTCCCCTCATCGAAAATGAACAGGGCCTCTTTTTTCTCCATGCTCGGGGCTTTTTCCAACACGGCCTTTCCAAGATCTATGTTTGCAGCTTCATCCGAGAATGTTGCTATCAGCTCATCGATTGCCAGAACTGAGAGATTGAATTCATTATCTTCCTTCAGGATCTCATCCACGGTTTCTATTACCAGCTCATCGTCCATGTATCCGGTACGGGCTGTCTGGTTGTCATATAGCCGGAATTTATGCTTCTGTGCGTTACTAAGGCCAGTCAGACGAATAACTTCAACATCTTTTACCTTGCGCTCTTCCAGAACTATCTTTCGCCCATGGCCCGCCAGAATCTCCATGTGCTCATCCACGATGATATGATTCACATATCCAAACTCATCCATACTTGCCGCGATCAGCCGCAAATTGTCCCTTGTGTGGACTTTCTCATTTTTCGGGTTTACTTTCAGCGCCTTAAGCGCAACTGTGATTGTCTCTTTTTTCATTTGATTGCTAATACTCCATAAAAATTAAATTCTTGAAAGAATGTGTTTACATCTGTAAATCCGACATCACGTAATAAATCCAGCATTTCTTCCTTACTGAACAGGTGCATTTGCTTTCTCAGATTGCGTTCCTTGTTCAATATCTCTTCTGCCGTAAAATTTTTACGCTTAAAATCGTAATATAGAAATGTCATTATTTCCTGTATTCGAGGGGTAGAGGCCCAGTACTTTTCACAAAGCACTAATCCGGCCCCTTTATCCATTGCGGCGTAGGCTTTCTCTAGGGCCTTTCTTCGGCAGGCAATGGACATGAATTGCAAAGTGAACATAAAGATCATCATGGAGGCGTCAGAAAGCTCCACGTCAAAATAATCCTCATGTATGAATCGAAGGTTTTCCAGATCCTTGTGTTTTGCATGGTCTTTAAAAAAATTAGGCTCTCGCTCGATCCCGGTAATTTTTGCATCCGGGTAATTCTCCGCGAGAACCTTTCCAAAGATTCCAGTACTGCAACCAACATCATAAACATTGGTATTAGGTGATATAAAATACTCAGACATTGCCAGAACTATGTCCTGTAAAGCAACATAACCCGGTATTGACTGTCTGATATGCACGTCAAATTTATCAATCGTGCTAAAAGAAAAATCCATTAAAGCCGTCCTCTTGTGGGTGCTCAGGCTCAGATCCGAATTCCTTCAAATACTCATCTCTTGTATACATTTCAGTGATGCCCAATAAGCGATATTCAGCTTTCGTTTTTGAATTGCTCTCTACCGCTATAATATCTTTGGGGGACACTCCATCATTGATTAGGCCCTGTGCATATTCTCTTTTAAAGAACTGAACCTTCACAAACTTTTGAGATAATGGCTTGAAAACTGCCTTATCTACCATAAACCCCACATCTTTTTCAATCTTGTTCAATGTCTCAAGTTTATAGTCTTCGGTGCGAGCTGTCAATAAATGAATCTCTCCCCGAAACCCTCCCAAAAGTTTCACAAGGGGTACAGAATAACGATCTTTCTGCACGTTATAGTATCCTCTACCCATTTCTACTTTTTCCGCTAAGGTAAAATTCAAGTCCAATAGCATGATTTTATTTCCCATAATTTACTCTCTCCTCTGTGACTTCTATGCTTCCATCCAGCTTCAAGGTGTACACATAATGGATCGGGACATCAGTCCCTTTCTGGCTCCACTCATATTCCCTGAATAACTGAAGATGATTAAATTTATCTTTTGCAAGGCCCGTTCCACACATAACCTGAAAGCGGTTGAACTGTTCCAGCCAGTGGCCCAGTTTCTCCGGCATTCCATTTTTTAATGCGTAGAGCTTCCCTGTGTAGCCTTCGATCAGGACTACTGCTGCTGTCATATGTCTCCCACCTGCGCTACAGTATATCATATTATGATTTATGTCTTCGCCGAATCTTCGGGATATTCTTCAAATTATCTACAGCAGCGTTACTCTCGATCTTCGCTGCATAATTCCGTATGTGGGTATAAAAATCCTTCAACTGTTTCTGAGAATAATAGTACCGAGGCACTTTCTTATCCTGTACCATATGGGGGCCTTTATATCCGATTACCAGATTCCATTTATATTTGTACTGGGCTTTTGTATTATGATCCCGGATTGTCATTGACCTCAAAGCGGGATTATCAAATTTCAGATAAATGCTATTTGTAGTCACTGAATAATTTGTAACGTGTAATCCCAGATTTGCCAATGCTCTCAAAACTCTCCCGGCAAGGGGCCTTAAATCTTTACCCCTCCCACTCCTGTTGTAATTATTCGGATCTAAATTATCTGGATATTTTTTATAATTTATCTGCTGCATTTCAGGTCTTGTAGCACATTTTCTTCCCGTAGGGGATTCGGGCCATTTATCATACGCCCCGTTTGAAGAGGAAAGGCCAGTTTCCCACTCTCCCCCTTGTACCCATGCCATAGATTACTCCTTTCTTATATACAGCTATTATGTCAACAATGGTACATTTTTCACTGTCAGAGCTAAATTAGAATGCATGTGCTTCATAACTTCCTCTACAGGTAGATCCATCTCTTCAGCAGCTTCCTGCGGTGTCTTGATCCAGTTATTCAATCGGCCCGCTTCTATGTTAAATTTCTTCATGAATTCCTGATTGAACTTAAAATGAACATTTCCGTTTTTATATGCCTTGATCGCTGCAAACAGGATTTTCTTCCCATGGAAAGTACAATAGAAATTATTGATTTTTCCAGATTCCCATTCGAATTCCATAGACTTCTCTATAACATCGAATCCCAGATTCTTCGCTATTGTGCAGACATCTCCGATCAGATTGTGCGCTGATTCGTGAAGATTATTCTTGAACTCAAAGCTGTACAAATCATTTGCAAATATAGCTCTATACTGATCGTGTATCAATCTATAGTCGAGGGTGTACCGATCCATATCACTTTTGGAATATCTCCACCCATCTTCTATGATCCGGTGATTCGACTTATAATTCCGTACATTTTTAGAATCACTCAATTTATAGTACATGTCCGTGAGCTGTTTATCAAAATATTTATTCGCATTTTTAATAGCCCATATAATCACGGAATAAGCATTGGAAATTGAGAAGTCTATAGAGGTGTTTTCAAATAATACTGTTAAAACCTCATTCCGGCTTTTCTCCATTAATCGATCTGTGATTGCATCCAGATTATTAAACAAGGTTCTCCAGTAAGTATTTTTCAACCCCCGGATCTTTACCTCTAGTGATTCCCGGACACCAGCTACATTGATATCCAGCTCTTTCATGATTACCGGGTCAAGTCTTTCCAGTGCTTTGTAATTGTTCAGAAGGTGTTCAAAATCTATCTGGTAGTATTCCACGAGCTGTTTTACAAGATCCTTCTTAGTAGTCAACCCGGCTAACTTTTCCGTAGTGGCCCGCTCTTTTAACCGCTCGTCATCCGGGGCCACTTCTGCCTCAATTTTAAAATTAGAATCAAACCATAGTCTGAACGGAGAAGTATACTGGTGATCCCCCCTTCGGCTCAGGTATCCTGATTGAAGTTGTATTTTCAGGATGGATACATTTGCTCTGGCTCTTCTAAATTCAGAATCTATAAAGGAATCCGTTCCCAGAACTTCAGCTTCTGTACCCCTGCTTTTCAAAGCTTCCTGTATTCCTTGATGAGATTCCCATCTCTCCGGGATTACCAGATACAAGACGTCTGCATTGCTTTCTAGAATTAGCTTCTCTGCCCATATCGCGTATTCAGAATACGGAGGGTTGCAAAAAACAACATCCATGGCCTTATCTATTAAGTTTTGCTGATGGAAGTCAGTTCCTACTATGAAGATATCCGGGGACATTGCTTTTATCAACGGCTGTGATTTTTCGATTGCATATAATTTGTAATGGGTATTCGGGGCCAGTTTATTCAGTGTTTCCAGAGCGCTTCCGTCTCCAGCCCCTACGTCCAAAATCGATATATTTGATTTTCGCATACACGCTATTTTAAGATCCTTTGAAATTACCCCCAACATTCTCCCGGTTGTAGGATACCATTCAAAATCTTGATTCTCGCTCTTTACTGATTCTAATAGTGTCATAATTTTTCCCCTGTAACTCAAAAATGATGAGGCCCCGAAGGGCCTGTATATTAACCGACTCTTCGGCCTACATATCTTGCATAACCGTGTCCCTCTGTATTCACATAGAAAGTTTCCTGATTTTCACACTGGACTTCAACAACATTAGTGATTCCATATGTTCCCCATGCCGAATAATATGCATCTGTTCCGGGAGTGATTCCCTCAAGGTACTTATCATCTATGGAAGATCCACCGATTTTTTCGAATAGATTTTCATTATCTGTTAAAAGACTGTTAGATAAGGTTGAATATTCTTTGTGATCTAAGACTACAATTTTCTTGATTTCACAAGATTCTATATTACAGCTTCGGTTGATCTCGTCATCATTATCAGATAACCAGTCATTTTTATTACATGATGGAAATTTTACATCGATTATAGATCCCACATAAGTTTTAGTTGCGGCATTTGCTGCGTCAACTAAAGCGGCTTCAAACTTAACCATCTCGTCGGCTATTTCCACGATGTCTTTTGCTGTTAATCCTGAAATTGCTATGATTGATTTTAATTCTGCTTTTGTCATTTAATAACTCCCTTGTAACTCTTGATAATGTAATTATCGCATTACAAGGAAATTATGTCAATAGTTATTTTAAAACTTTTTCCCCGGTTTCTTAAAAACTTCGATCAGGATATCTAACTGGTAAACTCCAATAGATCCGAAGTTGATAACATCGGCTAATTCCCAGCGAAGGGCCTTGATAGCTTTTACAAATTTCCTCCGGGCCTTTTCCGTACTATTGGTTGTCAGATTCAGATTAACTACAGCTTTATAGGCGTCGGCTGCTTCCTGCATTTCCTGCGCCATACGGTTCATTATATACCCGATATCAACATCATTGAAACCTTTCTTGTGTAGGTTCCTCTCGAACTTCTCAGCCCCGGCGCGGTTCCCGGCTAACTGAACGACTTCATAATCACGATCATCTTTTTTCTCTGACACGGTCTTCCCTCCATAATTGCCCGTTCGGGGTCATCTTCATCCCGGTAGGTAGTTTGTGAAATTTCATCTTAAAGTTACAATGAGGACAGCGGGCCATACGCCCATCTTTATCCCACTGCAAATCTAAATCTTTCCGATCCGTCTTTTTCCCACAATTCTTACAGGTTGCTTCTGGCATTATCTGCTCCTTAGATACAGCTCGTATTCCTGCATCGTTTTAATTGCCATTTCTCTGGATGGAAATTCCCTTTCATATGAAAAAACATTGTTTTTATTTACACGAACTAAATAACGAGGCGTCCCGTCATATGCTGTAATTTCCATGTATATCATATTAGTATTTCCAACTTCCAACTGTCCACCATATTCGTTGAATTCCTCGAAAGGGATTCCCGGCGGCTGCGAGACAGGCAGAACAATTCCGTATAATTTATCCATGTCCGATTTCGTTTCATGTCGAGTAATTAAAACCAGAGCGATTAAACATAACAGCATTATCAAAGAAATTATGAATGCTATTTTTATACTTTTGTGTACACTTGCCTCACGAATTACAATATCGTTATTTTCCATAAAAATCTCCTATTTTGCGGATCTTACCTGATCCATAATTTCCTGTACTATTTCCGGGGCGGTGTCTGCCGGGTCATCTCCGTGGATCGTCATAATATGAACCCCTGTTCCCAGCGCTGCAAGGCTGTTCCCCAGACTCTCTGCGGCTGCTTGTGCTTTGGCTCCGGGATCGAACCAGATAAAAACCGTATCGAATAAATCAGATAATAGAGCTACCTGCGATTCCGTGTATCCAGTACCAAAAGTACTACATGCATTATCTCCAATTCTCCAGACATCAAATACACCCTCTACCACGATACACCAATCCTCTTTACAGTTATCCAGATTGTATAAAATTTCCTTGTGGTAGATGATAGCACGATCAGTAGGACAATCCTTGTATCGTATTTTCTGGGAATTGGTAACATCTCTACTCTGGAAGCTCACGACCTGTCCAGAATACCAAACAGGGATAATTACTCTGTAGGAATAATCCCCGTCGTAACCTCCACACAATAGCCCATATTTGTCCACCAGCGCCGTTGTATCAAAGTTTCTATTTAAAATGTATCTATCGGTCACTCTCTTCATTGGGAGGCTTCCCGGCAATTTAAAGGGCTTCTTGTCTATATCCTGTCGGATTACTTTCCCGGTACTTCCAAACCCCTTGAAAAAGTTTTCCATTACTTCGGAAACTTCTGGCCAACTCAGGTTTGTCAAATGACGAATAGCTGATCGGGTAGATCTCTTTTTAATCCGTCCACATTTCCAGCAGCTCCAGCCCCCGGATGTCAGATTAAATCCTCCATGGAATCCGTGATCCCCACAAAACGGGCAATTAACTCCTACCCAGTTCCGGCCTGTATTCTTTCCAGAATGCTCAAAAGGGATATTATATTTTTGGAGAAATCCTACAACATTCATGCTGCGTAAGCTCTCCAGAATTTCTGTATTTCAATTAGAACGGCACGGGCCTTTCTTTCAACCCATCCAGCAGCCATAAGCTTTAATCTGATCTGACGCATTGTCAAACGCTTATCACACTCAAATCTATATTCGAGAATATCCAGAACAACCTTGTATGCTTCCGGGGTCAAACTCTTTTCACAGTCCATCAGAAGTACTCCCGCTGTATCGGCGTCCATGGATATCATAGCCCATGATGCTGCATCTTCCTTTGTATCCATAATACTGGAATTGAACTTAAGGGCATAATCGTACATACGCCATTCAACATTTTTCCATGCAAGGGCCTCGTCCTGATTTTCTCTTTCAAGAAATTCTAAGATTGCCTGTGATTCCAAATCCTCAAAAGGAACATTCGGAAACGTCCTCTTATATTTTGCTGCCATGATTTTTGCTTTCTGCATAATTGTCTCCCTATGACTCTTGATGATTATTTAAAATATATTGCTGTAACAAACTTGATTACAATTTTCCCAATGGATTTTTACAAGCCCTTCAGATTCCAGTATCTTCACAGCTTTCATTGCAGCCCCATCCACTATAGCGGATCGTATTTCAACGCCTCTCGAATGTGTATCTTTTTTAACTCGTAATTGATATTCAACTGCTTTTGTCATTAAAAAACCCCTTGTAACTCTTGATAATGTAATTATCGCATTGCGAGGGGTTTATGTCAATAGTTATTTTTCACTATTATCTTTTTCTTTTTCCCACGGTCTTCCGGGCTTTCTGTTCTTCAAACGATCCAAATCTCGCACTCGCCAGTATATTGTTTTCGGCCCGAACTTTTTACTCTGGATTTCATTCTCAGATACGAGAACAGCAAACCGCTGACGGGACACTCCCAGATAATCCGCAGCATGCGCCCCTTTCTTCCATGTCTTCAAAATGTTCTCCAGCCGAAGGGCTTCATCATGTGTGAGTATTTCACTTTCAACTCCCATGAATAAAGCCGCTGTTCTCTTAACCTCTGTTACAGATAAGCCGTGAGCTTCACCTATAGTCTTGATATCAAATTCCATTATTTTCCCCCTGCTTTCTTCCCGGATTTCCCGTCGGAAACCCGAACCTCAATTCTAAACTTGTTCTTAATTTCCCCCTCTAATTCTAGAATGGAATTACGGATATCTGCAACCTCTTCCCGCAGGGCGTCCAGATCCGGGCCTTTACCTATGGAATATTTCAGGAATCCGTTTAATGCCTGATAGGTGCATCCATAAGAGTATCGCCTTTCTTGCATTTTAGGATCACCATCCTTGTTTTTACCTTCGTATTGCTCAATGAGTAATACACCGTCACCATCTTTTTTTAGACTAAAACCTTTTCCAATTTCCATATTATCCCCCATGTATTGCATCTACGCACGCAAAGATTAAACCGTTCCAGCCGTTTGTATAGAATGGTTCCTTGAACGCTGTAAAAATATTGTATGCTCTTCCCAATGTGTTCGGGTCTGTACTCCGCTTGAAGACAGAAGCCATATACCCGGTAACAGCTCTTCTCAGGGACTCTTCACCCCGCCCCTTTTCCTGTTCAATTATGTTAAGTGCCAATTGCAGGTTCTTTTTCAGAAGAGCATTTCCAAGCTTTTCCGAAATTTCATTCTCTACATCTTTTTTGAACAGGGAATCTCTCTGTTCCAAAGGTGTCTGGTACATTCTTTCCAGAGCTTTCAACGTATCTCTGGGGATTCCGTCCCCGGCTTCAACTACCATATCCAAATGCTCTTCATGAATATCATCAAGTCCTACCCGGTTAATCAATTGAATCAAATTATATTTAACTACTCTATTTGGTAGCAATTCCATTTCAAAGGGTTCACAACGCTTCCTGATCGTCTTTATTATCTTCTTTGGCTCCGTGGTACATAAACAGAAATAGGCCCACTCTGGCGGCTCCTCAAGGGCCTTAAGCATTGAATTGCTCCAGAATCCGTTTGCCATGTGGCACTCATCCAGAATATACAATCTTTTCCCAGCTACTGGAGGGAACTCCAGCCCATCCAATAAGCTGCGGGCGTCGTCAATATTCCTCTGCTTTGCAATATTGACCTCTACAACTTCCCCCACATCCAGATAATGACCGCATGCTCTGGCTATGGTAGTTTTTCCACACCCGGCTTCACCTGAGAACAGGAATGTGTGCGGGTGATTCGGTTTGTCAAAGTACCCTTTCAAAATATCAATTACTGTTTCATTTCCCCAGACCTCATCCAAAGTTCCGGGTCTGTATATTACATCAAATCCGCTCATCCCTTTTCCTCCTTATGCATTTATCACATCACCTTCAACTACAGTAGCCCAGCTCCCGTCTACAACTCCCTCCGATCTTTCCAGATACAGAGGAATGCCTTGAAGTCTCGGGTACATTTCCGGGATCTTCACATCGACTATCCATCTTAGACTACTGTAGATATATTCCAATTCATCCGGGTGCGCATCCATAACTATACTATCGTGGATCTCCGCAAATATCTTTGTTTTGGCTCCATCCTTAGCCAGCTTGTCTGAGAGCATGGAGAGGACTGCTAATTTAATATTGGATGCAGTGCCCTGTACCGGGAAGTTAGTGGCCTGAGTCTTCGCCATGACTCCCGTAGCATAGAATCCTGTGAAGTACTTTATCTTTCCAGACTCCGTATATTTTTTCCAGTTGGCTTCTTTCCATTCTCCAAGCTTTGGAAATAGACCATTCCAGAAATAATCCTCAACCTGTTCAATCCATGCAAGCCATTCAGAGAAAGTTTCAATTCCTGTTCTATCCCGGAAACTCTCCCAGTAAACCTGCCCTTCATCTGTCTGGAAGAAATCCCAGAAGTACTGAGCACACGTTTCGGCCCCGGCTCCATACAGCTGACTGAATACAAAACCCGACTTAGTTTCCTGTCTGAATTTCTTCGCGCCTTTCTTTCCGAAAATCTCCTGCATTTGTGCCCATGTTAATTTCATGATGTAGGCTCCCATATCTCTATGCATATCTTTATTCAGATCTTTGACATAGGAAAGCAGCATTTCATCCCCGCAGTACGCTGCATAAATTGTTACCTCAAATGCTTTAAAGTCAGCCTCTATAAACATATGTCCCGGAGTCGGTACAAATACTGCCCGGAGTAATTTTGTTACGGCTTCATCACGCTTAGGAATATTCTGGAGGTTTATGGAATTCGAACTGGTACGATAAGACCGAACACTTCCCAAATTAAAAAAACAGTGGATGATTCCGTCCACTACTTCCCGACGTATCCCGTCAATATACTGTTTTACTTTTGTCCATTTTCTGTGTACCAATATTGCAGAATAGACTTTACAGCTCCCGGCTTTCGCGAGAGCTTCCAGAACTTCCTTATCGGTAGAGGGGTTCCCGGTACCTGTTTTCTTGAAAGGAGTTTCGCCCATAAAATCATAAATGAAATCTTTCAGATCAGCAGGAGATCCGTGGTCGAAATCACGTCCGGATTTTTGTCTCCAGAGTAAGACATCAGGATCAGTCTGAATTGCTCTGTTTGAATCCTGAATGAATGTATCAACTTTAATCTCTGCAAAATCAAGTTCCTGCATGTTGACATGTACTCCGGCTGTCTCCATTCTGACATATGCAGTAGTTGACCACATTAGCAGATCAAGGCCACGCCTCCGGTGCCTATCTACATCTAGTTTCTGTACCTCAGATAATTTGAATGTAGAGTGACTATCTTCAGCGCAGTACATACACAGTTTATCAATGGGGGCGTACTCCAGCATATTGAAAGAATTATTTGAATCCTTTGAATCGTATATTGAATTCCCCGGCTTCACTGCTTCCATATATGGATCTAATTCGCGGTCATATCCCATATGTCCAAAGTTGATATAGTCTTGTGTTTTCAGACTTGTGATCCCGGCCCGGTTATCAATTACATGTGCTGCCAGCATTGGATCATTCCCCCAATTGTTCGCAGCATACCCAAGAAATACTTGAGTCCATTCATCTTCGAACTTTCTATTGTGGGCTATGATCTCTATTTTGGGATCTGTGAGCAAAGCATAAAGGGCATATCTGAACGCCCTTGAATTGTACATTCTAAACCCACAGGAAAATAAGCCATTCGATACAGCTAAACAGATAATCCTTTGACCTTCCCGGTGTGGTTTAATTCCGGTTGTCTCATAGTCAAATGCAATTTTTCTATATTTCTTACATTCCTCCAGCCATCGAATCGCTTCGGCTTCATTGTCTATGTAGCTACATTCTGTAGGGTAATTATATTTGCTATATCTCCGGGGGCTTTTTATTGCTTTCCTAAGAATTTTTGTATTCTCTTTTTCTAATAAATAATTATCCATCATCTGAACGATAAATGGATCGTACATCGGGTACACCATGGCCCCTAATTCCTGATCAGGTATTTCCCACCCAGACCAGCGGGTCATGTCTCCTAGCTTTACTCTGGTACTCGCCCTATGGCCCAAAATCCCTTTCATGGGTAATTTCCCTAATAGGATGATTTTCTCAGGCTGAAGGTGTTTTATTGTAGACATGAGTTTCGGCCTACATGCTGCAATCTTCCCGTCGGTTATAGTTTCCTTCGTAGGGGTTCTGAATGCGTATGTTATCCAGCAATCACGCTCAAGATCCAACCCCATCCGGGATAATTCCTGATCCAGATATTCATAAGTTCTGCCACTGGTATAATCACCAGTAGCGATTACAGAACGATCCGGGGAACCCTGTATTATTAAAATTTTCTTATGTCCAAGGCCCAACGCCATAGCGCTATTTTCCTTGTGAACACACTTTCTTACTTCAGAACATTTGTCGCATTGATTAGTCAAAACCTGCTGTCTTTGCAGGTTCCGTACCTGCTTTTCTATTTCATCCAGTTTTGCTTCAACTGCTTCCTGCTCTTTTGATACATCTATAAATTCCCCGAATAATCCCATTACTTTTTCTTACCTCCACCGATGTACAATAATCCCGTATCAGGATCTTCCGAAGTTAACCAGTAATACCCGGTTTGATCAGATTCCATCAGAGTGAAAGATTTACCTACAAGGGAAGCCAGAACAGAAATTGAGAGAGAAACCGAAATGTCGTATTCTCCAGAGTATTCAATTCCGATTGTTTCCTCAAAAGATCCCGCCAGATTTTCCCCGTATAGAGTCACCTGCTTGTTACCTTTCGAGAATGAGAGAACGATACTTTTTCCAGTCTCTTCATCTTCAACTCCGAAGTTGGCAACATGCTTTAAAGCTCCGGTAATATTTTCCGGGATAACCTCAGAGAATAATGGTTTACTTTTTGTAACCAGTTTCTCCCTGAACTTTGCCAACCCAGCAGAAGTAATCCCCGCAGGAACGCGGCCCCTTCGACATCTTACAGTCGTAGTCAGATCCGAAAAGCTTAAGGTGTTATCTTCAATCAGGATCTTAGTTTCATAACTTGTCCCCAGATCCAGAAGGATTTTAACCTGATCCGCTGCTAGGTAAAACACAGGAGATTCAACGTCGAAAATCAGAATCTCTGTTTGTGTTTTATTCACGGCATTATTCCCGAGAAATTGGATACCCTTATTCCCGGTTCCATTGAAAACACTCATACTCAGAATGTTCCAGAATCCCGTCGGCAATACCTGCATACTGTCATAATCTACAGATAGCAGACTATCATCCGAAACATCTTTCTTTTTCAAAGTAGATTTCCGAACACCATCTGTAATTTTAATTCCAGTTTTCGTGTCCCGGATATCTATGTCCCCATTTGCCATGTCCCGTAGAACGTTATGCAAGAACTTTGCCGAGACGGTTGCCTCGAAATTGATTCCCGGTATTACCTGATCAATATCAATCAGGTATGATCTAACAGAAAGACGATCCGGCGCAAAATGCACTAGATCGTCCCCCCCGGAAAACTTTGCTACTGCTGCGAAAGTGCGAACAGTATTCATAATTTCCGCTTTCTTTATTTTCATATATTATGCCTCCTATTGGCGTTTATTCCCCTAACCACTGTTTCCATTTAATACCGACATCAAAATTATCATTACATCCCGTTTCTTCTTTACCACAAGTATTACAATGTACTGACCAATCTACGCCCCTATTTTCCTTATTATGAATAGCCCACTTAACATCAACATCACCGCAATACGGGCACTTATCTTCAGTATTACCACAATGTATTCCGTGAAAATCCCACAGATCAGTTATCGGTGCAGTTGCACAGACTTGAAGCGTGTGTAAACACTCTGAAGAACACGTGAACCAACGTAAATCTTCATTACGGTATCTATTCTTACGTTCTCTTATATCACCAACATCCACAATTCTACCACAAACAATACATGTAGCTTCCATTACACCCTTCTAAAAATCTATTTTATCCCGCACCTTTCTGGCCCGGATCTTCATTTCTTTATTTCCGAATATTGCAGAGGAAGCGCCCTGCCCACATTTAATAAATCCATGTTGAATGAACGCCGCTCTATATGCAGATACTCTCGGTATAGATACACCCGAAATCTTAGAAATGGTACCAACTCCGGGAAGTTTTTTTGTTCCTCTGGAGAGCATTGCATCAATTACCTTATCCATTTCTGAAAGTACAGGGTCAAGCGCTTCAACTTTCTTACGCTCTACGGCCTTACGTGCTGCCTGTAATTCATTAGGTTTCAATAGCATTATAATTCCTAGCTCTACACCTGTAAGAATTGCCAGCATAAATATTTTCAAAAATTGTTCCGGGTCTACTTTCAGCATCGAGGCTACTCTCATAAACTCTTCAGAAGCCACGGCCCCGAACTTTGAATCCAATTCGGATAATCCGACCTGTAATTCTAATTCAATTACATCTATTGCCATTTGTATTTCCTGCGCTCTCACGGTAAGTTCTAACACTTTTGCATTAAGGGGTCGTTTTTCCTCACGGGCACCAGACACGGCGGCTGACAGACGATCAGAAGCAGATATCCACCCCGGAGGAAGTTTAGCTATCTGTTCCAATTTCTTTTCAATCTCAGAGTCCAACTGCTCCAGCTCAACTACTGCATTATTCATTTCAGTATTAACCGTGAACAGATCTCGTTCCAGTCTCACTTTTTCTTTCAACTGTTCCTGTGAAATAACCTGTTCACGCTCTGTATTTTTCTTTACACGCTGGGCGTCAATTGTAGAAAGGGCATAAGAAAGGGAAGCTATCAAAGCTACCGTAATAAGGAATCCTAAAAATAAGGATCTCCAGAGAATCGCGAACCATACTTTCCAGCCTTTTTTCACAAAGCGTTTCACTTCCATGATCATCCAGACTTTCAGCATCTCGTAGGCAATTCCGGTAATCCCTAAAACAACTATTCCCGTAATCGTCCCAGATAAGGATGTAAGGAATATAACCGATACAAAAATTGATATCATTTCCAGAATAGATCCGGCGGGGTTTCTCATTATCTCTTTTATGATTTTCATGTGTGCTCCCTGTAACTCTTGATAATGTGATTATCGCACATCACATTTATTATGTCAATAGTTAAAATGCTACTTTTGAACTCAGACGGGAATCTATGTACGCCTGTCCTATTGAGTGGTTGTAAGTAATAACCGCATCCCCCATACTCCTCCCGGAGTGTCTGGATTTCAAAGGGGAAACCCGCATCACGCCTTTTCCCTCATCATTCTTAGTAGTCCACAATGCGAACAACTGGGCCATATGAGAAGATATAACTTTCGCATCGGGGATACTGGTCAAGTCCGGGCGTTGTCCCGGTTTCAATTTATCACTTGTTACCTGTAAGGCTCCCATGATAGCTATGTTTAATTCAGAAGCAAGTTGCTTTAATTCAACCCATGTTTGCTCTACCCGGATTCTCCTTTCATCCTTTCCAGAATTATCCATGATTGCAGGGTAATCGATTAAAACTAATTGTGGTTGAAATCCCTCTCTCTGACTGGCCCGCATTAAATCGTTTTTCAAACCACCCATTCTCAAAGTATTTGTTGGATAGGCCCATACCTTCGCCTGTGTTCCCTGCCACAAATACCGTAATCCTTTCTGATTCGTAAGAACATCTTCCAACTTCAGGTTAACGGCCTCAATATCATTGTGCTGGATGTAGTCCATACCCTCCATTTTTACAAACTCAGCGACGCTCACATTCGGATTTGTATCGTGAATAGCTCGCATATTTAACCGGGCCTGCCAGATCCTTTTCATCATATCCGTTACAGACATTTCCAGAGAAATTAACAGAACAGGAATCCCTAGTTCCGCAGCTCTCAGCATTGTGTAAATCATCCACCATGTTTTTCCCAATCCAGTACGGGCCATAAACCCGGTAACTTCTCCCGGATACATTCCCGGAATAACCTGTCCCAGTACTCCCGGATATTTCATTACGTATGGATCACCCATCGCAAAAGCTTCCCGGATAACATCTTCATCCCAGAGTAAATCCGAACCGATCGCGGCCCCTCTCTCCGGGAGGCTATAACGGGCTATCAGGGCATCCGCTGCCCGTAAGTCCCCGCGTTCCATGTGTTGATCTAAAGTCTCTTTGAAGTCCTTCAGGGATTGTTCCTGTAAATATTCTTCGGCTGTCTTTATTTCATACGGGAGATTGAACGTTTTCTGTTCTGTATCCAGTTGATCAGATAGGGATCTCAGGAATCTACCAATCACCTCTATATCATCGTCCTGCATGATTGATCTCTTATTCAGGAATAGTTGATCAATATCTTTCTTAGGGGCTGTCTGGTAATCCTGATAAAATTCAATACACCATTTAGATATTATTTTCGCGTAGGGTGTTTGAAAATGTAGTGGGTATTCCACAAACTCCCGAAGGAAGTCTGTCTGCGTAAGCATGTTCAATATTATCTTTCGTTCTGGGGAAATATCCACCTTAGAAAATTCGTATCTATTCGGCATTATTTAATCATCCTTGTGTTTTGAAATTTCTGCATGAGTGCTGTTAACATCATACTCTCTTCTGTATCTACTCCATCAAGCACCGCGTCAACTACTTTCTGTTTATCGTCCAGTATTTCCATCAGCCATTCATCGATTGTTCCCGAGGCTACCATGTAATAAGCGAAAACCGAATCGGCTTTCTGTCCTATCCTGTGTACCCTGTCCTCTCCCTGTGTATGATCCGCTGGAGTCCACCCGAATTCCATATGAGCTGTAGCATTCGCAGCAGTCAGAGTTAATCCAACCCCCGCCGCTTGCAAGTTCCCAAAGAACAACCTACAGGATGGATCATTCTGAAATTTATCAACAGCAGCTTGACGTTTGTCCCCAGTGACTTTTCCATTTACTTTGACTGCAATATCTCCGAATACTTCCATGAACTGATCAAGGGGCGCTGTATGCGTCGTAAAGACTACCAGCTTCTCCGCGTCCTCAAGATAATCCTTTATCCAGTCAATTGCAGATTTCATTTTCATTTTTACAGCCAACTGTTTCAGGGCCTCTACCTTGTTCCGTACTTGTAGAGCTTCCCGCCCAGTAGCCTTATTGTTTCGAATAGCCGATTCTAAATCCCGGTACTCCTTCATATACTTGAATTCTACGGGAAGTGGTACAACAATTCTTTGCTTCGGAGGAAGTTCTTTAAGTACATCTTCTTTCCGTCTTCTGAGCATTAAAGGTTTCAGAAGGGCGTTCAACTCTGCAAGGTTTGTCGCTCCCTTATATTCCAAATACCCTGAAAAGTGATTTCGGGTAGGGGCACAAAACCGCGCTCCGAATTGATGAGCTGACGGGAATTTCTCCGGGTCAAGTAGATTCAACAAATTAAAGAATTCATAAGGTCTACTTTTGATAGGGGTTCCCGATAAGAAGATTGTAGAGCGTCCTCTAGATATTTGAATAGCAGCTTTTGTCCTTGCAGCCACGCTGTTATTCGTTCGCTTTATGTACTGGACTTCGTCAAATATTGCCTGCTTTGGATTCCATCTCATGATTACTGTTTTCCAGTAGCTTAAAATATCATAATTTATAATTGCAACTTTTGCCCCGATCAAGTGTGGTTTTCTCCCGGATAATATTTCAACAGGTTCCCGCCCAAAGCACCACATGTCGTATTCCCTTTCCCAGTTTAATTTCAGAGAAGCAGGACATACAATCAGCAATGGGTATCGGTTTGTCATAGCAACGTAAGAAAGGGACTGGCATGTTTTCCCCAGTCCCATATCATCCCCGAGAATCATCGAGCCGTTAGTTCTATCCATGAACCGAACCCCTGTTCTCTGGTAGTTACGCAATAGGCCCGACGTCCCCGGCAATTCAATATCCTTATCAAAAGGATCTTCAATTGTGAATCCGAGGTTTGTCAGGACGGATCTATTTCTATCACTATCAGCAATCCACCAATACCATTTTCCATCTGTGATCTTTTCAGGCTTCGCTCCGTAGAGCGCCTTTATCTGGCCCAATATTCTCAGGTATTCTCTTCGGGTAGTTTCAAAATCTGCCCGTAATTTTCCCTGCATAACTTTAGCGATTCTAAATCCGTGTGTTGTTTCCATATTACCTTGATAGTACTAACGATTTACCGTTCTTAATGCTGACATAGAACATCTTATCAGCCGATTCCTCTAACTGCCTTACATGTGTAACCATGATGAACTGCAATCCCAATTGTTCAGATAATTCTTTCATCATCTCCCCGGCCTTTGGCTGGAAAGCAGCACTCAAATGCTTGAAAGGCTCATCCAAAATTATAGTGTTGTCACTATTCCCTAGTGCCCAAAGTGCAACCCGGAGAGCGAACGCCGCTACATCGATTACTCCACCTCCAGTACTAGATACTGGAGACATGGCCTCCCCATCTTTTACCAGAGATATTTCAGCTTCCGTCTTTCCCCTCTTCAGGGTAAACCTTAGCTGGAAAGCATAGGGATCTGGGAACACTGCCTCAAGAGCTTTTGTCACTAAATCCTCTATGTGGTATTGCAACTGTTCCTGTGTTTGCTGGGCCACGGTTTGAATAACTACTTGAGCCTGCTCAATGTTCAATCGCTCTGCTGCTTTCTCATCCCGCTCTGTGAGCTTTTTCCCCAGAGAAGCGTTCAGGATATTCAATGCGCCCTTACGCTGCTCATAGAACTTCCTGAACTCTGTCATGCGGGCATCTCCAATGTAGCCATAGCTGCAATCAAATCATCTTCGAGAGTCTGTACAATCTGGTTTTTCTCTTCCAGTTCTACCAGCATGTTTTCAAGGATCTCTTTAGCTTTATCCAGATTATCGGCGTTGAATTTCTCTTTGAGTGTTTCAAGTACCTGTTCCATCTTCGCATTTGCCTTGACTATGTTTTCTTTCTTATCCGCTAATTTCTGTTTAATATTACTGAATTCTCTCTCTGTCATCATAGTGTTACCTCCTGAACTAACATCACTACATCTTTAGGGATTTCAACCCCGTCCTCTATTGCGTTCTGATAATACAATTCCAGATTATCTTCAAAGGATAATCCCAAACCAGAACCAGTTTTCATCTGAGAAACAAACGCCTGTATTCTTCCGTCCCGTTTTTTCTCTTCAAGTAGATAATCATTTACAACCATTTCCGGGGGATCTGGTACAAATATTTTTTCAACCGTATCTTTTTCTGTATCTACAAAATAAATACAGGGTACCTTATCTATCTGGGCAGCGGTCTGTCTGAGCATTGATCCCGGATTCAGTAAAGTACCACCCCCGCTTTTCACTATAAATGATTCGTGGTTATCTCCAGTCAATATCCATTTTGCATCTGGATAGGTTTCCAGTACTTTATGTGCAGACATACAGTCCGATCCCATATAGAAGCCCGGATCTTTTTCCAAAACTAATCTATGTATTACAATCAGTTCATGTCCGGCTACACTCTCTGCGTTATCACATCCGAAAGGGAAAGCGTCTGGATGTGGTTTAAGTACTCCAGCTTTTTCCAGAATCCCGTAAGCGGATCTATCTATATTCTCCAGTGTGTGGTATGGAAGATCGTGGTTTCCGGGAATTGCTATAACTTTAACATCCTTATATTCCAGAAAAACTGCCAGTACCAGATTCACTAAATCAATTGAGGATACAGCTCTATGGAATATGTCTCCGTTTAATATCAAAGGACATTTTTTATCTCTGGCTGTTTGGAGTATAAACCGGAGCGCATCTAACTGTGTTTTCATCCAGTCTTCATCTATTCTACATCGGGGTTGATCAGATCTTAAGTGTAAGTCTGCTGCGGTTGTGAATTGCATTTATCATCCTCCAATGGTCTGTTACAAGTTGGACAAATATCTGGCATAGATTGCTCCAGATCATTCGCATCAATCCTTAATTGTTTTTCCAGATAATGTGTATCTTCATATGACTTTATTAAGTCCTGCAAATAAGTTATCCGGGAACTCAGTTCCATGCTGTAATATTTACTTTCGTCATACATATGTGCTGTATTCCGAGCGTATGTCAGAGACCGTTGCTGCCCTACTTCTGATGTGTAGTTTTCCAGATCTGTTATCAAATATTTTAGATCCGCTATTTTCTCATTTGATTGATGAACGGTATTCAATGCCTCTTGATAATCTGAGGTTATTTTTATAGTCCCCTCTATATTATCAGCATTTACTAGAAGAGCCTTTGAAGATTGAACGCTCAGAATCATTTGCTCTAATTCTTTGTAATCATCATCAGCGGCAATATACTCCACAATCTCTTCACTACGGGCCTGCGCCAGCTCCAGAGCAACATTTACAGCTTTTTCGTTTAAGCTTTCCAGCTCTCCGGTTAATGTTGTACAGTGGGCTATATTAGCCTCCAGACTTTCCGTATTATTAGCGCAATTTACACGGGATTCATCCGCTGTCTCATATTTGATTAGCAGCTCTTCAAATGCAGGAAGCTTTTCAAACTTTGCTATCTCTGTATTTAAATCCGTAATAGCATCTTCCAGAACATCCAGCTCCCGTTTATTCGTTCGCTTCTTTCCATCAATACCAGAAAGGGCCTTGTCAATTACATCCAGCTTGACAACCCGGTTTAATACACGGGCCACCTCTCCAGAGGTTTCAAATAACAGAAATGGTCTATCGTGTTGATGTTGTATATTCACATCACTCATATTTAGAAATTCTGCTACCTGTTCCGGGATATCTCCCCGCATGGCTCCGAAGGATTCAACCCCTTCCAGTTTGTACTGATTACTGGTTTTCTCTCTGATCCTTACCAGCTCCCTGTTATCTTTGTAAATCTTGGATGAACAAGGTTTATTTTGGTGGCCTTTTTCGTTCTTCGCCCAATGAGAAACAAAGCCCCCTCCCGAGGGCTTGTTTGTAATTCCCCAAAGGAGAGAACGCATAATTCCAGACTTTCCACTGTCCGAATCCCCCACTATTACATTCACACCTTTGTGAAATGTAAGTGAAGATTTCTTATGACTTTGGAAGTTCTCAATTTCCAATCCATCTATCATAGTGTCTCCTTATTTTGCACGTTCTTTCATCATTGCATCGGCTATTTCATATGATGATTTCGCGTGCCCTTCCGCATTACTGTGAAACGATGCTGATAACCTGCCTTGTAAAGCCTGCCCTGCAAAATAATCGCGCAGTGACATACCTCCTTCGGTTTTTAAAACTTCTCCCATTTTATTTGTTTGAGGGAATACTTTATCATCTAACATATAGTGTCTCCTTACTATATTTACAGGAAATATTCCTAGTTTGGTACAGCTTTTTCTAACCATCTTTGCATGGTTAATCCAACTGCCAAGGCGCTCCATACATCTTTTGAAACCCCGTATAATTCCCCCGGTTCTTTCTTGTTCCCGATCTGGGGAATTTTCCCGCCTCCGGTTGCAGGGTATAAATCTATAACGGCCTGTCTCACATTTGTATCTTTCGCCCTTGTGGTTTTACACATTTCCATAGTGGTTGAATTAATTCCCAATTCACTTACTTTTTTACGGTAAATCCTGTGACTTCTAATCCCGGTTTCAGGATCGGCCCCTATCCACTGCAACGTATATTTCAGATTAAAGTACTGTTCTAATCTCCCGATAACTGCGCAAGTATCAAATACAGTTTGACCGACTGCCATTCCATAAGAGGCTACCATTTCTATTGCAAAATAGAGCTCATCATAAGGCCCAAGTTCGACTTCAATTTTCCGCTTAAGATCACCTTCCAAAACCTTCCCGAAAGAAACCAACTTTCCGGGGAATCCTCTGGAGGTATCTAGTATTACATACCCCGAGTATAAATTACCGGGATCGATTGCGATTATATATGCCATATTTCCCCTTTACTGCATCACCAGTGCATCTTTACCGTATAATCGATTATATTCTTCAATCATCCCCCGGCGTGTGCTGATCATCCCCCTACGTAGAAAAAACTGTACCCAATCCGGTACCTTAATTCCCTCTTCTTTCAGGAGTAATTCCAATGCTTTCCCAGAATCTGCGGTCTGTAATTCCAGATCTGAGAATTCATCCAATTTTGTTTTTATAGATTTCGGATTTACTCCGAAAAATCCCAGCTTCATATCAGCCATATTTTTTCCTTCGCTTAGATGCAACAGAAGCCTCCACTTTTTCCCATGTCTTCGCTGCCATATCCTTCAATTTTTCTTCAATCTTCGGATCATTCTCAGCTAACCGGATAAGCTTTTCACGGGACATTTTTTTACCATTCCAGTATACAGGTGACATTTTCTCACCCCCAATACACTGGCCCCAGTCTGGTTTCTTCCCCTTGTCCTGTCTGAGTCCATACACATAGTCCAGATTTGTTTCAATCTCCTGTACTCCAGAGTCAAACCAGAGAGTATAGTAGAGGTGCCTTTCCGGGCGGGGTGTTCTGGTTTTCTTCAGACATGCCCTCCCTATTGTTCCGACTTCTATCTCATTTTCAAATACAGAATCTTTCCTGATAACAGGTTGCTTTCTCACAAGATCCAGTACCACATCAGAATAAAACCACGCTGCATTCCCTCCAGAGGGTTTCCGGCCTCCAAAAGCTGCATCCGGGTTGTCTCTTAACTGAGATACGAATATAAACAAAACATTTTTATGGGCAGGTGAAGTCGTATCAGTGTAAGCAGTTAATCCGGGAAAGAAAGTCTTTGACATATACGAGGCAATTTCTGCGCGTAATTCCCCTTTCATTTTCTTATTTTCGCCGTCTAAAATATTACCCTGTTCAACTGCTAATTGCGTCAACTGGTAATCTCCCATGAAACCGTCAAGGGAATCCATGGCAACTATTCCAAACTCATCATCTTTTAGCTCATCATAAAACCTAACATATTTGTGATAGGCTTCACGCGGTGTATTCGATTTAGTGAAGTTCACATTTCTATCGTAAGGTAATCCCAGAAGATCCGTAACATTCCAGAAAGAAAATCCACCTTCGACATTATCGTACAACCACTTGAATTTCCCTTTTGGGAACTTGTGATAAGCTGCGGCTATGGCCTCCATGATGAAATACGTTTTACCAGCTTTGCTCTCTCCCAGTAACCGTACAACATCGCCAGAGGCAAACCCCTGCCGGAGTCCCCCGCCTATTAGACTATCTAATAAAACAAGCCCGGTGGGGAATGTTATTTCCTTAGCCGGGCTTGTAGTCTGGGTAGCCTGTTCCTTTATTTTGTCAGTTGCTTCCCGGACTTTACTCATGTGCTACTCACTGCCAAGTTAGCGCAATCTTTATATTCCGCTTCCGGGCACTTCTGACATTCAGGATGTTTCATGTGGTGCTCTCTGTCACCAAATGGGAATCCGGCGCTGCACTTTTTTACATCCGGGGTGCCCCCTCTCTGCAATTCAGGCTCTTCTATAATTGGACGGCGGGCCTCTTCCTGTACTACTGGAGTGTCATCATGAATATGTGTTACTTCTCTTTCAACTGGGGCCACGCGTTCAACATCAACCGCAGCAGGTGCTCCCGCTTCTTTTCTCTGAGGATGATTTCCATCAATGGCCTGTATCAATTCATCGGCTGAAAAGAAATACAAGTGACTGTGAAAATCGATTGCAGCATCGAGTTGTTCATCGGTAATTGCGGAGGGTTCCCCGAATCCGATAGCCGCAGGTTCAATCCATTTAGCTTGCTGCTGCCCGATCTGCTTCACAATCTGCTTTCCGGTGTAACCAACACTACAGCCTGTATCCGGGTCCATAAAATAGTTTGTAACTTTCTGTCCTGTATCCGGGTTGGTTTTCTCAGAAGCTTTACAGAATGCTTCAAAAGATGGGGCGTTCATTTCTGCAATGTACTGCTTCCACTCTCTTCCCTCTCTAACCAATAGATTAAAGAAATATCTATTTGATGCTTTCTTTGGTAACTCTTCACACAAAGGACATTTCTGTCCGTTTTCAGCAAGGCATAGATAATCTCTACCGTTATCTCTCGGGCCTGTATATTTGTGAACTTTTACAGCCAGATACCATGCGGGTTTTTTCTCATCCCCACCAATTTCCCATGGAACAAAACGAACAGTTCCCTGTTCATTTTCTTTCAACTTCAACCAATCAATTTGAGGAAGATCCTTGAAAATTCCAAAACTTCCTTTTGATGCGGAGGCATTCTCCACGTCTGAGGCATACCCTTGTTGTAGGCCCTCACTGTTAAAACTTCGCCTGCTTGCCAAAGTAATCTCCTTACCCTAATTTACGCTAGGGCTACGTACTATTTCAGGATCAGGAGTTGTATCTAGTCCCAACCATTTTAAAGATTTGTCCTGTAAATTATCCAGAACTTCCATCGCGTCCTCGTTCTCATTGACAACTGCTGTTAATCGAATTCTTTCAGTTTCATAGTTGCCAAGGTTTTTATTAGCTTCATATGTAACTTCCGTGATTCTCATAGCTGAGTATTCCTATTTTTTCGTAGGCCCACAAGCTGCTGATCCACATCATTGTCAAACTTTTCTCTGGAGTATTCCGGTTTAGGATCTCCGAAGAACCCGGAAATTTCACGGGCGGATAATTCCTTGAGCATAGTTTTTCTATGCTGAAATGCTTCTACTCTTCCGGTCATCAATTTCAGATCTGCTTTTGCATCGGTTAAAGCATTATAGGCTTTCTGGTACTCTGCGTTTTCAGGCATCAGTACTTTAGTTGCGGTATCCGTAAGGGGTTTACCTTTAGGATCTAATTGACTTTTCAATCCTGTGTAAACCTGTGCGCAAATAATCTCGAATTTCTGAGTAAGGTCTCGAACTTCTTTCTCAGCCTCTACCATCCACTCTACAGCTAACATATATCTATTAGCCTGCGTTTCCAGCATCCCATCCATATCGGCCCGGTTAATAAGCAGTAGTGCTTTAAAATCAGGTAATTCATTTTCAGGCATTTGTGCCTCCTGTTTATTTTGTAGTCACATAAGATACGGTCTTTTAGGGGATTCTGGTACAAACTTTTTAGAAAAAAAAATCCCCTCTGGTTAAGGAGGGGAAAAGTCGCAATGGGTTCCGATGAGAAATCTGGCCCTATTGGGGGATACTGGACTTGAACCAGTAATCCAGGCATGTTGTTTACAAGCCCGAGCTTTAGCCATTTAAGCTAATCCCCCGATAAAAAACCACCCGTGAAGGTGGTTTACTATTTTAAGTTATCTCTGGGAAGGGAATACTTATCGGATAGCCTCCGTCCGGGCATCACTCCGGCGTTTGAGTCACAAGGCCCAACGTGTGTTGGGGACTTGATAGCATGGTAGGGAATCGAACCCTGCTGAACCATTCATACTCTGTACTAAATATACACCATAATCGTTTCTTCTGGTACCCACTTTTTTAAAAAAAATTAAAAATCCCCAGAGTGGTATGTCCGGGGAATAGGTTTGGATTAACCTTTTCGGGGTTAATCCTTTTTTATCTTTTCAAAATAATTTTTAATTTGATTAACCGACAGGTACCTCCTTTCTATTTTTACTAATCGTCATATTAGTAGTACGCACGCTTTTGGTTTTGTGCGCCTGTACTAAATATACGGGGAATACCTGTGTTCTGGTACAAATTAAAATAAAAAAAGACTCCCGGTTAAGGAGTCTTGAATACCTGTAACTACCCTTGAGATGAGGGCATTATTGTCACTTATACGGCAAGCAGATCTACAGACCTGCTATTCTAATTGCAATATCTATTCAATGGTTAAAGGTTAATGTCTACCGGATTTAATCCGGCGAACACCTCCATATCCATTAGTGGCTACCTTCACTACAGTCTTTTCAATAAGTACGGACTGCCGCGACTTTCCGCTATCTGGTAGGTACCTCTTGTTAATACCCACGGCAAGAATTGGAATATTACTATCGATCAATTCTTGTTCGTGAAATGGTACCTCCTCTGTATTGATAGTACTGATTGCTGAAAATTCACCTACGGGGTTAACCAAGGTCTGGTCTGCAAATAGTGGAATCGCTAAAACTATTAACAGTACACAGGACAATAACAAACTACCACACTTCATGTTGTGCCTCCTGCCTTAAACTTGTGTCTTCTTACTTATGATATAGTTATCTAAGTTACAGGTATTATACGCTATCTGGTACAAAATTTTAATAACTTTTTGAAAGTTCTTCAGGAGAGAGATACCATTGCTCATCTTCCCTGTACATTCTGTTTCGTATAAATCCTATAGCCCACTTGGAACCGCCCTTGATAAATTCCCCGGCAATATCTCCCTCTCGTTTATCCCATAGAAAATCTGTATACTCTTCAATCCATGGGGCTGAGTCATCAATGAGGTGTCCCCAGTGGCTTATTTTCTCCTCGTTGGATGTTGTATTCATATTAGCTGCTTCGACGACCCTCGGCTGCATCCACGACCACCAGTGAGCAAATATCTCATGTAGCTTTGTCTCAGATTCTGGAAACATTTCAGAAAGGTTATTGATGATCTCTTTCGAGTGATCAGACAATTCTATTTCAGCAGTCTGGAAATCCCGGTGCCCAGTCACTACAGAATTGAGGCAGTACAGAAACCAGCTCTTCTTAGTTCTGAAGTTGAAAAGCCATGTACTCAAATCCTTAGTTAAGATCTTTTTGTCCGGGGGAAAATTACCCTCTATGAAAAGATCCTGATACAGCTCCAGTGCTGCTGTTATCTCCGGGAGTGTAATGTTCCCAGATAACCTGAGCTTATTTATCAGAGCAGGGTATTTCCCTTTTACTTCAGACTGTGAAGCATAGGCAAAATGGGTAAAGAATTTCCCCTTTATAATTGCATCTAATGCCAACGCCAGTTCCGGGACTTTCTTTGTTAGATCAGGGAATGATCGCGGGGAAGCGGGTGCCTCCGGTTCAAACTTTTTCGGGAACCGCATATTCGACATGTTTTTAAATCTCTGGTTCCAGTTGTACAGCTCCGGCGCGAACCGATGCCACACCTCGGTATCAGGTAAAAGATTATCCTTAGTTGAATACTTCTTTTGTTCAGGTTGATTAGATCTTCTCTTACTTCTATGTTCAGTAGAATTACCCTGATCCTGCCGGGATTCGCCAGAATCCCTATTAGTACCTTTAGGTACTTCTTCATCTGTCTTCTCTCTAAGTGTATTATCTGTATTGTTTACATCTGTATTATAAGATTGTGGTTTTTCTCCACTTCCATTATGGATTCCTCCATTATGGAAAAATCCATAATGCAAATTGCAAGAATACCAGTAAGTTCTATCTGTAGGTAATTGATTGAATCTACTTCTGTATAAGATCCCATCTTCTGACATCTTATTTAATAGTCTTCTTATTTTGTCCTGATTCCAAAATGGAAATAATTTACAGAAAGCACTGGCACTATTGTATGTCCAGTATTTCCCCTCGTGAAAGTTCTTTCCATTAGCTTCATTTTTCTTACACCAGAAATAAATATTCTGAAAAATGATAGCTTCCTCAATACCCCGTTCAACTGCTAATTCAATTGAAAATTGATACATCATAGTTTCTGTTTCTCCTATACGGAAATAGAAAAAGCATTTTGAGGGGAAGGAGTTGGAAGCTCCCTGCATCATTCCCCAAAACGGAAAGGAATAATACACCCTCAAAATGCTCTTAATACTCCGTTTTTATTCTGCCACTTTTATCGACAATTCCGGGTTCCACTCCAGAATAGATTAAAAAAACCTATCTACAATTTAGCATAGATAGGTTTGATTTGCAATTTATCTATAAATTATGGTATGCCTTTTCTTAAATGCGTTCCAATTCTCTTTCGTATTTGCCCAATTTCTAGTCACTATTTCTATAGCTCTATCAAGAAGAATGTAAGCTTGATGGCAACCTCCATCATGTATACAGGAAAATGAAACATGCTGTGTCGCTAATCGCCTAACACCATCTAATTCATAATAGTGATAAACAATTGGATTTCCATATGCTTGCTCAGCCATGATATAATATTTCTGATTTTCCATACCTAAGCTGTTCCGTTTAAACCGGTATTTCTCATCGGATAGAACATTTTCATAACACTTATAAAAATCTTTTGCATCTTGAGAATCGAACCATTCCTCTGCGGTGTATACCCGAGCTACCTCTTTCATATTTTTTGTTTCGATTCCACACTCTTCCATTTTTATTATAAATTCTTCAAAACTCATTTCATCAACAGGTCTCTTTTCCATTTTACCCTTCCTTCATCGTTCTGACGATCTCGTAAATCTGTAACATTGCATTTCTCTGTACTTCACATTTGACTGCATATTTATTTGGGAAATTACTCTGGAAATATTTACGATCTCCAGCTAAGAATTCATCAACTTTTTTTAATACTAAAGCTAAATCGTCCGGGTGCTCCCCATATCCTGCAAACTCTCTGGCATCATCAGGCGTAATTGCAACTGTGTATTCAATCGATACAACTTTACGTCCTGAACTTTCTTTTGTGGATTGTGTGACTAGAAAAATTTCTTCCATCTAATAACTCCCTTGTAACTCTTGATACTTGAATTATCGCATTATGAGAAAGTTATGTCAATAGTTATTTTTAGAAGTTATTGAGAAGTTCTGTCTAAGTAAACTTAAGTACTTTCCAGAGTATATATAAAGTAAATGTGAAGTAAAACAGAAGTAAATGAAAGTAGTTTCCGGGAAGTTACAGGCTCCCGGAAACTAGCATTTATGGAATTATGACTTCGGCCCCATGATCAGATAGGACTTGTAAAACACCTTCAATCCAAATCGTAAGATCCTCTACATGGGCATCGTATATAGCAATCGTCTCAGCGGCCTCCAGATAATCCCCCGGTACTTCAGTGGGTTCAAGTACCGGGATCGGGTTGAACGTGTACTGAGGGGGTTTGGTAGGGCTTATTTCAACTGTTGGTGTGCTGCAGCACCCTGTGATTACGATTGTTAATAATATGAGCCAGCACAGCTTTAGCATCCGCATTAGATTTCGCCTCCCGGATTTCCTTCCGTAACTCTTTCGAGTTTTGATTATTCACCATCATTTTTTTATTCACAATGGCAATCACTTCAGCATTCTTGACTTTCTTCTCCATGTCAGCCTCGACAGTTGCCAAGGCGTCTATGAGCTTCAAAGTCTCTTTCTTGTATTTGTTCCGGGACTTTGTAACCAGTACAATCCAGAGGATCAGCAGGGCTAGTACCAGAACAGCAACACCAATTATTATGAATCCCTCTTTCATCCTGTCCTCTGTTCCCCGGCTTTCATAGCTTGAGCACCACCCAAACAAACACCCGCAGCTACCGCCGCCATTGTAAATAGATCGTCTAAGGGTAGGGTGGCCTCCGGTTTAATATACTGGATGATAAGGGCCTCTATGATTATCACATAAATTGCTATTAGTATTTGAAGCAATTTCTTTTTAGTCTCCGGGGAAACACCCTCACCAGTCGGCATTACTTTCGCACTTTGATATACTCCGAAACTTTTTCCAGTTGCGTATAAAGTGATTGAAGATCCAGCCAGCATAATGGCCCCGGCAAACGGGATCGGATAGATCACGAATAAAGGTGCCAGTAAAAACAAGAAAAGTAATACCAATGGTATCCATACAAAAATTACATGTTTCATTTCGATATTCTCCTTAAAATTCTTTTTGATTCTATATATCCATGCCCCAGTCTATATGCTTCAGACGTTACAGAAAATCCCAGAGGATCAAACCCTATACAATCATTTCTATCACCTTCGACAAAATGATGTAGATTTGTTTGGGGATTGTATAAATATAGCAATTGAACTTCATCTTCTTTTAACGGTCTATCCGGGGGCAGGATGTGCGTACCGTTTTCAATTACGATCCGAAAGGGTAGTCCAATGTTCTGGGCTAATCTGTCCCAGTTCCTTATTGTGCAATCCCTCCACAGTATTCCTGCTGAATGAAGGTTCCTACAGTCCTTCAGGAAGCTTTCTCTGTCAAAGGTATATTTACCTTCAACTATTGAGAAGTGGGCCATTGTGAACAAAGCACAGCCCCCTTTACCGTACTGGAATTCATGCCTGTTCAGCCACTCGTCCGTTTGTAAAATCATATATTGTCTCCTACATAAAAGGTTTTATTTCTGCCTCTAATTTTTTGATTTTCTTATTATTCTCTTTTGACACCATCCGGGCCTTATCAAAAAACAGATTCAGTTTTGCTATAATTTTATCATCACATGCCTTATCAGACAAATACAGCTTTTCTCTGGAGACGTCAAAGTCATCACTATCGTATTCATCGTCAAAATATTCGTTCCACTCCTGTAGGATTTTCTCGCCCCTTTCAGCTTTGTATACAGTGAACTCGATCTCACTTTTTTCAAGGAAGTGATTCTCTTTCATGTACTTAAGAACTACTGCCTCCAGCGGATCACGGGAACCCTTCAAAAGTGATATGTAATATTTGACCTGTATGTGATTGAGAATTCCATCAATCTTAATTTTCTTCTCAGTTTTATACAGGGTAAGATAGTTACTTTTCCTGATCTTGATTATATCGTCCAGTGTATTTTCAAAAATATTCATTTGATCGTATACAGTTTCCTGCGTTTTCAATGCATAGATTTTTATATTCTTGTACATTGCATCACGCATCATCGATACCAATGAAGGAAAATGAGGACAGACTTCATGGGCTTTAACATCAGCTTTGATTTCTTTTTTACCTAAAAACTTTTTCAATATCAAATCGAGAACACCCTTTTTTATCAGGTATATTACAAGTAGAACCACCAATATGATTATCAATGTCTGTATCTGAGAATTCAATGTTGTAAAACCTAACCATACCTCTTTCACTATTTTAACCTCTCCTCATTTATTTAAAAGTAACCATGTTACTATCTATTGCCATTTCTCTTGTAGTGTCCAGTTGAAGTTTGTTGTTCCTGTCCTTGCGGTACCATCTCTATCAGCAAATCTAAAAGTAACATTCGTTGAACTTCCACCGACACCACTATAAGTAAACCACGGAGCACCACCAACAAGGCCTTCAAGTGTTGCTGTACATTTTAGAGCAGTAAAATCACTCATAGTAATGGGAACTGTAATTCCTACCGCTTTTATACTTTCTGAAGATGGAGAGACTGAACTTTTACCAGATTGAAATAAATCTCCATTTTTTGTTTTATTCCAAAGTATACCTGAAGATTCACCGCTATCATCATAACTCTCAACCGCATAATTACCGGCTACAGGATCAACAGACATTGAGCCTTTACCCTCTCCATTCCATTTAGAAGCAGCAAGACCGCCGATTTCCTGACCGGAAGCAGTAGCAAATAATAATTCGCCACCATTAATACATTCCCAATAAACCTTTTGATTTTGCAGAGTGCTTGTGGCATCAAGGAAAGTATGCGTTTCGGTCACACCATCAAGAACATACTTTCTTGTCGTTGGTTCTGCATAGGTTGTTATTTTGTTCTTCTTAGTCACATTAACAACCATTCTTCCATTGGTAGTTCCTGATAAGGAAACTCTACTACCGGCATTATTAAAAAGCGATATTCCATTTACTCCTGTTTGA